>Ga0315900_10009733_pt1 | contig 12142 bp, 14 predicted proteins | sample LakEriMetagenome_FD_203521 | JGI IMG/M metagenome (GOLD analysis project Ga0315900, IMG submission 203521) | Freshwater fungal communities from buoy surface, Lake Erie, Ohio, United States - Buoy 12 MA114 | ecosystem: Environmental > Aquatic > Freshwater > Lake > Lake biofilm | place: USA: Lake...
TGATGTTGCTCACGTTGGTGATGGGGTTACAAGCTATAGTATACCTGTAGGCACAACTTCGGTTTTAAGTGCTTCGGGAACTACTACAATTCCAATCCCTATAAACATAACGGCAACGGATATCGTAGAAATACAAGCAGGATTATATGTTAATTCGTTATACAATAACACGATTGAAGCTGTTTGGCGCGATACGAATGCAACTTCAGGAGGTTCAAACGTTCAAGTTAATCCACAAGTTGACTTTAGTAGCTTAAAAGTCGATATAGTTCCATCTAATAATATTCAAATAATTACGGGAGTTCAAGTTGTTAATCAATTTATTCCGTTAAAAATTAAGCAATCGGATTTCGTAAAGGCTATTTTCCAAATGTACAACCTTTACGCATACCCAAACACGAACCAACCTAACGAACTTATATTAGTTCACCGAGACGAATGGTATGATTCGGGAGCGGAGAAAGATTGGTCAACTAAACTTGCTAAAAACCAAGAACAAGAACTAATCTTTTTACCTGATTTAAGCAAGAAGAAATTAAAGCTAACATATAAACCCGACACGGATTCTCCAAATGTAGTTTACACACAGGCAACTGCTGAAACATACGGACAATTAGAATATACTTTTGATAACGAATACGTCAAAGACACGGACACAAAAGAACTATTATTCTCACCTACTCCCGTAAGTAAAACAGCTTTCGATGCTTATCTACCAATGATAAACGGAATAGCGCCAAACACGAATATAAGAATACTTTACGACGTAGGTTTAACAACTTGCCAACCATTCAATATCTACGAACAAGGGACAACGGGAACAACAGGATTAACAAGCTACCCACAAACGGGGCATTTTAACGACGCTTTAACTCCAACGTTTGATATTAATTTCGGGGTGTGTGATTATTACTTCTACCAAACAGCTGTTCTAACAAATAACAACCTTTACAACTTATACTGGAGAAGAACAGTTAACCAAATCAACGTAGGTAAAATGCTAATAGCTTCGTTTCATTTAAATGAAGCCGACATTCAGACGTTAAAACTTAACGACAAAATACGAATCGATAATAGTTGGTGGAATATCAATAAGGTAATTGACTATAACGCTAACGATGAGGTTCTAACAAAAGTCGAATTAATAAGCATAGATACTGAAATCGAACTTGCGAATTTTCCCATAACTAATCCACGACCAATTGGAGACATTTTAACAGCTTCAGGAATATCGGAGATTAACGACCAAATAAAAAAACAATCTAACGTTAATTTAAGCGAAGGTAACTTTCAAATCTATGGAAAAGGTAATGTAGTGCCAAGTGGTTTAAAAGGAATCGTTGTAGGCGATAATCAAAACGTTACTGAAGACGGAATAACAACGAGTAATTTAACGATTACCGAAACGATAAACGGACAATCCGTAAACACGATGCTACCTATTTATAAAAAGTATGTAGCTTTAATAAGTCAAACGGGAATAAATCCACCTACGGCTACAATTTTAGAAAACACAATCGGAGATATTGTCTTTAATTATAATGGAATCGGTGATTATGATATGGTTTTAGCAGGTGCTTTTTTAGCTAATAAAACTTGGGTTGTTGGAGGTTCTGCAGATATAAACGCTGGTGGTGGTGATTTTGCCACATTAGATATAAGACGTGCAAATGATAATACAATTATATTAAGAACATATGACAATTTTACAGCAGCAGACGATATGCTTGTAAACACGTCAATAGAAATAAGAATTTACCCATAAGATATGAATGAAATAGAAGTTCCTTTAAAGATAACGGGCATAGGTGCAATCAAAAAAGAATTGCGCGATTTAAAAGGCGAAATTGCTAACGCTACGGATTCAGAATCTATTGCAAGATTATCGCAACGAGCGGGTGAATTAAAAGACCAATTAGCGGACGCTAACGAACAAGTTAACATCTTTGCTTCGGGTTCTAAGTTCGAGCAAGTTAGTAACGGATTAGGCTCTATTAAAAGTTCTTTAATGTCTTTAGACTTTGCTGAAGCTGGAGATAAAGCAAAGCTATTAACTACGGCTTTAAAAGGAATTAATCCTGCTGAATTTGCTGCGCAGTTTAAAGGATTTGGACAAGTGGTTTTACAATTAGGTTCTGCGGTTGGTGTAGCTATGAAGCAATTTATCGCTTTTGGAGCATCGCTTTTGGTGAATCCTATCTTTTTATTAGTTGCGGTTATTACGGCTATCGTTGTAGCAGTTCTATTGTTGCTTAATAAAATGGGAATTCTAAAAAAGGTCATTGACTTTTTAATGAAACCAATTTACGATTTAATCCAAGGCTTTAAAGATTTAACGGATTGGTTAGGTTTAACAAGTTTTGCAGCTGAAGAAAACGCAGCTAAGATGTTAGAAGCTAACGAAAAGATTATGGAAAGTTCCAAAGAACGTCAAGAAACGCTTGTTGGAAACTATGACTATGAAATTAAAATGGCGAAAGTCTATGGTCAAGAAACTTTAGATTTGGAGTTATCAAAAAGTAAAGCCATTGGAACGGAAGCAAAAACACGATTAAACGCAGCAGAAAAAGCGTTAAAAGCACAACAAAAACTTGGTGAAGATGCGGACAAAGAAACTATCAAAAAATTAAAGACTCAAATAAAAGAAGAAAACGCGTTAATAAAAGAACAAAGACGCGAACGAAATCTATTAGTAGCACAGGACGCGGTAGACAAACAAGAACAAGCTGCCAAAGAATTAGAAAAACAAAAAGAAAATAACGAAAAGATAGCTAAGGCGAATAAAGACGCAGCCGATAAAGCAAAAGCAGCTGCTAAAAAGTTCGCTGAAGATAGATTAAGCGCACAAAGAACCATAGCAGATTTAGAAATCGCATTAATCAAAGATGATTCAGAGCGCGAAATCGCAACGATTAACGAAAAGTACGTCCGACAAATGCAGGATTTACAAAAAAACGAAAACTTAAACGCACAAGAAAAAAGCCGATTAGCCGAACTTTATAGACTTCAGTTAGAAGCAGACCTAAAGAAACAAGAACAAACCGAAATAGACGCTGAAAAAGCTAAACAGCAAAAGCTAAACGACTTAATAAAAGCAAACCAAGAAGCACAGCAACAAGCCGAAGAAGATTACTACGAGCAATATAGACTTTTAGTAATGTCCGAACAAGGTCGCGAAGTAGACGCGGTTAATTCTAAATACTTTCAGTTAATAGCAAAAGCCGAACAATTTGGATTAGACACTAAGATTTTAAAGGAACAACAAGAAAAGGAGCTTGCGGACATCGCTAAAAAATATGCGGACAAACAAGTCAAGGATGCTTTAGATGCAGAAACAAAAAAACGAACTGCTGCTTTAGATACGGCAAACGCTGCTTTAAAACTTGCTGAAGATTCTACTAAAGCTATTCAGGCTGTAGGAGATATAGCGTTCCAAGCTAAAATGGCGAAGGTCAAAAAAGGAAGTAAAGAAGAAGAAGAACTTGCTAAAAAACAATTTAAGTTTAACAAAGCTATGCAATTATCGGGTGCGATCATTGACGCGGGTAAAGCAATTACAGCTTCTTTAGCTGCTTCACCTTTAACTATCTTAGGTGTTCCAAGTCCAGGTGGAATCGCTGCACTTGTTGCAACGGCTGCGACTTCAGCTGCTAATATCGCTAAAATAGCTTCAACACAATTCACGTCAACGAGTGGGGGAGGTGGTGGAAACCAACCGACAATAGGTTCTGCTTCTTCGACATCTACAACGGGAACGGCTACACCTGCATTTAACTTGTTTGGTCAAGGAAACGATATGAATAACGTAGGTGGTTCACAAACACAACAAACCGAAATAACCGTGAATGCCGTAGTTAGTGAAACCGAACTAACGAATACTCAAAATAAAATAGCTAAAATAAATCAAAACGCGACACTATGATAAGTTACCAAAGTTTAATAAATAAGATTATTGATTTCTACGATAATCATTTGCAAGTTAAAAAAGTAGGTTCTGACTTTCGAGAGCAATTAGAAAACTTTGCTACTAAAGACGAGAAATATCCTTTAGTTTATATTTGTCCTGTAGATGCGTTACCGAGCGAAATGGGATTCACTACCGAAATAAATTTAGAAATCTATTGCTTTGATATTATACAAAAAGACCGAGCAAACATAAACGTAATTTTAAGTGATTGCCATTTGATATTAAACGACCTTTACAATTGGTTTCTAAACTCGGACGATTATAGTTTTGATATCGTAGGTGTTCCAACTATGACACCTTTAAACAATGATTTGTTAGACTATGCTGCAGGCTGGGTAATGACTATAACTTGTTCAATAAATAACTACACGGATTGTCAAGTTCCTAAACAAAACGAAGATTAAAAATAATATAGAATATGCCTGATAAAGAATTTAAGTTAAAGTACAAGATTCGTAACAAAGCTGCTCAAGTGTTAAAGCGTGTGATTAAAGAAGATGCGTTAATCGATACGGGAACGCTTTATGAGTCAATTCGTATTAATGCTAAATTCACTACTGAAGGTAATCTAAGAATTGAAATACTTGCCGCTTATTACTTTGGTTTTTTAAATAACGGAACAATAAGTATAGAACCATATAATTTAGTTAGGCAATTTAATAAACGTTTAGAAAGTGACGGTATTATAAGCGAAATGTATGCTCAATATATCGAGTGGCTAAGTTCTAAATATCCCCTTGTTCAAGTTGCTGGAATGTTACGCAAAAAACAAAATGTAATCTACGACTTTAACCCACTATTTGGGGAGTTTTGGGGAGCGTTGGATTATTAGATATTCAACTCTTTTCGCATTCCTAAAAAGTTAAATACAAGTATTAACGGAAGGTCACAAACAGCGTGAAACTTAGTTAAGTCTTCGTTGCATAGATGCCAAATAAGTTGTTCCCATCCCCATTTCTGCTGTTTCTTTTCTTCTTCAACTGCTTTTAAATCTTCGGCATCCATATTAGAATCTATTTCGAAGTCATCTTCATAACTTTCGGTCATTAGGTTTTTATATTGGTCTATAAATCCTTCACGAAATTTTATATATTCAGGAAGCAATCCAAAGACATCCGTAACGTGATAGTCTAAAAACCAATCTAACCTATCGCTTGAATGATAATTGTAGGGTTCTAATGTTTCATCACCCCATTCATTAACACGAACGCGCCTGTAAAGAATCGCAACGATATTAGGTAGCTTTAAAATGTAGTTATCCGAGAAATATGCTTCTAAACTTATGAATTCACCTAACGTAATTTTGTTAAACGGCTTTAATTTATATTTGTCAAGTTCGGATTTATAGTTTTTAGGTGGTTCATCCCGTATAAATTTAACGGATAATAGCAGTTCTTCAAGTTCTTCAATAGCAAGTTCTTCAATATCTTCGGGATAGCAGTCTAACAACGTACAAAGAACGTCTATTTGATAGTTAAAAACCCCATCTTCATCCGACAGGGTTTTAAGTTCTATAAATGTTTCAATCGTTATTTGATTCCACGCTTTCGGCAGCTTGTTTTTTAGCGTGTTCAGAGATTGTTGTTGTGACATAATTTAAATAAGGGATTGCAATTTCAGCAGGTTGTGTTCTAAATAACTTCGATTTGTGTTTTAAATGTGCGTTATCGTAGTGTTCCGTATTGCTTAAATCGGTTCGTTTAAACATTAAAGCCATAATATCGGACACGGAATGTTTATTTTCTTTAGTAATCATTTTCTCGATTAGCTTTGTGTCTTTTACGGATAGCTTTAATTCAGCTTTGTAAGTGAATCCGTCTATTTCTATTTCACCAATTGGGTCTTTAGGTTCATAGTTATCCGTGTTGAATTCTTTTGTCTTTTCTACAAAATATTTAAAGTCATCCCATTCATCTTCTTCAACTCCTACGACTTCAAAAACTTTGATTTGTTTTTCGATGTTATCGATTTCTTTGTCGTTGTGAATGTTAGATATCTTTTCGAATTCTTCGATAGTTATTTCATTCATCTTGTTAGCTATTTGCCGTCCTAATACTTCAATCATATTTATATTTTTTGAACAAATATAGAAATAATTTAATATAGGCATATGACTAAAGATTTACCAATCTACAAAATCACTATTGAACCCGAATATTCTGACGGCGAGGATTTAGGAATAGAGCAAATAGCTTTTACTTCTAATCCTGCTATCAAAGTAAAAGGGATGGCATTTAGTCAATCGCAAAAATTATTGTTTGCAGACGACCTAAAATATCGGATAACTGCACCTGCTATGATTCCAATGGAGATTTATAGAAGGGATGACGAGAGTGGTGAATATTACGTTCAATTTACCGAAGAAACTATCGAGCAAATTCACGTTAAGTTTATGCAGGATTTAAAGAATCGTGACATCTTCAATTTAGAACACGACCAAGCGCAAACAGTACCCGCATTTATTCTTGAATCTTGGATAGTTGAAAACCCTAAAGAAGATAAAGCATTTAGCACGTTTGGAATTGAAGTTCCTAAAGGCACGTTAATGTTAACAGCGCAAGTAACTGACAAAGACTATTACAACGAGTTAGTAAAAGCCGAACAAGTTGGGTTTTCTATTGAAGGGTTTTTAGGTCTTAAATTAAGTAATCAAATAAACACATATAATATGAACAAATTACCCGATGGCGAACACCTAATCGAAGGCAAAATCTACGTTGTAAAAGGCGGTGAGATTATCGAGATTAAGGATGCACCCAAAGAAGAGGTTGCAATGGAAGATTCAGTAGTCGAAGAAGAAGTAACTACCGAAACTGAACCAATTGACGAACAACCCGCACCTGAAGAACTTGAAGAAGTTGTTAAAGAAGAAGAAATGGCGGTTGACGTTGCTACGGATGCGGAAGCAGTTTTGGCAATCGTTGCTCCTGTACTTGAAGAACAAGTTAACAACCTTTTAAAAATCATTGCTGACTTAAGAACTCAAATGGAAGAGATGTTGGCAGAAAAAGCTGAAGACGAAATCGAATTAAAGTCTGAAGTTAAAATGAGTATTGCTGAAAAGTTCAGCGCATTAAACAAATTAAGTAATAACTAAAAATCAAATAAAAACAAAAATGGAAAGAAAATTAAAATTTGACTTGGACATCGAAAACAACGCATTGCTTTGTCCTAACCCTAACGAGTTCTATTCAAGAGCTTATTTAACAGCTGACGTAGCTGATACATACCGCGCTTTGCCGGGTATCAAATCAAAAACTAAGTTAGCAAATGTTGCTTTTGGTTCAATCCTTAAGGCTTCAACTTGTAACTTCGAAGCACCAACTGATACTTTAGACGCTATCGAAATCGACGTTTGTGCATTTTCTGCAATGGCTCAAATTTGTCAATTCGATTTAGAGCAGTCTTTTGTAGCTTTACAAATGACTCAAGGTTCTAATGGTGATTTCACGGTAGCTTCTTTTATGAACTACTATTGGGGTGAAATGGCTAAGCAAATCGAAGAGGATATCGAGTTAATCAGATGGCAAGGTGATACAGGAAGCGAAAACCCGCTTTTAGCTTTGTGTGATGGTTACTTAGTAAAACTTTGTGCTGATGCTGCTAACTTGGCATTTACAGGTGGTGGTGCTGTTAACTCTACAAACGTTCTTGGAATATTAGAAGATGTTGTTAATGGTCTTCCTGCTTCAGTTCGTTTCAAGAAAACTGATTTAAGAATCCGTGTTTCTTCTAACGTAGCTGCTGCTTATGAACTCGCTGCTGCTTCAGGGAACACTTTAACATATGTATCTGCTCCACTTCAATCTACTTACTTAGGAATTAAAGTTGTAGTTTGTGAGGGTATGCCTGACAATACAATCGTAGCTTCTTTGAAAGACGATTTAGTTTACGCATTCGACGCTGAAGGCGATTCTAAAGCATTGAAAGCTGTTAACTTGACTGATACCGTTGCAGAGCCTTATATCCGTACACGCGCGAATGTAAAAGCTGGTTTCTACTATACAAACCCTGCTCAAATTTCAGTTTGGTCAACTTGTTTTGACTAATCAAAAATAAATAATAACGGGGGTGTAAAAACCCCCTATTTAAATAACTAAAAAAAAATATATACTTATGTCGTGTGAAGCATTAGAAGGAATTGTTAAGAGTTGCGATAACAATTCTGGGGGCATTTACAAGGTATGGATTAACCAACAAGATAACATTTCAAGCATAGGGCTTGATTCTACGTTAACTTGGACAATTGATTCAATCGCCTTGACAGACCCCGCAAACATTTATACTGAATTTGAAATCCGTAGAAACACGGGTTCTTATACTGAAGAAGCAGCCATCGATTTGGTTAATGGTTCTTCTTATTACACTCAAACCATTACTTTAATGTTCCATAGACGTGACCAATCTAAGTCACAAGCTATTAAAGTTCTTGGAGCAGGACAGCAATATTTGAACGCTATTGTTCAAGATGCTAACGGAAAGTATTGGTATTTCCCTTATTTGCAATTAACGGGTTCTTCAGAAGGTTCGGGTACTGCCCGTGCAGATGGTAGTAAATACCAAATTATTCTAACTGCGGAAAACGAGTTTTTGTCATATGAGGTTTTAGAAAGCGCAGTTACATCTGTAATTACTGCTCCAGCACCTTAATTGGTCGCTTTCTCCAAGCAAAAATTAGCATCCTTCGGGGTGCTTTTTTTTTAAACAAAAAGACGAACTAATTTAATATAGTATGTGATATACATAAACAAAGACGAAGTAAATAATATAGTGTTAACGCTAAGCGAGGTAAGTACGCTTACAAATCCTTATTATTTGTTCGTGTTTCAAAACGAAATGAATCCTGAAAGCACACCTATTTTATTCACTACAACGGATATTTCAGCATACCCCGAAAGGTATAACCAATTTTTATTAGATGAGCCTGTAGACGTAGAATTAATTAAAGGTCAATATTCTTATTCGGTTTATGAATCACTTATTCCCCCTATAACAATTCAAGATACTACAGGCGAGGTAATCGAAGAGGGTAGAATGGTTGTTTCGGGTGCTATTGTAAATTCAATATACGATTAATTATGGCTTGGTACGATATATTTAGACAAAGTGAAAAAAAGAGTATTGAAGTTGTGGAGGGCTATCATAGTTTTTCTACACCTTTTTATAAGATTGGCGGTGCAAATCTCGCATTACCTTATGTAAATGGACGCTATCAAGTCGCTGGATACATTCCTTTTGGTCAAGATAATCTTTATCCTGAAACATTAAACCAAATGTATTATAGTTCACCTTTGCACGGAGCAATTGTAGACTATAAAATGAACGCGGTTATCGGTGGAGGGTTTACAATTCAAACTGAAAAGCTAACAAACGAAGAGAAATTAGAACTTTACGCTTTCGAAAAGAAAATAAAACTAAAAAAGGTTGCTCCGATTGTAACAAAGCAGTTAGTAATTCATAATAGAGTTTACTTTAAATTGTGCTTTTCAGATAAAGGAAAGTTAACGAAAGTAGAAAACCTTTCACCCGAGAAATTAAGACGATCTAAAGACGGAAAAACCTACTTTATATGTGAAGATTGGGCATCGAGAATAGATGTTTTTGAAATCACACCTTATCACCCACTAAACAAAGACTACGAACAACTATATATTTACGAGTTGCCGTGTATCGGACAAGATTATTATCCATTACCACAATATTCAAGTGCGTTAAACTTTGCTTTTTTAAGTGGTGAACTAAGTTACTTAGCTAAATCAAACATTCAAAATGCTGTTTTCCCTTCATTTGCTATGATGTTCCCTAAGCGTCCACAAAGCGAAGAAGAAAAGAACGTGCTACGAAGAACCATTGATAAATTAAAAGGAGCGGAAAACGCAGGTAAGGCGGTTGCATTCTTTGCGAATAGTGCGGAACAAATGCCAAAGATTGAAAGTTTACCTACAAATTCAAACGATAAACTATTTCAAGAGGCTTCAGCGTTAAACACGGAACAAATATGTTTTGCTCATACAATTGACCCTATATTAATGGGGGTTAGAACTACTGGTTCTTTGGGTTCGGGTTCGGATATCAAACAAGCGTATGTAATCTTTGAAAAAAACGTAGTTAAACCATTGCGTGAAATCGTCCAAGATATCTTTAACGAATTGCTACACATCGCTAAAGTAAAAGGAGAGTTAGTTATTAATAACTTTCAAATCATTAACGAAACGATTGTAGAAGTTGACGAAGAAGCATCTGCATTGGCTACACGTTTAAGTTCATTGAATCCCGAATTATTGAATAAAGTTTTAGAAAATATGACACCCGATGAAATTCGTTCTTTAGCATCTTTAAAGCCTATTGTTAAACCTGAAACACCTGCGGTATAATGCTTTACTTTATAACTGAAAACTACCTAAAGACGAACACACCGATAACGGCAAATGTGGACGTAACGGATGTAACTCCATATATAGCGACACAAGCACAACTTAGGGTAATGCCAATCTTAGGAACTACTTTCTTTAACTATATGCTGAATGTATACAATACACAAACGGCAACAAACGATGAAGAAACTCTAATCAAATTTATTCAACCGATTGTAGCTTGGCGTTCTGCTGAAGATGCTGTTTTTGGTTTGACTTATCAATTAAAGAATAAAGGTCTTCAATTGCAGAATGGTGATTTTTCAAGTTCCGTAAGTAGAAATGAAGTTGCTTTTGGAATGGAACACTACGCGCAAAAAGCTGCGTTCTTTGAACAACGATTAATTAAATACCTAATCAAAAATAAGAATCTTTATCCTGAATTTATTTCTGAAACAAATAAAGACACGGATTTAAGACCAATGATTGAATGTCACGGATGTAGTGGATGTTGCGATGGTCATTGTAATTATGAAAATGGAAACGGATATAATACTCAAATTTTAATACTGTGATAGATTTAAACAAAGTTTTTGAAATTATTAAAAAGCAAGGAGCTACGGGAGTTCTTGCGTTATGGTTATTTTACACACACACGGAAGTACAGGAATTAAAACATCGTCTTTACGATTGTTATGGCAAAAGCAATAATTCAGCTACAAAACAAATTTCTGACACTACTAATTTTGCTGTTATACCGAAAGACGAATTAAACGAAGTTGAATGAACTACGACTGGTTAAAATTAGAAACGTCACCCCGTATTTTGGTTCAAGCCGTTAAACAACTTGGAGTTAAAGAGGTTGTTGGCAAAGAACACAATCCAATTATATTAGGGTGGGCTAAAGAATTAAAGTTAGCAAGTGTTTACAATTCAGATGAAATACCTTGGTGCGGTTTATATATAGCTTATATATGTAAAATGGCAGGATTAGACGTAGTAGAAAAACCATTGTGGGCGTTATCGTGGTCTAATTGGGGAACAGCAGTTATTGAACCAATGTTAGGGGATGTATTGACATTCAAAAGAAAAGGTGGTGGACACGTTGGAATCTATGTAGGTGAAGACAATACACATTATCATGTTTTAGGAGGTAACCAAAACAATTCAGTTAGCGTTTCAAGAATCGCAAAAAGCAGATTATTTAAAGCAAGAAGAACGGCTTGGAAAATTGCACAACCTACCAGCGTTCGTAAGATTAAATTAGAACCAAAAGGAGTAATAACAACAAACGAAGCATAATGGCAAAGAAAAAAAAGGTAGATGTTGAAATTCAGGTGAATGACGCATCGTTAGAAATCCATAAGGATGAGCAGAACGCTAAAGTTACTTTAGACACAAAGAACTTAGATATTGAAGTCACAAAAACGGATGACAAAGTCGAGGTGAAAGTCGATGCTCAAAAGCCGCTTTTAAACTTTGTGGGAAAAGTTTTAGGAAGATACTTGACTAAGAAATTAAAATAGTATATTTGCAATGCTTTTTTCATAATTGATAGGTTAATTGTTAACGAGAACCCTTACTTCGGTAGGGGTTTTTTAGTTTAAAGAAAAAAAAACTGAAAAAAATGTAACCTTATGTTATATTAATTAGTATATTTGCAGAAACAATTAACAAAAACGATTATGGAAAAGAAAATTAATTTAACTTCATTCAGCAAAACAGCCTTTTTGCAATTAATCAAAGGCGATGTGAAAATCAACAAGGTAATTTATGACGCTGAAAATTGGCAAGAAGTGTTAAACTATATTAACACAATGAA
>Ga0315900_10009735_pt1 | contig 12142 bp, 9 predicted proteins | sample LakEriMetagenome_FD_203521 | JGI IMG/M metagenome (GOLD analysis project Ga0315900, IMG submission 203521) | Freshwater fungal communities from buoy surface, Lake Erie, Ohio, United States - Buoy 12 MA114 | ecosystem: Environmental > Aquatic > Freshwater > Lake > Lake biofilm | place: USA: Lake...
AAAAAATCTTAATGCTTCTCATAAATCCAAAAAAACAGCATTGAAATTTCAATTCGCAACGCATTCTTATCAAAAAATAAATCACTCTTTTCAAAAAACAGTAGTTTTCTTGCTGACACTATATATATTCTCCAGTTGCAGATATTGTGGTTGTATTTTCTTTTTTCTAAACTTTTCTTTGCAATTAATTTTTTTCAAAATAAAATTTCATTAATTGTTTTCTGTAATCATTTTATTAAAATTAGATATTCATTATCTACCAAAAAGTTGCTTATAAAACATCAAAGCCTTTTTTTGTTTTACTCGGTGCTGAATTAGTTTCTATTTGATTTTTTGCTAAAGTAAAATTTGCAATTCATTCAATCTTCTTGAATGATTTATAACTCTATTTTTTTTACTTTTTTAAATTATCAATACTTATCCTACCCTAACACTTTAATATCAAAAATAAAACGAAGATATTTATATTTTTTTTTACCCTTATTTTTTTTACATTTGAAGGTTTAAAGATTATGAAAACGATTGAATTTAGAGAGGCTCTTAGAGAAGCCATGAACGAAGAAATGCGTCGTGATGAGACAATTTTTTTAATGGGAGAAGAAGTTGCCGAATATAACGGGGCGTATAAAGTAAGTAAAGGCATGCTTGCCGAATTTGGCGCAAAACGAGTGATTGATACACCCATTGCTGAACTTGGTTTTGCTGGTATCGGCGTAGGAGCTGCTGTTAATGGTTTGCGACCAATTATTGAATTTATGACTTTTAATTTTTCTTTGGTGGCCATTGATCAAATTATAAATTCTGCGGCCAAATTTTTAAGTATGAGTGGCGGCCAATACAACTGCCCTATTGTTTTTAGAGGCCCTACAGCAAGTGCTGGTATGTTGAGTTCTCAGCATTCTCAAGCCTTTGAAAATTGGTTTGCTAATTGCCCAGGTTTAAAAGTAATAGTTCCGTCAAATGGATATGATGCAAAAGGACTTTTAAAATCAGCCATTCGAGATAATGATCCCGTAATTTTTATGGAAAGTGAGCAGATGTATGGAGATAAATGCGAAATTCCAGAGGAAGAATATCTTATTCCCATTGGCGTTGCAGATATTAAAAGGTCTGGGACCGATGTCACAATTGTGTCTTTTGGTAAAATTATAAAGGTAGCCTTATTAGCTGCTACTGAGCTAGAAAAAGAAGGAATTAGTACTGAAATCGTTGACTTAAGAACTGTTCGCCCGATTGATTATGAAGCAATTATTAATTCAGTAAAAAAAACCAATCGTTTGGTAATCGTTGAAGAAGCTTGGCCTTTAGCAAGTATTTCTGGTGAAATTGCGTTTAGGGTCCAAAAAGATGCGTTCGATTATTTAGATGCTCCTATCAGACGCATTACAACAGCCGATGTTCCTTTACCATATGCTCCCACGTTAATTGAGGCATCGCTGCCAAATGCGTCAAAAGTAATTGATGCCGTAAAGAGTGTGATGTATGTTAAATCATAAACTTAGAATCAAAAAATGAAGATCATCATTCCAATGGCGGGTAAAGGTAAGCGTATGAGACCACATACCCTTACAGTTCCTAAGCCATTAATAAAAATTGCTGGTAAACCAATCGTGCAAAGGTTGGTAGAAGATATCACTAAAGTTTGTGGAGAAAAGGTAGATGAAATAGCTTTTGTTATTGGATCTGATTTTGGGAAAGAAGTGGAGGCGCATTTAATTGAAATTGCACAAAAGCAAGGTGCTAAAGGCATCATTTATTATCAAGAAAAAACTTTGGGAACAGCACACGCTATCATGTGTGCAAAAGATTCGATTGCTGGAAAAACGGTGGTAGCCTTTGCCGATACTTTGTTTAAAGCGGACTTTCAGATGGATACGAAACAAGAAGGTGCCATATGGGTTCAAGGCATTGAAGATCCAAGTCAATTTGGAGTGGTGAAATTAAATGAAGAAGGTATCATTACTGATTTTATTGAAAAGCCTCAAACATTTGTAAGCAATTTAGCAATCATTGGTATTTACTATTTTAGAGATGGTGAAAATCTTAAAAAAGAATTACAATTTCTGTTAGATAACAATATTACTGAAAAGGGAGAGTTTCAATTGACCAACGCACTCGAAAACATGAAGAAGAAAGGTCTTGCCTTTACACCTGAAAAAGTGACGGAATGGTTGGATTGTGGAAATAAAAATGCTACTGTTTATACCAATCAAAGAGTTTTAGAATTTGATCGCTCTAAACCAAGCTTAAAAGGAAAAAACATTACAAATGTTAATAGCTTAGTCATAGAGCCATGTTTTATTGGAGATAACGTTTCCTTTAATAATTCAATTATAGGCCCACATGTGTCGATTGGAGAAGGAAGCGTTGTGTCAAATTCTATTATAAAAAATTCTATTATTCAAACTCAAACAAAAATTACCAATGTCGTAGTTGAAAATAGCATGGTAGGCGAAGGAGCTCAAATAAATGGTAAATCACTGGATTTAAGCGTGAGTGATTATACAACCCTTAATTAATTTTTTATATTGATTTTTTTTAAAACTTCATATTTTCATACTTATTTATTTCTGCTTTTTGCCTTAATAAACAGCCAATGCTCAAACTCCAAAAAAATCAGTACAAGTAAATCAACAAAACTTTCAAACATTGAAGAATTAAAATTTTCTAACTTCTTTATAGATGGATGTAAAGAAAGAATGAGAGATAATTTTGAAAATGCAGAAAAGTTATTCTTGGAGTGCTATAAAATTGATCCTAATTCAGCCGCGCTTAATTACGAATTAGCCATTCTTAAAAAGTACCAAAGTCAAAACGACCAAGCCTTAAAATTTATTAAAGTTGCAGCCTCTAAAGATCCTAAAAATGAATGGTATCAATTATTGTTTATAGAATGTTTGAACAGCAGTAAGCAATATTCAGAAGCGATTGAAGAATATATCAAATTGCTTAAGATTTTTCCAAATCGAATTGAATTTTATGAAGGTTTAGCATCTGAATACATTTATGTCAAAAATTTTGAAAAGGCATTAAAAATATATGAAGAGTTAGGAACTAAATTTGGACCAAATGAAACGCTTTTTTTCAATAAAATTCGGGTTTTAAAAACATTAAATAAAATAACAGAAGCTGAAGAAGAATTGAAAAATTTAATTCTATTGAATCCGAGCGAAATTAAGTATTATTCTTACTTAGCTGAATTTTATCAAGAGATCAAGCAGGGTAAAAAAGCATTTCAAGTTTATGTTGATGCATTAAAATTAGATCCCAATAATCCAATGATTCATTTAGCATTGGCAGATTATTATAAAGGATTAAATGACAAGGAAAATTTTTATAAAGAAATTAAAATTGCATTTGAAAATCCAGATTTAGATATTGAAACAAAATATAAAATTTTAACTTCCTATTACAAATTGTCTGAAGAAATTCCTTCCTACGAAAAAGAAGGAAAAGAATTATGCGAAATTATTTTGCGTGTTCATCCAAAATCATCAGAAGCCCATTCCATGAAAGGTGATTTTTTATTAAAAGAAAATAAAAAGCTTGAAGCACTTGCAGAGTATGAAACGGCAGTGCAATTAAATAAAGATAAAAGTATTAATTGGAATAAATTGATGTTTTTGCAAGCTGAATTAAATGAAAATAAAAAATTAGAAACCTCCAGTGATGAGGCTATGGAGTTATACCCCAATCAACCGTTTGCATTCTTTTTTAATGGGGTGGCAAATATTCAATTGCAAAATTATCGGAAGGCAATAGAATCATTAATTACTGGAATTGAGTTTGTGTACGATGATAAGGCCTTATTATTACAATTTTATTATAATCTTGGAACTTCTTATCATTATTTAAAAGAATATGATAAATCTGATAAATCTTTTGATAATGCCTTGAAAATTAATCCAGACAATCATGAGGTGTTAAATAATTATGCCTATTATTTATCTGAAAGAAAAATTAATTTAGACAAAGCGGAAAAATATTCCCGACGAAGCAACGAACTATCACCAAATAACCGTTCCTACATTGATACTTATGGTTGGATTTTATATCAACTCGGAAAATATAACGAGGCAGAAGTTTGGTTATCAAGAGCCGTGAAACTGGGCAATAAGGATGCTGTCATTTTAGAACATTTTGGTGATCTTCTTTTTAAATTGAATAGAACCCAAGAAGCTATTAGCTATTGGCAAGAAGCTAAATTAAACGGTAATGGATCTGAATTTTTAGAAAGAAAGTTAGCAGACAAAAAAATGTATGAATAAAAATTTTAAAAACTTTATTTTAATACTAAGTTTAATCGTTTTAGGTTTAGGTTCCTGTAAAACGAGAAGGAAAACAATAGTCAATAAAGAAAACCAAACCACAGATACCATTTCTCAAAAATGTAAGCTGACATCAAAAAAAGCTAAAGTACTTTCCAAGCACATTAAAGAAAATGAGCTTAATTATCAATGGCTCAGTGCAAAGGCTGATGTCGATGCAACTGTTGATGGCGTTGAAAATAAACTAGATGTAAAAATTAGAGGACGAAAAGATAGTGCAATTTGGATTTCAATTCAAGCAATAGGATTTATTGACATTGCGAAACTATTGATTACTAGGGATTCTGTTAAAATGGTTGTATACTTAAAAAAGCAATACTTTAAAGGAGATTTTAATTACATCAATGAGTTATTAAATGCAGATTTAGATTTTGATATGATACAGGCAACATTGTTTGGAAATAGTGCAGAATTTTATGAAGATGATGACAAATTAAATTCAGTATTAGATAAAGAAAATTGCCTTTACTTATTAAGTACAGAACGAAAAAGAAAGTTAAGACGCATAAATTCTGGTCAGGAAATTGCTAAAAGATCTCTGCAAACAATGACTTTGATGAATGAAACGTATAAAATTATTAACAATCATTTCGAAGACGTAACATCTAATAGAACATTTAATGCCAAATATGATAATTTTTATACTCCCGACTCAGTTTTTGCACCACACAATGTTGATATTGTCATTAAAGCAGAAAAGAATATAACTCTTAAAATTAACTATGTTCGCATAGAAATAAATCAGCCCCAAAAAATCAACTTAACCATCCCAAAAAGCTATGCGCCTATACCAATTAAAAAAGAAAAGACTGAGTAAAGTAATTTGCTTCTTTTTCTTTTTTATAGGAGTTCAATTAATTGTTTTTAGTCAACCAAAAACACAACAACAATCTCAAAAAGAGTTACAAAACAAAAAAAACAAATTGAATGAAGACATCAAGCAGCTTAATAATCAACTAAGTCAAACGAAAGCTAATAAGAAATCGCAAATTAATACCATTGTGGTTATTAATACGAAGTTAAAAATACGCGAAGAGCTTATATTAACAATCAACACACAACTATCACAAATAAATGGAAGTATCAAAAGAAATTTAACTGAAATAAATGGCTTGAAAAATGATTTGAAAAAGCTAAAAGATGAATATGCAAAAATGATCTATTTTGCACAGCGAAATCAGGACTCCTATACAAAAATAATGTTTTTATTTTCTTCTGGAAATTTTAATCAAGCCTACATGCGTGTCAAATATTTTCAACAATACGCATCATTCAGAAAAAAACAAGCACTAGAAATCACAGCTACTCAACAAGTAATTTCTGAAAAATTATCTGAGTTAGAAAATCAAAAACATCAAAAAATGCTTTTGCTAGGAAATGAAAAGGAAGAAAAAGTACAGTTGGATGGTGAGAAAAAGGAACAAGAAATTGTATTAAATGATTTACAAAAACAAGAAAGAGAATTAAAAGAAGAGCTCGAAAAGAAAAAGAAAGATGCTGAAAATTTACAAATCGCAATAAAGAAATTAATAGAATTAGAAATAAAGCGCAAATTAGAAGAATCATTAAAAATTGCCAATGAAAAAGCAGAAAAATTAGCGAAGTCAGAAAACAATAAGAAAAAAAATAAAGTAAAAGTAAGTGAAATTAAACCAGTAGTAACAAAAGCGAACGTTCCAGAACTTACTTCAGAAGCAGAGGCATTGGGTGTTGACTTTGCAAGTAACAGAGGAAAATTACCTTGGCCAGTTACCAAAGGAGTAATTTGTCAAGGTTATGGCGAATATGAGCATCCAGCCATCAAAGGTTTTATAATGAATAATAATGGCGTTGAGATATGCGTTAATCAAGGATCTCAAGCACGATCTGTATTTGGCGGCGAGGTCACTAGCATTGCCATTTCTCCTACGGGAGGCAAATTAATTATCATTAGGCATGGAGAATATTTGAGTGTTTACATGAACATTGGAGAAGTATTTGTAAAACAAGGTGATAAAGTATCAATCAAACAAACTATTGGAACCATTCAAGATGACAATGGAAAAACGAGCATGAACTTGCAAATTTGGAAAGGTCAAAAGACAATGGACCCAAGCGGATGGTTAATTAATGGAAGATAAAAAAACAGTTCAATGAACTATTTGATGTGATGTTAAAATTAATAAAATCTACAGATGAATAATATTTTAATTTTTATGACTGCATTTTCTTTAAACCTTGCAGCCCAAAATAAATCACATATTTTATTGAAAAACGGTTTTGCTCATTTAGGAAACGGCAAAGTTTTTGAAAACAGTTATGTTGCATTCAAAGACGGAAAAATCGAATTGGTTGCGGATGCCCGACTCACTAAAATTGATTTGTCAAAATATGATACGATAATTGATGTGTTTGGTAAACATATTTATCCTGGCCTCATTGCACCAAATTGTATCATAGGTTTACAAGAAGCTGAATCAATAAGAGCTACAAGTGATTATGCAGAAGTTGGAGATTTTAACCCACACATCAGAAGTTTGATTGCCTTTAATACAGAAAGTAAAATTTTAGAAACTGTAAAAACCAATGGTGTATTATATGTTCAATCTACGCCTCGCAATGGTGTTTTGAGTGGGACATCTTCTGTTTTTGCAACTGAAGGTTGGAATTGGGAAGACGCTGTTATTAAAAAAGATGACGGTGTACACCTAAATTTTCCAAAGTCAATTATAAAAAATGGTTGGTGGGCAGAACCATTGCCATCTGATATCAATACAAATTATATTGATGAGATAAAAACACTTAAAACTTTTTTTGAAAATGCATTGGCTTATTATAAGGCTGATGTTCATATTGAAGATAATTTACGTTATGAAGCCATGAAAGAAATATTTAGTGGAAATAAAATTTTATACATTCATACTGATTATGTGAAAGACATCATAGCGGCAATCAATTTTAGAAATCAATTTCAACTAAAAAAAGTTGTCATCGTAGGAGGAAAAGATAGTTATAAAGTAACGGGGTTATTGCGCCAAAACAATATTGCAGTCATGATAAATCGTTTACATGATTTACCAGATTTACCAGAAGCAGAAACAGATTTAATTTATAAATTACCATATTTACTCCAAAAAGACTCTGTATTATTTTGTTTACAAAATCAAGGAGATATGGAAGCGATGAATGCGCGCAACTTGCCTTTTTTAGCTGGAACCGCCGCCGCCTATGGATTAAAAAAGGAAGAAGCTTTGCAAAGTATTACCTTAAATGCAGCCAAAATTTTGGGGATAGACCATTTGGTAGGAAGTATTGAAGTTGGAAAAATTGCAAGCATCATTATTTCCGAAGGAGATATTTTAGATATGAAAACAAATCGTGTTATTTTAGCCTATATCAACGGAAAGCAAATTAAAACAAAAAATTTTCAAAACGATTTGTATAAAAAATATGCTGATAAATTTGAAATTAAAGAATAGATTTTAAAGCTTATCATTAATTCATCTGATGCAAATTTCAAATCGACAATTATTTTTAAATCACATCGGACAAGTATCACCATCTCCAATCGCTTTAGAAATTGAGAGAGCCAAAGGAATTTATTTGTATGATAAATATGAAAAATCTTACATTGATTTTATTTCTGGAATTTCAGTCAGTAATGTTGGTCATTGTCATCCTAACGTTGTAAAAGCCATTCAAGATCAATCAGAAAAATTCATGCACTTAATGGTGTATGGCGAGTATATTCAATCACCACAAATTCAATTGGCTAAAGCATTAACTGATTTACTTCCGGATCATCTGAACTCTGTTTTTTTTACCAATTCAGGAACAGAAGCTACGGAAGGTGCTTTAAAATTAGCTAAACGCATTACGGGAAAAACAGAAATCATTTGTTTTAAAAATTCGTATCACGGCAGCACACATGGTGCATTGAGCGTGATGGGAAATGAAGAGTTTAAACAAGCGTTTAGACCATTATTACCTGACATAAAAATAATTTCTTACAATAACATAGATGAAGTAAAAAAAAACATATCGGCTAAAACTGCTTGCGTAATTTTAGAACCAGTGCAAAGTGAAAGTGGCTATACAATTGCAGATCATCAATTTTTAAAAACCATTCGCGAAAAGTGTGACGAACATTGTGCTTTACTCATCTTTGATGAAATACAAAATGGTTTTGGGAGAAGTGGAACTCTATTTGCTTTTGAGCAAACAGGTATTGTTCCTGATATATTATTATTAGCAAAAGGAATGGGAGGCGGCATGCCAATTGGTTGCTTCATCAGTTCACAAAAATTTTTAAATGAATTTACTTTTAATCCAGTATTAGGAAATATCAACACATTTGGCGGAAATGCCGTTTGCTGTGCGGCCTCTTTAGCATGTTTAAACACAATTATTTCAGAAAAATTATTGAATAATGTAGAAGAAAAATCAAATTTGATTCGTTCGTTATTAAAACATCAAGCCATAAAATCAATAAAAGGAAAAGGTTTAATGTTATCCCTAGAATTTGAAAACACAGATTTAAATTTAAAAGTGATTGAACATTGTATAAAAAATGGATTGATTGTTGATTGGTTTTTATTTAACACCTATTCAATGCGAATATCGCCACCGTTAATTATATCAGAAGAAGAGATAAAAACTGCTTGCCTGATTATCTTAAAATCGATTGACGAAGTATTTCATGTTTAGAATTAAATTCACTCGAACTTTTGTAGAAAAAATGTATGTATTTAAAAGTATTTGAATTTAAATCAGCATCCTATCGAATCACGGATTTTTTGCTATTTTTGCCGCCACAGAAAGGGTCTAATTTTTTATGGTTTAGTCTTTAAAAAGTTATCAAATTTTCTATTATTTTTTGAAATTTAACTTTCAGATTGTTTCGATTAAATGTTTATTTATAATCTAGGTATACAATTTTTTAAAATAGCTATTCAAATAGCATCACTATTTAAACCCAAAGCAAAGCTTTGGATAAATGGTAGAAAAAACTGGAAAGAAAATTTAAAATTGAATGTTGAAAAATTGGATTTGCAGAATAGCGTTTGGATTCACTGCGCTTCTTTAGGTGAATTTGAGCAAGGAAGACCAGTAATTGAAAAAATAAAAGCAGAACATCCTTCTTCAAAAATAGTACTCACTTTTTTTTCTCCATCCGGTTATGAAGTTCAAAAAAACTATTCTTTAGCAGATTTTGTTTGTTACTTACCATTAGATACAAAATTAAATGCAAATGCTTTCTTAAGCATCTTAAAACCAAAAATTTCTATTTTCGTTAAATATGAATTTTGGTTAAATTTTTTATTTCAACTCAAAGAACATGGTATTCCAACGTATTTAATTTCAACTGTAATTAAAAAACATCAATTGTTTTTTAAATGGTATGGCAATAATTTTAGAAAAGCACTATCAGTTTATACAACTATATTTACACAGGATCCTATGTCTCTAAAGTTTTTAAAAAAATTGAAAATTGAAACGGGTAGAATAGCTGGAGATACGAGATTTGATAGAGTTTTAGAAATTTCAAAATCTCCAAATCAATTAACTGATATTGACAATTTCGCAAAAAATTCATTCGTTTTAATTGCTGGTAGCACATGGCAAAAGGATGAAGAATTATTAATTGAAACGTTTTTAAAATTAAAACCGAACAATCCTTCGTTAAAATTAATTATAGCACCGCACGAAGTTGATTCTTTAACCATTGATAAATTAAAAAATTTGCTGTTTAAAAATAATTTATCTTTTCATCTATTTTCTGATAATGATTTTAAATTTTCTCATTCAATCTTAGTTTTGGATACAATTGGTGTTTTATCATCAGTTTATCAATATGGCCATATTGCTTTTATTGGAGGTGGTTTTAACACTGGAATTCATAACTTATTAGAAGCTTCTGTCTTTGGTTTACCAGTTTTGTTTGGGCCAAATCATCATAAATTTAATGAAGCAAAACAGCTATTGGAATTAAAAGCCGGCTTTCAAATTTTAAATCAAAACGATTTAGTTGTAATATTAGAGCAGTTTTTGACTGATTCTGAATATTTAAAAAGCACGTCGAACTTAGCTAAATCCTATATTATAAATCAATCTGGAGCCACAAATCTTATTTATTTAGAACTGAGTAAGAATTTTATATAGCATCATTTTAACAATATTTTCAATGTAATCAAGTCATTTATAACTTGAATATCAAAAAATAAATGAGATATTTGTTACTTACCCAAAACCTAAAATTAAATGAAAAAAATTTTAATAATTTGTTTTTTAATTGGCTCACTAGGCTCTTGTAGCGATTCAAAACCTAACAACACTTCTGGATTTGAAATTAAAGGAAATTTAACAAATTCTAAATCTGAATATATTTATTTAGAAAAACTTTCTAAAAATGGGCAAGTCATAGTTGACAGTGCATTGATTGATGATAAAGGTGAGTTTTTATTAAATGGTTTTTCTGCCAGTGTTGGTTTTTATCGATTAAAATTATCCAATACGAACTTTGCCATGTTGGTGTTAGATGCCAATCAAAAAATTATGATCAATGCTGATGCTAGAGATATTGGCAATACTTATAAAGTTGAAGGGTCACCTGATACAAAATTATTTTTGGAATATAAAAAATTAGCAAGCGCACAAAAATTAAGAATTGATTCTTTAGAAACAATATTTAATACTGCTTTAGTTGTTCAAAAACTTGATTCTGTATCAGCAGCAGCACTTTCAAAACAATTGCAAAAGCCTTACGAAAAAATGGTAGCGAGTTATAGCGATTTGCTTTCAGTAAAAATTAAAGAAAACGCAAGTTCATTTGCCTCCATTATGGCCATTCAACAAATCAAACCAGAATCTTATTTAGATGTTTACAAGGCTTTAGATAAAGGTTTATCTGAAAAATATCCACAAAATGAAGATGTAAAATCGTTTCATGACATGATCACTCAAACTGAAATGATGGTATCTCGAACCAATGCGATAAAAATAGGTTCCGAAGCACCAGAATTAATTTTACCAATGCCAAATGATAAAGATTTGCCTTTATCTTCATTGCGAGGTAAAGTTGTATTAATTGATTTTTGGGCAAGTTGGTGTGGCCCTTGCAGAAAAGAATTACCAAATGTAAAACGTTGTTATGAAAAATATAAAAGTAAAGGCTTTGAAATACTTGGCGTATCTTTAGATAAAAACAGAGATGAGTGGCTACAAGCAATTACCAAGGAAAAATTAACTTGGCCTCAAGTAAGTGATTTAAAATTTTGGCAAAGTGAAGCTTGTCAAATATATGCAGTGCAGTCAATTCCTTACACCGTGCTAGTTGATGAGAAAGGTATAATTCTAGCAACTGATTTGAGAGGCGCTGACCTAGACAATAAATTAGCCGAAGTTCTGAAATAATCGTATACTTAATAAATGTATCAAAGTTATTTAATTCTATTATTTTTTATTCATTATCAATTATCTTCTCAAGAAAATTATTTCCAACAAGAAGTAAACTATAAAATTGACGTAAAGTTAGATGATGTCAAACATAAGTTAAGAGCATTTGAGAAATTAGAATACATCAACAACTCATTGGTTCCATTAAATTTTATTTATTTTCATTTATGGCCAAATGCCTATAAAAACAGTGAAACTGCTTTAGGTGAACAATTGTTAGAAAACGGAGAAACGAGTTTGTATTTTGCTAAATCATCAGATTTGGGATACATTGATAGTTTAAATTTTTTAGTAAATGGCGAAATTGTAAAATGGGAATATGATAAAAAGCACATCGATATTTGTAAGCTCATTTTAAATAAACCAATCAATCCAAAAGA
>Ga0315900_10009736_pt1 | contig 12142 bp, 20 predicted proteins | sample LakEriMetagenome_FD_203521 | JGI IMG/M metagenome (GOLD analysis project Ga0315900, IMG submission 203521) | Freshwater fungal communities from buoy surface, Lake Erie, Ohio, United States - Buoy 12 MA114 | ecosystem: Environmental > Aquatic > Freshwater > Lake > Lake biofilm | place: USA: Lake...
ATTCAATACCTGAACTCTACGGTTTTTCTTTGGTTGCAAATAGCAGCAAGGTCCAACTTTTTTGACTTTTGACTTGTCTAGGACATAATCATAAACATGATCTTTATGCCACAGATGGTTATATCTAACATCAACGAATTTCTTCACTCCCGCATTAATATACCTTGCAGGATCTGGGCAAACATGGACAAAATAAGTACTTGTCTTATTCAGTGGGATATTCTTATCAGCAAATCCCTCAGTCCAAAATACACAATCATTCCAATCAAAATTTTCTGGATATTCGCCATCGTGAAACCAATACGTTTCATATCCAAGATGAATGAATGCTTTATAGAAGGCAGCATGTATATATGAATGAGTATGCGAATGAAGAGGATATCCCCAAATAATTATTTTCATTTGTTTAAAAATTTTGCAGGTAGGTCAGTAATCTTTGTTCATAGAAATTTTTAGAATCTTGCAAATACTCTTTTCCAAAATTCAATTCAAAATCATTTATTACTGATTCGTGTAAAGGAAACATTTTTGATTTTGAATCATATATCGAATCTTCTATCTCAAGATCATTTATGGTTTTAATTATACTTTCGTCTAATTTTTTCATATTCAATCTTTCCAGAACTTGATTAGCTAGATTTAAAAAAATTATACTAGTTGGATGTTGCGGTATCAAGAATAAAAGTTGATTTTTAAAATTTTCTTCAATGAAATCCGATATTTTTATATCAGTTATGCTTTCCTTGCCTTTTAAAATTCCAATACTTTGTTTAAATCTTTTTTTATATTCCCAATCTATTTTATTATTAAAAAACAAATCAAGAACTTCACTCTTACTAAACCCACCATTAATCAACTTATCAATCGGTTCATTTCCAAACCACCTATTTTGATTCTTTCCAGCTTGAACTATTGGCCAAAATGCAGAGGAAAATACATATGGATGTGTTATTTTTATACACTCATCTTTAACATAATATCCAATTGAACCCTCTACTGTTGGATCAGTAGAGTAGCATCCATGCTCAGGTCTTAAAGGTTGATATACAAATAAATCTGCTTCTTGAACATCTTTCATTGGTATGGAAGATTGACTTTCTATCAATTGCCAATTCGCATACCATTTAGTATCAAACATGTTATGAAATTGTTGACTAAATGATAAGAAGTTTCGCAATCCACCATTTTGACAATTTCCAATAAAAAGTGCTTTTAATTTTGTCATGAATTAATATATTTCCTTGAAGTTATGGATCAATGGAATGTCAGTTTCTCTCCAATTTGGGCACATATGAGTATGCTGAATGGCGTTGCTTACAGAACAATCAAGTCCACAAATAAGATAAAGCATGACAATAAATTGGTCTATTGATCCAAGAGTTGGTTCAAAATCCTCTTCCATAAATTGATCTACTAATTTCACTTTTTCTTCATCAAAAAAAATATTGCGATTTAAAAATGTTCCTCCTGCAGCACCATACCAATCAACATTAGGATTGATATTATATTTTTTGACAGATTTCTCAAAAATATGTGGTCGGAGTTTATTTCCAGGAACATATGACATTGCAATATTAAAGTCACCTTCTATAAACAGTTGTTTTCTACAAAGAACATCGTCTTCCATAGTCAATAGATATTCGGTTCCAGAATATTCAAAACAATTCCGCAACCTATTCAAATAGATCTTTGCCTTATCTTTCTCCAGATAATTGGTGCCAATATTCTCTGGCGACATTACAAAATGGCAATTATATTTTTGTGCAATTTCAGAAAAATCTAATCCACCATCAGAAAGCAGATAATACGAAACATCTGGATTATTTTTCCTAAAATTTTCAACGGCAAATTCAGTTGCTTTAATATTATTAAAACACTGGTGATAAACTGAGAATTCTTTTGTCATACTTTCCAATAATCATACAGGTCCTTGGTCACTTCATAATCCATCGTCTTAACTTTTCGATTTGGTTGATTTATTGCCCAAACAAAAATATCTTCAATTAAATCTTCAAGATTAGTTTTATCTACAAATTCTAGCATAGTTTTTGCTTTTGTGTGATCACAATAAGCATGTTTCACCTCATGTCTGGGTTCTCCATGCTCAATTGGAACATCATATCCATATTTCCTACCGATTTTTTGGACAGTTTGTGCAACTTGGTTTAAGGTAAAGTAATTGTCTGCACCAATATTAAAAATCTCACCATCATAATTGGTAAGTAGTTTATCAAACGGTTGCATATAATACTTGATGTCCGAGAAAGCACGGGTTTGCTCTCCGTCACCATATACTAGTATTGGTTGTCCGTTGATAGTTTTTCGAATAAAGATACCAATTACATTACGATATCTATCCCAAATATTTTGGTATATGCCCAAAACGTTGTGTGGTCTAATAATACTATATCTAAGTCCAAATTGTTGCCTTGCCATCTCAAGATCAACTTCTACTGCATATTTTGCCATTCCATATGGATCAATTGGTTGAGGTCTTATATTTTCAGTAAATGGAGGTTCCTGATCGCCATAAACAGCCATACTAGAGGTAAAAATTATTTTAGTATTATGCGTAATACATTCATTGATCAAATTTGCGGAGCAAACAAGATTATTTCTGTAATTAAAATTGCGAATGAATGGAGAAAGTCCCTCCGCAGCATACGCAGCAAAATGAAATAATACTTCCGGTTTATGCTCTTCAAAGAGATCTGCAAGTTTTTTTCTTCGTTCTAAATTTAATTTGACAAAAGAAAAATTTTCTCCCTTAGGCACAAATGCTTTGTACCCACCAGAAAGATCGTCAATACCTACTACTTCATGTCCAGCATCAATCAAATGACGAGTATAATTTGCGCCTAGTAATCCAGCACATCCAGTTACAAAAATTTTCATAATCATTTCCTAATAATAAACATCATATCATCAGATCTACCTTTATTTTCACGAAGATCTAAGCATTCTACATTTAATTTATACTCTTCAGGAACTGCTTTTTTTAATTCTTCAAAAGTTTCAAATTGTGCTACGTCTTCTATTATAAGAACTCCACCTTCTTTTAATTTGGGAAGATAGATTTCAATACACGAAATTTGATGATAAGGATGGTGAGATCCATCATCTATAATGATGTCAAAATCGGGAAGTGTTTTTGCATTTTCAACATCATAAGCATCACCTTCAAGATAAGTAACTCTTTCAAGTCCCAAATGTTTTTCTAAAAGTTGATCCCAAACATCAATACCAATTATCTCTGCCTTGGGAAAATAAGTTTGCCACAAATGAATTGAAGTTCCTCTACAACTTCCAATTTCTAAGATATTAATTTTTTTATCGCGGTATTTTTTAAATTCAATATCATAGAATGCATTGATATAATCATGGTCAGTATTCTTATCTGTTCCATGTGGTCCATTCCAATCATTTTCTTCAAGAATTTGTGCTAGAGTTTTTTTCATTTTGTTTTCTCTAATACCGTTAATCCGTTATTATTTGTTTTATGTATTTTAAATTTCCATTCTGGATGATCAATAACAAATTCAATTATAGCAGGAAGTAATCCTAAAGTTCCAACTTTTCCTCCATAGTAAGAAGTCATACTTGTATCGTGCCCACTTGTACCAAACGTCTGAGTATCATGGAATACTAAGTATTTTTTCACTTTGGAGGAATGAAGTTTCAGTTCCTCTTTTAAATGCTCATATACATGCCAAGTATCTATAAAAAGCAAATCTGTTTCTTCTATGGAAATATTTAAAACATCATCCTTAACATACTCAATATCCTTTCCAGATTCTTTGGCAATATTGATCAAATTCGTTATTTGTGGATAATGAATGAGGTCATAGCACCTAAGAACTACGTCTTCGCATAAAAATGCTCTAGTACTAATTCCCTCATGAACTCCCATTTCTGTTACATGATCGCATTTGTTTGCCAATTCTCTAAGGATTGGTAAATGTTCATTTATGTGAGATGGAGTATTGAGGGCATTTGTATATTCTTGTTCAAAAAAATCTTTATCAAAAGTTATCATAAAAAGCTTTCCATTTATAAAAAGTATCGTTCTCCAGATATTTAGAACACCTTTCAAACTCATCATGCATTGATTCTTTATCAATAGAATTAATAATCAACGGAATTTCATCAAAAGAATCGTAGTAAAATCTACATTTAGTAAGTTCGGGGTCATACCATTCACACCAAGATATCCATTCTTTTTCCAAAAGATTTGCACCACCGGATCCCCAAATATTGAAAAAATAATTTGGTTTTTTTGATAATTCGTAGAGAAAATTTTTTGATGGCAGAATTGCCGGGATATGTGAGTGTATCAATTCAAAACAAAGAAATTTTGAGAACGCATCCGGAAGATGAACAAATGCTTTATATTTTTTTAATTGGTCTATTGTCCTAAATGCACCATTATAAACTCCTATTCCCTTTTGTTTTAGAAAATCACTCATTCCAAAAAAGTTGTTATCATTATGATAAATCGGAACAATTACATCGGCATCAGGTAATTGACAATCTTCGCCATACATTTCTTTGAAGTATGCGGCCTCTGGTATATTACCCTCATTTTTATTTAAATTAATTCCGCACGGTTTGATGTGTTGGTGACTCATTAGGTTTGTTCCTTTTTGTGTACACCATACCTTTTCAAAATGACTGTAAGGTACTATTTTAATATTAGAATTCTGTTCCGCTTTACTAAACAATTCATAAAATTTTGTTTCAGATTCCATCCGATAATCAAATCTATTACACACCCAAATCACAAGTTTTCCGTTAAATTCTTCCTGATTCTCAAGAAAAATTCTTGATAGGGGGGCAGTATCTGATGTCAAAATATAATCAAAATCATTCAACTGGTCTTTATGATTTTTCCAAAAATCATTGGCAACTTCTTCGGTGATTTGAAATACGTTGTCGTAAAATTTGTGATTAGTAACTTCAAATCCAAGTTTATTTAAAATATATTCTTGATCTCTAAAACATCCAATGTGATGAGAAATGTGTAGTATTTGTTTCATGATTTAATCCTGATTAATTTTTTACTCCTTTCTTCAAAATCAAAAATTCCCTGAGTATAATCTCCTTTAGAAATTTTATTTTGAAAATATCTTTCATTCATTTGATAATAAATTTTAAACTTATCCCTATCACTTTGGGATAAGTTGTGTGTTGTGCCCGATCCAAAATGCCAACCACTAAATTCAAAGATTCCAACTTTAAAGTTATGTACTCCAATTCTTCTATCATAATCATCATCTTCAAAATTTACTGGGTGAATATTTTCGTCAAAAAATCCCACAGTATTTACGCATTTTTTACTTAAGGAAAAAAACGAATATTTTGCGGGCATTGACGAAAATACCACGTCACACACCTTAGATGCCTCATTTATATTTTCCAAATCATCTTCGGAAAAGGTAATATCATCGCCAGCAAAAATCCAATACGGAGATTCTGGATTCATCTTCATATGATAATTCCAACTGCTGGAACAACCCATATTGTATGGACAGTAGGATAACATGAACTCATCAACAAAATCACTTTGACAATATTCTTTAATTTGGAGAAAATACTCAAATGAATAGGAATTACAAAGCACGGAAACGGTTTTAACTGGATAATTAATTGATTTTACAAAGTTATCAAATGCTTCTAATTGATTTGTTGTTGTAACTGATAATAAAGGAATCATATGTGATATCTCGAATTATTTTTTGAAAGGTGAACTATTTTTGGTTTAAATGTGCAATAAGTTTCGAAAACTTCTGGATATGCATATTCAGGGCCTAATGTATGGACTCTAAACTTATTTTCAATAAGAAACTTGTTGATATGACTTTCATCATGCCAAATTGCGATCACATTATTATCAAGATCTTTATTTACTCTATCTCCAAGTTCTTCAATCATTTCAAAAATTTCAGGAACTTTACCTCCCCACAAACATCCCTGATAATAGACAGACATATCATCATTTTCACTTATACAAGACAGTGACAGTGGATTAGTCTCAAATGCTCCAGGAAATTTATTGTGCGGGGGCATTTCCAGAAAATGGCACGGATGATGAACTCCAAAATAATCTTTAGTGTCATCAAAAAATTCTTCTTCAGTAATAGTGTCAACTACCAGTGCATCGGCATCAATAAAAACAAACCAATCATTTTTTTGTATTTCTTCTTTTGCTTTTTGAATGATTTCAAATCTTTTTAGGGTTATGTAAGGCCATTCAAAATGTTCTTGTGGATAAACTTTAACATCTTCTGGAAAGTCTCCTTCACCATCAGTAAAAACCAGGAAGGTTTTCTTGCTGTCGGGAAGAAAATATTTTTGAATATTCTCATAATACTTTGGAAGGAAATTCAAATACTTCGAAGTTCCAATAAAACAAATCGCAACCTTCATTAAATTATCATCCAAGTTTCGGGAATAAGATCTTTAGTATCTAGGCATTCATTATTGGAACCAACAAACCACCCAGATGGAGCAATAACTTTATTGCTTTCTGCTAACCAAGCACCCCACCAAGAGAATGAAGAATTTGCAATAATATGCCCAGAGCATAGTGTCATTAGACATAAATCAACATAATTTGTGTTTCCTTCTGCAATCATAAACCTATCGTCAGAAAATAACTTTTGTTTCTTGCACCAATTAGGATCATCAGAAAATATAAGAACTTGTTCATTGCCAAAATATGCCAATGCTTTTTCATAATAATCTAATTCAAGAGTAACGTGATTTGGATCTGTTAGATAATCGGTTCTGCGAATATGAAGTGAGATTGGAGAGGTGTCCAATTGAGATATCATCTCTTTGCATGGATTTAAAATCTCATCAATAAATTCAAAGTCTTTTAGTAACTCATTACGAATGTGTTTGAAATATTTTTCTGTCTGAAAGTATCCTTGGATAGATACCCAATCAGGACAGTTATTAAAAAGATTCTCATCAAATGAGAAGGTTCCTTCCATAACTGTAGGTCTATTAATATCAATAAACTGTACATTTAGTGGAGTGGTAGATGCAAGTTTAAATGGGACAAAAAGTTGGTGATCTGTCCATTCATTTTTATTTTTTGATGCAGGAAAACAATATTCAAATCCAAGATTTCTTGCAATACCTTTTAAGGCAGCAAACTGAAACATTTGATTTCCAAGTCTGCCAAGTTGGCCAAGAGAATTAAATCCGATCATTTTTTTTATACCAATTATAAGTTGTTTCAATTCCTTCGCGAAGACCAATTTTCGGTTTCCATCCAAGTTCTTTAATCTTATCCACATTCAATACCTTTCTGGGAGTTCCATTTGGTTTTGTAGTGTCCCAATTAATATTGCGATTATAACCTACAACATCGGCAATAGTTTCTGCCAGTTGTCTAATAGTCACATCCTCACCAGTCCCTACATTAATGTGTTCTGCTTCATCATATTTTTGCATACAAGTATAACATGCCTCAGCAAGATCATCAACGTGCAAAAATTCACGCATGGCAGATCCATCACCCCATAGTTTTACTTCCCAGTGCTCACTATGATCAAGGGCAGCATGAAACTTTGCAATCATCGCAGGAAGGACATGTGAGGTTTCCAGATTAAAGTTATCATTAGGACCATAAAGGTTCGTAGGCATCAAAGAAATGGCGTTGAAACCGTGCTGCTGGCGATATGCTTGGCACATCATAATACCAGCAATCTTGGCGATTGCATAGGCATCATTCGTAGGTTCCAGAGCACCAGTCATCAACTGATCCTCTGTGATTGGTTGAGTCGCAAATTTAGGATAAATGCAAGAAGAACCAAGAAAAAGAAGTTTTTTTACATTCCAACAATATGCAGAATCAATAATATTGATTTGAATACGGAGATTTTCAGTCAGAAAATCTGCTTTATAATTATTGTTTGCCATAATACCACCAACTTTGGCAGCGGCAACAAAAACATATTCTGGTTTTGCTAACTGGAAAAATCTATCAGTTGCTTCTTGATCTGTAAAATCTACAATATGGCGAGTTCCTTTAATGATATTGGTATATCCTTTTTCTTCAAGGTTTCTCACGATTGCAGAACCAACCATCCCGTTGGCACCAGCAACCAAAATTTTACTATCAAGATTCATTCTTACACATTTCCTCAACTAATTCTTCAAATGAAATTTTAGGTTGCCAACCCAATTTTTGTTTTGCCTTAGTGGCATCACCTAATAAGGTCTCTACTTCAGCAGGTCGAAAATATTTAGGATCAACCTTGATAATGGGTTTCATAGTATTCTTATCCATACCATATTCATTAAGACCCTCATTTACCCAAATGATATCTATTCCAAAATAAGGTGCTGCTGCTTCAACAAAATCTTTCACGGAATACTGCTCCCCAGTGGCAATTACATAGTCATCGGCGGTTTCCTGCTGCAGCATCAACCACATCGCCTCTACGAAGTCCTTAGCGTGTCCCCAGTCGCGTTTTGCGTTCAGATTCCCGAGATATAGTATATCTTGTTCCCCAGTTGAAATGCGTGATAATCCTTGAGTGATTTTTCTTGTGACAAAAGTTTCTCCTCTTCTAGGGGATTCGTGATTGAAAAGAATTCCAGAACTTGCATGTAGTCCATATGATTCTCTGTAGTTTTTGATGATCCAGTATCCATAAACTTTTGCAACTCCATAAGGTGAACGGGGATAAAAAGGTGTGGTTTCTGTCTGTGGAATCTCTTGGACCTTACCAAACATCTCAGAAGTGGATGCCTGATAGATTCTTGTTTTCTTTTCCATTCCCAAAAGACGGACTGCTTCAAGAATGCGAAGTGTTCCGAGACCATCAACCATACCAGTGTATTCTGGCATTTCAAAAGAAACCTTTACATGACTCTGGGCACCAAGATTATAAATTTCATCTGGTTGAACTTGTTGAATGATTCTTACAAGATTTGTAGAATCTGTAAGATCTCCATAATGAAGTTTAATTTGATTGTATATATGGTCAATTCTATGGGTATTGATTAAAGAAGACCTTCTAACAATACCATGAACTTCATATCCTTTTATCAAAAGAAGTTCAGCAAGATATGATCCATCCTGGCCCGTGATGCCAGTAATTAATGCTCTTTTCATATGTGATATATTTTTTTCGTATTATACTAAAAAAGACGGATTTATGCAACCCGTCTCAACAGTAATAAAGGGTCATTGACTCCACCACTTGGTTTTACTAAACCAAGAAAAGTTGAATTAGTTTAGTAACCTCACTAACTCCAAAGAATGCACATAAGAATAATACATCCCAAAGTTTAAGTTTAATTGCAAAAGGTACTGTAAGTAATCCTCCAACAACTTTTAACATTAAACCATATTTGAAATCTCCCCATAGCATGGTTTGATATCCAATTATCAGGAACAAATTGCCAATATATCTCAATACACTTGTTTTGGATATATGTGTATTGGGCATACTTACACAATTTTAGTCGTTGCAGACTATTTATTCCCAATCCTCAATGTCACTTTCATCAATGTAGCAGGGTTGATCTGTTAACCATTTGGCATATTCAATGTCTTCCATTGCAAGAGAGCATTGCATGGAATTGTCAAACAGATAAACATCATTCCATTTTTTAGAATAATAATCCTGCATTTGAAGGCGATAATCAGGTTTGCCGTTAAGTTCAATAATTCCCTTTTCAACAAATCGGAATCCTTCTCGCTCTAGGATAACTTTGGTGCTCATGCAACCTCAACAGTTTCAAGATCGGAGAGAACGTATTCCATAAGCATTTCATAATCATCCAGAGGATCACCAGAGAACACTACACCTTCATTCTCATAATAACGACGAACTTTTTTATAAAGTTTCGGATTCTTTACATCAAGGTAGAAATCGCCATTAGCAGCACCACGAAGGGTTTGAACGTCTTTCTTAAATTTGGCAGTGAGAGTCATTGTTTTGATTGTTGACCTTGTTATTATAGGGTGTTGACTTTCGAAAGTCAAGTAGGACACTTTAGGAAGTGTCCCAAAAGACCAGAGATAAACTGTTTTGTTAAGATGCCTCTTCGTGGTCTGTATGGATTTTGACTATTTCATCAAAGTCAATATCCGTTTCTTCACATACACGTACTACTTCATTATAAGGAACTATAACTGCATTTCCGTGCTTACTTGTTATGACAAAAGATTCTCCATTTTCAACTCTATTCATTAGAGTATCAAAATTTTCTTGAAATCTTTCTATTGTAAATGTTTGAAGTTCTTCTAGTTCTTGATTCATTTTCATAAAGTAAGTTTTATGAGTCGGGCATATAAGATTTGAACTTATGACCTTTCCGCCCCAAACGGAACGCGCTACCAAACTGCGCTAATGCCCGGAGTCTGTTTCTTTTGAATGTATGTACATAATACCAAGAAAAGGAACAATTGTCAATCCAAATCCACAAAGAAAAAGGAAAAATGGATTTGCTGCTAATGCTTCTACGATGCGAAAAATCATTGCGGATATGTGATGATCCATAACCCAATAATTGTAGTATATATGACTGCTACTGTCAAGACTGTTTTAAACATCTTCTTCGTCCTCGTATGTTGATGGTTCTTCAAAGAGTTCTTCCATTTTTTTGAAGAATACTCTTTGCAAAAGATCTTTTATGTCTTCTTCTGTAATGTGAACCATTAGTTTAAAGTAATTTTGAGCCAGGGTAATAGTGGTGGAATAACACCAATAAGTCTTAATAGTCCCTCAGCAAATAGAGCAAGCACCACCCAACCGACGCACATACTAATGATAGAAGCATTGCGGTTATGTCTTCGTATTGCTGCATCAATCATCTCCTGAACTTCAAAACGAGTAATCAATTCATCTTGTGTTTTCGTCACTTTTCATCTCCAAGAAATTTTGCCAATGGGTCTCTTTTAGTTTTTATAATCTCACACGCTCTCTTATAAAACATATTATTGGTATTTCCAGACTTTTCAAAAGTCTCTTTAATACGGACCCAATTATCGTAAGTATGTTGGTCCATTTGATTTTTTAGATAGATTACTATTATATAATAATATCCAATACCAAGACGTTAATATTTTATGTTTATTCTATAACATTAACAAAGTATTGGTATCATTAATTACCAAAAAAGACCTACAAATATTGGATTCTAAAAGTTCTCAACGAACTTCAAAATCTAATCTCTTTACTTTACGTTGGCGACGTTGTTCTTGCCACATAATGTCATCATTTGTGAGAACTGAAGATTTTGCTTTTGTCTGAAGTGAATTTAACATTACAATACGAGACAAATCAACCGCAGAGATTTTATCTCCATTAATTGTTGCCATATTCGGGCAACCACAGGAAGCAATCTTTGTATTATTTCCTGATAATTCTTTATTGCAATCTTTGCATCTTATTGAAATCATTTTACTAATCCTTTCATTGTAAATGTGATCTTAATTGCCAAATAAATTTTCCGTGAGATTCCATCAAGTCTTGAACAAGATTCGCAGTTGCATAAGACTTTTGAGATTCTGCTTCTTCTGAAATATCAGACAACAATTCACAAAGTTTATTATTATTCTCTAAAAGTTCAGTAATCATAGAATCTGATGTAGTTGAACTTGCTGCTTCTTGAATCTGAGTTACTTCAAGCATTCTTGAAAGGGAACTCAGAGGTTTAATATTTAAGTATCTCATATGTTCAGAGAGACGATCAATCTCTTCAAACATTGTTTCGTATTGACCACCAAAGAGTTGATGTAGTTGAGTGAAATCTTCCCCAACCACATTCCAATGGAATACCCAAGTTTTATGAAACAAAACAAAAAGTGATGACTGAACATCACTAAGTAATTTATACAGTTTTTCCATTATACTTCTTTTTTTGAAGTATTTATATAAGTGGGCGATACTGGATTCGAACCAGTGACCATCTCCGTGTAAAGGAGGCACTCTACCGCTGAGTTAATCGCCCATTTCCCCTGTCTAGGAATCGAACCTAGTTTCCAAGTGCATTGTCTGCCTGTCCTTACCAATAGACTACCAGAGGTTGGTATTTCTACCGACTCCCCCACCTGGACTCGAACCAGGAACCCCAGAGTTAACAGCTCCGTGCTCTGCCAATTGAGCTATAAGGGAAT
>Ga0315900_10009742_pt1 | contig 12138 bp, 13 predicted proteins | sample LakEriMetagenome_FD_203521 | JGI IMG/M metagenome (GOLD analysis project Ga0315900, IMG submission 203521) | Freshwater fungal communities from buoy surface, Lake Erie, Ohio, United States - Buoy 12 MA114 | ecosystem: Environmental > Aquatic > Freshwater > Lake > Lake biofilm | place: USA: Lake...
GCTTCTGTGGGCGTTTGTGGACAACAAGCCGGAGCGATTCCGGCTGCTGCTCGAGGCGGGTGCGAATCCCAACGTGTACATCGAAAGCGACTTCGGCATCCGGCAGGCGTTCAGCCCCGGCGACTCTGTCACCCACATGGCCTGCCGCAGCACGTTCGACCATTTCTGGCCGGTGTTCGAGCATGGCGGCGATCCGAATTGGCCCAACAAGGAGCCGGGGCGTCGTGGCGAGACACCGGTGTACACCGTGATCAAGTCGGGCGCGGGCGACAAGAAGAAACGCATCGCCCGCTTGGCCGAAGCGGGCGGGAGCCTGAACCGGGCCCCCGGCGCGGAGGCATCCCCACTTGTAACCGCCGCATCGTGGTTCGGCCGCTACGACCTGTGCCTTTTGCTTCTCGATCTGGGGGCCGACCCGAGTCAGTATGAGGGAAATGAAATAACCAAGATCACTCACCTTCTTGACGGCACATTGGAAGACAAGGCCCGTGGCGAAGGCCAACTCCGTGATGCATCGCCGCAGAAACTCGCCGATTTCCAGCGGCTGGTGGAGCGGCTTGAGGCGATGGGTGAAACGTTGGCCGCGGCCCGGGCCGACAAGGAGCGTTGGGCCAGCGAGCCTGACTCGAGCAAACGCTACGCCATGAGGCACCGTGAGATTGCGGAGCGGAAAGAGCGGGAGCGGCGTGAGCGTGAGCAGCGTGAGCGTCAGGCCGCAGGGCAGGATCAGGGCAAAAACGCTGCCGGAGTCCCCGCTCCGAAGGCTGACGGTGATTTGCCACCGCAAGAATAGCGGGCGAGCGAAATCAGGGACGGGAGCGGATTTCAATGTCGTCCAGTAGTGCAGCACTCGTTCACCCGCGGAATCCGCTCCCGTCCCCGATTTTAAGATCGAGGTTCCTGTGATGCCGCGACGATGTGAAACTTCCGCACGTTGTCATCCAAGCGGCACACTGCTTGCCGTGTTGGCGGCCGTGAGCGTGTTGGCAGGATGCAGCGATCCTGCCCAGGGCATGATGCGAAAAGTCGCGGCGAGGGCGGCCAACGGTCCCTGGCATGAGCAGCACGGCTGGAAAGCCGCCGACTTCTTCACTGACCCGCAGGTGATCGCGCTCTGTGATGCCATCGCGGCCAACGACGTCGCCCGGATGAAGGAGCTCATCGCCGCCGGGGCCGACGTCAATGCCCGTGGCAAGGGCAACATGACGCCGCTTCTGTGGGCGTTTGTGGACAACAAGCCGGAGCGATTCCGGCTGCTGCTCGAGGCGGGTGCGAATCCCAACGTGTACATCGAAAGCGACTTCGGCATCCGGCAGGCGTTCAGCCCCGGCGACTCTCTCACCCACATGGCCTGCCGCAGCACGTTCGACCATTTCTGGCCGGTGTTCGAGCATGGCGGCGATCCGAATTTTCCCAATAAAGAGCCGGGTTGTCGCGGCGAGACGCCGGTGTACACCGTGATCAAGTCGGGCGCTGGCGACAAGAAGAAACGCATCGCCCGCCTGGCCGAAGTGGGCGGGAGCCTGAACCGGGCCCCCGGAGCGGAGGCCTCGCCTCTTGTAACCGCCGCATCGTGGTTCGGCCGCTACGACCTGTGCCTTTTGCTCCTCGATCTGGGAGCCGACCCGAGTCAGTACGAGGGTAATGAGCTGACGAAAATCACGCACCTTCTTGACGGCACTGTGGAACGAAAGTCCCGTGGCATTGGCCAACTCCGTGATGCATCGCCGCAGAAACTCGCCGATTTCGAGCGGCTGGTGGAGCGTCTCGAGGCGATGGGTGAAACCTTGGCCGCGGCCCGGGCCGACAAGGAACGTTGGGCCAGCGAGCCTGACTCGAGCAAACGCTACGCCATGAGGCACCGTGAGATTGCGGAGCGGAAAGAGCGGGAGCGGCGTGAGCGTGAGCAGCGTGAGCGTCAGGCCGCAGGGCAGGATCAGGGCAAAAACGCTGCCGGAGTCCCCGCTCCGAAGGCTGACGGTGATTTGCCACCGCAAGAATAGCGGGCGAGCGAAATCAGGGAGCGGGAGCGTATTTCAATGTCGTCCAGTGGTGCAGCACTCGTTCACCCGCGGAATCCGCTCCCGTCCCCGATTTCCGGGACATGCCTGACGATCGTCCTGCTGGTCTGCACCGCTGCACCGTCGGCGGCCCGGGCCGCCGACGGTGCCGACGGGCCGCCGCCCGCAGAGGGCCTGGCGATGAAGCTGCGGTTTCCTAATGGCCGGCCCGTGATCTGGTGGCCGGCGTCGGAGTAAGGTGATGGCACCCCGCACCGGAAGGTGCATGATTCGCTGTCGTGGCGGCTGTACCTCCGGCCGTCGCCGGATGGCCTGGCCAACGGCAAGCCACGCGCGCCCGCCGTGACGGCCGGCCACTGGTACGCCAAGGCGCGGATGGTGAAGGCGGAGCCCGTGGTGTCATGGGGCGGGCATGCGCGGGGAGCCTCTTGACGCCCCCCCCCGCTACGGTACGGTCCCCGCGGAGATGCCGTATCGCTGCTCCGCGATCTTTTCGTGCGGCGGGGGTGCTCGGTCTCCGTCCCGCCAATTCATCCCACCCGTTTCCTCCTTCCTTCGGTGCAACGATGCTTCGCAACGTGCCTGCCCGTTCCCGTTCGTTCATCGCCACGCTCTTTGGTCGCTCGGCCGGGCCGAAGCGCCGCCGCCCCGCCCGCAGCCGCCGCCGGCCGATCGGCGCCGAGCAACTCGAGTCGCGCGCCATGCTCGCCGGCCTCTCGATCGACGGCGGCCTCTCCTGGGACGGCTGGTCGAACCGCGGACTTTCGAACCAAGGCGGTCTCTACGGCTCCGGTGGAACGACGGGCAGGGACACGTACGAGGTCTACACCACCACGTTCGCGTTCGCCGGCAATGCGATCGAAAAAAACCCGGTGCAAGCCATGGCTCCCGCGCCTGACGGGTTCGCTTCCGGGCGGTTCGCTCCGATCCCGGGAGGGCGCGAGATTCGTGTCTCTGAAGGGGCGTTTCAGGTGGGCAACACGATCCTCGGCATCGGTGTCCGGGCCACGACCAGTGACGGGAGCATCGCCGGGTTCTGGCCCACGATCCGCTTCGACCTCGACAACGACAGCTACCGGCCGGCCTCATTCGAAGTGGACAGCGCCGGCCGCACCACCACACTCAACAACGACGGCCGCACGAGCTTCACCACCTACGCCGAACCGGGCGACTTCACTGTCCAGTTCGAGGGGAGTGCCTCGTGGCGCGGGTCCTCGATCAGCGTGCGCGAAGCGGCCACCGCCCCGCGCTGCACTTTTCAACCGGCGTTCACAAAAGGGCTGAACGGCCTCGGATCACCGCCATCCGCTCCGCGGGGCCTATGGCGGTGGGGTGCGCTCACTCTCCTCTTTCCGACCGCTGGGCTCGGGGGAGGGCCCCACATCTGCTTGGGCCTCTCGCATCCCCCCCTTGACGCCCCCGGATAGCCGAGGAGCCATGCGCACGATCTGGTTCGTCCTTTTCGTGAAAACGTCAGCAGAGCACCGTCGTGGAGCAGACCGACGCAACACAGCGGATCGACCGCGAATAATCGCCGCTTTGCCGGTGGTCTTGCTGGTCGGGCAGGGCAGGCCAACGCAGCCGCCGCGGACAGGCTGCGTGTCATGCCGTTCCCGACCGTGGTGGTTTCGGCTGCCGTGCTTCCGGTGGCGGGCCGCTGGGCAAATCCTACATCGCCGATGTAGGATTTGCTAGCTGGACGCGTGCAACGACACGGTCGCGGCCCGGAGGCAGCATGGCAAGGATTTTTTCTCGACTCCTCGACCCGCCGAAGAAGACGTTCCTCCTGCTCGGGCCTCGTGGCACGGGGAAGTCCACCTGGTTGGCGAAGCATTTTCCGCGGGCTGTCAGGATCGATCTCTTGCACACGGAGCAGTTGTACCGCTACCGATCGAATCCGTCGTTGCTCCGGTCGGACCTCAGTGGGCTTCGGGCTGGCGAATGGGCGGTCATCGACGAGGCCCAGAAGGTGCCCGATCTCCTCGATGAAATTCATGGGCTGTACGAAGCACGACGCATCAATTTTGCCATCACCGGCTCCAGTGCCAGAAAATTGCGCCGCGCCGACGTCAATCTGCTCGGTGGCCGGGCGATTCGTTGTGATTTTTTCCCGCTGGCGTGGGCAGAGATCAAGCAGGCCTCGTTTCTCGACACGTGCCTGGCCTACGGGACGCTTCCTCCCGTGCTTACGGACCCGGCGCATGCGGCCGACACGCTGGCGAGCTACGTGGGCACCTATCTTCAGGAGGAGATTGCGGCGGAGGCACTGACCCGCAATGTCCAGCCGTTTGCGAGGTTCCTCCAGGTAGCCGCAAAGCACCACGCCCAGGTGCTCAACGTCGAGCGGGTCGCCCAGCAAGCAGCGATCAAGCGGCGCACGGTCGACACCTACTTCGAGATTCTCGAAGACACGCTGCTCGGCCTGCGGCTCCCCGCGTATCGCCCCGGGCTTCGCTCGAAGGAGGTGGCTCACCCGAAGTTTTATTTCTTCGACGCCGGGGTGGCCCGGGCCGCGGCGGGCTGGATTCGGGAGACGATGCCCGACGAATGGCGGGGTTTCTCGTTCGAGACGCTCGTGCTTGGCGAACTCCGCGCGTTCAATTCCTATCGGCGGAAAGACAAGCGGCTGTTCCACTACAGTGTGACCGGAGCGTTCGACATCGACTTCGTGGTGGAAACGCAAAAGAAGGTCTTGAATCGGCCGGGCCGGTTCGTGGCCATCGAGGCCAAAGCCTCGTCTCAATGGCGGTCGGAGTGGAACCGTCCCTTGGCGATGATTGCCGAGCATGGTGCGATCGATGCTGCGTATGGTGTCTACCTCGGAAAGAAGACGAGCGTGAACGATGCGGTCACTGTCTTGCCGTTCGCCGAGTTCAGTCGCCGTCTGTGGGCTGGCGACATTGTCTGAAGACGTCGGCGGCACCGCCGGGTTCACCGTCGCCAGCCCCTCACCCGCTGCCAGAAGACCGCCCCGCAACTCGCAGCCTGGCTCGAGGAGAAGTCCCGGAAGCCCTCACCGTCCTTCGGGTACCTGCCGCCCACCGGCGGCGGCTCCGAACGACCAACGGGCTCGAGCGACTCAACACGGAGATCAAACGAAGGACGCGGGTCGCAACGCTCTTCCCGAACGAGGCCTCGCTCCTGCGACTTGCCTCTGCCGTACTCTCAGAGATCAGTGACGATTGGGAAACCGAACGTGCCTACCTGACCATGGAAGCCAGATGACCCACCTCTGAAAATCCGAATGTACAGAAGGGGTGTTGCTTGATCGCCGGCGGACAGTCTCAACGACAAGCCGACCTACGGCCGGAACCGCCGCAGATCCAGTTCCTTGATGGCCTGGTAGTGCTTGACGTTGCCGGTGAGGAGTGGCTGACTCGACTCGATCGCCGTTGCCGCAATGAGCGCGTCGGCCATGCTGATGGCTTCGGACAGAGCATACTCCTCCATGTAGATCGATGCCCGGTGGCCGATGTCTTCGCCGAGCGGAATCGATGTGAATCGCATGTCGGCGAGAAACGCCTTGATGGCTCGCGTCTCGGCCTTGTTGCGCGACCCCTGGATGAGTTCCATATACGACACGACAGAGACGGACCGCTGCTCCCGGTCATCGACAGCCTTGGCCGCCCGCGCATTGCCGCGCAGCACCCAGATCAGCACGTCGGTGTCAAAGATCATCGAACCTGCTCCGCCGCAGCCGGCGCACGTGCGCGGCGACTTCCTTGAGGTCGTCCCGGTCGGCCCAGATGCCGAAGGCGGCATGCTCCCTGGCGCTGCCGACCGGCTGGTCGTGCGTGCTCCCGATGGGCTGCATGATCGCCGCCGGCGTGCCACGGTAGAACACCGTGACGGGTTCCTTCCGTTGCAATGCCCGAATGATGGACGCCGACCTACGCCGCAAATCGACAAACGAAGCCTTCACGACCGTCCCCTTGAGTGTGCTTTCGGAGTGTACACACCAAGGAGGGGGAAGGCAACACGTCGCTGGTGTTGGCCGGCATCACCGTGCCCTCGCCCGAGTGCCGATCGAGTCGCCTCGGACCATGAGCATTCCGACGCCGGCAATTCGGCACGACCCGCATAGTTTGCCCCGCTGTGGAGCCGGCCGGCCGCGGCTTCCGATGCCATTCTGACCGTGACCGCACGCACCGCTCCGCCCACCGTTGCCACGTCCGCCGACCGGCCGCCGATCGCGGTGCGGATCGTGGTCTCGGCGTTCCTGCTCGTGCATCTGGCGGCCGTCGTCGTGCCGCCGCTGGCCGGCCCGCCCCCCGCGAGTGAACTTGCCGGCGTGCTCCGCGAGCCACTCCGACCGCTCATCGGTGCCCTGTACCTCGGCCACGGCTACCGGTTCTTCGCCCCCAACCCCGGCCCCGGTCACACGCTCCGCTGGACCGCCACGCTTCCCGACGGCTCGGAGCGCACAGGACGCATTCCCGACCGCGACGCCGACCGGCCCAGGCTCCTCTACCACCGCCGGTTCATGATCGCGGAAAAGATCGCCGCACTCGTGCCACCGACCGACGCCCCGGAGGAGATTCGCACGCGGACCAAGGCCGACTGGCTGCCGCTCGTGAAGGGCGTCGCCGGCCACATCCTGCGCACGACGGGCGCCGCCGAGGTCCGGCTCGAAAAAATCGAGCACTTCCTTCCCGGTCCCGACGAGGTGATCGCGGGCACCGTCGAGCCCGACCTCGTCACGCCACTGGGCCGCTACCGACTGCGGGAGACGACGCCGTGAGCGCGCGTGCGCATACGATCGCTCCGCCAGCAGCCGTCCGGAGCGGAGCAGGGCAGGGCAGGGGAGCGGAGGGCTCCTGGCTCGGCGACTGGCTGCGGGCCTGGGACCGCTTCTGGTTCACGCCCGCCGATCCGCTGCCGCTGGCCGTGATCCGCATCTGCACCGGGCTGCTCCTCACCTGGTCGGCCCTCGTGTGGCTGCTCGACGCCGAAGCGTTTTTCAGTTCGCGGGGCTGGCTCGCGTCGGAACACGTCGGCCGACTCAACGATCAGCCCTGGCAATGGAGCTGGTATTTTGCGACCGAGTCAGCCGAGTCGCCCGCCGCCATCCGCGGCCTTGCCGGGCTCGCCGTCGCGGCGGCCGTCATGCTCACCCTCGGCCTGGCCACGCGGCTGGCCGCGATCGTCTCGCTGGCGGGACTCGTGAGCGCGGCCAACCGGGCGCCCCTCAACACCTTTGGCCTCGACGACACGCTCGGCCTGCTCCTCATCGGCCTCGTCGTCGGCCCGGCCGGGGCCCGCCTGTCGCTCGACCGGCTCATGGCAGACCGGCGGGGTGCCGCCCCGGCGGGGCCGTCGGTCGCCGCCGGCATCGCCCTGCGGCTGATCCAGGTGCAACTCTGCGTCGTCTACCTGTTTTCCGGCTGGGGAAAACTCTTCGGCGCGAGCTGGTGGGACGGCACCGCCATCTGGGGGGCCGCGGCCAACGTCCAGTACCGGACGCTCGACCTCACCGGGCTCGCCCGGCACCCACTTGTGACGAACGTCCTCACGCTGGGTACGCTGTTCTGGGAGTCCGCCTACCCGGCGCTCGTCTGGCCCCGGCTCACCCGCCGGATCTGGCTGGCGATGGCCGTGGCGGTCCACCTCGGGATCGGCCTCGCCATGGGCATGATGGAGTTCGGTCTGGCCATGATCACGGCCAACCTCGCCTTCGTGCCGGCGGCCGTCCTACACCGATTCCTCGACCCACTGTTTTCCCGTCACCGTCCCCGAGCCATTCCCAACCGGAGTTCACCATGATCGACACGCTGGCCGTCGTCGGCGCCACCGGCGCCGTGGGCCGCATCATCGTCGAAGCCCTTGTCGCCCGGCGCTTTCCCGCACGAAACATCAAGCTCCTCGCCTCGGAACGGTCGGCGGGACGGCCGATGGAGATCGGCGGCCGGCGGTTCGACGTCGAGGTGCTCAGGCCGGAATCGTTCACGGGCGTCGAGGTCGCCATCGGCAGCACGCCCGACGAGGTTGCGGCCGAGTTCGTGCCCTGGGCGGTGGAGCGAGGCACCGTGGTGGTAGATGAAAGCGCCTACTACAGGATGCAGCCCGACGTGCCGCTGGTCATCCCGGAGGTCAATCCGGAGGCGCTGGCCACGCACCGGGGGATCATCGCCAGCCCCAACTGCTCGACCACGCAGATGGTGATGGTGATGAAGCCGCTGCACGACGCGGCCCGCGTCCGCAGGGTGATCGTCAGCACCTACCAGGCCGTCAGCGGCGCCGGCCTCGCCGCCACGAAGGAACTCGAGGAGACGACGTCGGCCTGGCTGGGCGGCACCGCCGAGCCGCGCCGAATCTTCCCCCATCCGATCGCCGCCAACCTGATCCCGCAGATCGGCTCGCCGCGGCCGGGCGGGGCGACGAGCGAAGAGATGAAGATGGCGCTGGAGACGAAAAAAATTCTCGGCGACGAGTCGATCGGCGTCTGCGCCACCTGCGTCCGCGTGCCGGTGGCCAACGGCCACAGCGAGTCGATTCTCATCGAGACCGAGCGGAAACTCACGGCCGCCCAGGCCCGGGAACTGCTGGCGGCGATGCCGGGTGTGGTCGTCGTGGACGATCTCGACGCCAAGCGGTATCCGATGCCGCGCGACTGCAGCGGCCGCGACGAGGTGTTCGTGGGCCGGATCCGCGAGGATGCCTCGAGCCCCACGGGCATCGCGCTGTGGTGCGTGTCGGACAACCTGCGGAAGGGGGCGGCGACCAACGCGGTGCAGATCGCTGAACTGCTCGCGGCCGGCCGACGAACGGGAGCGCCGACGGTGCGGGCATGACCCTGGCGGACGGGCCCGCGCCGGCGCGGCGGATCGGCCTGCGGCTGACCTACGAGGGCACCCGCTACTCCGGATGGCAGACGCAGCCCGGCCGGACGACGGTGCAGGGGGTCGTGACCGAGGCGATCCGGACGATCTCCGGGGAGGACGTGGTCGTTCGCGGCGCCAGCCGCACCGATGCCGGCGTCCACGCCCTCGACCAGGTCGCCGCCTTCACGACGTCGTCCGACCTCGCCGTCGATGCCTGGGTACGGGCGATCAATGCCCGCCTTCCTCCCGACGTCAGCGTCGTCGAGGGCCGCGAGGTGGCTGCCGATTTTGACCCCGTCGCGGCGGCGGTACGGAAGCGGTACCGCTACCGGATCCACGACGCCCCGTGGCGGCCGGTCCTGCAGCGGCACCTCGTGTGGCGTTGGCGGGGCCGGCTCGACGACGCCCGGATGCAGGCCGCGGCCGGCCACCTCATCGGCGAGCACGACTTCACGAGTTTTGAATCGACCCCCTCGACGCGGCTCTCAAAGGTGCGCACGATCCACTTGCTCACGGTCCGGCGGACGGTCAGCGCGGACGAACGCGGCGGACCGGCCGACGACCGGCCCGGGGCCGAGATCTGGATCGAGGTCGAGGGCAACGGATTTCTGTACAACATGGTGCGGATCATCGCTGGCACCCTCGTGATGGTCGGGGCCGGACGACGGCAGCCGGAGTGGGTCGCAGCGGCGCTCGCGGCCCGGAGCCGGCCCGCCGCAGGCCCGACCGCGCCCCCTGCAGGATTGACACTGGTTTCGATTCACCTGGATCACGACGCATGGCCCGGCTCCCCGAACGACTCGGCACGCTGAAACTCGTCCAGCAACTCGGCACCGGCCGGCACTGCCAGATCTGGGAGGCCGTCGACGACCGGACCGGCCAGCGGGTGGCGGTGAAGGCGATCGTGCCCGACAAGGCCGACGACAAGGAGCAGCGCGGGCTTCTCAAGCACGAACTCAAGGTCGCCAAGTCGCTCGATCATCCGACGGTGATCCGCATCGACCGGCTGGAGGAGCAGGGGGGCGTGCCGTACCTCGTCCTCGAACTGTTTCCGCATCCGAACCTGAAGCAGCAGATCGTCGCCGGCACCGACGCCCTCGCGCCGCGGCTGCAGCGGATCGTCACGGAACTGTCCCTGGCCCTCGACCACCTCCACGCCCGCGGTTGGGTGCACCGTGACGTCAAGCCGGAAAACGTACTGGCGGCGCCGGACGGGCAGGTGAAGCTCGTCGACCTGGCGATCGCGGCACCGGCCGCCGGACTGCTCGGCCGGCTGCTCGGCCGCGGCGTGCCGGCACAGGGCTCACCGAGCTACATGTCGCCGGAGCAGATCCGCGGTGCCCCGCTCGACGCCCGGTCCGACATCTACTCCTTCGGCTGCGTCCTCTTCGAACTGCTCGCCGGCCGGCCCCCGTTCACGGCGTCAAATACCAACGACCTGCTCAACAAGCACGTCGCCGAGGCCGCGCCGTCGATCGAGAAGTTCAATCGCAACGTGACGACGAGCGCCTCGGAACTGCTCCGCCGACTGCTCGCCAAGAAGCCGACGGGGCGGCCCCGATCGATGCGGGAAGTGCTCCAGCGGCTGCGGACGATCCGTCTTTTGGAGCGGCTCCCCGGCTGACGGCGGCACCGGAGCGGGGCGTTTTTCCGGTTGACTCCGGCCGCGCGGCGCGGAGACAATTTTTGTGAGTCGTCCATCCACACGCGGATCGCCCACGAGAAAAACCACATGGCCGCCGGATTGCACAGGCTCCCGCTGGAGAAGCCGATCTACGAGATCGAGGACCGGATCGCCGCCCTCGAGGCCGGTCCGCTGGGCACCGGGCAGCAGGAGGAGGTGCGGCGGCTGAAGCGCGAGCTGGCCGAGGTCCAGCGGCAGGTGTTCGCCGGCCTCGACGCCTGGCAGACGATCGAGGTCTCGCGGCATCCCAACCGGCCGAAGACGAGCGACTACCTGGAGCTCGTGTTCGACGAGTTCGTCGAGCTGCACGGCGACAAGTCGTTCGGCGACGACCGGGCACTGCTGACGGGCTTCGCCAAGCTCGACCAGCACAAGGTGATGGTGCTCGGTCACCAGAAGGGGAAGACGCTCGCCGAGCGGCAGGCCTGCCATTTCGGCTGCGCCCACCCCGAGGGCTACCGCAAGGCGATGGGAAAGATGCGGCTGGCAGCGAAGTACGGCCTGCCGGTGATCTGCCTGATCGACACTCCGGGCGCCTATCCGGGCGTCGGAGCCGAGGAGCGCGGGCAGGCGCAGGTGATCGCCGAGAGCATGTTCCTCATGGCCACGCTGCCGGTGCCGATCGTGTGCGTGGTGATCGGGGAAGGGGGGTCGGGCGGGGCGCTGGGCATCGGCGTCGGCGACCGGGTGGCGGTCCTGGAAAACGCCTACTACAGCGTGATCAGTCCGGAGGGTTGCGCCGGCATTCTCTGGAAGAGCGTCGACTACAAGGCCGACGCGGCCCGGGCCCTGCGGATCCGTTCGCGGGATCTCAAGGAATTCGGCGTCATCGACGCGGTCATCGAGGAGCCGGCGGGCGGGGCCCACCGGCATCCGCGGCAGATGGCGGCCCGGCTCAAGACGTATCTCGTCCGCTCGCTCCGCGAGCTCGTGGCACAGCCGCGCGACGCGATGGTCGCGGCCCGGTACGAGAAGTTTCGGGCCATGGGGAAGTTTCTCGAGCCCGAGGCGGCGGGCGCCTGAGGCACCGGTCAGCCGGCCGCGACGGCCGCGCGAAGCTCCCTGATCAGGGCGGTCTCGCCGATCTCGAACCGGCGGGCCACGAAGGCGTCGATCATCGCGGCCGTCAGGCCGGGCAGCCCGACGCTCGACTCGATCGGCTCGCAGCCGTCGCCGGCCCGGGCCAGCATCGTGAGCCCGGTGCCGTCGTGCCGCCAGACCTCGGGCACGCCCATCGCCGCAAACAGCTTCAGCTTGGCGATCGCCGAGGATGTGATCTCCACCTCGGTCACGAGGTCGGGGGGCGGATCGAGGAGCAGATCGACCTCGTCCTTGGGCCGGACCTCGTCGGCATGGGCGATGAAATACGGCCCCCACTTGAGATCTGCGCGCCTCCGCCCCGCTTTTCCATCTTGCGCCCTTTGCCTGCCGATGGGATGATGCGGCCCCCAGACAAGGAGGCCGCATGGATGTCCCCGAACGGACGCGTGGCGATCGTCGCAGGCTTGCTCGCCTGATTGCCAAGGAATCGGACGCGGTGCAGCGGGATCGGTTACGCAGCGTGTTGCTGGTGTTGCAGGGGCGGCAAGCGCTGGAAGTTGCTGGCGTCGTA
>Ga0315900_10009743_pt1 | contig 12138 bp, 8 predicted proteins | sample LakEriMetagenome_FD_203521 | JGI IMG/M metagenome (GOLD analysis project Ga0315900, IMG submission 203521) | Freshwater fungal communities from buoy surface, Lake Erie, Ohio, United States - Buoy 12 MA114 | ecosystem: Environmental > Aquatic > Freshwater > Lake > Lake biofilm | place: USA: Lake...
GACGACCTGGACTCGCGGAAGTCCGGGTTGCGCACGCGGGTGCGGGAGGCGCGCGCGGCGCTGACGCCGCAGGTGCGCGCGACGGAGTCGGCTGCGGCCAGTGCGCGGCTGCTCGGCATGCCGTTCTGGGCCGACGCCGGCACGGTGTCGGCCTACCTGTCGATCGGAGAGGAGTTCGATACCGCCGCGATCGTGGGCGATATCCTCCGCAGCGGGCGCCGGTTGCTGCTGCCGCGCATCGTCGATCGGCAGTCGCGCGCGACGCGACACCTGGTGCTGCATGCGGTGGACGACCCCGCGACCGACACCTTGCCCGGACCCTGGGGCATCCGCGAACCGGACCCCCGCCGCTGTCCCGAAGTGGATCCGGACGAGGTCGACCTCGTCCTGGTGCCCGGGCTGGCCTTCGACAGGCAGGGCGGACGCCTGGGCTACGGGGCGGGCTTCTACGACCGCCTGCTCGCGCAGACGCGGGCCGGGTGCCTGCGCGTGGCCACCGCGTTCGCGCTGCAGTGCCGGGAACCGGTGCCCATGCAGCCGCACGACCAGCGGATCGACTGGCTGATCACCGCGGAAGACGCGTGGAGGACAGTCGCTGCATGAACGCCTGCTGGCCGGGGGCGGCCAGCGCCTCCTTCGGCAGCAGCAGCAATCCGCCGTCGGATTCGAGCTCGACGACCAGCAGCGGGCCGCGCGCATGCCAGCGACGGATCGCCGACCACGGCAGCCATGCCGCCTCTCCCCAGGCCGGCGCGCGCAGGCCCTGGTCGGAGTACAGCAGTTGCGCCTCCGCCACGACCGCCGGGTGCAGGCGCGCGAGGCGGACCGCCTCGCGCCAGAGCAGCACGGGCGCGCCGAGAATCACCAGCACCACCATCACGCCGAACAGCCGCCACACCCCGTCGGCGACCAGCAACCCGATGGCCAGGGCGGTCGCCAGCACGCAGCAGGCGAGCGCGGCGGGCCGGGCCACCGAACCCGCCCAGATCGCGCGCGCGACGTCCGGCGCGGCCAGCCGGTAGCGCAACGCGGTCGGCGGGGTGCCTGAACCTTCCGCAAGGATGCCTTCGTCGGGTGGCGTCGCGGGTATGCTCGCGCTCCCGCCTGCACGGGTCTCCGCGCCCGGCCTGTCGCCACCACCCACCTCTGCTCCAGGAGAATCCCTCATGTCGCGCCGACACTCCTCGACCCTCGCCCGCGGTTGCGCGAGCGCCGTGCTGCTGGGCACCGCGGCCGTCGCCGCCGGCGCGTGCTGGGCACAGGCCTATCCCGCCCGGCCGATCCGCATCATCGTCCCCTTCGCCCCGGGGGGCGGCAACGATATCGCGGCACGGTTCGTCGCGCAGATGTTCAACGAATCGTTCGGCCAGTCGGGCATCGTCGACAACCGGCCGGGCGGCGGCAGCACGGTGGGCACGGCCATCGCGTCCAAGGCCAACCCCGACGGCTACACGATCCTCGTGTCGCACAACGCGATGGCGATCAACCCCTCGCTGTACGCCCGGCTGCCCTACGATACCGCGCGCGACTTCGTGCAGGTCGCGCTGATCGCGACCACGACCAACGTGCTGGTCGTGCATCCCTCGCTGGGCGTGAAGTCGGTGAAGGACCTGGTCGCGCTGCTCGCGAAGAAGCCTCGCGCCTACAACTACGCGAGCACCGGGGCGGGCGGCACGTCGCACCTGGCCGCCGAGTACTTCATGCAGCTCACGAAGACGGACATGGTGCATGTCCCCTACAAGGGCACCGGCCCCGCGCTGACCGACCTCGTCGGCGGCTCCACGCAGTTCATGATCGCGGCAGCCCCGGGAACGCTGGGCTTCGTGAAAGGCGGCAGGATGGTGGCGCTCGCCACCACCGGCACCCGGCGCTGGGCGCAACTGCCCGACCTGCCGACCCTGGCCGAGGCCGGCGTGCCCGGCTACCAGTTCGACACCTGGTACGGCGCGCATGCGCCGTCGAAGACGCCTCGAGAACTCGTGGCGCGGCTCAACGCCGAGATCAACAAGGCGCTGGCAGTCCCGGGACTGCGCGCGAAGCTGACCGAGGCCGGGCTCGATCCGGCCGGCGGATCGCCCGAGGACTTCGGCAAGTTCATGCGCGAGGAACTGGAGCGGATGCGCCGGATCGTCGTTGCATCGGGCGCCAAGCCGGAGCAGTGACCGGCCGCCCCCGCCCCGCGAGCGGCGGGGGGCTTGCGGCCGGCGCTCACCGCAGGTTGCGGGTGAACACGACGCCGAAGCCGCTGACCGAGCCCGCCTCGGCGCGCAGTGACACGAAGCGGTGGAGTTCGAAGTCGATGCGCAGCAGGTTGCTCGCGGTCGAGACGGCCTGCTCGTAGGCGAAGTAGACGCGGTCGGACACCCGTTTGCCGACCGTCACCACCTGCCCGGCAAGCACCCCGCTGGAACGCACGCCGACGTCGTCCAGTCCGAAGGCATCGGCGATGCGGCGGTTGACCGGCACGCCGCCATCGCCCCCGAACATCGCGGCGGCCGCGCCGGCGAGCATCGCCGCGTCCGCCTGCGAGGCGCTGTCGAGCGCCCGGCCCAGTACCAGCCATGACAGCTGCTCGCCCTGCGGCAACGGCGGGTTGGAGGTGATCCGCACGCGCGGGGCGCGCGCCGTACCGCTCAGTTCCACGCCGGCCTGCACGGAGGGCAACCGCCGCAGGGCCACGATGTCCAGCCCCGGGTTGTCGACCGGTCCGTTGAACACGATGGCACCGCGTTCGATCTCCAGGCGCTGGCCGAATGCGGTGAACGTGCCGCGCTCGGTCGACACCGTGCCTCGCGTCGACAGCGGGCCGCCGTCGGCGGCCGCCAGCGCCACGCGGCCGCGCACGAGGGTGTCCAGGCCGCTGCCGATCAGCCGGAACGAGTCGCCGAAGTCGAACTCCAGCTGGAGGGCCAGCGCACGTTCGCCCGCGGCTGGCGTCGGAGCCGGGGCTTCCTGCGCACCGCGGCCCCGGATCACCACGTCGTCGCCGAGCGAAGTCCGGTTTCCGCGACCCAGTTCGATGTAGCCCTCGCGGGCGCGCAACTGGCCGGAGAGCCGGTACTGGCCGCGCTCGAACCCGACCGCACCCTGGCCGTCGAGCACCACGCGCCGATCCGGGCGGCTGAGCAGCGCGAGGCGATCGGCCTGCCAGCGCAGGGACGATGCGCTACCGCCCGGACGCAGCGGGATCGCGCCGCTGGCGGTGAACCGCCCGTCGCCCCCGCGCGCCTCGAGCGCCGACACCGTCAGCACCCCTGCCGCGAGCGCCGCCTCGACCCGGCCGTCGCGCAACGCGACACCCACCTGCGGCGCATCCACGCGCAGTCGCTGCCCGGTGAGCGCACCGGACAGCACCGGCTGGCGCAGCGTGCCGGTGCCCTCCAGGCGCAGCACGAACGCCCCGTCGATCTCGGCCACCGCAGGCAGCAGCCGGGCGAACGGCCGCAGCGAACGGACGTTTGCGTCCACCCGAAGCGCGAGGGCTGCATCCGCATCGAGGCGAGGGGACGGTTCGAGCCCGACCGTCGCCGTCGCCTCGCCGACGGCAGCACCCTCCAGGCGGGCGCGTCCACGCAGCCGTCCCTGGTCGAGGCGCAGGTCGACATCCGTCCTCGTCAGGCCCAGCGGGAAGGGTCGCGCACCCGTCAGCGCGAGATCGCCGCGTTCGCGCCGCAGCGTCACCGTGCCGGTCATCTCAGGGGTTGTAGCGAGCGCCCACTCGCCTCCGATCTCAAGCGTGGACACGATCGGACGAGGTCCCTCGCGCCCCGGCGCACGCCCGGTGAGCACATCGTGGATCGGCCCCAGCGGCAGCGCGGCGAGGCTGCCGCGGGTCGCCAACCGCCCCTCGCGCCACTCCAGCGCATCGATCGCGACCCGCCCGCCGGATACGGTGAGCCGCGCCGGCCCGAGCCGGAAATCCCCGGCGGCGGCGGTGATCGCAACCGGTGCCAGCAGGCGGACCGGAATCCGGCTGCGCCCGTCCAGCTGGCGCAGTTCGCCTCGCCAGCGGGGGCCCGCCTCGATGCCGCCCACCAGCGTCGCGCGTGCCTCCGCCTCCGGCGCCCGGCCCTCGACCTCGAGCTGATGGCGCGACGGATCCCCCGCGAGCCGGGCCACGAGATCGAAGGGGGGCTGGCCGGGCAGGGCCAGCCGCCTGGCCTGCGCCTCGAGTCGGACGGCCCCCAGCCGCCCGAGCACGCCCGGCAGCGCGGAGGCAGCGCCGGGGACCGATGCGGCCACCGTGCCCGAGCCCTGCAGCGCTCCGATCGAAATCCCGCGTGCGGCCAGCGTCTCGCCGTTCACGCGGAAATCCAGCGCCGGGCGCTCCGGCGTGCCGTCGAGGCGCGCGTTCAGGGTGAGCCGGCCGCTCGCGCGGGCGAGCAGTTGCCCCGGATCGGCCAGTTCCATCGACAGGTCCACGCCGTCACCCGGCTGCCCGAAAGCACCGGTCGCGCGCAGGCGGTTGCGTCCCGACTCCAGCCGCAGGTCGAGTCCGTCCATCCGCTGCGCGCCGATCCGTGCGCGCAACGCTCCGCGCAGGGGCAACGGCCGTTCGAACATCACCTCGCTCGCGGCCAGCGCCAGGTCGACCTCGGCCTGCCAGGCCGGCTGCAGTCGACCGCGCACCGTCGCGCGGCCGTTGAGCACCGCCGCAGGCCACGGCGAGGCCGACGGCGTCCCGCGAGCCGGGGGCACCTCCGCAGCCGGCGCCGAACCCGGGCGCCCGTCTCCGGGCACCCGCAAACCGGCTCGCAACGCAGCCGGGGGCTCCCCAGCGCGGCCCGTCCCCGGCCGGGCGTCCGGTCCGGGCTTGCCGTCCCGCGCAGCCCCTGCCGCCGCGGCAGCCGCAGCGCTGGCACGACCGCTGCCTTGGGGCGTGGGTGCCGCCCCGCCAGCACCCTGGGGCATCAGCGCATGGAGCGCGGAGGGGTCGAAGGCCCGCAGCGCGAGTTCGCCGGCAAACGCACGCGCGGCGTCGAGTCCCAACTCGAAACGACCCTGCGCTTCGCCCGGACCGCCCCGCCCGACCGCCTGCAGGCGAAACGCAGGCACGCGCAACGTCGATGCGCCATGCTCGATCCGTGCCTCGAACCGCAGGCCCGGCTGCGCGAGCGCGACCTCCGCACGCTGGACGGCGGCGTCGGCGGCGAGCGCGAGTCGCCCGGACAGCCGGGTCGTCGGCAAGCCACCACCCAGCGCCCGCAGGTCCACCTCGCGCGCATCGATCTCGCCGGCGACACGGGGCGGGGTCGCGGGCGGCGCGTCCAGCACGAGGCGGGCGGCCAGCGTGCCCGCGCCCGCCAGGCGCACGCGCAGCCCGTCGAGCCGCAGCCTCGACGCCGCGCGATCCCACTGCCACGGGCCCTCGATCGACGCCACGGGAAGGCCACCGGCATCGGCGGCCGCGACCTTCGCGTTCACGACGCGCAGTCGACCGGAAGGTCGGTCGAGGGTCCCGGGCGCCCCCTCGACGTGCAGGGTCAGCCGCGCCGAAGGGGCCCCTGGCCACCATGCGGAGGGATCGAGTTCGTCGACCGACAAGCGCGAAGGTCCGAGCCGCAGCCCGCCTTCGGCAAACGGCATCACGCCGGCGGCGAGTTCGATCCTTGCGCGCGCAGCGCCGCGGGCGGCCTCGGCGAGCGCGCGAACGCGGGGCTCGGCGAGCGACCCCTCGATCGCGATCCGGGCCGCTCCCACGAGCGCACGCCCCTCGGCGGGCATCGCCGCGTCCGCCGTGCGCCCGCGCCGTCCTGCGCCGGTGCCCTCGCGCCCCCCCGGGCGGGGCAGAAGCCCGTCGCCACGCGCGACCGGCACGGCCACGCCCCATCCGGCGCGTAGCGTGACGGCGATCGGGAAGGGTGCGGTGGCGCCCACCGCGCCCTCGCCCGCGAGGGCCAGCGGGGGGGCTGCGTCGCGGGTGGACGACCCACGATCGCCGCGGACCGGAGTGCCGCCGGCGCCGGCCTCGGCCTCGCCCGACGGGTGCCAGCGAAGCGCAATCGCCTCGAGCCGATGTCGTTCGCCGTCGCCGGCGTAGCCTGCGCGCAGTTCGGTGAACACGATCGGACTCGCACCCGTGCCGACCCATTCGAGTCGGGCGATCTCCACGCTCGCCAGCGAGACCGCGACCGGCAGTGCCAGCGATCGCGGCAGCGTCGGCGGCTCATCCGAGGCCGCGACCGAGACGCGCAGCCGCGCGATCGACAACCGCTCGAACGCGATCCCCTGTCCGCGCAGCGCCTGCAGGGCCAGGCGCAGCAGGTCGAGGTCGACTTCGACCCCCCTCGCCTCGACCTCCAGCCCCTCCTTCGACACACCCAGCCGGCCCACCGATACCGCGCCCAGCAGCGAGCCGGAGACCTCCTCCGCCTCCAGCCGGACCCCGGCCGCGTCGGCGGCACCGACAGCCTGGCGCAAGGCCCAGTCGAGCGCGCGCGGGGACGCTGCGACCTGCCACAGCGCCACCACGGCGAGGGCCGGCACGACCAGCAGCGACACGAGCCCCGCCCGCAGCAGCCGCCGCGGCGAGCCCGGCGTCGCGACCGGAGCGGACTTGCCGCCCGCGGCCATCAGAAGTTGACCCCGAGCGACAGGTGCAGCCGCACCTCGCGGGTCGCATCGCCCCAGGCGACATCCGCGCGCACCGGGCCCAGCGGCGTACGTATCCTCGCGCCCAGCCCGGCACCCCATGGCAGCCGGGCGAGGTCGGCCGCCTGCGCGACGGCGTTGCCGGCATCGACGAAGGCGGCCACCCCCCAGCGCTCGTCGACCCAGCGGATCGCCTCCACGCCGAGCAGCGCCTGGTAGCGTCCGCCGACGATCGCCGAGCCCTGGCGCACGCCCAGGGTCTCGAACGCGTAGCCTCGAACCGTGGTGTCGCCGCCGGTCCGGAACAGGAAGCTCTGCGGGATACCCTCGGTGGTGCGGGCCCCGACCGCGCCGCCTTCGGCACGCAGCACCAGCGTGTAGTCGCGTCCGAAGGGAATCCAGGTGGCGGCCTGCGCCACCCCGCGCACGAAGCCCTCGGTCGAGAGTCCGGGCGGCGCGGCGCCGACCTGCACGCTGGCGATGCTGCCGCGGTTGGGCGAGAGCAGGTCGTCGGTCGTGCGCCGGGTGTAGCGCCAGGCCGCGAACACCGCGTGCACGGTCTCGCCTGCAGCCCCGTCGGGCTTCTGGTTCTGCAGGTGGGCGCTGAGGCTCCACTGCGGCTGCCGACGCTCGTCGACCGCCGTGCGGGTGAACATCGCGCTGCCCTCGCGTTGCTGCAGCCCCGCGATGTCGCTCTGGGTGTAGCGCACCTGCCCGGCATCCTGCCAGCCGTCCTCGCGCGCCGGCAGCGTCATCGTCGAGCTCGCGCGCGCCGCGCGTCCCTCGATGCGCGCATCGCTGCGCCAGCGCCAGCCACGGCCTGCGAAATCGTTGTCGATCCAGGTCGCCTGGGCGCGATAGAGCGTGTCGGTGCTGTAGCCCACGCCCAGCTCGATGCGCCGCGAACTGGCCTCGAGGAGCGATACCCGCACCGGGGCCGCCGCCGCGCCTGCCGGGTCGTCGTCGATCTCGACCTGCACCGCGGAGAACTGGCCGGTCGCGGCGAGCCGGCGCTGGTAGAGCAGCAGCCGCTCCGCGTCATACGGCTCGCCCCCGTCGAAGGGGGCCAGGTTTCGCACCAGCGACTCCGGATAGCGTGCGAGGCCGACCACACGGACCGGACCGAGCTGGAATGGCGGCCCGCTGTCGATCTCGATCGACAGGTCGACGCTCGCACTCTCCGGATCGACCTCGGCCCGGCTCGCGGCAAGTCGCGCCGCCGCGTGGCGCTCGGCGCGTACCGTCGCCAGCGCGCGCCGCTTCGCGTCGTCCCAGTCCGACTGACGGAACCGCTCGCCCACGGCCAGCGCCCACTCGGCCTCGATGCGCTCGCGCCGGGCCTGCGCGTACGACGGCTCGCCCGTGATCCGGCCGGTCAGCGTCACCCGAACGGTCCGCACGCGCGAGGCCGGGCCCGGATCGATCGTGAACCGCACGCGCCAGGGTTCGGTCGCGCCGTCGATCGCCGCCTCCACGCTGGGCGAGAAATATCCCTCCGTCGCGAGCGTCTCGCGCAGCTGGCCACGCGCCTCCTCCACCAGCCGGTCGAGCAGCTCGCGCGTCATCCCGCGGTAATCCTGCCAGCGCAGCAGGTCGAGGTCGCGCTCCAGCAGCCGTCCCAGCAGCAGATCGGGGCCGTCGACGCGTACGCTGTAGGCACGCTGCGCCGCCTCGGCAGCCGGCGGCTCCAGCGGGTCGGCCTGGGCGCGCAACCCGCTCGCCGCGGTCATCAGCACGACGGCCAGCGCGCCCGCGAGGCCACGGAGGCCCCCGGACCCATGCCCGGGGGCGCGTGCCAGCCCGCCGCGCGATGGCGGGACCGCAGCGCCGACGGTACACTTCGCGCCTGTCCCGTCCACCGCCTGCGTTCTCCCGATGATCACTCACTACACCGTCGGCATTATCGTGGCCATCGTCGCCACCGTTACCGTGGCGATCATCCTGTTCGCCGCCCGCTCCCCGCACGGCCACGACGAGCATCACTGAGCCCCTGCCCCCGGAGCCTCGCGCACGGGATGCAGCATCCCGTCGCCGCCCGCGCGCCCGTCGCGGACGACCGACAGTGCGGCCGGACGGGGCGGGTTCGCGTGGGTCGATGGTAGCCGAGCCGCGCTGACGCAGTCGCCGGACGCCGACAGCGCCTGAACGACGAGCCGCCGCACGCGCATGGCCTCACACGATTCCCGCGACGCGGAGCCCGCCCGCCCCCGGCCACTGCCCGCGCGCAGGATCGACGCCCGCGGAGAAGCCCGGGTCGACATGCGCGCCGTGGTCGGGCTGGCGGCACCGCTGTTCCTCAACAGCGCGATCCAGGCCGCGCTCAACCTGACCGACACCTGGTACGTCGGTCGCATCTCCACCGACGCCACGGCCGCGATGGGCGCGGTCTACTGGCTCATCCTGGGCTCGATCTTCCTGATCGGCGGCGTCGGCATGGGCGTGCAGACCGTGGTTGCCCGCCACCACGGCGCCGGGCGCGCGCACGAGGCCGCCCGCGCGCTGTGGACCGGCCTCTGGACCTCGACGCTGCTCTCCCCGGCCTTCCTGGCGGTGGCGCTGCTGGGTCCGGCCATCCTCGCGCCGTTCGCGCTGAGCCCGCCGATCGAGGCCGCCGCACTGGAGTACTGGTGGCCACGACTGCTGGGCGCGCCGCTGGCCGTCGCGCTGTGGGCGGTCAGCGGGTTCTTCAACGGCATCGGCCGCACCGGCGTCACGCTGGGGGTGATGGCCACCGTGGCCTTGCTCAACGCGCCGCTCAACGAACTGTTCATGTTCCGGCTGGGCTGGGGCGTGGCTGGCGCCGCCTGGGCAACCAACGTCGCGCTGGCCGTCGGCGTCCTGCTGGCGCTGGCGATCTTCCACACCCGCTCGGTGCGCGCCGAGTTCCACGCGCCGGGCCTGTGGCGCCCCGATCCCGCGCGCGTGCGCGGGCTGCTCGCCCTCGGGCTGCCGATCGGGGTCGCCATCTCGGTGGACGTCACCGGCGCCGCGCTGTTCCAGATCATGCAGGTGCAGCTGGGTCCGGTGGACGGCGCGGCCACGCAGATCGTGATGATGCTCACCTCGCTCGCCTTCATGCCCGCGGTCGGCATCGGCATCGCGGGCACGACGCTGGTCGGGCAGTCGATCGGTGCCGGGGACCCGGCCTGGGCGGCCCGGGTGGGCAACGCGACCATCGCGCTGTCGGTCGCCTACATGGGATTCATCGGCGTGGCGATCGCGCTGGCGGGTCCGTGGCTGGTGCCCCTGTTCGTGCGGGCCGGCGACGGCGCCGCGGCACCGACCATCGCGCTGGCCACCTCGCTGCTGTGGATCGCGGCGATCTACCAGGCCCTCGACGCACTGCATCTGGGCAGCTCGTTCTGCCTGCGCGGGGCCGGAGACACCCGCTTCCCCGCCCTGGTGCTGCTGCTGCTCTCGTGGGGCGTGTTCGTGCCGCTCGCGCACACGCTCACCTTCGCGCCGGGCGAGGGCTGGATCGCCGGCGCGCCGGGCCTCGGACTGGGCGCCACCGGCGGCTGGATCGCGATCACGATCTACATCGCGCTGCTGGCCGTCACTCTCGGCGCGCGCTGGCGCTCGGGGGTGTGGAAGCGCCTGCGCACCGTCGGCTGACCGGGCCGACGGCCTCACCGGTGCACGTGGCGCCTGCGGCCAGGCCTTCGCGACGCGCCGCCCAGGACTGGAGCCTCGGCCGCCAGCGCAGGAATACGAGGTACGCGCGCTCGAGCGCTCGCAGCGGCAGGGGGTGCGAGAACAGCCATCCGAGCGGGCGCGTCAACGGTAACGCCCTCCATACCGCGGCAAAGGCAGCGGCACCGGAGACGATCCGGCCCTCGGGCGTGCGTACGTGCATGCGCGCCAGCGCATCGCAGCGCGCAAGGCCCGGGGCGACCTCCGGCACGTCGGTGGCGGCGATGTCGACCCAGTCGACATGCTCGCCCCCCCGGCGACGGCGGAGAAAACCGATCTCCCGGCGGCACAGCGGGCAGCCGCCATCGAAATAGACCTGAAGGCGGCCGGATCCCGGGGTGTTCGAACGTGCCGGGAGCGCGTTCATTCGCGGCCGAACAGCGCGCCCGGCCGGAAGGCGGCCATGATCCCGAGCGACAGGCCGGCGAGCACCATGAGCACCGTGCCGTCGCCGGTGAGCTGGTGGAAGGCCACGCCGGCGAGCAGCGGCAGCCCGCCGACCACCACGCACAGCAGCGTGAGCGAGCGGGCGCGCTGGATATCGGCCGGGCGGCCGGGGTCGGGCGGCGGGCTGCCGAACCGCCACTGACGCCAGCGCGAGTAGAGGAACAGGGAGGGCAAGGCGAGCAGGCCGCCGCCGAGAAGCCCGACCACCCTGCCGGGCCGGCCCGCCGCACCGATCGCCTGCGGGCCCACCGCGATCGAAAGGAGGACCAGGCCAGCGGCGCCGACGATCAGCGCCATCCACATCCACTCGAGCGCGTTCACCTGCGGCGCGCCGGGCTCTTCGTTCATCGCGGTTCTCGGGGTCGGGTGTCCGGGATGGTAGCCGGAGCAGGCAACCGGTCCGCGCGGCAGCGCACTCGTCCGGCGTCGCCACGGCGCAGGAGGTAGACTGGCGGCATCCGGCGGCCCGGCCGGACCCGCGGACCTGCCAGAGGACCTACACCGTGAGTAAACGCTCGCTTCCGCCCGGGGTACTGTTCGTCCTCATCTGCGGGGCGACCGTGATCACGCTCGGGATGGGTATCCGGCAGTCCTTCGGCCTGTTCCTGAGACCGGTCACCGCCGATCTCGAGGTGGGCCGGCAGGTCTTCGGACTCGCGCTGGCGGTGCAGACCCTGCTCACCGGCCTGCTCGGGCCCGTGGCAGGCATCCTCGCCGACCGGCTGGGCCCTCACCGCGTGATCGCCGTCGGTTCGCTCGTCTATGGCGCCGGGCTGCTGCTCACCGGCCTGGCCCAGGGCCCCACCAGCCTCGTGCTGACGCTCGGGGGAGTCGTGGGCATCGGCATGAGCCTGCTGACGCTGCCGGTCGTGATCGGCGCGGTCGGGCGAGTCGTGCCTGCGGAGCGGCGCGGCGCGGCCTTCGGGCTCATTACCGCCGGCGGCTCGTTCGGACAGTTCGCGATGGTCCCGGGGGCCCAGTCGCTGCTATCGAACTTCGACTGGCAGGTCGCGTTCATGCTGCTGGCCATCGGCATGGCCGTGTCCTTTGCAACCGCATTCGGGCTGGCCCACCGCGATAACGCGCCGTCGAAGCCGGCCGCCGACGAGGACTCCAGTGCGACGGCCGCGCTGGCCCGCGCCACCCGCGACCGCAACTACCTGCTGATCACCGCCTCGTTCTTCGTGTGCGGCTTCCACGTGTCGTTCGTGTCGACCCACCTGCCGGCCTTCCTGGCCGACCGCGGCATCAGCGCCTCGGTGGCGGCGGCCTCGCTCGCGCTGATCGGACTGTTCAACATCGCGGGCTCCTATCTGTTCGGCGCCTGGTGCGGCCGGGTCGCCAAGAAACGGCTGCTGTCGATCATCTACGGTGGCCGCGCAGCCCTCTTCGCGCTGATCCTGCTCG
>Ga0315900_10009744_pt1 | contig 12138 bp, 29 predicted proteins | sample LakEriMetagenome_FD_203521 | JGI IMG/M metagenome (GOLD analysis project Ga0315900, IMG submission 203521) | Freshwater fungal communities from buoy surface, Lake Erie, Ohio, United States - Buoy 12 MA114 | ecosystem: Environmental > Aquatic > Freshwater > Lake > Lake biofilm | place: USA: Lake...
GGTAGTTCCAACTAGTGAGCAATATCAATTAGTTCGTAAGGCAGCCCGGACATATCGAAAAGAACTTTCGGAAAACGGAAGTTTTAATTCGACTACCAGCATTTTGATTGGCATTGCCAAAAACATTATCCTCAACAACGGAGATTTTGTAATTCCTCGTCGAATTTGGCGGGAAATTGGCGTTAGTGACAAAATCTCCGGGGAAATCAATCGAGTGTTTTTACACCAAGAATTAGTGTAACCATAATGCCAAAATGCCCCAAACAAAAAACTTGTGAGATGTGCAATTGGCTACGCCAAAAGGATTAAAATGAATTGGCTAGAAATTGTTGTTGCGATTGTAGTTCTTTTTGGCCTTTTGGTTTGTCTTAGGCATGACTGCCTAAAATTTTTCAATAGCACAGATCCAGACACTAAAGCAAAATATTTAGCCAATATTATTTGGGACAACTTGTTGCTTTTGTTTATGCTTTTTTCTGTACTTTTTTCTTTGTTAGTAAAGTCAATGAAAGGAAATTGAGATGAGGCTCACCCAAAGTGTTTCTCGTAACGTTGGTTTTAACCTCCTCGTGTTTCTTCTCGTTCTTTTGGTAAGTTTTGGCTTAGGAGCCGGTAAAAAGAAGAAACACGTTGTGGTTTCAGACAGACTTTTGGCTGCAATTTGTCAAGTAGAATCGGGGTGTAACCCCGATGTTAAGGACGGCGATAATGGCAAGGCAAAAGGAATGTACCAAATTTGGGAATCATTCCATACCGACGCATTAGAGTTTGATCCTTCTATCGGCGGTTGCTACGAAGATGTGAAGGACAAGGAATACGCCGAAAAGGTCATTCGGGCTTACATGCAAAGGTATGCTCCCAATAACGCAACAGATGAACAAATCGCACGGATTCATAATTCCGGACCCAGAGCCTTGACTAAAAAGAGGATTCGTCTAACAGACGAATACTGGGCAAAGGTCAAACAACATCTGTAAACCCTGAAAACGGACAGAAATGTCCGTTTTCCGGATTATGAAAAAACCATCTATTGGTGAAGTTTGTTTTCTTATTTTCGGTCTTGGATTTTGTGGTACAATGGTTACATTGTCATTACGTAAATGTGAACACATTCGCAAAGAGCGTGAGAATCCTCGTATTATTTACAAAGTCCAAGAACTTGATCAGTCTGGTGGAAATATAATTAACGAATACACGACAACCAGTGTAAGTTACGGACATGGAATAGTTCACGTTTGGGATCCGGTTCTTAAGACTCATCTTTCTATATCAAAGCCGTTTAGAGTGATTCCCGTACCTAATCCCAATTACCAAGGAAACTGACGAAGTCATGACTACTAAGGAATGGATACTGTCTGTAATTTGTTTTCTAACTCTCTGCTAATGTCGCTTGCGACATTAGTTTGGGGTGGTAGTTTTCGCGTCACGCCAGTGGTGGAATAATATATGTACTACCGTAGTAATACTTTGTCAAGCTATAAACAACTCCCCGAAGTTATACAACAAGTTATTACGAATAGGTTAGCAGAAGAAAACCAGCAGGTTTTCAAGGAAGCCTTTAAGAAATATGAATTGACAAAAGACGAGAAAAACCTGCTGTCTGAATATGAAAATCTTTTGGGCCACAAACATCAACAATTACAGAGGTTAAAAAGAGAACATAAAATTTACTGTAATTCAGTTTGTTATCCTCTTAATGAAACTGAAACGCTAAGACAGATACGTCTGGTAAGGTCTGAAATCCAAACAATCAAAGCAAAATTTAAAAACTATAAACAAAGTATTGGGTGCTTACTTTTGAAAAGTGCCCTATGTGGTTTGGAAAGTTATTAAGGAGAAGTATGGAAAACATGACCATTGACAATTTGCGTTCGCAAGCACAAACCAAGGTTCAAGAACAAAACTCAACGGTTTTTGACAGCGTGGTTAATGGACTTATTGCAGCAGAAATTGAAACACGGGCAAATTTGGTTCGTCGATGTCTTCCTGTCTACGCTGAACTAAAGTCTAAACTCAGTAAGATTCAGCCAAAGCCAACAGGTTTTACCCTTGTGGACGGTAAGATGGTTCCGATTACTCCGGTGTTTACACCGCAACAAAGTCAAGAACACAAGACCCTTTCGGAAAACATTGCAAAGTTTGACAGTGCTTTCCGCGAAGCGTTTGACAAGGCCAATTATGAACCCCTTGGTAAACTTCTTCAACAGTCACAAAAGCCAGAGACAACGAACGTGGCCGTTGAAACTAACTAAGGCATAACTCTTTTAGAGAAAGGTATATAATGAAATCACTAGTTGGTCTATTTCTGCTTTTTTGTTTCTATTTGTTTTGGATTGCCCTTTGTTGGGCTTTGCCCGTTAGTCTGGTAGCAATTTGGACTCGTCACGAAGTTTCCACATGGGCAACTTTTGTTCAAGACAAACCTGTTGATATTGCCTATTGGCAAGCATGGTTGATCAGTATCCCTTGGCCGATTGTTTTGTTGGGCGATGCCGTTTCATGTATCATTCGCCTTGTGCAGGGAATCTGACAGCCTTGTAGAGGCTATCAGTGGAAGAAGTTTACTATGATTGATAATTTCCCATCAGCAAAAGAATCTCGTGATAGGTTGTCTACTAGAAACAATCAAGTATTCCAAGAAGAAATTACAAAAATCAAATCACAAATTTCAGTAGCAATTTCTCATGGTTTTGATTACGTTAGTGTAAGCACTATGCATGAAGAAACTAAGAAGTTCTTAGAAGAAAAGGGTTACAAAGTTACCGAGACAGAATCACAAAGAGATTCCTATTGGCTGATTAAATGGTAACTGTTTGCGAACGCAAACAGGGTGTCAAGGACAAGACAAAATGAAAAATGTAAGTGACAGTGTGAAGCAATTTCTCGAAGTCTTTGCCGATGACCCTGACGGGTTCTCGGAAAAGGTTTACAACCAACTCTACAACCTCGTAGAGGTTGTATTCGGAAATGAAGGCACAACCGTACTTGCGAAGTACGTGGATGCTTGTGATGGAAGTTTTTATATCCCTGAGCATGGATATGCTCAGTTTATGTCCGAAGTGTTGGCTTTGCAACCAGCAGTGACTTGACAATTAGTTAGTTTGTGTCAGAAGAATAACCCCAAACGCAAGTGCGAAAGCACTTGCTTTTGATTATGAAACTTTACCAACCATACTGTATGTTTGGAATGCAAGGACCAGACTACTCCATCTATTCGACTGAGTTAAAAGAGTCCCTCTTTGAATCTTTAGATTCAAAGCAAGTGCATGCATTGCTACACAAGTTACTATTGTTATTTGTTTCCCAAAAATGCCGAATCCCCGCGAAGCGGTTGCAATTGCAAACGGTGTTTGTAGACGTTTCGCAAGAAAACCCCGCGATAGCGGTATATGTAGTGGTTGGCGGGAAAAACGACGGCAAAACTGTTGCCTCACTTCGTAGCAACTATGCTGTCGCTATTGGCGACAGTTAAAAGGGTTTCGTCCGTTAACCCCAAAAACGGATACCGGAGGTATACGATGCATCTTGTAAGAGACGAACAAAAGTTTTTCCCTGATTTATATCGACGTTTAGCTGCTACTTCAAGGCAGTCTTTTCACCAAGGAATGCGTGCCCATAATTGGGTGGTTTTTAATACCAATTACGCAACTACTTTAGTGTTTAACGTCGGTGATAACCTTGTAATGGTTCATTACCTAGAGGCACTGTCTTCTTTTGAAGTAGAAGACCTCAATCACTTTAACGACCTGTTAAAGTTTGCTCGCACCGAGTTAGGAATGGATCATCCGATTTTTTCAAAAATTGTTTAAGGGCTTCAAGGGCTTTGCCCTTGGACCCAAAGACAACGGGCACCTGTGCCCGGAAAGGATTTTGTATGGAAACCCAATCTTCGGAAAACATGCCGGAATGCCCCTATACAATTTTGTATGAGGCCCGAAATAAAGACACTAACAAACTAGTCCGTCATATTAACAGTCCTTTTTGTCAAACAAAACCAGAATATCAAAACTATCCATCGCGAATTATCAAGTTTGATAAAGTTCCGCTTGTAATGGCTCATCCTAATGAAAAGGAATTGGCTGAGGATCTTAGTCATTCCGAAATTTTGTTCTATTTTAGTGAAGGCGTTTTAGATCGGAGCGAATCCTACACAGATAAATGGGGTGTAACTCACAAAGTTAAGCCCGGACCAGCGGTTGAATACATAAATCCGAAACTTACTCACGCAAATCGATATTGTATTGCGAGTATTTGGATGGATAGCGAAGATAAAGTCTTCGGCTTTGCCCTTGGTAAAATGATTGTCGAAACTCCGTGGGAATTAACTGACGATATCGTAGATCGAATCAGTGATCCGGCTATGCGTGATATCGCTAAGGAACGACAAATTAAGTTTGCTTGGAGAACGTCTTTCGACTAACCGCGAAGCGTAGAAAGGCTCATAGATGACAGTCGGTGAACTTAAACAATTAGTGTCTATTTGTAATTTGCCTGACGAAACCGTAATCCTTATGGATTACGAGAGTGGATACAAAATCTTGTCTTTTAATGGTTATGGTTTATTGGAAACAGGAAAGACAAGTGTACGTCGTGATCTTTTAAGTTCCCTCAAAAAGGGGGAAGTTCCCGCGATGGTCTTAACCCCACTTCGCTGACTGTTTCACAGTCAGTTTGCCGGAGGCAAAATGCAGTTAAAATCTTTTCTAAAACTTGTAGACGATGAAACCAAAGTTTTCATCCTAGAAATCCAAAAACTTTTTGAGGGTATCCGTCGAGATGACGGCAGCGATTACTTTCTCAATCACTTGCTGCCGGTAGCCGTAGATGTGTATCTATTTGCTGAAAGAAAAGTATACGATAGGAAAGATATTAACCTGTGGGTGCAAATCGCAATTGGTCATGACCTCATGGAAGATATTGCTGATGAGTATTGGCAAAATCTTTCGATGCGTGACGAAGTCCGCAAAGCCATTGCGGAATTAACGACGATTGTATCGGAAAATGAGTACCGTCACGCAATAATGGTCCAAAAAATGATTTACGCCAGTGATTGGGCAAAGATTGTTAAGGTTTTTGACCGTTGGCACAACATCCAAAGTATGGCGAAAGCCAACTGGACGGAAAAACGCCAACGTATTTACATTGAAAAAGGCATGGATTTGCTTTCGGCGATGTATCAAAACAACGGCAACAGCGATATTGAACGGTTATTGTTGGATCACTTCGTAAAGTTCCATATCGCATCAAAACAACTTCGGTAAGCCACGCTTACCGTAGTGACTATGTAGCCCAACGGTAGAGGCAATTGACTCAAAATCAATAAAGTAGTGGTTCGAATCCACTCATAGTCATTCCAAAGGAGAAATGTAAATGAAAGTAATTATTCCCGAAAATAGTGCTCGACCTCGCACTCTTATGAATCTTACGAGAGGTATCTACAAATGTGTCACTCTCGATGGTTATGCTCTTATTGTTAATGACGAACCTTTAAAGAGTAGAAAAACAAACAATATTGAAAACGTCTATCTTGTGAATTTAAGTGATGGTGAAATAAGCCCCCCGAACTATAATGCTTGGAAAGATGACCAGTTTGTGCCAATTGATTCTTTGACATTCACCATGAAATAATTGCCACGCAATTATTTCAGAGAGGATTCGTATGGAAAGCGTTGATTTTCAAAATCTTTACAACAAGTATTTTGGTAAGCGAGTTTATTGGTCTACCTATAGTAACCCAAAGGGCATTAAAATGTATGCCTCTAAATGTGTAGGTATTGCTCTCAAGACCATTAACGGGACACCCTCTGTACAACTAACAATGCACAATGGTCAGCAGATTCCTGCCGAAATTGTTTTCTTGTCACTAGACGAATTTGAACTGCAATGCAAGAAGCATTGCAGTGATTATTTTAACTTTATCAAAAATCTACAGTCATGACCATCGTCGATGCGTAGCATTGACTATACAATTGGAAGAAACACAGCAACACGGCTAACGCGTGAGCAATTAGAACGCGAAGCAGAATTGCTTGGTTATCGGCTAACGCCTATCAGCAAGGCATAACACCTTGCTGTTGAAAACAGGACTATAGCTCAGTCTGATTAGAGCAAACAACTTATAATTGTTAGGTCGTGGGTTTAAATCCCACTAGTCCTATTATGTCAAATAGATATATTTCTAAAGAAGATCAGTTGGTTGACCAGTCGAAAATTGACACATCGGCTTTTGATAAAAGCCGATGGAATTGGCCCCGCACAGCGATTAAATGTGAAGATACAAATTACCACATGCTAGCATGGGGTGTTGTAGATAACGTAAATCAGAAATATCACCCGTGTTTTAAGCAACTGCAACCGCCGTTGCAAGGGGCAGACTAAATACATGAGAAAAACAATAAAACTTGATTATGTTGAGTTTGAAGGTATCAGGCATTGGTTTCCCAGAGGAAAATACAAACAATACGTTGATAATATTTTTAAAGAAGAAGTAAATAAAACAGATTTAGAAATTCATTTAAAAACACCACATTTTGTAGAACATTCTAATGTTCTTTGCGATTCTAGGTTTTTGCCTTGCGGAGCAGATTAAAGGGGTTTCACCCCTTGAACCCCGCGTAGCGAAAAAGGATAAATATGTCCGATTTGGAAAGCAAACTTAAAAATTTCCTCGAAGAGTTATACTACGAAAATTGGTACTCATTCAGAATGAAATGGGTAAACCCGTGGTATTACCCAATCAAGGATTGGATTTTCCCCCACAACGAATTGAAAATTCGTAACATTCCGCGAAGTTGGAGTGATCGCGACGAACGTTTGTTCCACGCGGTTTTCTCGATGCTGTGTGATTTTGTTGAAAAAGAACACCCCAACGGGGTGAAAGATCTTAAAGACAGCATTGTCGAGATGGAATCTCTGCTGGGTAAAAATCCCGAAGAAGATACCCAGTTGTCTCATCAACTAGGAAGAACCCGCGAAACGGTTGCCTTGTACGAATGGTACACTTCTGTAGGAAAATCTGATCCCAATTTTTGGGATCAGGTGCCAGACGAAGATGTCGTTAAACACGAAGTGTTTTTGCAAGTGCATCGCAAAGAACAGCAATGGCTGGCTTTGCAAGATACGATGCTTAAGCGATGCATCGACAATCGCCATTGCTGGTGGACTTGACGCTTCGCGGAGTAAATTACATTGTTAACTTTGTACCAAAGTGGAAACGACTATATTTGGGTTACTGACCGCCAAAGAGTTAATTCACATTGTTTTGAAAGCACAACCGAAGGGCCACTTTATAATAGAGTATGTATGGGAATGACTGATTTAGTCGTAGGTTTTGATATTACAACATGGCAGTCTGGAAGTATTGGCGGAAGGGCGTTCGTTTTTCATAACAAACCTCATGATGCAGATATTTTAATAGAAAAATTACAAGTCCTTCACGCGGAAATGGTATGACATATGAATTGCAAAAACAGATTTAAGCAAGTGGTCAACGACCACAACGATAGGAAGTATGATGACCGGGTGAAGCCCAAAAAATCTAAGGAAATCGCACGGCGTAAAGAACGTCGCCAAACGGCTAGGAATATCGCCGATTTCCTTAGAGAAGATCCCGACTGTGTCGAATACGTCTAGCCTACGGCTGGAAGGAATTGTAATGTTTACTTACTCTCAAATGAAGTGGACTTTAAAAGGCCCCATGCACACAGTGGTAGATGTGGTAGAGGGCGAATATGGGGTTATGATTTTCATCACGCGAAGCGTGGGATGGTTTAAGCCAAAAACCGTGCATGTCACTTATACCATTTCTGGGAAAGAATTAGAATCCCGGCTGTCTGGTATATCTGCCATTAGTCCCCAATGGAGACAGGTTGTTTGTGCCAATAACTCGGCACGATTTGTTAGGACTACCGAGGAAACATCGTCATATTGCGACAATCTTGCGATTGCGTATCGAAAATCACTAAAATAAACTGAAAAAGGCTGGTGAAAACCAGCCTTTTTCATTATGACTAAACAAGCATCCTGCGAAATACTTGAAAAACTGATGTCACTAACGGTGACATCAATGGATAAGCAACAATTCGAGAATTTCGTAGAACAATTTAAACTGAAATATGCTTCCAGATATGACGACCTTATCGGTCTGACCGTAAAAACAGGGGCATATTTCAGTATAGCTTTTTGGGACAAGCACAAAGTGACGAAGTTGGTACAACTTTGTAAAGGAGAGTTGAAATGATTTGGCAATATTGGTTTCTAACGATGACGGCGGTTGTTGTCATCGGGTGGCTAATCTTTTTTAACTACGTGATTTACACGCAAATTACGAATTTACCACTTACTACGGATTTGGATGTAGCTAGGTATAGAAGTGCAACCTTTGTTGCCAAACTCCACTGGTTTTTGATTGCCCTTGTTTTTGCATCAACACTTTGTGTACTTACCTATGACTGAACAAAACAAAAACATTGCTTTGCAAGCATCTATGTGTACCATGGTTGCCCATTTTCTGGCTAAAATGAATCCTGATCCTAGATATCAAGAGGCTATTCGCACTATTCACGAAGAAATCCTCAAAGAACTTCACGAAGCGGATATGATGATAAACCTACGATTTAAGTATCATCCTGCGGGGGATGACCCCCCGAACCCCCCTAAGAAGGGATAAGTATGCTTACCTTTCGTTTTTCAAACGGAGATCATTTTCTCCCCACAAACCAATGGACTATGTATTTATTGTGGGATCGGGATGTGACAAACATAACTATTGACGATGAAGGCATCGAATACAATAAAGGTGGAACGCCGTCAATAATACAATTCCATCCCATGGATTTTATCCGCCTTTACGTTAAAGATCCTGCGGACGCGAAAGAGAAACTTCTTCCCGCAAAGCGGGAATGGATTTGAAAAGTGCTTAAACTATATAAACCATGGGAAAACAAATCTTGGTTGTTTTCAGAGAATAATGGTGTGTGTATTTCAGGCAATAACTATCCAAACGTAACTATTAGTACATCAGGCGAGCCAAAATATGTCGGTGAAGCTCTTGTAGCGTTCAATGTGAAGTCTTGTCTACAACTTCATCAAAATTCTTTTATAAGAATTTGGGCAAACGATTTGTCAATTTTAGACAACCTCTCTCCGCGTTGCGGAGAATGGGTATAACCCACCGGAGACAGTTAGTGTTAAAATTAAGATTCTATTTTGACACATTTTTAATTGAACAAAAAAAGCATGTGCTCAAAAAATGGTACGATATTTCTCCAAAAGGTATGTTTGAGAAAGTAGATTCTAGAGATTATGACAATGATTGGTTGAGTTTTTGGCAAAATTCAAGAATATCTTTATATACTAAACATGATCTATCCGAGAGTTTGACCAAACCTTCGGTGAAGGAATTAGTATAACCGTGCGTGCGTAGCAAATTGCCCTCGTAGCTCAAATGTATAGAGCGTTATCGTAAATTATGTGTCCCTGTAGCTCAGTCTGGATAGAGCTTTGGAATTCTACTCCAATGGTCAGAAGTTCGAATCTTCTCAGGGATGTTTTACTTTTATAAAAAGTAAGCAAAAGTATGGAACAACAAAAATTAACTATATTGGCTCACAACACCGAACCTATTGTTTTACACAGTGAAATACTATGATATATCAACTTATAACAATGTCTTTCCCTACTTTGTTAATGCTGCAATATGCCCCTAAAGGGTCTTTGCCCTCCAGTCGAAATATATGAATAATCCTTACCAACTAATGAGCGTAAATGATTCGGACGTATTTATGTTAACGCCACATCTAAGTTACGACAGATCTTTTGGTGTTTACGGTAAGCGTGGAAAAGTATTAAATATTCATGGTAAGAATTGCGAACAATCAATGTATACTGCAATAACGCTACTGGATAACGTGTGTCTTTTAGAAGCGGGTATAATTGAATATCAGTTCCCCGACAACATCCTTGTTGTCGCGAGGGAGTTTGTATGACCAAAGACGATGACGGAAACCCTGTTTTAAAGAGAATATACTTGTGGCATGTTTCTTTTTGGAACTACTTTAGAATTTCTGACATCCCTCCCGGACATATGGATCGCTGCAAGTTCAGACTTGATTTTTACATGAATAACAGTACGGCAATGGGAGCCACGCCAGTAAATAAAACGCCTTCGGCGAATTATGTCGAATACATATAACACGGAGTGAAGCGACAATGAGTTCTTTAATAGTAAAAGTTAGGCAAATTAACGAAGTGTTACCTCACACTAACGCCAACGCTTTGGAGTTGGCAGTTGTGGATGGTTGGCAATGTGTCATTAAAAAGGGATCTTTTGTCAAGGGTGACAAAGTAGTTTATTTCCCTCCGGATACGGTTTTACCCGTGTCTGAGTCAGACACGATGGGTGTCACCGGTTACTTGAAAAACCAGAGGGTAAGGACAATCAAACTCCGTGGACAAATGTCTTACGGGCTTTTGGTAAAGCCCAAAAACCCTAATTGGGAAATTGATCAAGATGTTGCTACAGAATATGGGGCAACTAAGTGGGTTCCGCCAGAACCAGATGAAGCGGGGCTTATGCCTCGCACTGGTGGGAAAAAGTTTGGTAGATATTCTGGCACTTTGCCGGATCACCCATTCTTTTGGAAGTACACGGATACTGAACACTTGCGAAACTTTACTTCTGTAATTCCTGATGGGACAGAAGTTGTCATGACTGAGAAAATCCACGGGTGCTTTCACGCAGATACTAAAGTAATGCTTGTAAATGGAGAAGAAATATCAATTAAAGACATTCAAGTCGGTGATTTAGTAATGTCTTTTGATGTTGAAAAACAAGCGTTTGTTCATAAAAAAGTCACAAATACTTGCGTAAAGCCACCTAATAAATTAAAGTGGATGCGACTATCTTTCGCAAATAATAGATCTATAGTATGTACAGAAGATCATAAGTTTTTAACCAATCTCGGCTGGGTGGAAGCTAAGGATTTAGAAGAAAGTCACGATGTTATTTCAATAAATTGACCTACTCCTGTGCTAGATACGTGTATTAAATATACGGATCTAACAGGAGAATTGGTCATGGGTAGAAAAAGAGATAAAGAAAAGAATAGAATATATTCAGCAAAGAAAAGGGCAGAAGGTCAACAACTGGTTGAGATTCAGTGCAAAAACTGTTCTGCTCCTGTTTTTTGTAAAGCGTATAGAGTCAATAGAGTTTTAAGAGAGGGTGGCGGGCAGTGTAAAAGTTGTCTTAGTAAAAAAAGTTCTGACATTCTTAAAGAACTTCGTAGTAAACAAACGCCAGAAGAAAGAAGTTTACATGCAAAAAAGGCAAGAGCAAAAGTAAAAAATACCGCTGATGCTGTAAAAAAACAATGGGAAACCATTAAAAATAACCCAGAACTGTATCAAAAAAACTGTCAAGATCGTTCTAAAAGAATGAAAAAAGTTTGGGAAAATTACGACGAAACACGAAAAAATCATATACTTACCAAACTATTGGACAGTCATGGAAAATCCAGATCTATAGGAAGCGAAAATTTAAAAAAGAAGTTAATTGAAAACAATTTGTATGATGGGTTTGTCTCAGAAGAAATTTTTCATGGTTATTTTCCAGATGAAATAAATCATGAATTAAAAATAATAATAGAATATTACGGAGACATATATCATTGTAATCCTAAAAGATATAAAAATCCTTCTGAATGGGTTTCGGCGATAGAAAGAACTGTGCAGGAACAGTGGGATAGAGATAGAAAACGACTAGGCGTATTTTACAAACACGGTTATACCGTTGTAATTGTTTGGGAAAAAGATTTTCACGTTAATCCTCAAAAACAAATTGAAAGAATTAAGAATGAAATTGATAAAAAAAGAGCACTTAAATGAAAAATACGACATGTACGATATTTCTGTAGAGGATACTGAGTGTTTTTTAGCAGAAGGTGTAGTGGCTCACAATTCATCTGTTCGCATAGGCTTGACAATTGAAGAAAACGGTGAACGACTGTTGCACGTAGGCAGCCGTAATCACCGCAAACGTTTTCCGTTTACAACCGTGGTTTCACCTTCTGATGAGTTAAAGAATGGAAACCTGTGGCAACGCGTTAAGTTCTATTGGCAATACGCATGTAACGGTTT
>Ga0315900_10009746_pt1 | contig 12137 bp, 13 predicted proteins | sample LakEriMetagenome_FD_203521 | JGI IMG/M metagenome (GOLD analysis project Ga0315900, IMG submission 203521) | Freshwater fungal communities from buoy surface, Lake Erie, Ohio, United States - Buoy 12 MA114 | ecosystem: Environmental > Aquatic > Freshwater > Lake > Lake biofilm | place: USA: Lake...
GCAGCTCTGCATGATAAAAACCAGATTCTCATTAAGGTGTTTAACCGCAAGGGAATTACAGTTGATGAGGTATTAGATGAGTACTTAGGGTATGCCCAAATCTTAAAACCATATGTAGTTGATACCGCTTTGCTATTAGATCAAGCTTTAAAGAGTGGAAAAAATGTTTTACTAGAGGGTAGCCAAGGAACATTATTAGATGTTGATCATGGCACCTATCCATTTGTTACCTCATCTAATCCAACTGCAGGAGGGGCATCCACTGGCTCTGGCATTGGTCCAACAAAGATCACCCGAGTAATTGGCATCCTTAAGGCTTACACAACCAGAGTTGGCAGCGGCCCATTCCCAACAGAGTTATTTGACGCCGATGGGGATGCACTTAGAAAAATTGGTGGTGAGGTTGGTGTTACAACTGGCCGCAACAGGCGATGTGGTTGGTTTGATGCTCCAATTGCCAGGTATGCGGTAAGAGTAAATGGTTTAACTGATTTCTTTTTAACTAAATTAGATGTTTTAACTGGTTGGGAGAAGATTCCAGTATGTGTGGCGTATGAGGTAGATGGAGTAAGGGTTGAGGAGCTACCAGCATCCCAAACTGATTTTCACCATGCAAAGCCAATCTATGAGTACCTACCAGGGTGGAAAGAGAACATTTCTAAAGCAAAATCAGTGGAGGATCTGCCAAATAATGCTAGAGAGTATGTGAAGTTTTTAGAAAAGGTATCAGGAGCTCCGATTAGTGCGATCGGCGTAGGCCCAGGCAGAGATGAAACCGTTGTGGTTAGGGATTTAATCAAATGAGTACTACACAAGCCGTAATTCCTAATGTGTTAGCAAATAGATATGCCACAAAGGAGATGGTGGCAATATTTGATCCAGTAAATAAGATTATTGCAGAGCGTAAGTTTTGGATAACAATTTTAAGATTACAAAAAGCAGGTGGCTTATCAATTACCGATAGTGATATTGCATCCTATGAGAAGGTAGTGGAGAAAGTAGATCTTGCCTCTATTGAAAAGCGAGAGCGTGCAAACAGACATGATGTAAAGGCTCGGATTGAGGAGTTCAACTCACTCGCTGGTCTTGAAAAGATTCATATTGGACTTACCAGCCGAGATCTAACTGAGAATATTGAGTTAATCGCCATCAAAGATGGACTTAACTTGGTTAGAAGAAGAACTCTTGAAACATTATTCTTACTTGAAAAAAGTATAACAAAGTATGAAAAAACCTATATGGTCGGCAGAAGCCATAATGTGGCAGCCCAGGTAACTACCTTAGGTAAAAGATTTGCAACATGTGCTCAGGAATTATTGTTTTCACTTGCATCCCTGGAGGAGTTAATAGCGCGCCTGCCACTTCGTGGCCTAAAGGGACCAGTTGGGACTGGGCAAGATCAGATTGCCACCCTGGGCTCAATTAAGGATTTAAGTAAGTTAGAGGAAAAACTTGCTAAAGAGTATGGCTTTGAAAACACATTAAGTAGTGTTGGCCAGATCTATCCAAGATCAATTGACTTTGAGGTGGTATCTAAATTACTGCAGATTGCATCTGCTCCAAGCTCAATGGCAACCACAATAAGATTGATGTCTGGCTTTGGTTTAGTAAGTGAAGGATTTAAATCAGGTCAGGTTGGTTCATCCGCTATGCCGCATAAGATGAATGCCAGATCCTCGGAGCGAATAAATGGCATGATGGTTTTACTTCGTGGATATGCAACTATGGCAGCTGATTTAGCGGGGAATCAATGGAATGAAGGAGATGTCTCTTGTTCTGTAGTTAGAAGAGTGGTAATTCCAGATGCCTTCTACACAATCGATGGATTACTTCACACCTTTATGACTGTTCTTACTGAGTTTGGAATTTATGAGGAAAATATAAATAAAGAGTTAGCAGAGCAACTACCATTTTTAGCCACCTCCCAGATCTTAACTGAGCTAGTTAAAAAAGGCATGGGTAGAGAGATAGCCCATGAGTTAATTAAAAAACATGCTACAACCACTACTGCCAATAATTTCTTAAACTCATTAGCTATTGAGAAAGATTTTCCATTATCAATAAATGAATTGAATAGTTTAATTTATGACCCAGCCGCCTTTGCTGGCAGCGCCCTTGAGCAATCACAAGAAGTAGCGGATAAAATCAAGCAGATTACAAAGGGTGAAGTTTCAAAGATTGATCTGCAATCACTGATTTAGTATGAAGAAAGATCCAGAGGTTGCTTTAGAGGTTGCAAAAATCTTTAGATTGATAAAAGAGATTTCACCAGGTAAAGCTATTGAATTACGAGTACCACCCTATGGAGCGATTCAGTGCAGCAAGGGGGCAATCCATCGCCGGGGTATGCCTTCAAACCAGGTTGAGATGAGCGCAGATGCCTTGATCCACCTGGCAATAAACCCTGAATCTTGGTCAGGTCTTATAAGTCAAGGCCAGATTCGTGCTTCAGGGCTTGCCAGTGATTTATCTAAGCTATTTACACAGGTATCAGCTAAATACCAGGCTTAAATCTGAAATTTTTTGGCGCCAGATGGGGTTGATTAGATAATCTTCTACCCTACGGCAGAATCAGTGATTGTGAAGGAGGCCCATCCATGGGACGTGGCCGATCAAAAGCAAAAGAGACAAAAGTAGCTCGGGATCTCAAGTATTCAAATCCTGATATGGATTTAGAGCGATTAGCCAAAGAGTTGCATGGTGAGTTAGATGGCAAAAAAAGTACTGAAAATGATGACCCTTACGCAAATGATGATTACTCAAAGTATAAGTAAGCGGCAATCCTGATAACTACTTAAAACCCAAGACTGTTTTAGTAACTCTGTTCCTAAAATCTATGCAAAGATAAATACATGAAAGTTCTTTTAACGGGTGGTGCAGGTTTTCTAGGTTCCCATATTTCCAATAAACTTATTGAGAATAACCATCATGTTACAGTTTTAGATGATCTATCTACTGGATCACTTAGTAATATCCAGCATTTAAAATCTAATCCTAATTTTACATTTGTAGAGCATGATATTCGAAAACCATATGATATTGAAGTTAATGCAATTTTAAATTTTGCTTGCCCTGCCTCACCTGTTGCTTATCAACAAGATCCAGTGCGCACAATCGAAACCAATTTCCTAGGAATGATTAATTTATTGCATTTAGCTAAGGAAACAGGTGCGGTCGTAATACAAGCATCAACAAGTGAAATTTATGGGGATCCCAAAGAGTCACCACAACAAGAAGAGTATTGGGGAAATGTAAATCCAATTGGTATCAGATCTTGTTATGATGAAGGCAAGAGAGCGGCTGAAACTCTGTGTTTTGATTACAAACGACAATACGGACTTGATACACGGGTTTTAAGAATTTTTAATACATATGGACCAAATATGTCACAAAATGATGGCCGAGTTGTTAGTAACTTTATCGTCCAGGCTTTAAAGAATGAGCCCATTACTATTTATGGAAAAGGTGATCAATCTAGGTCATTTTGTTATGTATCTGATTTAGTAGGTGGAATCTACAAATTATTAACTTTGGCAAAACCTATTGTAACCCCTTTAAATCTTGGGAATCCAAACGAATTTACCGTTTCGGAATTAGCAAAATTAATTATTAAAATAATTGGATCAAAAAGTGAAATAATATATAAATCATTGCCTCAAGATGACCCAATGCAGAGAAGACCTGATATCTCAAAAGCAAAAGAATTACTGGGGTGGGAGCCTAAAATTCAACTAGCAGAGGGTATTGAAAGGACCGCAAATTTCTTTAAATCCGTAATATGAAAAGTAAAAAAATAATACACTTGATTACAACAATTGAGCGAGGTGGCGCAGAAAAGCAGTTACTTACTTTAGTGCGAGAACAGGTAAAATCTGGTTTAGGTGTGGAGGTTTTCTATCTTAAGGGAGCACCTGAACTAAAACATGAGTTTGAAAATTATGGAGCTGCCGTCAATCAAATTTTATTAAGGAAGAGTTTCATCCAACAAGTATTCATTTTAAGGAAACATTTAAATCAAGATCAAGCGCCAGTTCATGCACATTTGCCCAAATCAGAGTTACTCGCTTCCTTATCCTGCTCAAAAGGAAGGTTTATTTTTACGCGGCATAATTCAGAGGCATTTTGGCCAGGAGCACCAAAGATATTATCAAATGTGCTATCTAGATTTGTTGCAAAGAGATCAGCGTCTGGAGTTTGTATTTCTGATGCAGTTAAAGATTATGTCATTCAACGTGGTGAATTGAGTAAAGAATACGATTTGAAAACGATTTATTATGGATTTGATAAGATTAAGCAGTTAAATACTGAAGCTGTAGCTGAAATTAAGGATCAACTCATAGTTAAACCTGGTGTTCTGCGGGTTGGAAGCATAGGAAGGCTAGTTAGGCAAAAAGATTATCCAACTTTACTTAGTGCCATGAAGCTGGTTATTGACTCGGGGATAGATGCTGAATTGTTCATTGTAGGTGAGGGTGTGGAAAAAGATAAACTTGTTGACCTTACATTGAAGCTTGGAATAAATAAACGAGTTCATTGGTTAGGACGAACACCCTTTGTGAACGAATTCTTATCGCAGTTGGATCTATTTGTCCTGCCAAGTATTTATGAAGGTTTTGGATTGGTATTGCTTGAAGCCATGCAGGCTAATAAGCCAATACTAGCTACAAATAATTCATCAATTCCAGAGGTTTTAGGGGATGACTATAACGGATTTTTTGAAACCTCTAATATTGAAAAACTTAGTGGCTTGGTCAGAAAAGCTCTCTTGGAAGACATATTTGCAAAACAACTAGTGTCGAAATACTCAAAAAGACTAGAGAATTTCAGACCTGAAGCTATGGCAGAAAAGTTATCACGTGTTTATGAAAAATCTGAATTCTAGTTGCAAATATTTTTTATTAATCGAAATTATTTAATTTAAAATGCTACCAACACCCTACGTAGCCTCTCTTCGTGTCTATGAACCAATTGATTCTTTTGAGACAAAAGACCAATTGCAATGGTCCAAAATTTCTAATACGACTCCAACCCTAGTTGAGGAACAAAAAATATCCCTATCTCGAATGATCAGAGGCGATCTTTCAACCTTTAAAACTGATGGAGTCCACTTTTTGGAGATTGATGGCAAAAGATATATTGCACCTTGGTCTACAAATACAAGATGTTGGTCGGCGTTGGGAGATTTCAAATCGTCATTACTCTCTAGTTTAATTCCCTTTTTTATTCCTCAAAAGCTAGAGGAATCGATCAGATTATCAGGTGAGATTATTGAAGATAAAGTTTCACACATAATTACCTCTACTTGGAGTATTCCACCACGTTGGTTTGCCTTATTTTCACCAGAAGACCGATTAAGGGGCAATAATCAAGATGGTGTATTTACAGTTTTGCGCACCACAATTGCAAACGCGAAACAAAGAGCTACCTTTACTCATCAATCCGTGCTGGGTGCATTTGGTGCCGGGCCCATTGAATCTGAGATTAGCGATTTGATTAAGTGGCTTGAGATTTTTGATCTTAAAAGTATTGTTGAGTTAGATTACGGAGGTCTTGCTACCTACTTACATAATCTTCTACTTTTAAACGGTGAGTCAGGGCTTGATGCAGATACTTCGGTTGAAGATGTCGCATCATCTATCGCAGGGCTGGCATCAGGAGATGGAGCCCTTGCAAGCCGTGGTTATGAGCGATTAGTCTCTAGGTGGCGCAAGGTGGCGGCAATGGAGTCGGCAACATAATTTCAGTGGCAAACTATTGAACCAATGATATATTAATAGGATTCTTGCGACATAAAGGGTAAAGTGGACATCTGGAATTCTTATTGTATGAAAGTTTTAATAGAGGAGTAGAAGGAAAGTATGAGCCAATCAAATCTTTCAGTTTCTCCTCAAGAAAAGTTGTTAACACCATCTGAAGTAGCAACACTTTTTAGGGTTGACCCAAAGACTGTAACCAGGTGGGCAAAAGCTGGAAAACTTACTTCAATTAAAACATTAGGTGGACATCGAAGGTATCGGGAGTCAGAGGTAAAAGCTTTACTTAAATCAACGTTAGGTAATTCTACGCCCCATAGTTCAACAAAACAGATAGGTGAGAACAGGTTATGAATGAAGAGTTAAACACTTCAGGTAAAAATCTTGTGGAGGATTCAAAGGCAAAGATGTTGGCAGCTCTAGCAAAAAAGCAAAAAGGTAACTCCACGGCTAAAAATGCAGGACCAGCAACTGGTTCAAAGATCGGGGCCGGTCAAACAGGTGGATCTGCACCAAAGATGCATAGAAGAAAAGCTGGCTCAGCCTAATTTGGCTTATAGCTACTAATGCAAATTTCTAATATTCAGTATTTTACTCTCTTTGTGATTACTTATTCATTAGTTGGGTTACTAACTCCTGTAATGAGAAAAGTCGCAATCTCAAAACAAATTTTGGATACACCAACATCAGTTCATAAATCACATACTCAGGCAGTTCCTTATTTGGGAGGAGTTGCCATATTAATTGGCGTAGTTTTAGTGTTATACACCGCTTTAATATTCAATGGGCTAACACGTGACAACTTTTGGCTAGCTACCTCTGTATTAGCTCCAGCAGTTGCAATGGGTTTAGTTGGATTATGGGATGACATAAAGAACTTGCCACCTCTACCCAGACTTATTGGGCAATCTATTGCTGGGTTAGTTGTAGCAGCACTACTTATCATAAGTAAGAATGTTGCAAATCCAACAGGGTCAACTTATATCGATGTGATAATCACAGCGATTTGGGTAGTAGGAATATGTAACTCCATTAATTTCTTTGATAATTTAGATGGTGGAGCAGCTGGGACAGGTGCAATATCTGCAATATTTCTAACCTACCTAGCATTAAGTAATGGGCAATCTTTTATCGCTGCTTTATCAGTTGTAGTCGCAGGTGGAACTTTAGGATTTCTCATCTGGAATAGGGCGCCTGCAAGAATCTACATGGGTGATGCAGGAGCCCTATTTTTAGGAGCATTGCTTGCAACCTTAACAATTAGGCTTAATCCAGATACACAAACCCTATTTGCGTCATTTGCAACACCAATTTTACTTCTTGCAATTCCAATACTGGATACTTGTGTTGCAGTTTTTTCAAGAATACGAAGAGGTATTTCGCCATTTCAAGGGGGAAAAGATCACCTATCTCATAGGTTAATTAGGCTTGGATTTTCTAGAAAAATAGCTGCAATCTCACTGTGGATGTTATCGGCTTTTTTTGGCTTATTTGCAGTACTGATTTCCTCAAGTAGTGAACAATTTGAAATAAATTTTGTTGTACTGTCATCTCTAATTTGGTTCTTGCTCTTTATCGGTTTTTTTCGAACAGCCGACCAGTAAATAACTACTTAGTGCTTTATTTTCTAAAAATAAAAAATCTTAGTGATATAAAACTTAAGGGTGCAATTAAAAGTACAGGCACTAATTTAGCGTATTTTGCTTCTACCCCAGATGAAATTAAGAACTTTAAAAGATATGTCCCTAGAGCCCAAAATAAAACTAGGTTAATTAGATACTTTATTCCAGACTTTGAGTGATTTGATTTGCTCTTGAAGGACCAAAAGTAGTGAGCCGCATAATTAAATGAGATCGATACCAAACCTGAGAAAAAATTTGCTATATAAACTGAGTCATATGAAGAAAAAATTGAAAGAAATATCAAGTAATCAATAAAAAATGTAGTAATTCCAACAAAAGCCCAACGATAGAAATACCCATATTGTAGAATAAAATTAACTATCCTCAGAAGTATTTTACCTTTCCATTAATATAAACAAATTTTGAACTTGTGGCTTGGGCCGGGATCGAACCGGCGACCTAACGATTTTCAGTCGTTCGCTCATACCAACTGAGCTACCAAGCCAATTAACTTAGTAAATTTAATTTACTAATCAAACAAATCGCGACCCAGACGGGACTTGAACCCGCGACCTCCGCCGTGACAGGGCGGCGCGCTAACCAACTGCGCTACTGGGCCAGCTTTAAAGCAAGTTGAAATTGCTTTCACCTCACCTTGCGTCCCCAACGGGGTTTGAACCCGTGTTACCGCCGTGAAAGGGCGATGTCCTAGGCCACTAGACGATGGGGACAGTGGAAGGGATAAGGGTATCGGTTCAATTAAGTTGGGCAAAACCAATTAAAAAACATACACTAAACCCACTAAATGTATCCATCTTGATGCAAGGTGCAACAATTACCTATCATGGCGATTATCTCTAGTTGCACTGCATCCACCTTAAAAGATGCTGCTACTTCACTTCGATCTGGAAATCTTGTTATCTTTCCAACCGAAACTGTTTATGGACTAGGAGTGGATGCGACAAATAAAGATGCGGTAGCTCATCTTTATCAGGTCAAGGGGCGACCCAGTGATCACCCATTAATCGTTCACATCTCATCTATGGCAAATCTAGATAAGTGGGCAAGAGAGATCCCAGAGTATGCAATAAAGCTTGCGCGCGCCTTTTGGCCAGGGCCAATGACATTAATTCTACCCAGAGCAAATTTAGCAAAGGATTTCATTACCGGTAATCAAGATAAAGTTGGCATAAGAGTGCCATCACACCCACTAGCAACTGCGCTATTAACAGAGTTTGAAGAACAAGGCGGCCTTGGTGTCGCTGCCCCTAGTGCAAATAGATTTGGTAAGGTTTCACCAACAACAGCTGGTGATGCGTTTGAAGAGTTATGTGGTTACCTATTACCTACTGATTTAATTTTAGATGGTGGTCCCTGCGAAGTTGGGGTTGAATCAACCATAATTAATTGCACGCAAGATATCCCTGAGATATTGCGTCCGGGCGCTATTACTGCCACCATGATTTATGATCTGATTGGTTTACAAGTAAATAAAATAGCTACGGGTAGTAATAAATCTACAATCAAGGCCCCTGGCCTACTGCAATCTCACTACGCACCCAAAGCAAAGGTTTTTTTATCCACCACACCAAACCCAGGAGATGGTTTTATAGCGCTCGCTGATATACCAACACCGCCTGGTGCAATCAGATTAGCCTTGCCGAGAAACAATAAGGAATATGCCCAACTTTTGTATCAAGCTTTACGGCTAGCGGATAATAAACAACTACCTAACATAATTGTTATCCCACCAAGTGGGGATGATCTTGCGATTGCAATCTGTGATCGGTTAGAGAAGTGCTCATACAAGGGTTAATTACCCCAATCAGATGGTTGTTTACCGCAAGTCTTAAAAATTCACAGTTAAATCTCTGAAAAAATGAATAAGTGCCTCACTTGGGCCAACTACTCTCATCACAACGTCAGCAGGTTACGTAGATTGTCTAAAAGAGTAGACAGTGCACAATAAGTTGATATCTTTAACCTCTTGAAATCCTGAAACAGGGCAGGAAAAAACCCAAAATCTTAAGCCAGGGAGAAAATGTAAAATGACCAAAATCGTTGCCAACGCAAAACCAGCTTTGATCGCCCTAACCCTTGGGCTACTTCTTTCCACTACCTCAGTGATTACTGCAGCCGAGGCAGCCACTATTAAAAATGGTGTTGCATGTAAGAAGTCGGGCCAGAAGACTAAAACTGGTAAGAAAAACTATGTCTGTGGCAAAAACCCATATGTCAATCCAACAAAATTGACCTGGATGCTAACTAGTTGCCCACAAGCATATGATCTATATGTTGAGGCAAAGGACCAGTACGGTGTTTTTAAAGATATTCTCTCTAGCTCCCCTGAAGGGATTGCAGAGCTTGGAAATCTTCAAAAAAGTATGGATTCACTAGATTCTTTAATGAAGAATGAGGTTTGCAAAAGGGGTAAATAAGGCAATCCGGTACACGCTACTACCCAAGTGGTAGTAGAAATGCTGCTTCCCTATTAGGGATAGGATTCTCACTGGCTTGCTGGCAATTTTCTGCAACCAAATGGGGCCTTTAGCTCAGTCGGTAGAGCAACAGACTTTTAATCTGTGGGTCGTCGGTTCGATCCCGACAGGGCCCACAGAAGATTTAAAATGTCCGATTTGTCCTTAAGTCGCGACAAGTGGGGTTTTAATACGTAGATGTGAGTAGAGACAGCGACGGTTGGCTCTGCTTTATAAAAACCGGTTGATAAGGGGCCAATCTACATGGCGTTTATGTCCAAGAAATCCAAGGCGGTTGAGTCTTCAACTCCTGCCTCTTGGAGCGTTGCCCAATTCTCATCCTTCTACACTCAAAACCGATCTGAGCTTATTGCCCATGCAATTCGGATTGTTAAAGATAAGGCAAAGGCTGAAGAGATCACGCAGGAGGCACTAGTTAAATTCATGCTAGCTGCTCCTGAGTTATCTAGCGATTCACACACACTTTCCTATTTGCATCGCACCATTGAAAATTTATGCATAGATTTATTTAGAGCAGAAAATCGAAGGCCAAATCTTATTGCTCTAGATGATGCAACTGCTGAAGTTGAATCGACCTGGCAAGTATCTGGTGATCACTCACTTGCCATATCTGCTGCAGAGGATGCCGCAATTATTCGACAAGCACTATCACTTCTATCTCCAGCAGAGCGAGCCGCACTTGTTATGTGGGAGGTTGAGGGTCGCTCAACTGCTGAGATTGCAAAAGAGCTTGGTATTAAAGAGAGCGCAGTACGCCATACAGTTTCTAGAGCCCGTGCATCACTCCGTAAAGTTTTATCTGAACTTGTCATTGATGAGTCTCGCGGTTTAACGGCGCTAGATCTTTTATCCACTACATATAAGAAGGCAGCAGAAATCGCCGGTAAATCATCCAAGATTGCTCTCACCTTTATTTTAGTTCTAACTGCATTTTTAGGACTTAACTCTCTAACTGGTAATGAGTCCAATACATCATTAATCACAACCTCATCTTCTCAGGTTAATTCAGATCAAGATATGGCGCCTTTGTCTAAATCACCTCTTGTGGTTGAACAGCCATTAATCGAACCAAGTGAGGTAATTAAACCTATAAGTGTTATCAACTCAATCTCTGCAGAAGAGTATGCAGATCACGTGCAACTATCACTGAGCCAACTTGAGACCATTACTTTAATGCTTCAAGCATTAGAGAATGTGGATAGTACAGAAATATCTACTGAATAACCAGGTTTCCATCTCTTAGCGGCATTACACGTGTGTGCCACAAGGAAATGGAATAAGAAGGTTGAAAGACCTTCGAGCCAGAATCAGGAAATTCCTGTTTCTGACTAACGAAAGGAAAAAAATGTCGAAAACGACAATACGTAAGCGCATTGCGCTAACGGCCGTTAGTGCGTTATTTGCCGGAATGTTATCTGTTGCATCAGCTCCAGTTTCTTCTGCTCATAATGCTGTTGATGGCAATAACGTTGCCGCGGCAACTACAGGTACGGTTAATGGCTCTTTATTCGTAGCCGTCAAATTGAGTACCACAGCTTCTGCTGCGTTACCTATTCATGCAGATCCTGCTGCAGGAACTTCAGCAACATCGAAGGGACTGTTAGCCAAGGATTCATCCTCTGGCACAGCTCAAACTGCGACAGTTCTAGCGGGAGGAACACTCTCACTTTATGCTCATGTGAGTACAGCAATAGCATTCTCCGCTAGTGGTGGTTCTTTCTCAGGAACATATGCGGCAGTTGCAGCTGGAGCTTCTGAATTCAACTCTTCAAACACTGCTACAATTCCTGGAGGTTACACTGCGACAGTTGGCACAGGAGCTACAGGTGCAGCAACTCTGTGGACAGCCCCAACAACGGCTGGTACTTACACAATTTCGTTGCTAACTGGATTTGTTCAGACCTCAACTGGAACCTACGTGTTCCCATCATTGACTAATGGCTTGCCAGGAACCCTTGGTGGAAAAATCACTGTAACGGTTGTTGCAGCTTCTGCAGGTGGTTCATACTCAGCTGCTTATAGTGCATGTAATACAGCGCCATATACACTGACTCAAAACGAGAGTGCCACAACTCCTTATCCAAATGGTGTTGATTCATCTGCCACTGTTGCGGATGGTGGGGTTTGGTTTATCGACTTCAACCTAAATGATGCCTATAACGCAGATCTAAGTTCAGGTAACATTGTTGCAACTGCAACAAATGGTGCGTTAATTAATATTGGAACAGATGCAGGAGCAACCCCGGTTGCCGGAACAGCATCAA
>Ga0315900_10009747_pt1 | contig 12137 bp, 24 predicted proteins | sample LakEriMetagenome_FD_203521 | JGI IMG/M metagenome (GOLD analysis project Ga0315900, IMG submission 203521) | Freshwater fungal communities from buoy surface, Lake Erie, Ohio, United States - Buoy 12 MA114 | ecosystem: Environmental > Aquatic > Freshwater > Lake > Lake biofilm | place: USA: Lake...
GGGCAGGTCACAATCTTCTTCAAGATAAACATTGTCCTTGTACTGGTAGCTGTAGGCAGACACCTTGTCAACCAACCCAAGGTTGGACAACACCTGTCTCTTCACCTTACCCCAGCCATGACCGGGATCATTGTAGACAATGATGGTGAATGTTTTCATTTGATTTCCTCAAGATAGTTTTTGTACGCATCCTCAAGCCGTGATCGAAGGGTGTGATGGTAGGCATCAGTGAGAGCTTCAAAGAAGACTTTTACAATGTCTTCGTCATTCCATTTACACTTCTTTGCAACGACAAGGCCGAAGGCATAATGATCATCAAGGCTCATGCTGTTATCCCCTCATATTCATACACATAATCCATCATCAGACGCAGTGCTTCCCTGATGTCTTCAACACCCTTGAACACAGTGCGTCCCTTCAGGAGGCTTGCTTCCTTGTACAGGTAGTAGGTATCATCCTCATCCTTACACAGTTGGTAAGAATAATCCAAGTCATCATCTTCGATGTTAACAATTACCATGCTCATGTTGTTTCCTTTACCACCAGCAGTCATAAAACACAGCCTTGCCTTCGGCAATGGCCTCTCTTGCCTTCGCTACGAAGATGGGCACACTCTCCAGATCTTCTGGATAGATGGCCTGCTGTCCAAAGAAGAACCCATTCACAGGCACCAGCTTGTTGTTGCCAGTGTCCATCTCTAGCCTATCTAGATCTTTTAGAGTTAAGCGGACAGTGGTGCAGTTAAACTCTTCCCTCTGTCCTCGCTTCAAGCGATAGAGGTTTTCCATCCAGCCATGCAGAGCATTGAATTTACGCCAGTAAAAAAGCCGTGTCCTTTCCCGATCAGCATCAGGCTGATAATCAACTTCGTTGGTTCCTGCCCACTCTTGTGGCACAGTGAATGCATACATATCCAATCCCATGATGTTTCCTTTTAGAATAAAATTTACATTGACCAAGCATAAATGCTAGCCTTACGGCTGGCAGGGTCAACAAACAAACCAGCACACCAAGCCTTGTCCACCTCGCTTTCATCCTCTTTGTATACAAAAGATGTATATTTGAAGGGGTTGTAGGTGACAAGCTCTCCACGCTCTTTCACAGATGACAAGGTGCCGTGCTTATCACCGCTGTCATACCAAGTGCCACATACACCAGCATGTACATTCTTGCGCTTCTCTCGAATAACACGCTCTCTACCAGCTTGTGACACCTTGAAGGTGGTGTGAAAGAGCAACACATTGTCACGATGGGCAATGACACGCCCCTTCATGGCACCCTCAAGAGCTTTAATGCTAAAGCATTTTTTGTGTAGGTTGAAGTAGACAAACACTTTCATTTTGTTTCCTTTCAGGAAGTGGTGGGGTGGAAGGACAACTCATTGTCCATCATCTTAAAAAGCAAAGCTTTTGCTTTGTTCAACTCTTTTCTAGCACCTTCGGTGTCACCGAAAGCAATTAGTTCTTGTGCATCTGAGAGCATCGAAGCCACTATCATTCCACCACCAGACACTTTATAAGTGAAGCTGTTGGCGGCACTCTCAGCAAATATTTCAATGCTACAGCCATACATATCATTATCGTTTTTCATTTTGTTTCCTTTAGGAAAGAGAGCAGGTTTTGCTGGTGGAGGGTAACAGTGAAACCAAGCTTGGACACATTCACCAACACCGAAGGTGACAATGTTTTTTTCCCTGCAATGGAAGCAAAAAGCTTTGCTTTGTCGCAGATGGGATAGAACATTTCTACTCCGTAGACATTCTTAATTTCAATCACAATTTCCATTTTGTTTCCTTTCAGGAAATGGTTGGTCGATATTTAATCCACAAGGCTTTAGCCTGTGCCTTCAAACCCTCATTGTTCAGGGCAATGATGGCTTGCATGATGGCATCTTCTGATGCCTTGCCCTGATAATAAGCCTTGCCTTCGGCATATTGGTAATGCCAATCATGCCGTTGAAGCATAGCTTCGAAGGTGTCTAAGGTCATTGTGTTTCCTTTCAGGAGTTAGTAGGTGAAGCCAGTGAATACTTTGGTTAGCCCTTGCAGATACAAACAGCGGCTGATGTCTTCGACATCCTGCAATTCATATTTCTTATTGAAACGGCACCAGCCCTTCAATATGTAAACCTTTTTACTATCTTCTTTGCGTTTCACAAAGTCACCTTTAGTGACAGAGCGTAAGAAAATTGCATTCATTTTGTTTCCTTTAGGAAGAGAAGCGACATGCTTCTGTGAAAACTAAGCTAAAGCTTTCACAGAAACCCACTGTCTAACACTCACCCAAGTGCCACAATGGAACAAGCAAGCTTGTTTCTTGTCTCTCACACATTTTCAATGCCATGTGTTATGGCATGCATCACCTTACCCTCTGATGCTTGGGCTAGTCCATAGCAGTGAGACATGCCTTGTCAGGACATATCCCCTCACCGACACTAGCACTAAATTGTTAAAGAGCATTCGACTGAAGCTTTGCTTCACAGCATGGCTTAAGCCTATAAAGAGACACGATGGCACTCTGAAAAGCCTCTAAAGGCTTTCCGCAGGGTCATCAGACAACGAAACCAGTCTGATCAAGCTTCGCTTTACCCTTAGCATATAAACCGACAATGACACCATCGTCATCAAGATGACGAACATCAGATTTATCCCCTGACACTACGGGAATACCCTTGAAGGTAGCTGGAATGTCTTTTTCGGTACGAAAAACCACAGCCATTCTCATACCCTTTGCAACTGCAATTTCAACAAAAGGCTGAAAGCCTTCCACACCAGAATAGCTGAATGTCAGGTCATAATTGGCAGGCAAATCTTTACGATTTGCATCCTTGGTGTAATCATAAAAGGTTACAAAAGGAAAAGCGGCAAATATGTTGTCATATTCCCAGCCGTCAACATCTTTGAAGCTTACAGCTTCCCAGCGAATGTCACTGGTGCCATTCAGTCTAACCAAAGGCTTTAAGCCTTGCTTTTTAGCCTTGCTGATCAATCGCTTGATATCAACAACAAGTTGTTGCATGAAGCTGTCTCGCTCTTCGAAGAACCAAATGGTTTTGTTAACCCTTGCCGTTTGGACAGAGCTAAAAGCTCCCCGACCAGCACTGTAAAGGCAAGCCTTGTCACATTGAGCAACCTTAGCCATTGAACAAGTGTTCCACTTGGTGGTGGTGGCTGGAGCAAGGTAGAGAATGCCGGTAAGAAACCCAAGGGTTTCACCCTTCACTGTTTTGGCATCACTGCTGATGCTAAGCAAAGCTTTCGACTTGAACATGATGTGTTTCCTTTCAGGAAGCTGGCAAAATCGCCGTTTCGGTTTCAATTGTAGGGGCATCACAAAGGCTGTCGATTAGGACAAACCCTTAGTCAACCTCAGACACTGTAAGTGTCTCATTGAGTTGCACCACCTCAGCATAGCGGCAAATGAAGTCTTGCAACTGAGAAGCGGCAACCATATGTCTAAAGACATAGCCGTCAGACCTAGTGATTGTCACAACAAAATTTTTCGGCATCATCTTTCCTTTCATGTCTTTTATTTAACTTAGAGAAAAAGAATTTCCTTTTCTCATACTGATGAAAAGGATTCTTTTTCTGTTAAATAAAAGACATGGGGTTGGGCGCATATACGCAGATCTTTTTTATTTTTAGCTTTTTAAGATGCCAACAGAGTTGTCATATAAAAAGCGTTAAAAAAATAAAAAAGCAAAAGAGCCGCTGGATAAGGGAAACCCCTAATGGTGCAAACCCTATAACACTTTTGCCGTCTAGGGAAAACCCTGTAATGCTTTTGAGGGAAGGGAAAACCCTGTAACACTTTTGGATAAGGGGTAGGGGATATATCTTTTGAAGTATATACCACCACTTTAGTATTAGGGTTCTGCCTCTAAATTAACCCTAATTTTACCTTACTTTAGTAAACCCCAGATATTCGATCACATTACACTATAGTGTAAGCTGTTGATTCTGCTGGAGATATTTCACTATAGGTGAAATCAATGTACCCGCATGTCATTACCTAGCGCAGGGCTGTGCATCATGCATGCGCTTGCGCCAGTGCGCCGCTGCGGCTGGGGGCGGGCGTGGGCCACCGGGGGGTGTGGCGCTAGTTGTATATGCATACGCCCACAGAAGTGATATTTTAACTTAGTAGTAATAAAGTAGTACATCTACACCACTCTACACCATGATATATAAATCCTATCATCTTCCCATATCGATAGTTTTATGCTATAATGATTTAAACAGGCTACAACACCTGTCCCTAGTTTATAGCACCTACCCCCTTAGCAACAAGAGAAGATGCTTGTAAACAGCCTCTAAAGCCGTTTAAATGGCATTTGGAATGGAAGAGCACCTCGACTAGTTATATGAAAGAAGAAGAAGAAAACAAAGCTTGACAACACCCAACAAAGCATGTAATACTATGGGGGGTAAGGGGGGTGATATAGATGATATAGTTGTTAAAGCTTAAGTTGTTATAAGTATATAATAGCTTTATAACACTACTTATGTTAATTACCTATAATATGTTATAAACCTATAAAGACACTATTTACTACTTAATATCATATTATGAAAAAGACTATTAATATGTTTATTCTTTAACATCTATAAAATAGGTATGCTTCTATACATTGTTATCAATAATTAAAACCAAGATGAAAAAGCCTTCTGTAAGTTTGTTATCCACCAAAGCCCATTTAGAAGCTATTGGTTTGTTATCATCCAAGCCCTATTCTGTTGTCACTGATGTCTATGCAGCCATGCACAGAGGTAACATTGATAACATCCACATTCCTCATAGTGATGTCTATTTTGTAAGAACAGCTTTGGAGAAACATACAGGCTATTGGTTTCCTCTTGATGCTGTTGAGAAGGCAATGGTGGCTGAAGGTTGGAGAGATAGAAAAGGAAACAGGTATGGATAAGAAGGCTTCTTCTGTTAACAGTGCAGGGGTTTATACCAAGCCCACAATGAGGAAGGCTTTATTCAACAAGATTAAAGCTGGCAGCAAGGGTGGTGATGCTGGGGAATGGAGTGCTAGGAAAGCTCAGCTTTTGGCTAAGGAATATAAAGCTAAGGGTGGGGGATATAAAACATGAGCAAAAATCAAACACATTATTTACCTGATGGTAAGGTGTATAAGGGTGAAACACACAAGGCTGGAAATGTTTTGATGACAGGGGCTAAGCATACCCCTTCCAGTAAGGTGTTGTCTCACACACAACCAAAAAAGAAAAAGAAATGAAGAAGCCCCAGCAGTCGTTAAAGGAATGGACTGAGCAGAAATGGACAACCAGCGATGGGAGTCCTTCAAAGGGAAAGAAGAGATATCTTCCTGAAGCTGCTTGGAAGAGTTTGTCTGCTCAGGAGAAAGCTGCCACAAATAAAGCTAAGGCTGCTGGTAACAAGCAAGGCAAGCAGTTTGTTGCTCAGCCGAAGGCCATAGCAAGAAAGGTAGCGAAATACAGATGACTATTGAATACAGGGGTAAAACCTTTGAGGGATATAATAAGCCTAAGAAATCAGACAAGCCAGAAAAGAAGATGATGGTGCTGGCAAAAGAAGGAAGTGTGGTAAAACTCATTCACTTCGGGGATGCTTCTATGGGACACAATTATTCTCCAGAAGCAAGGGCTAGTTTTAAAGCAAGACATGCTGAGAACATTGCTAAAGGGAAGATGAGTGCTGCTTATTGGGCTAATAAGGAGCTTTGGGCTGGAGGTGGTGGTAGTGTTAAACAACCCCCTAAAGGTCAGAAACAGAAGTTTGGAAAATAATTATGGCAACAGATGCAGAGAAAGTTAAGAAATATAGAGACATGGCTGAGGATAAAACTATCCCTCAAGATGTTAGAAACACCTACCTAGACAAGGCTAATGCCATTGAGCTTAAAGCCTTTGAAGACTACAAAGCTGGTGGCACACAGACCAATAAGCCTTCCAATGCTCCTGCTTCTGCAACAAAGAAGAAAGAGATGGCTAAAGGTGGTTATGCCACCAAGAAGCCTATGATGATGAATAAGGGTGGCTACGCCAACTGTGGAGCTTCTATGGCTCCTCAACAAAAACCTAAGAAATAAAGGAAACTATTATGATGAATGAAAAGAAAACAAAGACCCCCATGAAGATGGAAAAGAAAGAAGCCATGATGGCTAAGGGCGGTATGACCAAGAAGCCTGTGCTTGCCATTATGATTGGTATGGGTAAGCCTAAGAAGGCTATGGCTAAAGGCGGCATGACTAAGAAGAAATAATATGGCTACACAATTAACAAAGAAACAAACTGCTAAAGTTGGTAAGGTTATGCGTGAGTTTAAGGCTAAGGGATTGCACAGCGGTAAAGGTGGCCCCGTGGTTAAAAATCCAAAGCAAGCTGTAGCCATTGCTTTGTCTGAAGCTTCTAGAATGAAGAAGAAGTAATCTGTGTCCATTACTTACTATCCTCAACCTACAACAACTGTTCAACTCACTGAAACAGCTAAGGATGCTTTTGGTCGAGCAAGGGTTACTCAACCTCTCACCTTGTTTGAGAGCCAGCATAGATATTTTGAGAATAGTAATTGGAACACAAGCACAGCCACTGGGGGCACAGCAACACATGTGCCTGCTGAAAGTGTAATGAACTTAGCTGTTACGACAACCAGTGGCAGCAAAGTGTATAGAGAAACAAAGAGAGTGTTTGCCTATCAACCCGGCAAGAGTTTGTTAATTATGACAACCTTTGCTATGGCTTCTCCCAAGACAAATCTTAGGCAGAGGGTGGGTTATTTCAGCGCATTAGATGGTATCTATCTAGAAAACGATGGTGAATATAACTACATTGTTCTTCGCAGTCAAAGCTTAGGCACCACAACAAGAATAAGACAAGATACTTGGAATGCGGATAAATTTGATGGCACTGGTGGTTCTGGTAGAAATATTAATGTTAGCAAGAGTCAAATATTGTGGGTAGATATTGAATGGCTTGGTGTTGGTGATGTAAGGGTTGGATTTGTTGTTGATGGTGCTATGGTGTTGGCTCATACATTCCACAATGATAATGAACAAACCACCACCTACATGACCACTGCCATTCTTCCTATTCGCTATGAAATAGAAAATACAGGCACTACAGCCAGTGCTAGCACAATGAAGCAGATCTGTAGCACTGTGTTATCTGAGGGTGGTTTTGAGCTTTCAGGTTTTCAACAATCAGTTGGAACACCAATTACTTCTGCATACACATTAACAACTGCTGGCACATTCTATCCATTAGTTTCTCTTAGGCTTAAGAGCACAGCATTAGATGATCTTGTTATATTGTCAGCCATTTCTCTTTTGGGTAGCTCCAGTGTTGGAGTTATCTATAATTGGAAAATAGTTAATGGTGACACAGTGACAGGAGGCACTTGGGTTAGTGGTGGTGCCTCTAGTGCTGTTGAATATAATATTTCTGGAACAGGAACAACTGGTGGAGATATTTTAGCTGCTGGCTATATTAATGCTGGCGCACAATCTTCACAGGGGGTAGATATATCAAAAGCTTCTTTGTTTAAGTTTCAGCTAGAAAGAAACAGCTTCACTTCTACTCCCACCACTTTAACTCTAATGGTAGCTGCTGATACCAACACTTCTAAAATATATGGTTCTGTAGATTGGGAGGAGATAACACGATGATCTCTACAAAAAATAGAACACTGGGTAAGCTACTCACTACAAGCAATGTTGACATCTACACAGTGCCCACACGCTACACCACTGAAGTTACTAGCATTGTTGTTAGTAACGCTTCTTCGTCTTCCACCACATTCTCCTTAGATTGGTATGACACTATTACCGCTACATGGTATACGATAGCTGAGCTAGTGTCTTTAAAGCCCAATAGTCTGTTGCAAATCACAGACTGTTTCATGTTACAGGCCGGGGATAAATTTAGAGGATTAGCTGGTGCTGCTGATGCCATCACTGTTTCCATTAGAGTGGAAGAGGCTTACTCTGTGGTGAGTTGATGTTTATTGCTGAATTCATTCTGTGCATAGCTCTAGACTGCAAAGTGTTGAGAGAAGAATATCAAACTGAGTTTTTAGAAGAAACAAAATGTTTGAGACATGCCAGAGCAGTTGCTGTGGCTCTACAAGAAGAATATAATCATTTACCCACAAGAGTGGCGTTTAGGTGTATCACTACAAAGAATAGGACAGATGTTTAATGGCTAAAGAATTAACAGACAAACACAAGAAGTTTCTTGATGTTTTATTTGATGAGGCTGGTGGCAATCCCACAGCAGCCAAGCGTCTTGCTGGCTTCTCTGATGGTTATAGCACCAGAGAAATTACCAACTTCTTGAAAGAAGAAATTGTAGAAGCCACCCAGCTTTATATTGCCATGAATGCTCCTAAGGCTGCTAGAGCCATTGTTGATGGTATAATGTCCCCCACTGAGCTTGGTATTAAAGAGAAGCTGAATGCTGCCAAAGATTTGTTAGACAGGGCTGGCTTTGTTAAGACAGACAAGGTGCAGGTTGAAACTAACAACGGCATTATGATTTTGCCAGCAAAGGATAGAGTGGAAGAGGATTGATATGGACAGAGGTGTTGGTAAGTGGATATTGCCTCAGCCAGATAACAGAGTGGAATATATACCAATCCCGATGATGGGAACATTGGCTCCATTTGGTTATAAGATAGATGAAGAAAGAGAAGGATGGCTTATTCCCATCCAATCAGAACTAGATGCTTTAGAAAAAGCTAAGAAGCATTTAAAACAATATGGATTGAGGGCTGTTGCTGCTTGGTTGTCAACAGCTACTGGTAGACCAATATCCCACGCAGGACTTAATAACAGATTAAAATATGAGCAGTCGTACAAGAGAAGAGCTAAAGCTTACCGCAAGCTTGCCGAAGGGTACAAAGAAGCCCTTAGGAAGGCCGAAGCGTACGAAAGAAGAGCCAACACCACAGCAGAAAGCTACTTCGACTCAGAAGAATACAGAAGGGTCAGAAACACCTTCTCTGATGATAGTGACAGAGCCGATAGTTGCTCAGCAAAATGTAATATTCAAGCCTAATGCAGGGCCGCAGACAGCATTCTTAGCGGCCTCTGAAAGAGAAGTGTTATATGGTGGGGCTGCTGGTGGTGGTAAAAGTTATGCCATGCTGGCAGACCCCATTAGATATTTAAGTCATCCCCAGTTTTCTGGGTTATTGTTGCGTCACACAACAGAAGAACTTAGAGAACTCATTTGGAAAAGCCAAGAGATATATCCCAAGATTTATCCCGGCATCAAATGGAGTGAGAGAAAGATGCAATGGCAGGCACCTTCTGGTGCTAGGCTGTGGATGTCATATCTAGACAGAGATGAAGATGTATTGAGATATCAGGGGTTGGCTTTTAGCTGGATTGGTTTTGATGAGCTAACCCAGTGGCACACCCCTTTTGCTTGGAACTATATGCGTTCTCGTTTGCGTACACCCGCAGCAGATCTGCCTATTTTTATGAGAGCAACAACAAACCCCGGTGGGCCGGGACATGCTTGGGTGAAGAAGATGTTTATTGACCCTTCTCCATCTAGAAAAGCCTTCTGGGCCACAGACATTGAGACAGGGGAGACACTAGCCTACCCCAAAGGGCATAGCAAAGAGGGACAACCTCTCTTTAAACGCCGCTTTATACCAGCAATGCTGACAGATAACCCCTATCTAGCTGATAGTGGCGACTACGAAACCATGTTGTTGTCTCTTCCTGAGCACCAACGCAAGCAATTGCTTGAGGGCAACTGGGATATTGCGGAGGGAGCAGCCTTCCCTGAGTTTAATAGGGCTGTTCATGTGGTAAATAGCTTTGAAATACCCAAAAACTGGGTAAAATTTAGGGCTTGTGACTATGGATATGGTAGTTTTAGTGCTGTTGTATGGTTTGCTGTCACCCCTAGTGAGCAACTTGTCCTCTATCGTGAGCTATATGTTAGCAAAGTGTTGGCAAAAGACCTTGCACACATGATATTGCAGGCAGAAGCCAACGATGGTGGCATCAGATATGGTGTGTTAGACAGTAGTTGCTGGCATAAGAGGGGGGATACAGGCCCATCGCTAGCAGAACAGATGATTATGGAGGGCTGTAGGTGGAGGCCAGCAGATAGAAGTGCTGGAAGTAGGGTGTCTGGAAAGAATGAGATACATAGGCGCTTACAAAATGACCCATTTACAGAACAACCAAGAATGATTATAACCAGCAATTGTACAAATACGATTGCTCAGATACCAATCATACCTCTGGACAAGAAAAACCCAGAGGATGTAGATACTAAGGGCGAAGACCACCTGTATGATGCTATTAGATACGGCGTTATGAGTAGACCCCGTAGTAGTGTGTTTGATTATAATCCCGCTACCAGTGGTAGAACAGGTGTTAAAACAGCCGATCCTGTGTTTGGCTATTAAGGAACAATATGGCAGAGATGAAACCTATGCTTGGTGATAAAACCCTAGCTTTAGACGATGTAAAGAATAAAGAAGATGAAGGCGTATCAATTGATGGCCTTGTCAACTATATCAACGAAAGATATACAAGATCTGAGGAGAGCAGGCGTAAGGATGAGACACGCTGGCTAAGGGCTTATAGAAACTACAGAGGAATCTATGGGCCAGATGTTCAATTCACTGAGACTGAGAAGTCGAGAGTGTTTATTAAAGTTACCAAGACTAAAACACTAGCAGCTTATGGACAAATAACAGATGTGTTATTTTCCAATAACAAGTTTCCCCTATCTGTTGACCCCACAGTGTTGCCTGATGGCGTGGTTGATAGCGTTAGCTCCGACCCCAAAGGAACACCTTCTCCTAAGACAGGCCCAACAGAGATTCCCTATGGAGAAGCAGGCGGTGCCAGCATTCCTAAAGACTTCGACTTAGACAAGCTTGAAGAATTGCTGGGGTCTTTGAAAGACGATCTCAAAGACTTGCCCAACTTGAAAGAAGGGCCGGGAGCAACTCCCACTTCCATGACCTTTAGTCCTGCTATGGTGGCAGCTAAGAAGATGGAGAAGAAGATACATGACCAACTAGATGAAACAGGCGCTTCTAAGCATCTGCGTTCTACAGCTTTTGAGATGGCTCTATTTGGTACTGGCGTTATGAAGGGGCCATTTGCCACCAATAAGGAATATGCCAATTGGGATGAAGATGGTGTTTATAAGCCACTGATTAAAACTGTCCCAGACGCTTCCCATGTTTCTATCTGGAACTTCTATTGGGATCCTGATGCCAACAACACTGATGAGTGTCAGTATGTTATTGAGCGCCACAAAATGAGCAAGACAAAGCTTCGTGCTTTGAAACAACGCCCATATTTTAGAGGCAATGTTATTGATCAACTCATTGATGAAGGTGAGACATACACCAAGAAATATTGGGAAGATGATTTGAGAGACTACGCTCCCAACTTTGGTGTTGAGCGTTTTGAAGTGTTGGAATATTGGGGCAATGTAGATATTGAATTGCTCCAAGAGAATGATATTGTCATTCCTGATGACATGCTCAATGCTGGAGAACTCCAAGCAAACATTTGGTATTGCAATGGAAAAATATTGAGGCTTGTTCTCAATCCATTCAAGCCTGCAAAGATTCCCTATTATGCTGTGCCTTACGAATTAAACCCCTACTCTCTAGCAGGTGTCGGTGTTGCCGAAAATATGGATGACACCCAAACCCTAATGAATGGTTTTATGCGTATGGCTGTGGATAATGGGGTCTTATCTGGAAACCTTGTCTTTGAAATTGATGAGACAAACTTAGTGCCGGGACAAGACTTGTCTGTCTATCCCGGTAAGGTGTTTAGAAGACAAGGTGGTGCTCCCGGTCAAGCTTTGTTTGGAACAAAGTTTCCCAATGTGGCAGCAGAAAACTTACAACTGTTTGATAAAGCAAGACAGCTTGCTGATGAATCAACTGGTATGCCTTCGTTCTCTCATGGACAGACAGGTGTGTCAGGTGTGGGTAGAACAGCCAGTGGCATCAGCATGTTGATGAATGCTGCCAGCGGAAGCATCAAGACAGTTATTAAAAATCTGGATGACTATCTCCTTGGCCCCATCGGTCAAGCCTTCTTCAACTTCAATATGCAGTTTGACTTTGATAAAGAAATCAAAGGAGACTTGGAAGTTA
>Ga0315900_10009748_pt1 | contig 12136 bp, 33 predicted proteins | sample LakEriMetagenome_FD_203521 | JGI IMG/M metagenome (GOLD analysis project Ga0315900, IMG submission 203521) | Freshwater fungal communities from buoy surface, Lake Erie, Ohio, United States - Buoy 12 MA114 | ecosystem: Environmental > Aquatic > Freshwater > Lake > Lake biofilm | place: USA: Lake...
AAAACCCTCAAAGCGATTCTTGACTTTGTTGAATTTGATCACTACGTCCATTTGATTTTGTCCTTGTTCTGTTATCATGTCATAATTATATGATAAAATGGAAAAAATGTCAAGCTTTTTTTGGCTTAACGAAATAATAACACTTTTGGGGAGGAGGGGTCGCTAGAGTTAATAATATAATAAGTCTGCTCGCCAGGACGGGAGAGTTAAAAGAATAATAAGAGTTAATAAAATAATAAAAGACATAATATCAGCCGCCCGCTCAGTCCCTAAGCCGCTCAGTCAGCTCTGCTCAGTCCCTATGCCGCTCTGCTCTACGAGATCTCACGGGCTCTGCCCTATGCCGGGGGACTCAACGTTCTCTACGTACTCTCATACTTTTTAGCCATAAATATAGCCTTTTGTTTAGGCTCGATTGACCGCATTCTATATTGCTTTTTCGATTGCTAGCAGCAGATTATATTGCTATTTTTGAGTAGTATTCTCGCAGTCTTCCAAACAATATGCATTACGGCACTTGTAGCATGAGATACCGTGGTTCAAATGATCTTTTAATAGAAGAAGTAATGATATCGCTTCTCCTATAAACACTTGTTCATATGCATATTCGGTTTTAATGGAGTTTAAAGCTTTTATTAGTTCTGGGATTCGTTTGCCGATTTCTGTTTCAATCATTTTCGTCTCTTACACTCTACATAAAACGGATATTCATTAAACGTATTTGCGTATCGTATACAGTCTTCTATGGTCTGATACTCTACTTGCATATAGGTCTTTACCGGATTCGTTGTAAGTAGAAATACTGTGAGAATATAGTTCATTTTACTTGTACCATTTGAACATTCTATGTAGAACTTGTAGATCAAAGTATTCGTTGTCCTGCATTGTTCTATCTCTATAGCGTTTACTTAAGTCCATGTAGTATGTGTAATCGTAGAGCTTACCGGTTCTGGGGGAGATAGTATCTGTACAGAATTCTGCTTCTGTGGACTCTGTGTGAGAGTAGAAGATCATTCAGGTTCCCATAACGTAAAGAGGATTACACCCATGGTAATACCGACGCCCAGGGCCAAACCAAAAACGAATGTGATCAGAGACACTATTGTCATTAGTTCTTGTCTACTGGGACTGCGATGATGGTGCAGTTTACGTTGCGGGGTAGGGTCTTTTGGCATTCGTGAATTGCTACTTTCGAATCGTTGTTGCCCCACATGAAACCAAATGAAACACCGATAAAAAGCGTCATTGCGATAACAAAAGCTAAAAAGGGATCATTCATTATTCAACTCCAAAATGTTTCATAATAGTCTTATCAATGCGTCGCTGGTATTGCTCATCCGTAAACGTTAATGGAAATAGACCAGCACATTCTTGTACGATCAACTCAGCGAACTTTTGATAGCATTGCTCGGTGCTTTGACTTTCATCCTGACACTCGTAGTATAATTCTCTAATTCGTTCGTTCATAGATTACTCCATAACTTTAACTTCTCACGTTTTTCTTCTGCGTATCGTTCCAATAGCTCTACATCAAGAAGTTTCTTCTCTACGCAGATATTGATCATACACAGTAAATCGCCCAGCTCCTTATGAAGCAGAGTTACGTTCGTATCGTTGCTGGTTGGTGGTTTACTATCTGGTCCGAAGCGATGTATCTTTGAAATGATCTGAGATACTTCTGCGCATTCTTCCTGCAGTATTACTAGTGCCTCGTTCATCGTTCTCTACATTCTGCAATCATTTTACTTTTTACAATATCCAATCTGCGTTGCCAGGCTAGCTGACTATCCTTGCACTCACGTTCAGATTTGAACTGAGAATATTCTGCATAGTTCTGTGGATGCTGTAACCAAAATACCAAAAACCAACTCATTTACAGATCGCCTGAACCTCAACTGCGGTGTAGCCTTTTTCAATTGCTGTGGTTATGCATTTGGTTGTATTGTCATTTGCAACTCCGAGCAAAACAAAGAAGCCAATAATAATGGTAACGAAAATACCGGTAAAAACATAAGAATCATTCATATCATTTCCTTTTATAAGAAGAGCACATCATTTCAAATTCTGCCTGTTTGGACTGTAACTGACCATAAGACGCTTTAGGGTTGCGTTGTCTAAATTCCTCTTTCTGTCGTTCGATGCACAGATCATACTCGTTTGTACATCCTACGAGCGACATTAATACTAATAACACGATTACGATTGCTTGTAACATACCTACTCCTGTTCTTTGAGGCTCCCGTCTATGCAGGTTTCGCCGTTGAATATGTACACGTTTGATAAAACGTTTTTCTGTTCAAAGAGCTGGTTGTTGTAACACTTATAGGGATCTTTCATATTATTCGCTGCATAGTAAATGCCATAGCCAACCCCCGCCATACCTGCAAGAATAGGTATGTACTTTATAAACTTGATGATCTCAGGCATCATGCCCAAAATCTTTGGCAGCATTTCTAATAGTTGTTTCATGTTTCTGTTATTTCAAGGTCTCCGTAGAACCAGCACTCGGTATCAGTATTTATCCATCCTTCTTCTTCAATCGAGAACATATCCTCTTCCATTTTCTCCAAAAGCCTCTCTTGTTCTTCTTCCGGGATATTGTCCGAGAATCGTATATCTGAGAACCAACCATCATCCAACGAATCCAATTCATAATCATAGCCTGTAGAATACATATCAACACCATCATTCTCGTCCAGATGAAATTCTGGCTTCTCATCAGACTCGACAAGAATAGTACCCCAACGATATCCTGTGATATATGTTATTTGCCAGTCATTGAGATTGAAGTACATAATCTCCTCAACCGATTTCTTACTGGTTGTTTCTACTTTCCACCAAGTCATATTTTACTCGCAATCCGAACCAAAGTAATCAAATAATGTATCCCGCCTGCCGTAGTCAACAAACATAACAATGTCTGAGTAACGGGCACTCTTTCAATACCCTCTTGCCAAGCTTTAAAAATGATTGCTGTCTGCAGACCAGACAACCAAATTAGAGCAAAGGTAACTATTGTGAATAGAGTAGTGTTCATAGATGTGCCATAAAGCTGCAACCGGCCTTGACTCGATACTTATCAATAGTCCAGTTTCGTTCGATGTTTTCCTTAATCTGCAGACATTGTTCTTTGCTCTGCATTACTGCCTTGATACTACCTGAATTGTGATTTTGATTGTATGGTTGTGAACCAATTAACATTACGATTAGAACCCACATGGTAACCTCAAAATATGTTTGCCGCCACCGCAGCGCCATTCATTGCAGATATAAACAAGTTCATATATCCAAGAACATTTCTACCTTCGTCAAAGGCTTCTTTTGACCATTGCCAATACACAAATGCGAAAATGGTATTAAGAATAAGAAGCATTAACTAAACTTATAAAAAACTATAAAACCACAGAAGCTAATCATCAACCATTCTACAAAAGTGAAGGTCTGAAGTACAGCGAGCAGTCTGGGTGCTCGCTTGTACAGAAAACTATTCAACTTCCAAAGTAGATTATCCATTAGTCTAACCTCGAACTAGCCCAAGCTGAAATGCCCAGCTTATCTCGAAGCACACGGGCAAATGCATATGCGCCATCTTCTTTGATATCTACATTCTGTACGTTCAAACCACCGGGATTCCATATGTCAAGCTGACCAGACTTCCAACTAGGCTTAAATCCATATGCGATCAATTCTTTGCCGAGCTTTGAATTACGACGCACCTTGCTTACTTCTACCCAGGCGAAACCACAAGCATAACCATCGCCGCCCAGTCGATCAAAAGTACTTTGACTAGCCTGTCGAGCTGCATCAAATGCCTCTTTCATAACTTCTGCTACTGTAGTCATACTGCCTCCAACTCTTGAATTTGTTTATAAAGTTTCCAGCGCTGCTTGTCTATTGCTGCGTTGGTTTCCTCATCCAATTCACCAGCAATCTCATCCAAATGAACAAGTTCATTATACAATACATCTAGTAAAGACTGATCTGCCATACTAACTCCTTACGCCCACTCTAGTTCTTTTGCAGGATATAGAATCTTACCATCAAACTCTAACTGACTACGCTCATACTCGGTGAGATAGTCATCACCAACTAACTGATAATCAATGATCGTTTCTACGACATAGTCATCTGCTCGTTCAATTTCTTCACGCAATGCCATTACTGCGGTTGTTGCTTCCTCGGCAGTTTTAATGCCACGCAAAACATACTCGTCGCCGCCCTTTGCCTTCCAGTAGGCATCGTCGCCTTTGCCGATCGAACCATCTTCCTGCCAAGCGTAGTTTTCAAAAACTTGTGTGGTAATTAGCAATTTCATAATATTATCCTTTTCTTCACTATAACTAAATTATATAATCAAATCGAAAACTTGTCAAGCATTTTCTGCAGCCATCTTCTTGATAGCCCTTGCTGCAGCGTCATTTGCGCTAGCGTGTGCATAATCGTTGCTAAGGGAGTTATAACCAGAATAGAACTTCCAGGTGCCATCTGCATCTAGAGTTTCTACGACAATATCGTAGGCCTTATCAAAAGGGCTACCATCATGGACAATGCGAACCTTACCGAAATCTCGTGCTACGTACATATTTTCTCCTTTTCTTTACTATAACATAATTATAGCACAACTTGGAGCCTGTGTCAACCGAAAAGTTATTAGCAAAGTGTTAATAAACTTTGGCTAGTTTCTTGTAGATTTCTGTTATATTTTCAACAACTTCGAAGGACATATCACCTGTTATATGTACAGTTGTTCCCTTGTCATGCGGGAACATCCAAATGATATGTTTATTTGATATGACAACTTTGTCATAGTTTGATCTAATCGTTAGCTCTATCATTTTGCTCTTTCTTCACTCTTTCCAATATACTAAGTATATCATCTATTGGAATAGTTTCTTCCCAGTAGTCCGACCATACCATAGGTTCAGTATTAGACTTGCTTGGGAAGGGTATTATCTCAGCCATCTATCCAGTCAATGGTTACTTTGAATTTGCCCATGAACTGACCACTTTCATCTCGCGGTATAGCTACAATTGCAGCATTATACTCAGGCTCAAATGCATGATAAGTATCAGACTCCATATCATTGATGGATAATGGGTCGTATACCTTTTGAAACAACCTAATGGTCATTAGTCATGTCTTTCAATAAAAGCATGACGTTGTCCAGCCATAATACTTTTGCAAGTAAAATCCGCATCGCCCTTAGTTAGACCAGCATGATACTGCATACACAAACCATAAATCTGATCTCGTTTGCTCACTCTGCCTATTCCATAAAAAACGAATGCAATAGAACAAATAATCAAAAGAACAGAAACGTATTTAATCGTCTTTAACATGAGTGGATCTCCAAAAATCAACTGCTGTTCTGGCAACTACCAACAATGCCAATGCTAATAAAAAATAAAGTAGTATGTCAAGTAAATTGTCTATCATTTTTCTTTTTCGGAAATTTAGTACACCACATACATTTTTCAGATTTCGTACCGTAGAAATACAATTTAGTGTCGCAATACTTTTGCTTACACACCTTACAGGTAAACAATTTCATAGCATGTTCTTTATCAGACTTCATGACCAAAATAAGATAACACCACAGTCATCGCTTCGATTAATCTAATGTTATATACAAAGTCCTCTTGCAAATGCTTACTTGGCTTTTCTGCAGTCTGCAGAGAAATGCGTTCGTTATGCTTTTTAACCGAATCAAGATGATCTTTTAGAGATGCAACAGTAATACGATCTGCAGTATCCCAGTCAATGATTAAACCTTGCAATGGCGCAGATTCCTGATCTCTAAGTTTCATGTCATCTTTTCCATCGGAATCTCTTGATTGCAAGACTTTCCGTGGTCGTTGTTTCTGTAAATGGTATTTCCACATGACTCATCACCCTCTTCTCTATCAAAACCTACAGTTAGAAGCAGCACCAGAAATACTGCAAGTAAAATCCATAGTACTGTTTCTAAAACTGTAGGTTCTTGTTTCATGCAGCCTGAGTAGTAGGCAAATCTACTACCTTCATATTGCCAAACTCCACAACCCAACTTGCCCAATCTTTACGCTTAATCAAGCTATAAGAAATGTCATTGAGATAGCAGAATTTCCAGGCATCTAGATAAAAGTTAAATTCTCGCATTTGTATGTCCTCCCATAATATACTGTTAGTCATATTATATATTCAAGTGATCTTTTTGTCTTGAACAAGTTGTTCAAAAATACTCCACGTCTTTTCGAATTTCAACGTGTACATTTCCATAAGGCCCAGCATGTAGTTCATTCGACGATCGTCGTCCATGCTGTCCAAATTATCATACAATAGACTGATATCATCAGTTACCTTCCAGCAATCCATAATGCCTTGCTCAAGATCGAATCGATCATATGTTTTATTCAAGATGTCACTCATTACTTTCTCCAATTAAAAGCCCATTGCTATGGGTATCACGTATTACTTCTAAATTTTGCTCAAGTTTAATTTCTTGAAATGTCTTTAACCCAAACATCTTTCGAGGATTGGCACAAAGTGAGCAGGTGGGGTCACCACAATTCATTGCATGATGCTTTTCTAGCCTATGCGGCTCTCGCTCATATCTAGAATGCCCTCCCACAGTTTTGACTATTCGCAGTTGCTTTTTAACAGCATTTTTGTCTCGTTGCAGGCGCTTGAAACGCTTTTCTCGATCTTCTATTTTGCTCATATTAACCTCAGTGCAATGTGAATTTACTAATCACCTCGTTAGCTAATTCATAATCTCCAGCTTCCTCAATAAATCTATCGAAGTGTTCTAATAGCACTAGCAGAATTAAAGACTCTGCCAATTGTGCCTTTTCCTCTGAAAGAGTCTCCTGCCATTCTTTCAGCTCATCCTTAGTATCGAAACTCCAAATTTTATCAAGCATTCGCCTTTCAGTCTTGGTCATGCCTAAAAATTCAAAATCTCTGCCATCAATTGTTCTGGCAATTAGTTTCTTGCTTTGATATCCGCTCATGTCTATTGTGTATTAAGAGAGGGTGAATAATCAGCAATAAGCTGACGCTCAAAATTATGAGCGACAGTCTTGCCACGTACTACTTCTAGTATTTGAGAAAAGAATGTTTCTGCGCCATAGTGGCGAATAGATTTGCACAAAGCCCAGTCTTTGTCTTCAGTCAAAGCTCTGCGAATATGTTTTTGAACACGCACTTTAAGATCTTTCTGTCGAAAGCCCTGAGTAATGCCAATGTAGAAATCGCCGGTTACAGTATTGGTGATACTGTATATAATGTGCCTGCGATCGGAACGTTTTTTCCTAACCATATCATAATTATATAGCCAAACAGATTAGGAGTCAAGCAAAAAGTTTCGGTTGTTAAATTGCTAATTTTCGTTAATAAAGTGTTAATCTTTTGGTATGCACTTTTCCTTGCCGGCTTCCTTGGCTTTGAGCCAGACTTTGCGGCATTTCTTGCATGCAAACGCTTTACCTTCCCTTGAGAATGGATAATTTTTGATAGAATGGATATCTTGTTTTGTTGTGATTTCTTCCAAATCATGTTCATGATTAATCTTTTCCATCACAATACTACCATTCTCAATTTTCATATCAAGAATATCACCTTCGGACCATTGCATATCTGCTAGAAGATCGTCAGGTAGTTGAAGCACAGCATCGCCGTTTTCAAGAATAGAAACGACGTTTGCTGTGTAAGATTTAAGTGGTTGATCCTTCGCCATTTATATAATCCCAAGCCTTTTTCTCTGCTTCATCATATGATGATGCAAGTATTGTAAATTGAGCCAAACCATCTTTATTGATTTTGATATCAAATGGAACAGGCCCTCTAAATTCAAGTTCATCCTCTAATGGAATGATGATTTTATAATACTGCATCTGGCTGATGCGATCAATTATTTGTCTTACGTCGAACTTTTCCATAATCAATACCTATTTCTAAGGCACTTGTATCTGGCTTTGCGATACAATTCATTACCAGCCATTTCACATAGAACTGCATCTTCATATTCACCATTAGGTACCCAATTATACTCGTTACCTACTAGCATAAAGACATAAAGTATAAAGTGCATTTAGATCTCCACATATTTAAGTTTAAAGTTATCCGCGCGCTCTTCGTAACCATCATAGCCACGTGGATTACACACCACTCTTGTAGTACCAATCATATAATCAAAGTCCTCATGAGTGTGACCATGAGTCCATAATTTGATTTGTCTACGATCTAAAATAAAATTATCTAAATTAGTGCTGTATGCACCATTCATCATATACTCATTTTTGTATCTTGGATGAGTACTTGCCTTGCTTGGTGCATGGTGTCCTACTACAACCACTGACATATTGGAATGCTTTTCTAATACTACATCTAATTCTTTTAGAAAGGCTCTATGCTCTTCTACAGTATCTTCGGGTAAAAATGCCCCTGGACGAGTAGCCATTGTCCAACTGGTATTATTTGGTTCCGTGCTCATTTGACGATAATGCACTTGCCGATTAGAGTTTACCACTTGTCTATAATCGTTCATGCAGTACTCCATACGCCGCATGGTCTTTGGATCCTCACTATTCATATCTGTCCATAGTGTACCGCCGAAGAACAGAACATCATTAATGATGCGATATTCTTTATCAAGAAAATGAACATTTTTCAGATCACCGAAGGTGCTTCGAATAATTTTAGCAGTCCTCGCATAGTCACCGTGATAATGCTCATGATTGCCCAGGATGAATATGACATGCTTAAATCTTTCGCTGCAACGAACGATGAAGTTATTGTAGCGTTCTGCCCGGGCCTGTACTCGTTCAGTGGCCGGCACCACCGTATTGCCAAAAGCGGCCAGATCGTCAGCCACCATGATGTCGCCGCCGAGGATCAATACGTCAGCGTTTTCTTCATTGTGAAGATCTAAATCACCAAATTCAAGATGCAGATCGCTACATACTGCAATTTTCATTTTCTCTTTCTTTCACTATAAAAGATATGTCTACCAATTTTTGTTATCTTTGGATTAGGCCAACCTGGACTAACCTGATCATTGTGAAAGTAGAAAGCAGTTTTAAGTTTCGGCATTCGATGATTTTCGACGACAAACTTCTTTGCTATCTGTCTACTTTCTTCCCATAGTTGTCTGTTGATTGGCTTTTGTGCATAGTTCTCGCACACCCAACTAAATTGACAAACAACTCTATTTTCTATTACGCTCTTTTGTTGGACAACACCACAAATTGAATTTGGAAATTTGCCAGACTCTAATCTATTGATTGTAACTTGAGCCACTGCATATTTGCCTTCTTTTGGTTCGTGTCCTGCTTCGTAATAAATGTTCTTTGTTAAGCATTCTACTTGCTTAATGTTATCTTTCGCTTTCTTATACTCCGCTATCTGTTTCTTTTGATTTACCTGCGGTATAGTCTTTGCGTTAACTGCTGCGTTTGTTGCTGTACATACTAAAAGTACTAGGCTTATAGTTTTTATGAACTTCGTCGTGAAGCTAGCAGCATTTGCGGCTGTTTTCTTCAAACTTATTTCCATCTAACTCTCCTGGTTGTTAAACACGCTCATCTCCCGATGGTTGTACGCACCTCCACTCTGGTACCTACGCCGGGATCATAATCTAATCTTTGCACATACTCTCTATTATTGAATACGTACTTTACATCATATCCTATTACTGTCTGAGTATATCTTGTTTCAGGAACACACTTTTCATAATCTCTAGGTCCCTCCGAAGCTTTATCAGCAATAAATCCACCAATTAATAAACCTGCAATTGCAGAGGCAGTATCATGTTGTGCACCGATTGCTGCTCCTATTAACGAACCAATTCCAATCTCTCTCGTATTATCTTTTAGTCTACCTCTTTCTACTGTGCAACGATTTTGAGTTGTAGAAATGGTTTGATATACCGGAGTGCTCTGTACAATGACAGCAGTATCTGCCAATGCAAGATTGCAAAGAAAAAGTGCGCCTAAGGCTATAGATTTTTGCAGTTTCATAATTTACCTTTTAGAAAATAGGTTAAGGTTACCTATTCACAGAGCAATTATATATTCTAAAATGGAAGAAGTCAAGCCCCGCAAACGGGGGCTTGTCCATTATTACTGCGGTGTAACTTCGACCCAGCTCGTTGTAGCTTCGTCCCAGTTATACGCTTTTGGTGGATCACCTTGACCAGCGTCTGCAGGCATTGGAACAGGTGCATTCCAAATGCAGGTTGTGTCATCCAATACCCAACTTGGGAATGGTTGAGGTGCATAGAAGGCGTCTCGCACCGAATCGTAAACCATACCAATACCGGCATAGTTCTTACGTAATGGTGTGCCACCATTTCTATGTTGTCCAGCATAAGTGTTGTAACTGGTTTGAACCCATGTCGATGGATCACCGACTGCTCCGGAATTAATAAAATCTTGTTCCGCAACAATAACTTGAGTTACAATACCGTTTTCTACTTTAGCAAAATGACTCATTTTATCTCCTTATTTAAAACCAACCATTGCGTTTTGCTCATACCAAGCTATTGCAATGTTATTTTTAACATAAACTAACGTTGGCTCAGCGTCAGTTATGATACTATCAAAATCCAATCCCGTTTCAAAAGTAGTTTTATCCACATCTTGATTAGCGGGATTACTTAAAACAAAATCTGCGATTGTTGTCTGCATATTCATTTATTTGGAATATGAATTCGGATAGCGTATAACTACGAAACCAGAACCGCCGTTTCCTCCTGTGCCTCCACCTCCGCCGCCACCGCCGCCTCGATTAGTTGCACCATTGGATCCGTTTACTTGATTAGTAGGAGTAAAATTCGATCCATTCCCGCCGCCATCTGTGCCTGCAGCAACTGGAAATGCTACAGGATTAAATCCTCCGCCACCCCCACCGCCACCATACGTTGTAGTAACACCAGAATATGTACTACTTATTCCTGCTCCACCTGTCCCTCCGGCTGGGCCACTTACACCTGCTCCCCCTTGTCCTCCACCGCCACCTGCTCTATAACTTACTGAAGGTGAGATAAAAACAGAACCCGATCCTCCAGAAAATCCCCCCAATACCCCGGTTGCGCCTGATCCCCCAGCTGTTGCATTTGCATCTCCTCCGCCACCGCTTCCTCCGGTTCCGCCAGGGATATTAGATTCACTACCACCGCCGCCTCCGCCTACTGCAATTTTATCATAAAAAACACTAGGCTCACCTACAGAACCTCTGGCAGGTGGTGTGCCTGACCCTGCTCCTCCGGCACCGACTGTTACTTTGTGACTTCCTGCATCTACTCTAATGCCTGGATACGAAAGTGCATTGCCTCCCCCACCTCCGCCCCCTGAATTTTGTCCTCCACCACCTCCACCCGCAACTATAAGAACGTCCACAACAGCGGGTGTCGGGAATGTTATGAATCCAGACGTTTCAAATTTATGAATAGTATAGCCACCGGCACGTATAACATTGCCTCCAGTTATCGATGTTCCGGTGTTTACCTGAACTAAACTAGATTTCGATAGAAGTTTTTTAGACATTAACTAATCTCTGTACCAAATATACCAAAACTTACTGAAGATGTATTAGCCATTACCGTAATAACGTCGGTTTGTCCTAGACCTAACCCTAAACTTAAACTTACAGTGTCGTTTGGCGGTACAGTAGTATTAAATGCTATATAATGTTTTGATTGAATTGTAGCATTGCCGGGTCTAATAGCAACTCTGAATATATCAGAAGTGCTCGCCTGATTGCAAACATTTATCGTAGAAACAATAGTATTTGCATTATTAGGAACGACATAAACATCTTGTAATGTATTTGCTACTGATTGTATTTGACCTAGGACTTTAAAATTTGTTGCCATATTTTTCCTAAATTAATGATAACATGTGATTTACTAAACTTAATTCTGATCCGCCCGCGGCACTAGAAGAAATTTCGCCATTTTCAGAAATAGAGATATTGTCCCCGGCAGTAAATGTTGCTCCTTGCGGAAGATTGGACACTACCAAATTCGCAGTAGTGCCGGTATTTATTTGCGATAATGCTATTTTTGTTGTCATGTTACTTCTACCCAGCTAGTTGTGTCTTCGTTCCAGTAGTATGGTTTGCCGTCATCTGGCATAGCTACGGGAGCATCCCAAA
>Ga0315900_10009751_pt1 | contig 12135 bp, 27 predicted proteins | sample LakEriMetagenome_FD_203521 | JGI IMG/M metagenome (GOLD analysis project Ga0315900, IMG submission 203521) | Freshwater fungal communities from buoy surface, Lake Erie, Ohio, United States - Buoy 12 MA114 | ecosystem: Environmental > Aquatic > Freshwater > Lake > Lake biofilm | place: USA: Lake...
AATCTCCAATTTGAACCACCATTTGTTTCTGAAACAGAAGCCAAATTAACCCACAAAAGATATTCTCTGTCTGTTGAAGTATCTTTACAACGAACGAAGTGCGAATTTGCCATTTTCTGCCAACTATCCAAGCCCTCGCTGAAATAAGCACCATCAACCTCAAAAAGCTCGTAAGTATCATCGAAAGTTTTTTCGACCAACTCGCCTTTCTCATTTACCCAACTTGTTTTCTTTTTGATCGTTTCTTTGTTGAGTAATGTTGGATTAACCTCTGAAATAAGTCGTTCCAATCCCAAGCAAAGAATACCAACTCGCCTTTGTTCCAAGTTCTCCAGCCGAGCAATATCTTTGAATGTCATTGGCTCAATGCTATCCCAAATCTCTTCCAACTCCTCAAATGGACAGATCTCACTTCTTGTCTTTAACAATCTGCAACCATTGTCATAAGAGAATTGTGTGTTTTCAATTACTATTTTCATCGTTTCTTTGTTTATGTATTTATAGAAAGATTATTTGTCAGAACTTAAATTAATCCCGAAAAATCAATACAGAGTTATTAACAATCACTTTCAGCACATTCCCCTCAATCGTTAAATCGTCTAAACTTTCATTGTCATTCGTTGTGTAAGTAAACCACTCTTCCAACTCTCCGTCATTCAAACTTGGCTCATAGTTTTCCACAACTTCAAAAACTTTATCTTCAATTTCTTTGAGCAACGCTTCATCTTCATTGGTCATAATGAAATCTCGCTTAAAGTTTATTACTGCGTTATCGTCATACGAACCATTGATATTCGATATATTCTTCTGAATGAACTCAATCATTTTGGGGGAGAGTTCAACATCAATGATACTTGTTTCTGTTTCAGACCATTCACTTGTTGCACATTTTGAATAGTAGAAATCATCTTCATCTTCATTCAACTCAATTTCAACCGTCCCACTTTCGCCTTGATAGTGTCCGTCAGAATTTACATAGAAATCAACGTGCCGATATACTTCATTGTCGAAGAAATCTTCCAACTCTTGACAACTCACATCGCCATTTTGATCTTCAAAAGAGAATGAAGTATCCCCCATACTATCGCCACCACACTGAAAGTGCATTGTGCAACCTGTAATTCCAAGTTCTTTCCAAAGTTTTACTGCTTGTGCTAATTCCATTTTTCTTGATTTTTATTTATAGAAAGTTTTTATTCAATAACTTAAATTTTATCCCTCACTTTGAAGTTTTGTTATCAACTCTTCTGCAACCTTTGTTGCTTCTGGATTTTCAACATCCTTAACTCCATTACACATCCACGCTTGAACCTGCATGTGCTTTAAGTAGTCTTGTGGTGTTGGAACGAATTTCATTCTGAAATCTTCTGCAATATGCAACATAGCAATATCAACTGTGTCCACCGACTTTCCGTCTGAGTTTACAATGTTATACCCGAAAATCTTTGGAATGATCGTATAAGCAAACCAAGTGTTGTGGGTTAATGCTCTTGAAGTGTTATTGTTCATTGACGCTTTTGGGCTGTCAATTAGTTCGTGGATCGCAATATAATCTTCGACCTTGCCACCCCAACGCTTTACTGAACTTTTTGAATGAATTAAAGGATTTGCCATAGTTTCTCTGTTTATACTTTTATAGAAATAAAAAAAGGGAGAACTTAAAAATTCTCCCAACTTTTTTTTCTTTTTATTAATCCCAAACTTGGGAAATCGTACCCTTAAATGGGTTGTACTCAACTTGCTTACCCATAACCCATTCCCCTTGCTCGACTTTTAGCGTATTGTGTTCGCCAAAAGAACCATCGGGTTGTTCGTGTCGCAAGTCTGTATTTTCAATTACAGAAATACCTGCAAAGTCATTGTGATTTGTTTCCATAACAAACTCCCCATACAAAGTGTGCTGATTTGCACCCTCGCCTTTCAAAATCGTGTGTTTTGTTTTCTTTTTCATACTCGCTTTTTAGATATAGAAATTTACTTATGAAAAACTTAAAATTATTTTTTCTTACTGAATAGTTCTTCCAATGCCTTGTGAGAATCGATCCTTTGCTGAACCTCTTGTGCGTTTAACAAATGAACATACTCAAACTCCCAACAATCGCCAAGTGGCAAATGAACCAACTCCAATGGTCTCATAGAAGCCACCATATACATAGCGTATCCGTCAGCAACTGGAAACCTCAAAACTTCACCAATGTTCTTTCCGTTTTTTCTACGCAATAGAACTGTTTTTAATTGATCGATATAATCATCTTCTTCCTTTCTCCAGTCTTGAACATTTTTAATGTCATACTTTGGAAGTGGAACAGACTTGGGTGCTGAATAAATAATTGCTGACATATTTCCGTTTTTATATATAGAAAGTTTTTGATTGGAAACTTAAAATTTATTTTTGCTTTCTTGTTTTGGTTGAATGATCAAAATATCAACCATGCAAAGAAAAGATACCAAAAGTCCAAATACTGCAATATACAAAGTGAATTGAGATTTCATTTCCGCAGAAATAATAACCAAAGCCAAAGATAGTCCTAACAATAAAAGTGTTGCTGATTTCATAAGTTATCTGTTTATATTGATATAGAAAGAAAGAAAGGAAAAACTTAAAAAGTAAATAAAAAGTAAAAAAACTTTTTTGCAAAGGCGGATCCGCCTGGGGGAGAGATGACCGTAGCCGAGCCAACCTATAGAAAGTTTTTGGAGGGAAACTTAAAAAAAAAGGGAGAGAAATCAACTTGGCTGCGCTGCCATGTCGAAATCCCTCCCACATTTTATCCCATGGAGAGCGTCCCCTCCACTTTGTTTTCCGCTGGAAAAGCGTTTCCGTTTGAAACCAAAAAGCCCAACGCACCCAAGTGGTCATCCACGGATAGTTACGCATCTGAGAGGTCGTCCATTAGAGTTACGCATCTGAGAGGTCGCCCATTAGAGTTACGCATACCCACTCACCAAAACACCATATAGGCGGGGAGGTGATTCAAACGCATCCAACAAACGCCCGAAGGCAAATGGAGGATACGGCGTGGGCATAGGCTGTATCTTGAATCGTTACGTCCTGAGAGGCTGTATCTTGCACCGTTACTTACTGAGAGGCTGTATCTCGCAGTTACTTTGAAAGTGGCGGAAGCTTCAAACTTCTGTACTGCAGTATGTTAAAGAACTCTTTTCTTGTGTTATATTGTTATAGAAACTTTTGTTTCAAAAACTTAAAAACTTTTTTCTTTTTTTTCTTTTTTTTTAAAAAGCCATACCGACAAAGTCTGCTCACGGAATGTCGGCAAGTCGTGGCACTTTATGACTATAAATATTATACGATCTTATAGAAAAAAAGTTTCAAAGAACTTAAGATTTTTTTGTAACAACATTTTTCCAAGCACCTCTGAAGTCACAAATATAGAAGATGTTGAACTTTGCCAGTTCAGCCTTCAACAACTCCAATTCTTCTAAAGAACCACTCCAACCTTCAGATTTGCCTCGAAGAGCAACGTCTGTAATGATTTCTAGTTTTGGGTTATTAGACTCTCTATATTTTCTGCTCATAAATCTTGGCTTATATCTTTATAGAAACAAACAACAAGGAAACTTAAAAAAACAAGTCAAAAAAAACTTTTTTTTATTTTTAAGTTTTGGCGGCGAATCTTTCTATAGGTTGGCTATTAAGATTGGATCCGCCAGGAACAAAAAAAGAGGAGCGAACTCCCCTCAAATTTATTGTGTGCTTTTATTTGTAGAATTTAATGGACTATTGAATGTCGATTTCCCCATCTACTAAAGTAAGAGAACCACAACCCCAGGCAACCCCTTCGTATTCAAAGAACCATTCAGTCCAATCGTTGTCAGTTTCTTCTTCACGTTGCTCAATACCAATAGTATCTAATTTGAGAGCGTGCCTTTTGGTCAATACGATGTCCAATCCTTCTTCTGGTGTAGCAACCTTAATGTATTTCGTTTGCTGATCAGGTCTTTTTATGTAAACTCTGTATTCCATAACTTAAATAAATTTATAAAATAAAAATAAAAAATATTAATTCTAACCATTATACGATGATATAGAAAAAAAGTTACAAATAAACAAAAAAAAGAGGAGCGAACTCCCCTCAAATTTATTGTGTGCTTTTATTTGTATCTATCCACACACTTTCTCCAAATCTCATTTAACTCATCCTCTGTAAGTTCTGTTCGCTTGTCCCAAGACAACATCTTCACAAAATTGATTCTAAGATTTGCCTCCTCGATGTCTCCGTAAGAGATCATTTCCTGAACATCTGAAAGATGCGAAGTGATAACCATTGATTTTTTTAGTGTAATTTCCATAATTGTTTTTTTGTTTACAATTATATAGAAAGAAAAAGAGTTGAAACTTAAATTTTTTCTGCAAAAAAAGCACCATACTCCACCTCTGCAAATTCATCCCAAAAAATCTTCTCCAACTCTGTTAAATCTTTGCTTGACCAATCACGATTTCCAACAACCAAATTAAATCCGTCTCGATTGATTATTATGTGCATACTTGTTCCGCCGTAAGTGAATACGCCAACTTCTCCATTTGCTTCGTCAGTGCCAAATTCTTCCTCAAATTCAGCATTGGTCATAAACAACTTTGAGTTCTGAAACTCCTTAAATTCTCTATCCATTTTGCCCCACTTTTAAGATTTCGATTTTACCATTCACAAGCGTAAGAGAACCGCTGTCCCACGCATAGCCATCGTGTTCAAATGACCACTCAGTCCAATCGTTGTCAGTTTCAGTATCAAGTTCTTCAATGCCAACCGCCTCAACTCTGTGACCGCCTTTGTTATTTAAAACGATTTCCATTCCCTCTTTAGGGGAAGCCACGTCAGTATATCTGATTGGTTCGCCGACTTTCTCGATGTATGCTCTGTACTTTATCATAATTTAATAGAAAAAAAATTTGGTAAAACTTAAATTTCTACATAAATAAATGCGAAACAATAACGTTCAACTGCTTCAATGATTGCTGCATCCGCATTGGAATGTTTTTCCATTCCAACAACACTTTCGTGAATTGCCAAGATGTGCATATTCTTGTTGCCTTTCAGTAGACCCTCCATCATTCCGTCTATGGTATCCAACGAAAAGTCCCCTTGAAAAAAATTAATGTTTTCAATTTGCCCTCTCTCATCTCTAAGAACACCGATCACTCTGTCGTTGTTTCTGTCGTCAATAATTTCTATTTTCTTTCTCATATTAATATAGAAAAATTAAAAGTCAAAACTTAACTGATTTCCGATTTCTTTTTTTACTGGCTTTGCCACCTTCTTGTCATTTACTTGAGATTCCCCAACAACAATTGCGTGAATTCCACCGTATAGATTGAGAAGTGCATTAACCTCTGATCTTGTGGGTCGACCTTTGTAACCTCCGTGTTGTGCTTTGTGTTTGTTTGTGTTTGGATTCCAGCTCATATTGATATAGAAACTTTTTTGGGGAGAACTTAATTTTTTTCTTCAAAAAGTCCTTTTTCTTTTGCTCTCTTGTATGTTTCTCTATAAGCTTCGCCTGGAAAATAATTGTCATATTGCTTACCGAATACGTCTTCGTTGATTTCTCCCGAATAATAATCTCCCGATTCATTTCCGTAAACAATAGCAGCCGACAAGTAATAGAAGTCAAATATCTTAGATGACTCAATGTGAACACCCAAGTCCCAATTGTTCCCCTTGCTATCCGTAAATGAACCAAGAAAGATACAATAGTTCCACATCCAATCTATTGCACTTGGATAAAATAATTCACTTTTTTTTGGATCACTCATAGTTTGTTGGTTTACTGATATAGAAAGAAAGTTTGTGAGAACTTAAATAATTCTCACAACTAAATCAGTCCACTCATCAATTGTTTCCCCAAAACATTTTGTTTGGTCGGGGAAGTTTTCTCTGATTAGACGAACAACCCTCATCAACTCTTTCCAATCTTCGTCTCCTGGAGTTTCATTACCCACGTCTCCGTTTCTCCTTGTGGTAAAGCGCAAATCATCATCTTCGTCATCATCGTTTGCGTCTTCGAAGTACGAATTTTTTAGAACAAATGCTTTTACTTTTTCTCTTAATTCTGACATATCTCTTAGTTTATATTATTATAGAAATAAAAACGATCAAAACTTAAAAACCCCCACAAATTTTGTGAGGGCTTTATGTGTAAACCAAACCAAACTATGAAACTATGAAACTTTTTCTGCTGAGTCCCAAAGAATTCTAACGAACCCCGTTGAAGCACCCAAAAGCAATGTGGAAAGCATAAGAATACCAAACCCGCCACTTGTAAATACCATTCCAAAGAAAACCAAACTTGTCGCCAACAACAATGCTACAATTAGCGACTTTACTCCAAACATTAAATCTTTTTTCATATACCTTTTTTTATATTATTATAGAAAGAAATTAATTAAAAACTTAAAAAATTATTTGTTTTGTTGCACTTGTTCGTAAACCAAATCAGTCAAAGCTCTCTTTATTTCGCTCAACCTTAACGCTTGCATTGGCGTAATATCTCCGCTCTGCGTATCAACAATATTGTGAATATCAGTAAACACTGCGTCAACATTATAGTCAACAAGCGTTTTAATTGTTTTGTATTCTTCGTTATTTGTCATAGTTTCTTAGTTTATATTGATATAGAAAGAAAAGAAACAAGAACTTAATTTTTTTTTTATTTAAGTTTTACTAGAAAATCTTTCTATAGGTTGGCAAGTTTCAGGATCAAATAACCCAGGAAACAAAAACAAAAAAACCCCAACTTTTGGTGGGGGTTGAATCACTAATCCTTAAAATCTGAACCTGTTCGTTTGATGTGTTCGATAGCAACGATAAATATGCAGACAAACACAATAAATAAAAATACTTTCATTCTGCTAAATTACAACTCTTCTGAGAAATTTAAAAATAAGACCAGTCCAAGCAATAAAAAAATAAATACATTCATTTTGTTTCGTTTTATTTGTTACAATTATATAGAAATAAAAAAAGGAAGAACTTAAAAATTCCTCCTCTTTATGTGTAAACCAAATTAAAAATTAACTCTTCAAAAGATCTCTTAACAAATAAACTCCAACTGCCATAAATACGATAAAAAACATAGTTTCTTTTTTTTGGGTTATATTGTTATAGAAAGAAAATGTTTTAAAACTTAAAAATTTATGCTTTGAATTTCACTTTCCAAATACGCTTGTGCTTGATATTGAATTTCATCGTCAGAAAGCTTGTAGCACTTACCACTTGCGACTTCGATATACAGACTATTCTCTTTGCCGTTAGAAAGAATTGTGGCTTTAATCCCGTCTTCTGATCCCGTCATGTTTATTTGCTTTTCAGCATACTTTAAAATTTCCAACCTCATAATCTTTAGAATAATTGAATTAATAAAATTATCGCAAATGGTATTAACAACGCCAACACTGTTTCTCCGAAAACATCGAGCAAAGTTTTATTTCTTTTTTTCATAGTTTGTTTTGACTTATGTATATATAGAAACAAAAAGTGCAAGAACTTAAATTTCTAAAAACACTTCAAGAGTTATTTCCTCCACCTTTAAAACTTTTGCGTGTCTATACGTTCTCTGAATGGACTGAATTGTTTGCTCGTTTTTTGAAGCATATCCAAGAACATACTCTCTTTTTGCATTTGCACCAATAAAATATCCTTCGTGGTACTGAACTAAAACTGAATAATAAAAAGTGTTTTTCATAGTTTTTTGGTTTATATTGTTATAGAAATAAAAAGCGGAAGAACTTAAAAATCCTCCCGCTTTATTTGTAAACCAACTAAACCAACCAACTATTCCAATCGAAAATTCTTTAAACTTTCATCGTCAACACCGCAGTATTGATTACTTCCGCCTGTCCAATCTTTGTAGTGCTTCGCAGTGCGAATAAGCAAATTGTCATATCCAAAGTGCCGAACATCTGAACAACTCAAGTAATACACTTGTCCGCTTGGGGCTGTGAAGAACCCCGAAAAGTAGTAGAACCCGTAGTCCAGATCAATATTTGTGCAACCTCTCTCTGTGAGAATTGCTGAAATTCTTTTCTTTTGTTTGCGGAAGAAAGACTTAAAGTCTGCTCCCAAATCTGATCCTCTGTATGGCATAGTCTTTTCGTTTATATTGTTATAGAAAGAAATTGGGGGAGAACTTAAAATTATTTCAAAATAATTCCTTCAATAATCAATACTTTATCATATTTCAGAATCTTCATGTCTTGTCTGTACTTATTGGACAATTCTTCATATTCATCTGCACCAATACTACAATGACTACTAAATGCTTCGGCATCCAATCTATCTTCCAATTCTATTAATGCCTTACGGCTTTCTTGTGCTTTTTTTACCATTGCGTGGTAAAGTTCAGAAAGACTCTCTGCCGTGTCTGTTGGACTTCCAGCAATAACATCTGTGCGTTGATGTTGTACTGAGTAATTGTCTTCGCTACTGCCCGTGCTTGAACTTTGACTTCTTAATCCAATTAAAATCATATCTTTTCGTTTATATTGTTATAGAAAGAAAGTCTGTCAAAACTTAATTATCGTATTGAAAATCTTTTGCCCATTCATAACCCGCAACTTCAATTGCTTTCTCCAACCAAAAGTAAATTACTTCCCTAACTGCTGTATCGCCAATTTCACTAAAATCGCTGTTTGCTTCAGCCTTCTCTATTTGTAATGCAACGAACTTCTCAAACTCCTCTTTTCGAATTGCCTTTGGATTCACAACCTTTTTGATGCACTTCTTAATGACAGACTCCACCTTCTTGTTGCCTTTATTAGAAAACATTCCATAAGAACGCTTCTTGCTCGAAATAATATCGATCAACTTCACTTGTCTTTCTTCAATTGGTAGTGCTATAATTTCTGCTATTGTCATTTTGTTTTAATTTGATTACATTGATATAGAAAGAAAAAGCCTGGGAACTTAATTTTTTTTTTATTTAAGTTTCGATAAAGAATCTTTCTATAGGTTGGCTTTCATTGGGGAGCGTTGACTGGCGGATCCAAAAAACAAAAAACCCCCACAAAAATGTGAGGGTTTAAATTTCTTATATTAATGTATAGTATATAAAAGCTCTTATTGGGGTTGCCCTCTTGCGTTCATATCTCTCGATTTTAAATTAACACTAATTATTTACACTCTTACTAATTTGCCTTTTTATGTGGTTGCTCACAAGTTAACTATTTCATGGCTCAATCTTTTCGTTTAACATCCTTAGACTTGTATAGAAAGTTTTTGTGTCAAAACTTAAATTGCTATCGAATTTTTAATCAGTTCTAAAATTTCTTGTGGTGTTTCAGATACTTCCCAGCCACCATTGTTATGTGAGATGTGCTTTAGTATCGTTACACTTTTTGATCCGTTTGCCCCTTTGTTTTCGACAAACATACCCGTAATTCCGTCTACTGATAAAAGAACTTTTGTTCCTGGATAGCCCGAATATACACTTGTAACTTCAATAAATCTTTTGCTCATTTTGTTTCGTTTATATTGTTATAGAAAGAAAGTGATCGAGAACTTAAAATTAATTCTCGATAACTAAAGCAACTTCTCCTTTGTGCAACTCAACAATGTGGCCATCCAAAAGATTTTCGTAGTCCTTTACAGTGAGAAGCATTGGGGAGAGACAATCATCATAAAAAAGCTCCACCACATCATCAGCATAGTTTATTGCAGCTGTGCCAACCTTTAATGTTCTGAACTTTTGTGCTGCAATATCAATAGATAAAATGTTGTTCATTTCGTTTCGTTTATATTGTTATAGAAAGAAAACTTGTGGGAACTTAATTAATGTCCCACAATTCTTTGTACGTTTGAATTACACAAGCCTTGCAATTCTCCGTCAATTCATCGAACTTTATCTTTTTACCCAAGTGTCCATAACTCGGATAGTCAATTTGTGTACGTGAACTACCATGAATTCCAATTCCAAGTGGATGGAATGGGTTTCCACTCATTCCCACATACCAATGTTCACCAGCCGTATTTTGCGTATAGCGACCCGTAAAAACCACCGTGTATCTGTCTGCAGTTTCACCTCCATTGTCATAACAACGAACGTAACGTGGCGCACCATTTGGCATTAAATTTTCTTTGCGTTGATCTTTGTTCATAATTCAATTTGTTTACAATGATATAGAAAGAAAGATTGGGGAAACTTAAAATTAAAGTTTAGAAATTTTCTTTCCAGTTTCCTTCTCGAAAATTGAATACGCAATATTATTGTCAAACAATCTTGGAAGTGCAAGATGATGTTTGGATGGATCTACATATTTGTTCAACAAGAATTGTTTGTGTCCATCGTATTGAGAAAACCACCAATCTCTCGCAATATTTCTTTGTCTTACCGATTCCATATCTGTATTTCGTTTATAGTTTTATAGAAAGATAAGGGAGAGAAACTTAAAAATATCTCCCTCAAAAACCAAATCAATTCATATTCACTCGATAGTCAACTCCCGATATTGCCAAATAGATACAATCATCTTGAACTCTCCCTGCAAACTGCACCAAGTCTCCCTCTCGCAATTCATGGAAACTCATCGACGTTTGTGTAAGCGGAAACTCAACACCAGTCTTAAAATCTTTTAGAACAAATGGGTGCAACTCTCCCTCTGTACTTTTCTTTACGATACCCCTATTCATAACAATATCCATAGCTTGTTTGTTTATATTGGTATAGAAAGAAAACAAGGGAGAACTTAAAAAACAACTAATTAAAATAAGCGGATCGGCCTGGGGGAGAGATGCGCCGCCGCCAAGCCAACCTATAGAAACTTTTTTGGGGAAAACTTAAAAAAACTTTTGAATAGTTTTTAACGGTTGATCTGGGGAAAGTTTAAACACAAAAAGCACCCCCCATTCCTGGAGAGTGCCTATATCTTTATTCTGCATTTAGAATTGCAGATTGTTAGTCTGCAATTCTGTACTTTTGACCTCGCATTGTGATTGCGATAATGTTATCCAAACCGATTGTCAGTCTGAAAAAGTTTTTGTCCTCTGACACCTGCCCACGCCCTGCCGTTTGCTTTGGAGCGAAGTAGCTTGGAGCGAACAAGTTTTGTGCGATTGCGTCTGCTTTCTTGATTGGTTGCCCATTGTGAAAGAATTGCGTATGCACTTTCGCTTTCAACTCTTGGTCGCAAACCAAATACTTTTTGTCCTCATTCTTTGTCGCATAAGCCACACAATTTGTGCCTTCCACGAACGCCTTGCCCGACATAGCTTGGCTTTCAAATTCGCCCTCAATACGACGCTCCACACGACTTTCATAGTCAGAACCGATTGTAATGTTTCTGAAAGTTAGCTTTTGCAACGCTTTGCGACCTGCAACTGTTCGTGAGCCATGTTCGTCTGTGAACGCTACCACGTGTGCAAATGTTACACCTTTGTTCTTTGACAAGATTGTCAATAACTCTGCTCTGCTGATTGTTTTTGTGCTTTTCATAATTTTGATTTTTAATTGGTTACACTTATATAGAAACTTACTTTGAGGAAACTTAAAAAATAATTTAATTTTTTTTGTTTTATTTTTTACCTACTCAAAGAACTTATTAGTATAGAATGAAAAGTAGCCAAAACTTAAATTTTTTTTTCTTTTTTTATTTTTAAGTTTTGTTCCCAAAAGTTTCTATAGGTTGGCGCAAACCAGGGGGGTGGTAGATCGGCGGATCGATGAACCAAATCAACCCACCGTACCAAAGCCAACCTATAGAAAGATTTGCCGCCGAAACTTAATTTTTTTTTCTTTTAAGTTCTTAATCCAATTCTTTCTATATAATTGTAAACCAAAAGAAAAACCATGAAGAAAATTAGTTTTAGACATAAGGCGTTGCAGTTCAGAAATCCGATTACAGGCGAGTATGACGAAAACGAGCAAATCAACGAGGAGGGTGCAATTTTTTGCAACGCCACAATGGTAGTGTGTCCATGTTGTGATGGTCACGGAACTCATTTTCCAAAGCATCTTGATGATTCGAGAATGGTCGAGATGATGGAGGAAGACGGCGATGAGGACGGTTTGGAGTCGTACTATAATGGTGGCTATGACGTAGCGTGTGAGGAGTGCGGTGGGAACAACGTGGTGGCTTCGCCGCAGTTGCCAGAGTGGGCATCCAAGCTTATATACGAGTGGAAT
>Ga0315900_10009755_pt1 | contig 12131 bp, 10 predicted proteins | sample LakEriMetagenome_FD_203521 | JGI IMG/M metagenome (GOLD analysis project Ga0315900, IMG submission 203521) | Freshwater fungal communities from buoy surface, Lake Erie, Ohio, United States - Buoy 12 MA114 | ecosystem: Environmental > Aquatic > Freshwater > Lake > Lake biofilm | place: USA: Lake...
GCGTCGTTGAAATAAGCCGGAACCGTAATCACGGCCTGGGAAACCTTCTCACCCAAATGGGCTTCGGCGGTTTCCTTCATTTTGGTCAGCACCATGGCGCTGATCTGCTGCGGCGCGTAGGTCTTGCCATCCACCTCAACCCAGGCATCGCCATTGGGGGCCTTGGTGATCGTGAAGGGGGCAAGCCCGATATCTTTTTGCACCATCGGGTCATCAAAGCGGCGGCCAATCAGGCGCTTCACCGCATACAGAGTGCCCATTGGGTTGGTGACGGCCTGGCGCTTCGCCGATTGCCCGACCAGCCTTTCGCCATTCTTCGCAAACGCAATCATGGAAGGCGTGGTGCGCGCACCTTCGGCGTTTTCAATCACGCGCACATCCTTGCCTTCAAGAATGGCGACGCAGGAATTGGTGGTGCCAAGGTCAATACCGATAACCTTACTCATCCGAGTTCTCCTCTACGGCGGATCGCGGCGGCCCAGAATGGCACCACGGCGATCCCCTAATGCTAAAACGATGGCCAAGCGCCACCGCGGATGGGGTTGCAGGAAGCCGCACCTGAAGGGGCGCGGTGTTCACGGGGTGGATGTATGTAACAGCGCGGGGTGAGACAAGATGCCCCGACGCCTTCTGTCTAAAATTTAGCGTGGCCCGCGGCGGCGGTTACGGTCCAATTCCACAGCACTCAGGGCGAAGGAAATCCGCACACGGTATTCCGCCGGGTTGCGCCCGGCAGGGAAAATGATGCTTTCCGGCACGGTCGTGACGCGGGCGCGGGTTTGATTGCCCTCAAAATTCACCGTAAGCAGCGCATCCTTCCGCTGGACCAATTGGCTGTCATCCCCACTGGTGACGGCCAGGAACCAGGGGAACTCCGCCCGATTGCCGCGCGTGGCAGGGCCACGTTCCACATCCATGATGGCGGCGACCCTGACATCCACCCCGCCGCCCCGAATATTGGCGCAGGTGACGCTGAGCCCCGCCATGCGCCCATCCACCACCATCGCGGCCAGATCAGGCGGCGCGCCGGGGCGAAAGCGGGTGATATCAGACCCATCGGCCAGGATGGTTACTCTGGGGCAAGGTGCCAGCGCCGGCTCCCGCGATGAGGAACCAGACCCGCACGCCGCAACCAGCCCCGCCAGAATCAGAACCCCAAAACGCCACATGCCGAAACCCCCTTTGACCCGAACGGGCTGCGGGCTACTCTGACCATTCTTCGCGTCGCGCCGCAACCCGTGGCCGGCCCCCTGGATGGACCCTGCGCCAATGGCCTCTGCCAAGCCGCCCCTGAACCTTCTGCTCGCTGGCCCGCGCGGCTTTTGCGCCGGCGTGGACCGCGCCATCAAGATTGTGGAGGAAGCGCTGAAACGCCACGGCGCCCCGGTCTATGTGCGCCATGAAATCGTCCATAACCGCTTCGTAGTCGAAAACCTGGAAAAACAGGGCGCGGTCTTTGTGGAGGAGCTCAGCGAAATCCCGAATGACGGCCAGCCCGTGGTGTTTTCCGCCCATGGCGTGCCGAAATCTGTCCCAGCCGAAGCAGCGCAGCGCATGATGTTCGCACTCGACGCCACCTGCCCGCTGGTGAGCAAGGTGCATCGCGAAGCCGAACGCCATCATGAACATGGCCGCCATCTTTTCCTGATTGGCCATGCCGGCCATCCTGAGGTGATCGGCACCATGGGCCAATTGCCCGAAGGTGCGGTGACTTTGGTGCAGGATGCGGATGATGCGCGGAGCGTGATACCGCCCGAAGGCGCGACGCTTGCCTTCACCACGCAGACCACGCTTTCCGTGGATGATACGGCGGAAATCATTGGCATCCTGCAACAGCGCTTCCCCGATATCCGTGGCCCCGCCAAGGAAGATATCTGCTACGCCACCACCAATCGCCAGGCGGCGGTGAAGGCGATTGCCGCGCGTTCCGATCTGGTGGTGGTGGTGGGCGCGCCCAATTCATCCAATAGCCAGCGCCTGCGCGAAGTGGCGGAGCGTAGCGGCGCACGCCGCGCGGTGATGGTGCAGCGCGGCGCTGATCTTGATCTTTCCCTGGTGCAGGGCTGCAAGACCGTGGGTGTGACCGCCGGCGCCAGCGCGCCCGAAGTGCTGGTGGAAGAAGTGCTTGCCCGCCTGCGTGAAGCCTATGCGCTGGAAATCGAAGAAGTGGTGGTGGCCGTAGAACAAATCACTTTCCGCCTGCCGCGCGGACTCGCCGCCGAATAATGGCTGTCTATACGGAGGTTTCGGATGAGGCGTTGCGCGCCTTCCTGGCCGAGTATGCGCTGGGTGAATTGCTCGCTTTTCGTGGCATTGCGGAGGGTGTGGAGAATTCCAACTACGCGCTGAAAACCGAAACAGGCGATTTCATCCTGACGCTCTATGAAAAGCGCGTCGACCCGGCGGAATTGCCGTATTTTCTCGGCCTGATGGAACACTTGGCCGCGCGCGGCATGGCCTGCCCGACGCCCGTGCATGGGCAGGATGGCGCGGCGCTGCGGGAATTGGCCGGGCGGCCGGCGGCGATTGTCACCTTTCTGCCGGGTGTTTGGCCGCGCCGCGTGCGGGCGGAACATTGCGCGCCACTCGGCAAGGCTTTGGCGGAAATGCATTTGGCCGGCGCGGGGTTTGCGATGCGCCGGCCCAATGCGCTTGGCCCCAAGGGCTGGGCACCCTTGCTGGATGGCTGCCGCGCGCGGGGTGATGAGGTGCAGCCCGGCCTGATTGCGGAACTTGATGCGGCGCTTGCCGGAATTCTTTCCGCCTGGCCGGCCGAAGGCAGCCTGCCGGTTGGGCAAATCCACGCCGATCTTTTCCCCGATAATGCCTTCTTCCTGCCGGGCACCGATGGTCAGCCGCGCGTCTCAGGCGTGATTGATTTCTATTTCGCCTGCACGGATCTTTTCGCCTATGACATCGCGGTTTGCCTGAATGCCTGGTGCTTTGAGCCGGATTATTCCTTCAACGTCACCCGCGCCCGCGCCATGCTGGGCGCCTATCGCGCCATGCGCCCGATGAATGAGGCTGAATTGGCCGCGCTGCCGGTGCTTTGCCGCGGTGCGGCGCTGCGCTTTCTGCTGACCAGGCTGTATGACTGGACCCACACACCCGAAGGCGCCTTGGTGACGCGGAAAGACCCGGTGGAATATCTGCGGAAACTACGCTTCTTCAGCGGCGCCGAAACGCTTGCGGCCTTTGGACTGTGACCGGCAGCGCGGACCCGCGCCCCTTGGTCCAGATTTGGACCGATGGCGGCTGCAAACCCAACCCCGGCCCCGGCGGCTGGGCCGCCATTCTGCGCTTTGGCGAACATGAAAAGGAACTTTCGGGCGGCGAGGCCGAGACCACCAATAACCGCATGGAATTGACCGCAGCGCTCAAGGCGCTTGAGGCACTGAAAAAACCCTGCCGCGTGGCGTTGCATACCGATAGCGAATATCTGCGGAACGGCATCAGCCGCTGGATCCATGGCTGGGTCCGCGCCAATTGGCGCAATGCGGCGAAGGAGCCGGTGAAGAACCTTGATTTGTGGCAGGCCATTCTGGCCGCCGCCAAGCCGCATGAGATTGAATGGCATTGGGTACGCGGCCATGCCGGGGACCCCATGAATGAACGCGCCGATGCGCTGGCGACGGTGGCGCGGGACGCAGCTTCGAGAGGTTGAGCTTGCCTGACCCCTGCCCTGGCGGGTATATCCCGAGAGCGGCGCGGGCGTAGTTCAGAGGTAGAACGTCAGCTTCCCAAGCTGAATGTCGGGGGTTCGATTCCCCCCGCCCGCTCCACTCCCCCCAACGCTTGCGTCCCGCCCCACTTCCGGCAGGATGGCCCCCATCATTTGGGGGAGCGATCCATGAATATCACCTTGAACGGGCGCGCCGCGCTTATTACCGGCGGGTCCAAGGGCCTCGGCCTTGCCATGGCGAAAATGTTTGCTGAATCGGGCGGGCATGTCGCCATTGTGGCGCGCGGGGCGGAAAGCCTTGCCAAGGCGGAAGCGGAAATCCGCGCCGCTGCGCCCAGCGCCAAGGTTGCCGCCATTGCCGCTGATATCCGCACCGCTGAAGGCTGCGAAGCTGCCTATGCCGCGGCGGTGAAGGGCCTCGGCCAGATGGATATCCTGATCAATAATGCCGGAACCTCTCAGCGCGGCGGCTTCCTCGAAGTAACGGATGCGCTTTGGCAGGATGATCTGGACCTCAAGCTTTTCGCCGCCATCCGGCTGTGCCGCTTGGCACTGCCCGCCATGCGGGACCGCAAATGGGGCCGCATCATCAATGTGCTCAATATCGGCGCCAAGGCACCGCCGGGCGGGTCCACGCCTACCTCAGTCTCGCGCGCGGCCGGCATGGCGCTCACCAAGGCTATGGCGAATGAATTCGCACCCCATAATGTGCTGGTGAATGCCATGCTGGTTGGCATTATCGAAAGCGATCAATGGGTGCGCCGCCACGCCGCCGAAAAGCGCAACATCACCTGGGAAGATTGGAAGGCCGAACAAGGCAAGGCCGTGCCAATTGGCCGCATCGGCAAGGCCGAGGAATTCGCTGCCATGGCACTGCTATTGGCCAGCGAACAGGGCGGCTTCATCAGCGGCACTGCCATCAATGTGGATGGCGGCAAAAGCCCGGTGGTATAAGCGGACCTGTCACGCGCCTGCCGCGGGCTCCCGCGGCAGGGCGAAAACCCCGCTGGCGCGTAGCACAGGCTTGCCATCCGCCATGCAGACGCCTTGCACGAAAACCAGCGTGCGGGTGCGGCGCAGCAGCACCGGTTCGCATTGCAGCCAGGTGCCAAGCAGCGCAGGCGCCAGATAATCCGAATTCAGGCTGATGGTGGTGAAGAACCCCGTCACCCCAGCCAGATTGAAGCCGCCGATCCCAAGTGCCAGGTCAGCAAAAGTCGCCAACATGCCCCCATGGGCCATGTCCTTGCTGTTGCAATGGCGCTTTTCGATCCGAAGCCCAAAGGCAAGCGGCCCGTGATCCCGCCGGATCATGATGGGGCCGATGGGTTCCAGAAACGGCCCCCCGGCAGGGCGGGGCACGAAGCCTTCGGGAATGGCGGGGGCAACAGGGTTATCCAAGGCAGGCGGCTTTCAGGCTGGATGGGGCGGAAAGCTCTATACTGGAAGCCCGCCCAGGGAAACGTCCGAAGCCTCTGCCTTGGCTTTGCCCCGATTTATCCCTAAGCCCCGCGCGATGCGGAGCGATGATTGACCATGAATGCCACTTCCCCCCTGATCCTGCCCGTGATCCTGTCCGGCGGCACCGGCACGCGGCTATGGCCGCTATCCCGCGAAAGCTACCCCAAGCAGTTCTGGCCGCTCGCTTCCGACAAGACCATGCTGGCGGAAACCGCCGCGCGGGGTTCTGGCGCGGGCTTCCTGCCGCCTATGGTTGTTTGCAATGAAGCGCATCGCTTCCTGGTGGCCGAGCAATTGCGCGACAAGGGTGCGGCCATCGTGCTGGAACCGATTGGCCGCAATAGCGCGCCCGCCATCGCCGCCGCGGCTTTGCTCGCTGAGGAAACGGCGCCCGGCGCGGTGCTGTGGTTCATGGCCGCCGATGCAGCAATTGGCGATGTGGCGGCGCTGCAAACCGCGTTGGCCAAGGCCGCTGCGGCGGCGCAAGCGGGGGCGATTGTCACCTTCGGCATGCAGCCCACCGCGCCTGAAACGGGCTATGGCTATATCGAAGCCGGTGATGCCTTGCCGGGCAGCGATGGCGTGAAGCGCATCGCGCGCTTTGTGGAAAAGCCTGATGCGGCCCGCGCGGCAGAGTTTCTCAAAACCGGCCGGCATTTGTGGAATTCCGGCATGTTTGTCGCCACCGCCGCGACCATGTTGGCCGAGCTTGAAACCCATGCGCCAGAGGTGCTGAAGGGTGTGCGCGCTGCGGTTGCCGGTGCCGCGCGCGATGGGGATTTTATCCGCCTGGAAGCCGCGGCTTTCTCCACGACACCTTCCATCAGCATTGATTACGCGGTGATGGAACGCACGCAAAAATCCGCCGTTGTGCCCGCTTCCATCGGCTGGTCCGACATCGGTTCCTGGGCCGCGCTATGGGAAATTCAGCCGAAGGACGCTGCGGGCAATGCCACGCATGGCCCGGTGGCCTTGGTGGATGCCAAGAATTGCTATGTGCGCAGTGAAGGCATCCTCACCGGCGTGATCGGGCTTGAAGGCGTCGTGGTGGTAGTGACGGATGATGCCGTGCTCGCCATGCATCGCGACCACGCGCAGGATGTGAAAAAGCTGGTGGATCAGTTGAAGGCGCGCGGCGCCAAGGAAGCCACTGAACATCGCCGCGCCTATCGCCCCTGGGGCCATTACGAAGGGCTGATCATGGGGGATCGCTTCCAGGTCAAGAAAATCGAAGTCCGCCCAGGCGCCAAGCTTTCCCTGCAAAAGCACTTTCATCGCGCCGAGCATTGGGTGGTGGTCTCCGGCACTGCCATTGTGCAGCGGGACGGGGAAGAAATAATGCTGCGGGAGAATGAAAGCGTCTATCTGCCGCTGGGCTGCATCCATCGCATGGAAAACCCGGGCAAGATCCCCCTGACGCTGATTGAGGTGCAGTCCGGATCCTACCTTGGCGAAGATGATATCGTACGCTTTGAGGATACTTACGGGCGGAGTTGATTTTTATCATGTTCCTGACGGGGTGAATGGTGCAGCTTGCGCGCTTTGCAGGGGGAATTCTGCATGGCCGAGCATCCCGAACCTCATCATCACCGCCGCCACATCCATTTGCGTACCGCCCTGTCGCGCGCTCGGCAAAGGCGGCGCGGTGAAGGGCCTGCGCCTGACCTGACCCTTGGTGAGAGGCTTTCCGATCTGGTGGCGGCAACGGTCGGGTCCTGGCGCTTTATCCTGATCCAGTCCGGGCTATTGCTGGCCTGGCTGATTGCCAATGCGGCCTTTGGCGGCAATGCCTGGGACCCCTATCCCTTCATCCTGCTGAACCTGATGCTGTCCTTCCAGGCGGCCTATACAGCGCCCATCATCATGATGAGCCAGAACCGCCAAGCCGATATAGATCGCATCCGGTCCATCGCCGATTACCAAGTGAATATCCGCGCCGAGGCCGAAATCAGCCTGCTGCATGAAAAGCTGGACCTGCTGCGCGAACAGCAAGTGGCGGAGCTGATTTCGCTGCTTAAGGCTTCCCTTTCCCGTATCGAGGCATTGGAGAACCGTATGCTGCCCGGCCCACCGCCGCCCTGAAAATCACCCTTCGACTGCCGCGGGGGATGTGCAAGACTGTTCCATAATGGCGAGACGACTACAGCCGAAGGATGAGAGGCGTTTCAATGGAATGGATACTGCAAACCCTGATGAAGATGGGCGCGGCGGCCGCATCCATCTTCATCCATCGCGACTCCCCGAATTTCGAAGTTGTGCAGGGCATGCTGGCCATTCTGGCGCTGGTTGGCTGCGTGCTGCTGATCACCTTTGCCTTCCGGAAAAAATAATCGCATGACGGATCTTCGCGCCGCATTGGAAGAAGCCCGCCGGGGCTTACTGGATCTTTCCACGCGCAACCGGCTGCTATCCCTGCCCAAGCCGGGTGCTTCACGCGGTGTCATCATCATTGATGATGAGGATGCGGATTTTGTCCTTGGCGCATTGCAGGCGGGCCGTGCCTTCGGCTTTGAAGCTTCGGCCGCCACGCCCGAAACCATGCCTGAGGAAGCAACCCCCGGCAAGCCGCGCCGCGCACGCAGCGTGAAGGTAAAGGTGGAAGGTGTTGGCACCGCTAAAGCCGACGCAGCGCGGGAAGACTATCAACGCGATGACAAGCTGCGTGTGCAATTGCCGCCGACAGACCTTGTGCGCCGGCTGCGCGACATCATGCAGGATGCGCGCACCGCCCGCGAAGAAACCGGCGTGCCCACGCTTTACTTGGCGCTTGGTGCGCTGATCTGGCGCGATCCCGCGACACCCGAGACCGAACGTCGCGCCCCTTTGGCGCTGCTGCCGGTGGCGCTGGAACGCGAAGGGGTATCGCAGAATTTCAAGCTGCGCGGCGCGGTTGGCGATATCGCGGAGAACCTGTCGCTCCGCGAAATGCTCAAGGTGAATTTCAAGGCCGCGCTGCCGGATTTTGATATGGAGGCCTATACGCCAACCGCCTGGGCAGAAGCCGTCGCAGCGCTGGTGGCAGAACGCGCGAATTGGCGGGTGGATGCCGATGCGCTGGCGATTGGGCTATTCTCCTTCGCTAAATTCCTGATGTGGCGCGACCTGGGGCCTGAGGAAAATCCAGGCCTGGCCGATCACCCAATGGTGCGCGCGCTGGTGGGTGGAGAAACACTTTCGATCCCGCCTGTCTTTGCCGATGACGCCGATGTGGATGTCGAAATCCCGGTGGAGCGGCTTGATCATGTGATGGATGTAGATGGCAGCCAGGCTTTGGCGGCGGAAGCCGTCCGGCGCGGCGGGCATGTGGTGATCCAGGGTCCACCCGGCACCGGCAAAAGCCAGACCATCAGCAATATCATCGCTCAGGCCGTGCTGGATGGGCGGAGTGTGCTGTTTGTTGCGGAAAAACTCGCCGCCCTTGAAGTGGTGAAGCGCCGGTTGGAGAGTATTGGCCTTGGCGCTGCCTGCCTGGAATTGCATTCGGAAAAGCAATCAAAGCGCGCGGTGCTGGATGAATTGCGCGCGACACTTTCCCTGCCCATGCCGCCCAAGCCGGATCGTGATGCGGTGGTGCGCCGGCTTGGATCACTGCGTGGGCGGATCAATCGCCATGCGGCAGCGATGCGCGGAACGGTTGGTGCTTCGGGCCTTGCGCTGCATCAGGTGATCGGCGCGCTGGTTGGCTTGCGGCAACGCGGTGTGGCGGCGCCGGATTTTGTTGTGAGTGTCACGGAATGGGATGCGGGCGCGATTGAAGCCCGGCGCGATGCGATTAAGCTGCTGGCTGGCTATGCGGCAGAAGGCGGCGCGCAAAGCCCCTGGCGCGGCGTGATGGCCGATATCGGCCCCGCCGATGCGGACCGGCTGCTGGGGCGTTTGCCCGGCTGGATTCGTGCCTTTGCTGCGGCCGGTGCGGCGCTAGGGCCGGCAGCCGGGCCGAAGGCGGCGGAAAGCGCGCTTGCCTTGAACCCTGCCTTGGCGGCGGCACCTGCGCATGATGCAGCCGCGCTGAAGCATGAAGCCTGGACGGGCGATCTGGCGCCGCTGGAAGCCCTGGTGCAGGCGCTGGACGCTTTACAGAAAGCCAAGGCCGATCCTCAGCTTTTGCCGGGTGCCTTGGATGTGGCGGGCATTGCGGAAGCGCGCGCCACGCTTGCCGAAGCGGGCGGTGTTTTCGGTTTTCTGTCCGGTGCGCGGCGCGATGCCAAAACGCTCGCGGCACGCGTTGCGCGTGATGCCGAAAACCCGCTGCTGGCACTTGATGCCGCGCTGGCCGGGCAGGCCGCACGTGAGGCGTTGCGCCAAGGCGATGCAATGGGCCGTGCGGCCTTCGGCACGCTCTGGCAGGGTGAGGCGAGTGATCCCGCGCCGCTGGCGGCCCTGCTTGGGTGGCGCAAGACACATGGCGCGGCGGCGCTGATGGCAATCGCGCAGGGTGTCAAACCAGCAGAAGCCGCGCCGCTGCAAGCCGCACTCGAAGCTTTTCAGGAATTGCAGCAGGCAACACAGCTTGATGAGCGCATCGCCTTTAGTGCGGATGAACCCGCCTTTTCTGCACTTGCTACGCGCTTGGGCGATTGGGCGTCTGCGCCGGAAGCGGTTGATGCTTGGCTTGGCTGGCGCCGCGCCGCTGCTTCGGCTGCGGGGCTAGAGCCCTTGCTTGAGCGCCTGACTGATGGGCGTGTCGCGCCCGAAGCGGCGGAGGATGTGTTTTCCTTCGCGCTGCATGAAGCCTTGCTCCGCGCTGCCATGGCGCAGCACCCGGAATTGGCGGCGTTTGACGGTGCGGCAGCGGATCGGCTGGTTGAGGATTTCCGCGAAGCCGATCGCGCGCGCATTACGCTGACGCGCGCGGAAGCGGCCTATGCCCATGCGCAGCGCGTGAAGGAAGTGCGCGATGGCGCGCCGGGAATGACCGTCCTGCGTGGTGAGATGGAAAAGAAGCGCGGCCATTTGCCGGTGCGCGAATTGCTGCTGCGCGCTTCCCTGGCGGTGCAAAAAGCCAAACCGATTTTCATGATGAGCCCGCTTTCGGTCGCGCAATTCCTGGCACCGCCGCATGGGCTGAAGCCCGGGCTTTCCTTTGATCTGCTGGTGATTGACGAGGCGAGCCAGGTGGAGCCCGTGGATGCGCTTGGCGCCATTGCGCGCTGCCGGCAGGTGGTGGTTGTGGGTGATGACAAGCAAATGCCGCCCACGCGCTTTTTTCAGCGCATGACGGGTGAGGAAGGGGAAGAAGCCGCCGAAGACACGGCTGAGGTTGTCGCGGCGCGGGATGTCGAAAGCATTCTGGGGCTTTGCAATGCGCGCGGCCTGCCATCGGCCATGCTGCGTTGGCATTATCGCAGCCGGCATGAAAGCCTGATCGCGACATCCAACGCGGAATTCTACGACAATCGGCTTTTCATTCTGCCTTCGCCGCGCGCGCGTTCAGCCGCGCTTGGGCTTTCACTGCGGCGCGTTGAAGGACGGTTTGATACGGGCGGCACCGGCACTAATGCCGAAGAAGCCCGCGCCGTGGCGGAAGCCGTCATCGCCCATGCGCGGGAGACGCCCGGCGATACCTTGGGCGTCGCGGCGTTTTCCATCCGTCAGCGTGATGCGATACTGAACGCAGTTGAAGCCGCGCGGCGCGAGAATCCGGATACGGAAGCGTTTTTCAGCGCACATCCAGATGAGCCCTTCTTTGTGAAAAACTTGGAAAACGTGCAAGGAGATGAACGCGATTCAATCATGATTTCGGTGGGCTACGGGCGCGGCGCCGATGGCAAGCTTGCCATGCGCTTCGGCCCGCTTTCCGCCGATGGCGGCGAACGCCGACTGAATGTGCTGATCACGCGCGCGAAGAAGCGCTGCATTGTTTTTTCCTCCATCGGTGCGGACGACATTGATCTGGCCCGCGCCTCGGGGCGTGGTGTCGCGACGCTCAAATCCTTCCTCGCCTTCGCCGCCGCCGGGGATGCACCGCGCGCCGCAGCAGCAAAAACCCAGCCGGCGCCAATCGCGGCGGCCATTGGCAAGGCGATTGAAGCCGCCGGCAAGGAAGCCGTGCCGCGCGTGGGTATGGCCGGCCTGTTTTTGGATGTTGCAGCGCGCGAGTCCGGCAATTACGTGCTGGGCATTGAAGCCGATGCCGGTGATTGGGCGGCGCTACGCTGCGCGCGGGATCGTGAAAGGGGCCGCGATAGCGCCCTGCAAGCCATGGGCTGGAAGCTGGCGCGTGCCTGGTCGCTTTCCTGGTATGGCAGGCCAGAGGCCGAGGCTGCGCGCATCGCCGCGCTACTTGGCGCCGCCCCTGTCACTACCGCGCCTGAAACAGCCGCACCCGCACCAGAAACCGGCTTGGCGGAGCCTTACCGCGAAGCGGCGCCGGAGGTGCCGAAAGATACCGCCATTACCGATGTACCCTTTGCGACACTCGCGGGCATTCTGGCTGAAATCATCACTATTGAAGCGCCGATCACCACCGAAAGCCTTGCCGAGCGCGTGCGCTTGCTCTGGGGCTTGGAAGCGCTGCCCACGCCAGCGCGTGATGCGCTGCGCCAGGCTTTGGCGCTTGCGCGGCAATTGCATGGCGTGAAGGAAGAACAGGGTTTTCTTTTGGCCGAAAATGCCGCGATTTTGCCGAGGGATCGCCGCGCGGCCGGCGCCCATTTGCGCCGCGCCGCGGCGGTGTCTCCGCGCGAAATCGCTGCCGCTGCCGAAAAACTCTTGGCGCTGCGCCCAGCGACAACAGAGGCGGAACTCGCCGCCGGTATTCATCGCCTGCTGGCGCTGGATGCCAATGCGCAAACCGCCATCTCGGCGCGGCTTGCAGGCTTGATCGGCGCGGGGGTGGTGAAGCTTTAGCGCATGAAGGCCGCTTCGCCCCACGCCGTTCTGCCGCCGCGCACGCATGGGTAGCGTCACCTCCGCCCGCGGCGCAGCGCTGTTTGGCGCGCGTGATGCGGTGGGGGCGGCAGGCGTGGCCATGGCGGCCACCTTCCTC
>Ga0315900_10009759_pt1 | contig 12128 bp, 12 predicted proteins | sample LakEriMetagenome_FD_203521 | JGI IMG/M metagenome (GOLD analysis project Ga0315900, IMG submission 203521) | Freshwater fungal communities from buoy surface, Lake Erie, Ohio, United States - Buoy 12 MA114 | ecosystem: Environmental > Aquatic > Freshwater > Lake > Lake biofilm | place: USA: Lake...
TGGCGATCGAGGCACTGAAGTGGGCGACGGGCCGGCCGAGCATCCTCGGGCTGGGGGTGGCGCTCGCCCACGCCTTCTGTCGCTCCGACCCGGCGCTCGCGTCGCCCGACGTGGTCGTGATGTTCACCCCAGGCAGCTACAAGGGCGGCGTGCTCGGCAACCTCGACGACTTCCCGGGCGTGACTTGCGGCGGCTGGCAGCTGCGCCCGCACAGCCGCGGCTTCGTGCGCGTGCGCTCGCCCGATCCCTTCCAGTTCCCCGCGATCCAGCCCAACTACCTGGCCGACGCGCGCGACCAGGCGGCAGCGCTGTGGGCGCTGAAGATGGCCCGCCGCATCATGGGCACCGAACCCATGGCGCGCCATGTGGCCGAGGAACTCGCCCCAGGCCCGGGGCTGGTCGACGATGACGCCCTGCTCGACTACGCCCGCCGCACCGGCACGACGACCGCGCATCTCGTCGGAACCTGCCGCATGGGTCCCGATGATGATCCGTCGGCCGTGGTCGACGCGCAGCTGCGGGTGCGCGGCGTGCAGTCGCTGCGCGTCGTGGATGCGTCGGTGATGCCGACGATCACCTCCGGCAACACCCATGCCCCCACGCTCATGATCGCGGAGAAAGCGGCCGACCTGATCCTCGGGCGCGCCGCGGCCTGACCCTCGGGCGCGCCGCCGTGGAGCCTGCGACGCGCCGCGACCCGCATTCAGCCGCCGGCTTTCGCGCGTTCCGCCCAGGTCACGCCGCCGCTGGCCCAGTCATGCCTGGCGATGTCGTAGAAGAGCACCTCGACGGACTCGGGCTTGCTGCCGAGTGCGCGCACGCAGGCCTGCGTGAGTTCACGGGCGAGCTCGGCTTTCTGCTCGGGGGTGCGGCCTTCGAAGAGCTCGACTCTCAGGGTGGGCATCGGCAGTCTCCAGGGATGGGCAGGCATCAGGCGCGGGGCCGGAACAGGCGGAAGGTCCCCTGGCCGGCAGCCACGAGCGCCTCGTCGGCATCGCGGATCTCGGCGCGGACAAAGACGGTGCGCGCCGAGCCGCTCAGCGTCCAGACACGGCAGCAGAAGGGCGCGCGCCGCGCCGGGGCGATGTACTGAACGCTGGCGTCGACCGTGGCACAGCCGCCACCGTCCTCGCCGCGCGTCATCGCGGCGAACGCCATCGTGGTGTCGAGCAGGGTGAACAGCACGCCGCCGTGCGGCTGGCCCGGCGAGGGCCAGCACACCGCCTCGCGCGGCTCGAGCCACGAGACCGCATCGCCTTCGCCCGCCGATTCCAGGCGGATGCCGAGCGTGCGGTACAGCGGGTTGTCGTTGAGCCGCGCCAGGCGCTCGGCGTCGAATCTCACGGCGCGCCGGTCAGGCGAGCGACAGCGTGACGTCGATGTTGCCGCGGGTGGCGTTCGAGTAGGGGCAGACCTGGTGCGCGGCGTCGAGCAGGGCCTGAGCCTGCGCGCGATCCATGCCCGGCAGGCTGACCTTCAGGCGAACGGCCACGCCGAACACCTGCCCCATCGGGCCGAGGTCGACTTCGGCATCGACCGCCACGCTGTCGGGAACCGCCACTTTCATCCGGTTGCCGACGGCCTTCAGCGCGCCGATGAAGCAGGCCGAGTAGCCCGCCGCGAAGAGCTGCTCGGGGTTGGTGCCGTTACCGGCTCCGCCCGGGCGGCTGTGGACGATATCGAGGCGACCGTCGTCGGAGCGCGACGCGCCTTCGCGGCCCCCGGTGGTGTGGGTGCGGGCGGTGTAGGTGACCTTGTCGAGGGCGGGCATGGCGAGACTCCAGAAGGGGAGGCCCGGAGTCTAGCCGGCGCGGCCGCACCCGGCAGGGTACCCCGTTTCATGGCCGGGATACCCGGGCCCCGACGGGGGTCAACCTTCACCGCAAAGCGGCGCCACCCGCGGGCGGTCGCTTATGCCGCGAGCGCATCAGCTAAGACGCTTTCCTCGCTTCCCCGGGGCCGGCGCAGGCGCGACAATCCAGCGGCGGCAGTTCGCGCCTCCCCCACCGCATCGCGTCGCGATACGCGCCTGATCACCCCCTGATCCGCCCGCCTTTTCCCATGAACTTCCAGCAGCTTCGCGCGGTACGCGAGACCGTCCGACAAGGCTTCAACCTCACGCTGGTCGCCGAGGCGCTGCACACCTCGCAGCCCGGCGTCAGCCGGCAACTGAAGGAACTCGAGCAGGAACTCGGCGTGGCGCTTTTCGCACGCGCCGGCCGTCGTCTGCTCGGCCTGACCCCGCCAGGTAAAGCGATCCTGCCGATCATCGAACGGCTGGTGCGCGATGCCGAGAACCTGCGCCGCGCGGGCGCCGAGTACGGCGCCGCCGACCGCGGCCTGCTCACCGTCGCGGCCACCCACACCCAGGCCCGCTATGCGCTGCCCTCGGCGGTGCGCGACTTTCGCGCAGCGCACCCTGGGGTGACCCTGCATCTCCAGCAGGGCTCACCCAGGCAGATCGCGGAACTGGTGGGCAACGGGGACGCCGACGTCGGCATCGCCACCGAGGCGCTTGCCGACTACCCGGAACTCGTGACGCTGCCCTGCTACCGGTGGACGCACATCGTCGTCACCCCGCCGGACCACCCCCTCGCCCGGGAGATGGCCGCCGGCGAGCCCCTTACGCTGCAGGGGCTCGCGCGCTTCCCGCTGATCACCTACGAGCCCGGCTACACCGGCCGGCGCCACATCGACGAGGCCTTCGAGCGGGCCGGCCTGCGCTACGAGGTGGCGCTCTCGGCGATGGACGCCGACGTGATCAAGACCTACGTCGAACTCGGCGTAGGCGTGGGCATCATCGCCTCGATGGCCTTCGACGAAAGCCGCGACACGACCCTGAGCGCGCGCGACGCCGGCCATCTCTTCGCCGTGAACACCACCCGGGTCGCAGTACGGCGCGGCGCCTTCCTGCGCGGCTACGTCCACGCCTTCATCGAGACCTTCGCGCCGACCCTCGACCGCGCGGCCATCGAGGCTGCGATGCATGCCGCAAGCACGCCCCCTGATGCGGAAAACACATGAACTAAGACGATTTCATTCGTTGTTAGAAGGTTTCGGCTCGGCAACGATGCGGGTCCCGCACGGCCCTGGCGTCCGGTCTTCCCGATCGGCGCGCCCCGCCTGCCACGCTCGCCAGGAACCTTCCGACCATGACCCGCCTCACGCTGCACAGCGCCGAAAGCGCCCCCGAAGCCAGCCGTCCCTGGGTGAACCGCGCCCAGTCCGCCAACGGCTTCCTGCCCAATCTGATCGGCGTGCTTGCCAGCGCCCCCGCCGCCCTCGAGACCTACTTCACCGTCGGTGAGATCAATGCGCGTACCAGCCTCACGCTGGCCGAGCGCGAAGTCGTCCAGATCACCGCGGCCCGGCTGCACGGCTGCGAATTCTGCGTGGCCGGTCACAGCGCGATCGCGCTTCGCAAGGCCGGGCTGAGCGCCGCGCAGGTCGTGGCACTGCACCGTGGCGAGCCGGTGGGCCAGCCTCGGCTCGATGCGATCGCCGCCTTCGCCAGCGCGGTGATCGCCACGCGCGGGGCCACGAGCGAGTCCGCCCTGCAGGCCTTCCTCGCGGCCGGCTTCAGCGAGCAGCAGGCCCTCGAAACCGTGCTCGGCATCAGCCTGGCCACGCTGTGCAACTTCGCCAACTCGCTGGCGGGCAGTCCGGTCAACCCGCAGCTCGAGGCCTTCCGTCCCGGCGTCCTCGCCGCACCAGCGGCGCAAGCCGCCTGATCGCACCCGCGAGCACGCCATGAGCACCCTCCTGCCGGCCGATCTGACGGCCTTCCTCGAGCGCCATGCTGCCTCCCTCGACGAGAGCGCGGCGCATGCCGATGCCCTGGTGCCGGCACTCGGCGCCAGCGGGCTGCTGGCCGAGGGCGTGCCCACCGCGCATGGCGGCAGCGGCACGCCGTTGTCGGCCGGCGTGTGCGCCATTGCCGCGGTGGCGCGCCACTCCCTGGCCGCAGCCTTCGTCGCCTGGGGTCAGCGCGCCTTCATCGAGTATCTGGTGCGCGGCCGCAACGCCGGCTTGCGCGAGCGCTGGCTGCCGGACCTGCTCACCGGTCGCATCGCCGGCGCCACCGGATTGTCGAACGCGATGAAGTTCCTGTCCGGCATCGAGTCGCTCGGGCTGAGCGCCAGACCGCGGTCGCCGGGCGGCGCACCCGGCATGCTCGACCTGTCGGGCTCGGTACCGTGGGCGACCAACCTGCGGCCCGCCGGGTTTCTGGTCGCCGTGGCCGTCGCGCGCGAGGACGGCGGCGCGCCCTTCGTCGCCGCGCTTCCCTCCTCCCGGGCCGGGCTGCAGCGCAGCGCCGATCTCGATCTGATCGGGCTGCGCGGCACCCGAACCGCGTCGCTCGCGCTGCGCGACCTCCCGCTGTCCGACGACGATCTGATCGCCGCCGATGCCCGGACCTGGCTGCCGGCCGTGCGGCCGGCCTTCCTGGGACTGCAGTGCGGGCTGTCGATCGGCCTGGCACGCGCCTGCCTCGACGCAGCACGCCAGCACGGCGTCCATGCCAAGGCGGTGCTCGGCGAGCCGATCGAGGCGGCAGATCGGGCGCTCACCGAGACCGAGGCGACCCTGCTCGCGGGGCTGGACGACGGCCGCTTCCGCGCAGCGCCGGCGTCGCTCTTCGAGCTGCGCATCCGCCTGGCCGGTATCGTGCTCGAGGCCGCCCAGCTCGAGCTGCAGGCCGCCGGCGGGCGGGCCTACCACCGCGACCAGCCGCTGGGCTTCGCACGGCGCTGGCGCGAGGCCGCCTTCATCCCGATCGTCACGCCCAGCCTGTCGCAACTGCGCGGAGAACTGCTGCGACACCGCGAGCGAAGCACGCTCGCCGCCGCGGCATGAGCGCGTCGACGCCCCTGCTGCAGGCCCACGGGCTCGCCTTCGCCTGGCCCGGCCGGGCACCGCTGTTCGAAGCCGTCGACCTGCGGGTGGCCCCGGGGGAGATCGTCGCGCTGCTCGGTGGCAGCGGCTGCGGCAAGAGCACCCTGCTGCGCGTGCTGGCCGGACTCGCGATGCCGGCCGGGGGCTCGGTGCGCTTCGACGGGCAGCCGCTCGTCGAGCCCCATCCGCGGACGGCCCTGCTCTTCCAGAAGCCCAGCCTGCTGCCATGGCTGAGCGTGGCCGACAACGTCGCCTTCGGTCTCGACTTCCAGCGTCAGCCCGCGGTCGATGCCGGCGGGCGTGAGGCGCGTGTCCAGGCCGCGCTTGCTGCGGTCGGACTGCCGCAGGCTGGCGCACTGCGCCCGGCGCAACTCTCCGGCGGCATGGCGCAGAGGGTCGCGCTCGCCCGGGGCCTCGCGCGGCAGCCACGCCTGCTGCTGGCCGACGAGCCTTTTTCGGCACTCGATGCCATCACCCGCCACGACATGCAGACCCTGCTGGTGGATGTCGTGCACCGGGCGGGCAGCGCGGTGCTGCTGGTGACTCACGATATCGACGAGGCGCTCGCCGTCGCCGACCGGGTGATGCTGATGGGCCCCCGCGGCGACGGCCGCGCACCCGGCGTGTGCGGCGAATGGCCGCTGCCCGGGGACCGCGATCCGCAGGCCCGCCAGGCCTTTCGCGCACCCATCCACGCGGCGCTCCAGACGGCGCTGCGCCACCAACCTGCCCTCCTGCCCGCATGACGCCTTCACGCCCTTTCCACCGCTGCACCGCCGTCGCCTGCGAATGCGGCATCACCCGCCGTGACTGGCTGCGCCTGTCGATGCTCGCCGGCGCCGCGGCCTCGCCGCTGCTGCGCGCCGGCGACGCCCGCGCGCAGGCCTTCAAGGGCGACGATCAGCCGGTGCGCATCGGCTACCTGCCGATCACCGACGCCACGCCGCTGCTGATTGCCCATGCCCGCAAGCTCTTCGAGGCGGAAGGTCTGAAGACCGACACGCCGCGGCTGTTCCGCAGCTGGGCGCAGGTGGTCGAGGCCTTCGTGGGCGGCCAGGTCAATCTGATCCACCTGCTGTCGCCCGCTGCCCTCTGGGTGCGCTACGGCACGCGCTTTCCGGCGCGCGTGACCGCCTGGAACCATGTCAACGGTTCGGCCCTGACGGTGGCTCCCTCGATCGGCTCGATCGCCGAACTCGGCGGCAAGACCGTCGCGGTGCCCTTCTGGTACAGCATCCACAACCTGCTGCTGCAGCGACTGCTGCGCGAGGCGAAGCTCGTGCCGGTGCTAAGACCGCGCGACACCGCGATCGCCCCGAACGAGGTCAACCTGATCGTGCTGCCACCGGCCGAGATGGTGTCGGCGCTCGCCGCGCGGGCGATCGCCGCTTTCATCGTCGCCGACCCCTTCAACGCCGCGGCCGAGCTCGCCGGCGTCGGCAAGGTGCTGCGATTCTCGGGCGACATCTGGAAGAACCACGCCTGCTGCGTCACGCTGCTGGCCGAGCGCGATCTCACCGAGCGCCCCGAGTGGGCCCAGCGGGTGAACACCGCGCTGGTGCGCGCGCAGCTCTGGGTGCGCGGCAATCAGGTCGAGACCGCGCGCCTGCTCGCCAGCACCGGCGAGGGCCGCTACACGCCGCACCCGCTGCGCACCCTTGCCAAGGTGCTGGCCGAGACCGACTACGCAACCTATGAAGCGGCCGGCATCGTGCGCAACAAGGGCTGGTACCAGCGCCGCATCGACTTCCAGCCCTTCCCCTTCGCCAGCTACACGGAGCAGCTGGTGCGCGAGCTGCGCCAGACCCGGCTCGAGGGCGACAGCCGCTTCCTCGAGAGCCTCGATCCCGCCTTCGTCGCGCGCGACCTGGTGGATGACCGCTTCGTGCGCCAGGCGCTCGCTGCGGTGGGCGGCCCGCAGGCCTTCGGACTGCCCGCCGACCTGCTGCGTCGCGAGGTGCTGACATGAGCCCTCTCACCGCCGTGCCATCGTCCGCGCCCGCAGACCCCGACACCGCGCGCGGTTGCGGCGGCAGCGCCCCGGGCGGCATGCTGCTCGCCGCCCTGAGCTTCGTGATCGCGATCGCGCTGTGGCAGGCAGGAGCCTGGGCGCTCGCGCTGCGTACGCCGGTGGCCGAGGCCTTCGGACCGCTGCCCGCGGCGCAGGCAGGCTGGGCGCTGCTCACCGGCGGCGACTTCGCGCGGCATGCGGCAGTCAGCCTTCAGCGGCTGGGCGCGGGCCTGCTCCTCGGCCTGCTCGTCGGCGTGCCCCTGGGTCTTCTGACCGGCCTGTCGCGCAGCTTCGCGCAGGCAAGCACGCCGCTCTTCCAGTTCCTGCGCATGGTGTCGCCTCTGAGCTGGATGCCGCTGGCGGTGATCGTGCTGGGCGTGGGCGATGCGCCGGTGATCTTCCTGCTCGGCTTCGCCGCGCTCTGGCCGATCCTGCTCAACACCGCAGCGGGTGTGAGCGCTCTCGACCCCGACTGGCTCGCGCTCGGACGCAGCCTGTCGGCCACGCGCCGCGAGATGGTGCTGCGCATCGTGCTGCCCGGGATCACCGCGCACCTGCTGACCGGCGTGCGTCTGGCGATCGGGCTGCTGTGGATCGTGATCGTGCCGGCCGAGATGCTCGGCGTGTCGGCCGGTCTCGGCTACTTCGTGCTCGACACCCGCGACCGGCTCGCCTACCCGGAACTGATGGCAGCCATCGTGCTGATCGGCGCTCTCGGCTGGGCGCTCGACGCCGCCGCCCGCAGGCTGCATGCCCACTGGGCCGGCAGCGGCTCGCGCGCAGGCCAGCGGCCGCGCCCGACGGTCACCGCGCTGCGCGAGCGTCTTGCCGGCAGCCTCAGCCGCGCAGCGGCAGCCCGGCGCCCAGCAGGATGAAGATCGCTCCGCAGGCCTGATTGAAGCGGGCACCCACCCGCGCCAGCCACGGGCGCAGCCGGTGCGCGCCCGCGGCGAGCAGCAGTTCGGTGAGGATCTCGACGATCGCGAAGCTGCCCGCCATCACCATGAACTGCAGCACGAGGGGGCGCGCCGGGTCCACGAACTGCGGCAGAAAGGCGACGAAGAAGAGCAGGCCCTTGGGGTTGGTGACCGCCGACAGGAAGCCCTGACGCGCCATCGCCCACGCGGTACCCGGCGAGCGCTCGCCCATGGCGAGCCCCTCACCGACCGGGGGCGCCCGCCACACCTGCACGCCGAGCCAGGCGAGGTAGGCGCCGCCGATCCACTTCATCGCCGCCAGACCGCCCGGGGAAGCCTGCAGCAGCGCACCGACGCCGAACAGCGAAACCGCGATCACGAGGACGAAGCCGAGGGCTCCGCCGAGGATGGTGGCCAGCGCGCGCCGCCAGCCATGCAGCGCGCCGTGCGTGAGCGCGAGCAGTCCGTTGGGGCCGGGCGACAACGACAGGCCGATCGCCGCGGCGAGGTAGATGAGCCAGGTGTCGAGTGCCATCGGTCTCAGGAATGGGGGCGGGGAAACGGTCGCGGGGGGACGGGGCTCGGGCGATCAGCAGAGCGCGCGAGCCAGCTCCGCCACCGAGGCGGGCGCACAACCCTCGGCCTTGTTGTTGATCGTGACGAAGGCGCGATGACCGGCATCGAGGGTACCGCGCATGACACGCGCGACCACGGCGCGGGTCTCGGGATCCTCGGCCTGCAGGCGATCGAAGGGCGCCCAGCGGTCGCGCGCCTGCGCGTAGCGCTGGCCACGCTGCAGATTCCAGCGGCACACCAGGTCGCCCGGCCACGCCGCCCGCAGAAAGGGCAATTGCGCGGCGGCCGGGGGCATGCGGTCATGCAGCCCCAGGCATGGACGCACACCATGCTCGCGCAGCAGCGCGGCCAGCGCCGGATCGAGCAGGACCGCATCGCGCACCTCGAGTGCGAGCAGCGCCTGCGCGGGCATCGACGGGGCCATCGCGGCAAGCAGCCGCCCCAGACGCGCGCGCCAGGCGGGCGCGTCGGACAGCCAGCGCGCCGGCAGCGGCGAGACCTGCAGCACGAGCACTCCGAGCGCGGCGCCCAGCCCCTCGCGCAGCGGCGCGATCACATCGGCCAGCGCATGAGCCGGATCGAGAAAGTGCGGGTTGTCAGCCCGCGGCGCACCGGTGGCGGGGTCACGCAGGCTCGCGTCGGTGAGCGTGGCCGGTGCTTTGACCACGAAGCGAAAGCCCGGCGGCACCTGCGCTGCCAGGCGCTGGTACTCGGCGGCCGCGAGCACCCGGTAGAAGCTGCGATCGAGGCTGACGCAGCGCATCAGCGGGTGCGCGGCGTAGGCCGCGAGCCCCTCGCGCGCCAGCGTGGCGGCCGGGTGACGGCGATCCCAGACCAGCCCCGCCCACCCCGGGAAGTGCCACGACGAGGTGCCGAGATGCCAGCGCCCCGGCCAGCGCGCCTCCAGGGCCTCGGCCAGCGCCCTTGAGGCGATGTCGGCGGGCGCCGGCGAGACGGCCGAGGCCACCGGAAACAGCGCGGGCTGGCCGGTCACGATCCCGATCAGAAACTCGCCCGCGTGCGCACCAGGAACTGCACGCGGCTGATGCCATCGGACGGGCGAAGTGGCACCGCCACATCGAGGTGCACCACGTTGCTGAAGGCGGCGCGCACGTTGAAGATGCGCAGACCCACGCCGGCATTGGCCACCCAGCCGCGATCCGACAGCGTGACCGGATCGCCTCCCCAGGCACGGCCGACATCGAGAAAGGCCGCCCCCCCCACCCGGAAGAGCTGAAACCAGTAAGGGTCGGTGTAGAAGCGCTCCTCCAGTGTCAGCAGCACCCGACGATCGCCACTGAGATAGCGCAGCGGAAAGCCGCGCAGGCCGTTGTCGCCGCCCAGCAGCAGCGTATCGAGCGGCGCCGGGTGCGTGAGCAGGTCGGCCGACAGCGCGGCGTAGAAGAGGCGACGGTGGTGATGCGGGAGGTAGTACTGCGCGTGGCCACCCAGGCGCTGACGCTCGATGCGGCCGTCGGCCAGCCGGCCGCTGATCGCGGCCGATGCGAGCAGCCGGTGCCGCCAGCGCGGCTCGAAGCCCCGGCTCACCGAGCCCTGGTAAAGCCAGGCGTCGCGATCGGCGCCGAACACCCCGGCCGAGCGGCCGAGCTGCGCGCTCGCCGCCAGCCCCATGGGCAGGAACTCCGAGCGGCCGATCTGGTTGATGTTCGAGGTCTTTTCGAAGCGGTCCTCGAGCAGCTCGACGCGCAGGAAGGGGCCGGCGAGGGTGGCATCGGGTGGGAGCTGCGGCGGCGCCACCCGCCCGGGTTCGGCGGCCCAGGCATCGTCGCGAACCTGCAGCCCGACCGATACCCGCCGCACCCAGCCATCGACGAGCCCGGTCGACCAGCCGCCGAAGATCTCGCCGAGATTCTCGCGGCGCCGGTACTCCGCCACCAGCTCGCCCGCCTGGTAGACCGGGTCGATGCGATTGTCGAGAGAGGCGCTGAAGCCCGCCGACCAGCGTGCATCCAGGGCATGGAAGGGCCGCACGATCCGCAGCACCCGACGCCGCCCGTCGTCGTTGCTCGCCTGCCCGAAGACCACCGAGGTCCAGGTCCCGAAGGCGCGGTCGGCCGACACCTGGAACTCGCTGCCCGAGCGGTCGACATTGCTGAAGCGCCCAAAGCCCAACGAGATGCCGGTACCCAGCAGGTTGTACTCCTGCAGCGACAGCGAATGCGAGTTGGCGCCGCCCGATCTCCCGGCACTCGCACCGAGGTCGAGGGTCCAGGCATCCCGGGTCTCGACCTCGATGTCGACCACCCCGTCACGCAGCGCCACTGGTCGGATCCGGACATCATGAAAGAAGCGCGTGCCGCGCAGCAGGCGTTCGGTCTCCTCGATGCGGCTCGCCGAGAGGGGATCACCCTGCCGAAACAGCAGCGCCGACGCGATCACGCCGGCGCGCGTACGCACATGCAGCGCGTTGGCGACCCGAAACAGCAGCTGGTCTTCGGCCGGATCGGTCGGGTCGAAGATGTTGCGGTTCACGATCCGGATCGCACCGATCCGCGCGCCCTGCGCCTCGAGCACGGCAAAGTCGGGCAGCGTCGTGGGCTCGACCAGCGCCGACGGCGGCGTCGCCCAGGCGCGCCCGCAAGGGAAGGCTACCGCCCCGACAGCGCCCAGGCAAAGCATCAGCTCGCGGGCCAACCGGACGACAGGACGGCAAGCGGACGAGGAAGCGGGGCGGCTCATGGTGTGTCGGGACGAGTATGCCGGATCGCCACCTCGGAATCGGTTGCGAGGCGTCAGCATCCCGTCAGGACGCTGCGGTGCACAATGACGGATTCGACAGCGCCGGACCGCCGCCGTGCGGCCGCCTCCATGACGACAGCGAAGTCCTCCCTGGGCGCCCTCACGCTGGGCGCGATCGGCGTCGTCTACGGCGATATCGGTACCAGCGTGCTCTACGCGGTCAAGGAGGTCTTCGCGAGCGGCCATGTCGACTTCACGCACGACAATGTCTACGGCGTGCTGTCGATGGTCGTCTGGACCCTCACCCTCATCGTATCGCTGAAGTACGTGACGCTGGTGCTGCGCGCCGACAACCATGGCGAAGGCGGCCTGGTCGCGATGCTCGCGCTGGCCTCGCAGGCGGTGAAGGACAAACCGCGGCTGCGTTCGGTGTTGCTGCTGATCGGCATCTTCGGCACCTGTCTGTTCTATGGCGATGGCGTGATCACCCCGGCGATCTCGGTGCTGTCGGCGGTCGAGGGCCTGGAAGTGATCTCGCCGGCGCTCAAGGGCGCGGTGATCCCGATCACGCTGGTCATCCTGTTCGCGCTGTTCGCGGTGCAAAAGCACGGCACCGCCGGCATCGGGCGATTCTTCGGGCCGATCACGCTGCTGTGGTTCGCCGTGATCGCGGCGCTGGGCATCGGCCAGATCGTGGGTCACCCCGAGATCCTGTGGGCCGTCAGCCCGCACCACGCGCTGCGCTTCGTCTGGATCAACCCCGGCACCGCCTTCGTGATCCTGGGCGCGGTCGTGCTGTGCGTGACCGGCGGCGAGGCGCTGTACGCCGACATGGGTCACTTCGGCCGCAAGCCGATCCGCATCGCCTGGTTCGCGATCGTGATGCCCGCACTCATCCTGAACTACTTCGGCCAGGGCGCGCTGCTGCTCGAGGACCCCGAGGCAGTCAGCAACCCGTTCTACCGGATGGCGCCGGCATGGGCCCTGCTCCCCCTGGTGGGGCTGGCCACGATGGCCACCGTCATCGC
>Ga0315900_10009760_pt1 | contig 12128 bp, 13 predicted proteins | sample LakEriMetagenome_FD_203521 | JGI IMG/M metagenome (GOLD analysis project Ga0315900, IMG submission 203521) | Freshwater fungal communities from buoy surface, Lake Erie, Ohio, United States - Buoy 12 MA114 | ecosystem: Environmental > Aquatic > Freshwater > Lake > Lake biofilm | place: USA: Lake...
TCCGCCACCCGCCGGCTGGCCGTGATCCGGCGGTTTTTCCGGTGGGCGTTGCGTGAAGGGCGGGTGCGGGCTGATCCCACCTTGAAACTGGTGTCGGCCAAACGGCCGGTGCGGGTGCCGCGCTCGCTCACCGAGGCTCAGGTGGAGGCCTTGCTCGCCGCGCCCGATGTCGACACCCCGCTGGGCCTGCGCGATCGCGCCATGCTCGAACTGATGTATGCCAGCGGCCTGCGCGTGACTGAACTGGTCACGCTCAAGGTGCTCAATATGAGCCAGGGCGAACAGGTGGTGCGCGTTCTGGGCAAGGGCAGCAAGATCCGGCTGGTGCCCTTCGGCGAAGTGGCGGCCGACTGGCTGGCTCGCTACCTGTCCCAGTCCCGCCCTGAAATTCTCGCTGGCCAGGCCACCGACGATCTCTTCGTCACCGCGCGCGGCGCCGGCATGACCCGCGCGATGTTCTGGGTGATCGTCAAGAAGCATGCGCAGGCCGCCGGCATCGACGCGCCCCTGTCTCCCCACACCCTGCGCCATGCCTTCGCGACCCATCTGCTCAATCACGGCGTCGACCTGCGGGCAGTGCAGATGTTGCTCGGGCATGCCGATATTTCCACCACCACCATCTACACCCATGTGGCCCGCGAGCGCCTGCGCCTGCTGCATGCGCGCCATCACCCGCGCGGCTGAAACCGACGCAGCCCTGTCAGACCTGACACGACCTGCGGTGTGCAGTGCAGCATTTCGGGCAAGCTGTGCCGATGCTCAAACGCTCCCATTTCGACATGACCGGGCTGCGCGGCCAGCGGCTGCGCGGTCTGGTGCGGCCCGGGCTGGGCGGGCTGGTTCCGGACGCTGTCGGTCGCAACGGGTGGGACCATTGGACGCTGCAGGCACAGGGCCTGCAGGGCACAGACGCCCATCGGCTCGCGCTGGCGATGGAGGTCCTGCATGCCTGGGTCTTCTATGTCGCGCGGGTGGCCGACATCCATGCTGGGGTGGATCATCTGCCGGTGCTGGAGCTGGGCATTTCCGAGGAAATGGTGCGGCGCTGCCAGGAATCCGCCTTCTCCGAGATGGGTGGCCATGACCTGCTGATGTTTCCTCACAGCACCTCGTTCGTCGTGCTGCGCGAAGCCGAGGGGCCGACGCACTATGCGGGGGTGCCCCACTTTGTGGCCATCGTGCGCGGCGATCCCGGTTCCCTGGGACCGGGCATCACCAATGAAAATCTGCCGCCGGTGCGCCCCTGGGGCATCCCCAGGCGGGGCAGCGAGCGATAGGCTGGTGGGTTCGGCGGGTGCGCTCAGCCCCGCGCCAGCCCCTGCAGGGCCAGCACATAGCCTTGCACGCCAAAACCGGCCATCACCGCCTGGGCGACCGGCGCAATGAAGCTGTGGTGCCGGAAGGCCTCGCGCGCATGCACGTTGCTGATATGCAGTTCGATCACCCGAGCCGCCGCCCCCTTGATCGCATCGTGCAGCGCGATGCTGGTGTGGGTGTAGGCCCCCGCGTTGAGCACCACCCCCAGCGCCCGGCCCTCGGCCTGCGCCCGGCCGGCCTCGTGAATCCATGACACCAGCTCGCCCTCATGCGGGGTCTGACGGAACTCCAGGGCCAGGCCCAGCTCGCCGCAGGCCTGCCGGCACAGGGCTTCGACATCGGCCAGGGTGTGGGCCCCGTAAATCTGAGGTTCGCGGGTTCCCAGCAGGTTCAGGTTCGGGCCGTTGAAGACGTAGGCGGTTTTCATGGGACGTGGGCCGGCAGAGGGCGGTTAGACAGCCCCGTCAGCGTAGCAGACTTGCCCCTGCGCGCTTTATCGCGCGTCGCGGGCGCAGCGAAACCCGATGTACACCACGGCGGTGTCGCGGGGCTTGGTCTGGCGGTGGTCCCGGTGCATCTGCGCCGGCCCGTACCACCAGGAGCCACCCCGGGTGGGGCGGTCGGCCCCCGCGCCGCCGTCGTCCGTCCATTCCCAGGCATTGGCGGCCATCTCGTACAGGCCGTTGACGCCCGCGCGGGTGCTGCCCGCCTCGGCATGCCCGCGTCCGCGGGAGGTGGCCTGCCGAGGTTCGGCCAGCACGGTGGGCACGGCGCCACAGCCCTCGGCGCAGTTGGCGCCCTGGGGGCTGTCACCCGAGGGGTAGGGGTAGCTGCGTCCGGTGGCAAAGCCGGACGGCGGCTGCGGTCGACGCTCGGTGTAGGCGGCTTCCATCCACTCGGCATCGGTAGGCAGGCGCTTGCCGGCCCAGCGGCAGTAGGCCTGTGCCTCGTCGAAGGTCAGGTGGACCACCGGCTCGCGGTCTCCCGCCGGCCGGCCGTAGGGGGCCTGCCAGGTCCAGCCCCGGCGCTGCACCCAGCCACCCTCGAAGGTGGAGCCGCCGCCCGCCCGTTCGGCCTGCGACACGAAGCCGGTGGCCTGGGCGAAGCGCCGGAAGTCGGCCACCGTGACCTCGGTGCGGTCGATTTCGAAGGCCCCCACGCGCTGCATGGCCGGTGGCGCCGCATGCACCCACGATCCGGCGCTCAGACAGGCGATGGCGGTGGACGCCGAAGCGGCGCGAAGCAGAGGGCGCAGGGGACGCAGGCAGCTTGTCATGCCAGGAATCTAGCGGTGGGGGGAAGACCCCATGGCGCGTCGGAGTAGGCGCCCACGGGCTTTCAGGAGGCCAGCGCGCGGTGTCCCTCGTCGCCTTGGCCGTCGAGCCAGGCCAGCTCCGCATCGCTGAAACCCGCCGCCAGACGCGCCGGCGTGTTGAACGGCGGATGCAGCCGAGGCGCTTGATAGCGGTGCGCCAGCACCGGGAAATGCGCCACCGGATCGAGCCCCTGGCGCTCGCACAGCCACCGGTACCAGTGGTTGCCGATGGCCACATGCCCGATTTCATCGCGCAGGATGATGTCCAGCACCGCCACCGCCCGCAGAGCGCTGGGTGAACCCACTGCCCGGAGCTTGTCTTGGATCTGGGGCGTGGCATCCAGGCCGCGCGCCTCCAGCGTGCGCGGCACCAGGGCCATGCGGGCGAGCACGTCGCCCTGGGTGCGCTCGCACATCGCCCAGAGGTTGCCGTGGGCCTGGAAATCCCCGTAGGCGTAGCCCAGTTCGTTGAGTAATTCGACCAGTAAAGTGAAATGCAGGGCCTCCTCGCCCGCCACCTTCAGCCAGTCGAGCCGGAATGCGCGGGGCAGGCCGTCGAAGCGCCAGGCGGCATCCAGCGCCAGGTTGATCGCGTTGAACTCGATGTGCGCAATGGCATGCAACAGCGCGGCCAGGCCTTCGGGCCGCTGGGGCGAGCGCCGTGGCACACGGGCGGGATGCACCAGCTCGGGCCGCAGCGGACGCCCGGGCAGGGGCAGACTACAGGCGGGGGCCAGGTCGGCGATCGCAAGTTGCCCGGCCTGAGAGGCCAGAGCCCGAGCCTGGCCGGCTTTGCGGGCAGGCTCGGGCTCGAGCAGCGCCTGCAGGGCCAGGAGCCGCAGCTCGTCGCCGCAGGGTAGGGGAAGATCGACCGGACCAGCCACCGTCGGATTTTGTCACGCCGCCTCCGGGCGCAGTCCCGGGGGTGCCTGCCTACAATCAGGGGCATTCCATTCCCCAAGAATCAGTGACGGAGACTTCCATGGCCCTGTACGAACTCGACGGCAAGAAACCCCAGCTCGGCGCGGACACCTGGGTGGCCGACGATGCCCAGGTGATCGGCGACGTCACGCTGGGCGACCACGCCAGCGTCTGGTTCGGGGCGGTGATCCGCGGCGACAACGAGCCGATCCGCATCGGCCGCAACAGCAATGTGCAGGACCAGTCGGTGCTGCACTCCGATTACCACAAGCCCTTGACCATCGGTGACAACGTCACCATCGGTCACCAGGTGTGCGTGCATGGCTGCACGATCGGCGACAACACCCTCATCGGCATCGGCGCGATCGTGCTCAATGGCGCGCGCATCGGCCGCAACTGCATCGTCGGGGCCGGCAGCGTGGTCACCGAAGGCAAGGAGTTTCCCGACAACTCCCTGATCATCGGCAGCCCCGCCAAGCTGGTGCGCACGCTCGATGAGGAGGCGGCCCGCCGGCTGGCCACGAGCGCCGAAAACTACGTGGCCAACGGGCGGCGCTATGCCCGCGGCCTGAAGAAGATTGCCTGAGGCTGCCTTGAGCGAATTGCACAAGTTCCTGTTTGATGGCCTGCCGGTGCGGGGCATCATCGTGCGCCTGACCGATGCCTGGACCGAGGTGCTGCAACGCCGCGAATCCAACACCGCCACCGGCCCCTGGCCGCCGGAGGTCGCAGAGCTGATGGGGCAGATGGCAGCCGCGGGCGCGCTGATGCAGTCAAACATCAAGTTCAACGGGGCCCTGATCCTGCAGATCTTCGGGGACGGGCCGGTGAAGGTGGCCGTAGCTGAAATCCAGCCAGACCTGGCTCTGCGGGCCACCGCCAAGGTGGTGGGGGAGGTGCCGGCCGGCGCGCGCCTGTCGCAGCTGGTGAACGTGGGTAACCACGGGCGCTGCGCGATCACGCTCGACCCGCGTGACCGGCACCCGGGCCAGCAGCCGTACCAGGGCGTGGTGCCGCTGCATGGCGATCAACGCGAAAAGATCGAACGCCTGTCCGAGGTGCTGGAGCACTACATGCTGCAGTCCGAACAGCTTGACACCCGCCTGGTGCTGGCCGCCGACGAAAAGGTGGCCGCTGGCCTGTTGATCCAGCGCCTGCCGGTCGAGGGCGAGGGCAACCTCGAGGGCCGCACGGGGGCGTCGAGTGCGGCCCGCGAAGAGGTGCTGGGCACCGACGAAGACTACAACCGCATCGCCACCCTGGCCGCCAGCCTGACCGCGCAGGAATTGCTCGAGCTCGATGTCGACACGGTGCTGCGCCGCCTGTTCTGGGAAGAAAAACTGCTGCGCTTTCCGCCGCAGACGCCGCGCTTTGCCTGCACCTGCAGCCGCGAGCGCGTGGCCGGCATGATCCGCAGCCTGGGCCGGCAGGAAGCCGACGAGATCCTGGCCGAGCGGGGGGACATCGAGGTGGGATGCGATTTCTGCGGCCACCAGTACCACTTCGATGCAGTCGATGCGGCGCGGTTGTTTGCCCCGCCGGGCGACCAGCCGCCCGTGACTTCAGCGGTCCAGTGAGCCGACTCGCGCAGGGTCTGGCGGCGCTGAAGGATCGCTCAGGCCGGTGAACAGCCGGTGCTCGCAGTCGGCATCCCCGCATTTCTCGCACTGGGCTCGCAGGCGGGCCCAGCGCCCTGAGGTGTCGGCCGGGATCGGCACTGACCAGGCCCAGGGCGCGACGGCCGCCACCGCCTCCAGGGCGGCCAGCGTTCGCGCTTCGCCCTGCCCGTACACCACCCGCCAGCCCACGCCCGCCTGCTGGAGTTGCTCGCGCAGGAGGGCATCCACCGGCGACTGCACCTGCGGCCCCACCCGATGCAGGCCGTCCGCAGCCCATGGCAGGTCCAGCCCCATCAGCAGCGTGAGGTGATAGCGGCGTTGCGAGGCCTGCAGGAACTGCCGGAATCGCCCTTCGGGAAACAGCAAAGCCGCATACACCGCCACCATCAGCGCAGTGGTGTCGGCGATCACAAGATCGCCGGGGGCCGCATCGACCCGGGCTTCCTGTTCGCGCGCGATCGCCTCGGCCTCCTCCGGTCTCGGGAGCCGGCCAGCGCGCACGCACCAATCCCGCAGCACTTCATCGACCACGCTGACCGCATGGCCCTGCGCCCGAAGCCGCTCGGCCATCGCCGAGGCGAGGCAGGTCTTGCCCGTGCTTTCGGCGCCGAGGACGGCGATGCGGACAGGAGCTGGGCGGTCAGCGGGTCTGGACACCGGCGGTAGTGGCCGCGGCGGTCTTGGCGGTCGGCCCACTGACCTGCACGTAGACCTCGTGCGGCTTGACCATGCCCAGCTCGAGCCGGGCTTTTTCCTCGACCATCTCCAGGCCCTCGCGCAGGTCACGCACCTCGTTGGCCATGCGTTCATTGGCCTGCTGCGACTTGAGATTGGCAACCCGCTGGGTGTCGAGCTTGCGCTCCATGTCGGCCACGTTGCCCAGGCTGCCCCGGCCGAACCAGATCTGCGCATGCAGCACGAGCAGCAGCGCGATCAGGCAGGCCGGGATGAAGCGGGGTGACGACATGGGGTCGACAGCGCGTCGGGCAGTGGGGGTGGCCGCAATGTAACCGAGTTTCAGCGCAGGTTGTAGAAAGCCGCCCGGCCGGGGTAGGTGGCCACGTCGCCCAGGTCTTCCTCGATGCGCAGGAGCTGGTTGTACTTGGCCATGCGGTCGGAGCGCGAAAGCGAGCCGGTCTTGATCTGGCCGGCGTTGGTGCCCACTGCAATGTCGGCGATGGTGGAGTCCTCGGTCTCGCCCGATCGGTGGCTGATGACGGCGGTGTAGCCGGCGCGCTTGGCCATCTCGATCGCGGCGAAGGTCTCGGTCAGGGTGCCGATTTGATTGATCTTGATCAGGATCGAATTGGCAATGTGTTTCTCAATGCCTTCCTTGAGGATCTTGGTATTGGTCACGAACAGGTCGTCACCCACCAGCTGCACCTTCTTGCCCAGGCGGTCAGTCAGGGTCTTCCAGCCGTCCCAGTCGCCTTCACCCATGCCGTCTTCGATGCTGATGATCGGGTACTTGTCGACCCATCGGGCCAGGATGTCGGTCCATTCGCCGGACGAGAGCTTCAGGCCCTCGGCCTCGACGTGGTACAGGCCGTCCTTGTAGAACTCGCTGGCGGCGCAGTCCAGACCCAGGGCGATCTGCTCGCCGGGCTGGTAGCCTGCGGCCTCGATCGCCTGCAGGATCATCTGGATCGCGGCCTCGTGGTTGGCCACGTTCGGCGCGAAGCCGCCCTCATCCCCGACCGCGATGCTCATGCCCTGGTCGTGGATGATCTTCTTGAGGGCATGGAACACCTCGGCGCCGTAGCGGATCGCCTCTCGCAGGCTGGGAGCGCCCACGGGAATGATCATCAGCTCCTGCAGGTCGAGGTTGTTGTTGGCGTGCGCGCCGCCATTGACGACGTTCATCATCGGCACCGGCATCTGGCAGGCGTTCATGCCGCCGAAGTAGCGATACAGGGGCAGGCCCGATTCCTCGGCTGCCGCCCGGGCGACCGCCATCGACACCGCCAGCATCGCGTTGGCGCCCAGGCGGCTCTTGTTCTCGGTGCCGTCCAGGTCGATCATGGTTTTGTCCAGGAAGGACTGCTCGGAGGCGTCCAGGCCCAGGACCGCTTCGGAGATTTCGGTGTTGATGTGGTCGACCGCCTTGAGCACGCCCTTGCCCAGGTAGCGGGATTTGTCCCCATCACGCAGCTCGATGGCCTCGCGCGAGCCCGTGGACGCGCCCGACGGCACCGCAGCGCGGCCCATGGTGCCGGACTCCAGCAGCACGTCGCACTCGACGGTGGGATTGCCGCGCGAATCCAGGATTTCGCGGCCGACGATGTCAACGATTGCACTCATGTCACAGTCTCAGTTCAAAAAGAAAAGGGGTTGGCCGCAGCGGGCACCGGGCGCATCAGTCAGCGCCTTCCACCAGGATCATGCGCATGGTGGCGATGCCTTCGCGGGCCTTGCGCGCGGCGAGGTATTCGGGGGAGTCGTAGAACGCGCGGGCCGCGTCCAGCGACGCGAACTTGAGCGTGACGATCCGCTTGGGATTCCAGCCGCCTTCGAGGGGCACGACCTGCCCGCCACGGATGCAGGGCTGCGCGCCATGGGCCTTCATGGCCAGGGTGGACAGGGTGCGGTAGTTCTCGTATTGCACCGGGTCGTGCACGTCGACGTCGGCAATCAGGTAGGCGCTAGGCAAAGTGGGTCTCCAGGAAGCCGTTTTTCTTGGTGAGGGTGTCGAGCGCGAGCAGCGTCTCGAGCAGGGCTTTCATGTGTCGCAGCGGTACGGCGTTGGGCCCGTCGGACAGGGCCTTGGACGGGTCGGGATGGGTTTCCATGAAGAGGCCGGCCACGCCCACCGCCACCGCGGCGCGGGCCAGCACCGGCACCATCTCGCGCTGGCCGCCCGAGGTGGTGCCCTGGCCGCCAGGCAGTTGCACCGAGTGGGTGGCATCAAACACCACTGGCGCGCCGGTTTCGCGCATGATTGCCAGCGACCGCATGTCGGACACCAGATTGTTGTAGCCGAAGCTGGCGCCGCGTTCGCAGGCCATGAAATTGTCTTCCGGCAGGCCTTTCTCGCGGGCTGCCGCGCGCGCCTTGTCGATGACGTTCTTCATCTCATGCGGCGCGAGGAACTGGCCCTTCTTGATGTTCACCGGCCGTCCCGACTGGGCCACCGCCCGGATGAAGTCGGTCTGGCGGCACAGGAAGGCCGGCGTCTGCAGCACGTCCACCACCGCAGCCACCGCGGTCACTTCGTCCTCGGTGTGCACATCGGTGAGGATGGGCAGATGGAGTTCTTTTTTCACCTTGGCCAGGATCTCCAGCCCCTGGGCCATGCCGGGGCCGCGGAAGCTCGCCCCCGAGGAGCGGTTGGCCTTGTCGTAGCTGCTCTTGAAAATGAAGGGGATGCCCAGGGAGGCGGTGATCTCCTGGAGCTGTCCGGCCACGTCCATCTGCAGCTGTTCGCTCTCGACCACGCAGGGGCCGGCGATCAGGAAGAAGGGCTTGTCCAGCCCGATGTCAAAGCCACAGAGCTTCATCAGGCCACCGCCTTGAGCTTGGAGCCGGTGGAGCCGCGGTGGTCGGCCGCCGCCTTGATGTAGGCGTTGAACAGCGGATGCCCGTCCCAGGGGGTGGACTTGAACTCGGGATGGAACTGCACGCCCATGAACCACGGGTGCACCGACTGCGGCAGCTCGACGATCTCGGTGAGCTGCTCGCGCTGGGTGAGGGCGGAGATCACGAGGCCGGCCTTGCGCAGCGGCTCGAGGTACTTCACGTTGGCCTCATAGCGGTGGCGGTGCCGCTCGGTGACCACGTCGCCGTAGATCTTGTGGGCCAGGGTGCCCAGGGCCACATCGGAGCTTTGCGCGCCCAGGCGCATGGTGCCGCCGAGGTCGGAGTGCTCGTCTCGCGTCTTGATGCTGCCGTCGGCGTCCTTCCATTCGGTGATCAGGGCGATGACCGGATGCTCGCACTGCGGCTCGAACTCGGTGCTGTTGGCGTTCTTGAAGCCGGCCACATGCCGGGCGTATTCGATGGTGGCCACCTGCATGCCCAGGCAGATACCCAGATAGGGCAGCCGGCTTTCGCGGGCAAAGCGCGCCGCGCGGATCTTGCCCTCGATGCCGCGCTTGCCGAAGCCGCCAGGCACCAGCACCGCGTCGTACTGGATCAACTGCGACACGTTGTCGTCGGTGAGGGTTTCGGAATCGACATAGTCGATCTTCACCCGCACATGGTTTTTCATGCCGGCATGGCGCAGCGCCTCGTTGAGGGACTTGTAGCTGTCGGACAGGTCGACGTACTTGCCCACCATGGCGATGGTCACTTCGCCTTGGGGATGTTCGACCTCGTGCACCAGGTCGTCCCAGCGCTGGAGGCTGGCCGGCGGGGTGTTCAGGCGCAGCTTGTCGCAGATCAGGCCGTCCAGGCCCTGTTCGTGCAGCATGCGGGGCACCTTGTAGATGGTGTCGACATCCCACATGGAGATCACGCCCCACTCGGGCACGTTGGTGAACAGGGAGATCTTGCCCCGTTCCTCCTCGGGAATGCGGCGGTCGGCGCGGCACAGGAGGGCATCGGCCTGGATGCCGATCTCGCGCAGCTTCTGCACGGTGTGCTGGGTCGGCTTGGTCTTGAGTTCGCCGGCGGCCGCGATCCAGGGCACATACGTCAGGTGCACGAATGCGGTGTTGTTCGGGCCCATGCGAAGGCTCATCTGCCGCACCGCCTCGAGGAAAGGCAGCGATTCGATATCGCCCACCGTGCCGCCGATCTCGACGATGGCCACATCGGCCGCCTCGGGCGTGTCCATCCGGGCGCCGCGCTTGATGAACTCCTGGATCTCGTTGGTGACGTGCGGAATGACCTGGACCGTCTTGCCGAGGTAGTCGCCGCGGCGCTCTTTTTCGAGGACGCTCTGGTAGATGCGGCCGGTGGTGAAGTTGTTGACCTTGCCCATGCGGGTGGTCACGAAGCGCTCGTAGTGGCCCAGGTCGAGGTCAGTTTCGGCGCCGTCGTCGGTGACGAACACTTCACCGTGCTGGAAGGGGGACATGGTGCCCGGATCGACGTTGATGTACGGATCGAGCTTGATGAGGGTGACTTTGAGACCCCGCGATTCAAGGATCGCGGCGAGGGAGGCTGAGGCGATTCCCTTGCCCAGGGAGGACACCACACCGCCGGTGACGAAGACGAATTTGGTCATGTCAGGTCGGAAGGCCGTCTTCCGATGGGAGGTGGTAAAGCGAGATTATAGGCAGTGGCCGAGCCAGGGTCCGGGGGCGGCAGCCCCCCCGGCGGACGTGCCCGACCGCCCCCGCTACACTCCCGGCCATGAGCGACCTGGCCGGAAAACACATCGTCCTGGGGCTGACCGGCGGCATTGCCTGCTTCAAGTCGGCCGAGTTGTGCCGCGGCCTGGTCAAGGCCGGTGCGACGGTGCAGGTCGTCATGACCGAGGCCGCCACCCAGTTCATGACGCCGGTGACGATGCAGGCGCTGTCCGGCCGGACGGTTTACACCTCGCAGTGGGATGCGCGCGAGGCGAACAACATGGCGCATATCAACCTGTCGCGCGAGGCGGACGCCATCGTCATCGCCCCCTGCAGCGCCGATTTCATCGCCAAGCTGCTGCATGGCCGGGCCGATGACCTGCTGTCGCTCCTGTGCCTGGCCCGCCCCATGGGCGAGGTGCCGCTGCTGGTGGCCCCGGCCATGAATCGCGAGATGTGGACGCACCCGGCGACTGTGCGCAATTTCGCGCAGCTGGTTGCCGATGGCGCGACGGTGCTGGGTGTGGGCCGTGGCGAGCAGGCCTGCGGCGAAACCGGTGACGGCCGCATGCTCGAGCCCGAGGAAATTCTGGACGACCTGGTGGCCTTCTTCCAGCCCAAGTCGCTGGCGGGACGGCGGGTGCTGGTGTCGGCGGGTCCCACGTACGAGGCGATCGACCCGGTGCGCGGCATCACGAACCTGTCGTCCGGCAAGATGGGGTTTGCCATCGCCCGCGCCGCGCGCGAGGCCGGTGCCGAGGTCACGCTGGTAGCCGGCCCGGTGGCCTTGCCCACGCCCCGGGGCGTGGCCCGTATCGACGTGCGCTCGGCGCTGCAAATGCACCAGGCCTGCACCCAGGCCGCCGAGTCGGCGGACGTGTTCATCGCCACCGCCGCGGTGGCCGACTGGCGGCCCGCACAGGCCAGCGGCCAGAAGATCAAGAAAGACGGTTCGGGGCAGGCCCCCGAGCTCCATTTCACTGAAAACCCTGACATCCTGGCCGATCTGGCCGCCAGTGCCCGCGCTGCCTCCGGGGCGCTGTATTGCGTGGGCTTTGCCGCCGAGAGCCATGACCTGCAGGCCCATGCCCAGGCCAAGCGCGCGCGCAAGGGCGTGCCGCTGCTGGTGGGCAACCTGGGTCCGGCAACCTTCGGTCAGGATGACAATCAGCTGCTGCTGGTGGACGACCGGGGCGTGCGCGAGCTGCCCCGCGCGAGCAAGCTGGCCCTGGCCCGCCAGCTTGTGGCCGAGATCGGAACGCGCCTGCTGGCGCGTCCCTGACCGCCCACCCCTGAATGCGCTTCCTGTCTGCGCGCAAGGACCCCCTTGAATGAACGTCGACGTCAAGATCCTCGATCCCCGTCTGGTCGATCAGATGCCCGCCTACGCCACACCCGGCAGCGCGGGGCTGGACCTGCGTGCCTGCCTGGACGCACCACTCACCCTGGCGCCCAACGCCTGGCAGCTGGTGCCCACGGGGCTGGCGATGTGGCTCAAGGACCCGGGCTATGCCGCCCTGATCCTGCCCCGCTCGGGGCTGGGCCACAAGCACGGCATCGTGCTGGGCAACCTGGTGGGCCTGATCGACAGTGACTACCAGGGCCAGCTGATGGTCAGCTGCTGGAACCGCAGCGAGACGGCCTTCACCCTGCAGCCGATGGAGCGTCTGGCGCAACTGGTGATCGTGCCGGTGGTGCAGGCCCGGTTCAACGTGGTCACCG
>Ga0315900_10009762_pt1 | contig 12128 bp, 9 predicted proteins | sample LakEriMetagenome_FD_203521 | JGI IMG/M metagenome (GOLD analysis project Ga0315900, IMG submission 203521) | Freshwater fungal communities from buoy surface, Lake Erie, Ohio, United States - Buoy 12 MA114 | ecosystem: Environmental > Aquatic > Freshwater > Lake > Lake biofilm | place: USA: Lake...
CCGGAGGAGCAGGGCCGCTTTGACCATCTCATGGCCGTGTATGCCGCCACGGTGCATCGCATGGACCAGGCCATCGGCGACCTCGTGAACGGCCTCAAAGACCGCGGCGTGCTCGAAAACACACTGATCCTCTTCATGAGCGACAACGGCGGCAACGCCGAGTCCGGCCCCAAAGGCCGCATCGACGGCGATCCGACCCAGGCCGCGTCAAACTGGTTCTGCGGCGAAAGCTGGGCCTTTCTGGAAAACGCCCCCTTCCGCAAATACAAGCACTACAACCACGAAGGCGGCATCGCCACGCCGCTCATCGCGCACTGGCCGGCGGGGATGAAGACAGGGAGACCATCAGACCATGAGACAGGGAGACTGGCTCACACGCCTGCCCACCTCATCGACATCATGGCGACCTGCGTCGATGTCGGCGGCGCCAGCTATCCCAAAGAGCACAACGGCCACGCCATCACGCCGATGGAAGGCACTTCACTCAAACCGCTCCTCGTCTCCCCATCTGAAAGTCCACCCATCTCCCGGTCTCTCTTCTGGGAGCACGAAGGGAACGCCGCCGTGCGTCACGGCGACCTGAAACTCGTGCGCACCGGCCGAAACGGCCCGTGGGAGCTCTACGATCTCAAAGCCGACCGCACCGAGCAACACGACCTCGCCACCGCTCAGCCAGACAAGGTGAAGGAACTCGTCGCCGAATGGCAAAAGTGGGCCGAACGCGCCCATGTGGTGCCTTATCCGGGCGAAGGCAAAGCGACGAAGGGCAAAGGCAAAAAGAAAGCTGCGAACTGATCATGAAACACCTTATGCTCATCCTCCTCGCTCTTTGCCCCACGCTCTTTGCCGTGGAGAAGCCGGACATCGTCGTTTTTTTCTCCGATGACCACGGTCAGCTCGATTCGACACCTTATGGTTCAAAAGAGGTTCGCACACCGAACCTGCAGCGGCTTGCGGATGCCGGGATGACCTTCACGCATGCGTTCGTCGCATCACCGGCCTGCGCGCCGAGCCGTTCAGCGATGCTCACGGGCCTCATGCCGGCGCGAAACGGGGCGGAGGCGAATCACACCTTCAAGCGGGATGACGTGGCCTCGCTGCCGGAGGTGATGAGGAAGCTTGGCTATCTTACGGCGGCCTTCGGCAAGGTGGCGCACGGGAAAGACGGGGCGCGGCACGGTTTCGACGTGGTCGATGAGCGTCACGACGCGGCTTTTGTGGAGAAATTTCTCCTCGAACGCGACAAGTCTAGGCCGCTTTGCCTTTGCGTGGGCACGCACGAGCCGCATGTGCCGTGGGACCATCTCGAAGGCTACGATCCGGCCAAGGTCACGCTGCCCGCGAACTTCGTGGACACGCCGCAGACGCGTGACTACCGCGCTCGCTACTACACGGACATCACGCTGGCAGACACGCAGCTCGGCCAGGTGATGGATCTGGCGAAGAAACACCTCGTCCCGGCGAACACACTGCTCATCTACACCAGCGATCACGGCGGCCAATGGCCCTTTGGCAAATGGAACCTCTACGACACCGGCACACGCGTGCCCTTCCTCGCCGCGTGGCCGGGCGTGATCAAACCAGGAGGCAGAACCGATGCGATGATCCAGTGGATCGATCTCTGGCCCACGCTCATCGCAGCCGCCGGCGGCGAGGTGCCGGCGGGCATCGACGGACGCTCGTTTTTGCCCGTGCTGCGCGGTGGATCAGCCGCGCATCGCGACTCCATCTACACCACGCACAGCGGCGATGGCGAGATGAACGTGTATCCCATCCGCAGCCTGCGTACGGCGGACTGGAAGCTCATCCTCAATCTGCATCCCGAGTTCGCGCACAGCACGCACATCGACAAATCGCCAAAGATCACCAGCGGCCTTGCCTACTGGCGGTCGTGGTTCGAGAAGGCGCAAACGGATCCGGCGGCCGCGGCCATCGTGAGGCGGTATCACGAACGTCCCGAGGTCGAGCTTTACGATTTGCATGCCGATCCCACCGAGCAGCGCAATCTCGCAGCCGACCCGGCTCAAGCCGGACGTGTGAAGCAGATGCGCGGGCAGCTCGAGGCCTGGATGTGCGCGCAAAACGACCGGCGCACTGTTTTCAACACGCCCCGCCTGCTCAGCGATCCCGCATCCTCTCGGCCCACCACAGACAAGGACAGCCCGCCCTTGAAGAAGGGTAAAAAATCCGGCAACTGATCTCCCATGCGATTCTTGGCCTGCCTCCTGTTCCTCCTTGGCTCCTCGCTCTCCAGCGTCGCGCGGCCGAACTTCGTCATGGTCTTCATCGACGACATGGGCTGGGGTGATTTTTCGTGCTTCGGGAACAAGGACGCGAAGACTCCAAATATCGACCGCATCGCGGCGGAGGGGATCCGCTTCGAGCAGTTTCATGTGAACTCGCCCATCTGCTCGCCCTCGCGCTGCGCGCTGACGACGGGGCAGTATCCGCAACGCTGGCGGATCCATTCCTATCTCAACAACCGCGCCGACAACGAGCGTCGCGGTTGTGCGCAGTGGCTCGACCCGAAAGCGCCGACATTGGCACGCATGCTTCAACAAAACGGCTATGCCACCGGCCACTTCGGCAAATGGCATCTCGGCGGCCAGCGCGATGTCGATGACGCACCACCGATCACCGCGTATGGTTTTGACGAATCCCTCACCAACTTCGAAGGCATGGGGCCCAAGCTGCTGCCGCTGACGATGAAGCCTGGCGACAGCGAGCCTGGCAAAATCTGGGCCGATGCAGAGCGTCTCGGCAAGCCGGTGACGTGGATGCAGCGCTCAAAGATCACCAGCGGCTTTATAGACGCGGCGATTCCGTTCATCGACAAAGCGGTGGCGGGAAAGAAACCGTTTTTCGTCAATTTATGGCCCGATGACGTGCATGGTCCATGGTGGCCGCCGACGGATAAATGGGCCCAAGGCAAACGCGGTCTCTATCTCTCCGTCCTCGAAGAGATGGACCGCCAGTTCGGCCATCTCTTTGATTACTTGCGCTCAAACCCTGAACTCCGCGACAACACGCTTCTGCTCATCTGCTCCGACAATGGCCCCGAACCTGGCGCAGGCAGCGCAGGGCCGTTTCGCGGCAGCAAGACGACGCTTTACGAAGGCGGCACCCGCTCGCCGCTCATCGTTTGGGGACCGGGCTTGATCGACAAGGCCAAAGCAGGCTCCGTGAACACGAAATCCATCTTCGCCGCCTTCGATCTCGCACCATCGCTGCTCTCCATCGCGAAGATCGAAGCCAAAGACATTGCCTTTGACGGCGAAGACATCGCGCCCGCTCTCCTTGGCCAAAAAGAGGTCTCGCGTCGTGCGCCGATCTTCTGGCGTCGTCCGCCGGATCGTAAAACGGCCTCCCCAGCGTTGCCGGAACGGCTTCCCGACCTCGCCATGCGAGATGGCCGTTGGAAGCTGCTCTGCGAATACGATGGCACAAAACCGCAGCTCTACGACTTGGACAAGGATCGTGGCGAAAGCACCAATCTCGCCGCGCAGCAGTCCGAACTCGTCACCCGGATGACGCAGGCGCTTCTCGCCTGGCACCAGTCCATGCCGCCGGACAACGGGCCGGCCCTCGGTGCCGCGCAGCCAAAGAAAAAGAAGAAATGACAAAGCACGCGGTGCATTGCGTTTGTTGCCTCGTCATGCGCATTGCTATTTTATCGCTCGCCATCTTTCCCTCTATGCTCTTCGCCGAAAAAGTCGGCCCGTGGGATCTCGCGGTTCTCAAAAACAACGTGCCGGCGATGAAGTGGGTGACGCAGGATCAGCCGATTCACTCGCTGACGTATGCCGGTGAGAAATACCAAGGCCATGACACGGAAGTGTTCGCGTTTTATGCCTCGCCAATCACCGTCGGCGATGCCAAACCGGGCAAGAAGTTCCCCGGCGTGGTGCTTATCCATGGTGGAGGTGGCACCGCCTTCGCCGACTGGGTGCATTTGTGGACGAAACGCGGCTACGCGGCGATCGCGATGGATTTGAACGGCTCGCGTCCGCCCGATCCTGAATTCGACCCGAAAACCGGCATGGCCATCGGCAACGGTCATCGTGGCGAGCGGAAGCGACTGCCGAATGGAGGTCCGCCGCATGGTCATCCTGAAAAGTTCGACTGCATCAACACGCCTGACACCAGTGACGACTGGCCGTTCCACGCCGCGGCAAGCGTGATGCGCGCGCACACGCTGCTGCGCAGCTTTCCTGAAGTCGATGCGGAGCACACCGCGGTCACGGGCATCAGTTGGGGTGGCTACACGACCTGCCTCGTTGCGTCGCTCGATGATCGCTTCAAAGCCGCCGTTCCGGTTTACGGTTGCGGCTTCCTCCACGAAGGCGAATCCGTGCAGAAGCCCAGCATCGACAAGCTCGACCCTGAGCATCGCGCTTTGTGGGTGAAGGAATACGACCCCGGCAGCCTGCTGCCGCGTTGCCGTGTTCCGATCTTCTTCGTGAACGGCACGAACGACGTCCATTACGTGCTCGACAGCTACATGAAGAGCTACAACGTCGTGCCCGGCGAAAAGCACCTCCGCATCCAGGTGAAGATGCCGCATGGCCATCCACCCGGATGGGCACCGCAGGAGATCGGCATGTTCATTGACGAGAAATGCGGTCGTCTGGAGCCCGTCGTCGGTTCCAAAGACCGTGTGATGATCCAAAGATCTCTGCCAGAGATCGGCGCACCGAAGATCAATGGCGATGCGATCGAGGTGGTATCCTCATTGATGAATGGGAAGCTGAAAAAAGCCGAATTGATCTATACGAGTGACATCGGCCTGCGCTCCAAGAGAGCCTGGCAGACGATCGAGGCCAGATTTGTTGAAACCGGATGGAATGGGAGCGGGCCGAACATGTCCATCACTTACCACATCACCGCCCCGAAACCGCCCGCTGACGCGAATACCTGGTTCATTAACGTCACGGATGAACGCGGCGCGATGGTGAGCACACCGGTGCAATTCAGCCCGTGATCCGCGTTTCAGCGCGCCCATGATACGCGCATGCTTCTTTCTTTTCGTAGTTTGTTCTGTGCTCACCGCTTGGGCAGAATTCAAGCCGCTCTTCACCACGACGGATGACATCAAGGCCGTGCCGATGAAGCAGCCTCGGTGGGTAACCGAGGCTTTTTTGCCCCGACGCGACTGCCAGTCGAATTCACACCAAATCTGCCCGCGTGAACGCGGCGACGACGGGGTAGCCGGCGCTTTCAATGGCTTCGCGGCCACCTTCGTCGCGATCGACGAGGATGAGGGCGAAGGCGACCTTGCCGCCTTCCTGCTCGATGGCCTCGATGGCTTTCAACGTGGAGCCGCCAGTGGTGATGACGTCATCGACGACGACGACGGGCTGGTCGGTGATGAAGTTGCCCTCGATGCGTTTGCCGCGTCCATGGCCTTTGGGCTCCTTGCGCACGACGAAGGCTTGCACGGGCTTTGCATCGCCCGCCATGCTGGAACTCATCGCCACGGCGAGCGTGATCGGGTCCGCGCCCATGGTCAAACCGCCGAGCGAGCCGATGCTGAGGCCGCGTTTGGCCTCTTCTTTGCGCAAGAGGTCATGCAGCACGCGACCGACGAGCACCGCACCGCGTGAATCGAGCGTGGTGACGCGGCAATCGACATAGAGATCGCTCTCCTTGCCGGAGGCGAGGGTGAATTTGCCGGTCTTGACGGACTTGGACTTCAAAATCTGGCGGAGTTCTTCGCGGTCTTGCTGGAGGGACATGGTGCGGCGGATGATTGGAGTGGTGGATTGATGGATGAGTGTCAGGCGGCGGCTTCCGTGGCGGTTTCGCCTTCCGGTTTGGGTTCTTCCGCCGGTACGACGCCCTCGACGGTCAAGGTGACGCCGACGGCTTTCGCGGCTTCCACGGCTGGGCCGCCGAAGGCGAGGATGGTGGCGACTTCCTCCTGGATCTGCGCGACTTCGTCGAGTTTGAGCTCGGGATCGCGCACGATGAAGATTTCGCCGGTCTTTTTGTTTTCGTAGAAGAGCATCTTCGCGCCATCGACCTCCTTTTCGGCGGTCTGCACGATCTGACGCTTACGCTCGAGCATGAGCGCGAGGATGTAGCGGGCGTTTTCGGTCATGGGATCGCCTTCCTCGATGAAGCGCTGCAGGAGATCCTGCGCGCTTTCCTTGGGCGCGATCTCAGGTTTTGCCTCGACGATCACCTTTTGGTAAATCGTCTTCCAGGAGGCGACGGGCTTGCGCTCCTCGATTTCCTGCTTCCATGCCTCGTTGCACACATCGCGGCGGATGTAGCCGTTTTCCTGCGGATCAAAATAGATGGCGGTGTGGAAGCTCTCACCGTCCTCGAAGGGACGGCCGGTGAGGGCGCATTCATGGGCGCGGCTGCGGATGGACCAGTTTTGCTGCATGAAATCTTTCTATGAGTCTGCGGATTCAGGTTTCAAGCCTCAAGTGGCGGGAGTGCCGGCGGCTCGGTTGCGCGGGCGCATGACCCTGGGGCGCGCCTGTTTGAGCAGAGACTTGAACGAGGGGAGATCACGGTTCTGCGAACGATACTGGAAGAGCACCCAGCCCAGCGCACCAAAGAGCAGGTGGGGCATCCAGACGGTCAGCCAGGAGGGGAGGTGGCCGCCTTTGCCGAGGTTGAGGAAGAGATTGTTCACGAACATGAAGATGAAAAAGATGAAGACACTGGCGGCGATGCCGCCGACCGAGCCGCGGCGCGAGTAGGCCACGCCTAATGGCGCCGCCACGAGCACGAGCGCGAACGCCTGCCATGGCAGGGCAAAGCGATGCCAGAAGTGCGTGCGGAAGGGGGCGAGCTTGTCATCCGCCGCCTTGGGATAGGCCTGGAGGTAGGAGATGATCTCCGGCACGCTCATGAAGTCAGCGCGCAAGGCATAGCTGACGATGCTCCACGGGGTTTCATTGATGCCGGGCTCCTCAAGCACATGCTGGCCGTCTTTGCGGGCGGGGAAGGGGCGGATCTCGCTCACGCTGCCGTTTCGGTAGATCATCTCGCGTCCGTCAAAGAAGCGCCAGCCGCCCGCTGGAGTCCACGCCGCGGCCGGGGCGATGATGGTGCGTGCGGGCGTGCCGTCGGCGTTTTCCTCGCGCACCTGCACACCGCGCATGCGCTCGCGTCCGCTGCGCAGGGAGAAGGGGAAGGAGGCCGCGAACCAGGTGCGACGCGTCTGCTCGTTGCGGAACATGATGGCGGAGGCCATGATGGAATCCGCGCCTTTTTCCACCAAGGCGCGAACCACGGCCTTGCGGTTGCCTTCCGCACGCGGAGCCCAGTAGTAATTCGCCGCGAGGCTCAAGACCGAAGAGTAGGCGGTACAGAGGAAAACTGGTCGTAGCACCTGCGCCAGGCTTTGGCCAACTCCGAGCATGGATATCAGCTCGTTGGCACGTGACATGCGGGTCAGCGCATACAATACCGCGAGCAGCAGCGCCACAGGCATCACCGTGACGTAAATGTAGGGCAGCAGGCCAAGATAAAAGCCCAGCACATCCCCGAAGCTGGACTTTGCCTGCTGGAAGTCCTTCAGGTTGTCGAGCAGATCCATGATGATCCAGAGCGAACAGAAGGAGACGAAGCAAAACAGCAGCGGATGAAGGAAGGTGCGCAGCGTGTAGCGTTCCAGGATGGATGTCTTGCGGTAGTATTGCAGCGCGAAGGGCATGGAGCCGACCGCCAGCGCGATGAACACCAGCTTGAATGCAAACGCCACCGGCGCGGGAGGCTCACCCATCTCCGTCATGTTGGCGTGCGCGATGTAGTCCACCAGTTCGCTCGCGATGGCCCACAAGGCGATGGAGCCCGAAGCGATGCTGACCGGCGCCATGAGGCGCGTCAAATTCCCCCAGCGCCGCCAGATGACGATGAGCAGCAGCGGCACACCGATGGAAACCCATAGGTTCAGGTAGGGCAGTATGCTGGAGAGCACGAGCACGGCCTTTGGCAGCGTGATCTGGGCCTGGCGCGCCTGCAGGATGGCCTCGCCAGCCACATCATCAGGGTGAGTGCGGTGCCAGCCCATCGCAATCGCCACCACCAGAAACACAATGGCGAGGCCAAACAAGCTGCGCCCCACATAGGGGAGGTCTCGCGCCTTTTGCCAGGCTTGGATCAATTGTTGCAGCCGCTGCTTCATGCCGGGGGAGCGGCGAGAGTCGGCCAGAGCATCAGAGGCGTCAAGGCTGCGCGGCCCTCACGGCAAAAAGAAGCCCGGAGCTGCATGCTCCGGGCTTCCTACGAGAACACTGGTTGATTGTCCGATCAGTTCACGTCGAGGCAGACGCCCTCGACGGTGCTGCGGGCGAAGATTTTGCCGTTGGCGAGGATCGGATAGCTCCAAACCTTGCCTTCGAGCACGTCCTTGCGGGCGACTTCCTTATACTTCTCGGGATTGGCCTCGACGACGACGATCTCGCCTTTGTCGCTGGTGGCGATGATTTTGTCGCCGGCAAGAATGACCTGGCCGGGACCGAAGCCCTTTTCCGCCCACTTGTCCTCGCCGGTGCGGATGTCCACGCAGGCCAGCGGACCGGCGCCGTATTCCTTGAAGCTGAACATGCCGTAAAGGTAACCGTCTTTGACGACCGGTGTGCTCCAGTGGTTGAAGCACTGATTTTCACGACGCCAGATCTGCGTGGCTTCAAGCTTGCCGCCGTTTTTGGCAAGCTTGAACGCACCGGCGCCCACGCCGTAGCCTGCGGAGCAATAAACGATGTCGCCAAACACGACCGGAGAAGCGGCGGTGCTGACTTTGTAGGGGAAGTCGGCGCGCCAGAGCACTTCGCCGCTCTGCGGTTTCACGCCGACGAGGCCTTTCTGCGTGAAGAAGATGGCCTGATGCACACCGAGGATGTCCGCGAGGACCGGCGTTGCGTGGGTCATTTTGTCGTCCTCGCCCTTCCACACGACATTGCCGGTGTTTTTGTCGAGGCCGAGCAGCGCCTCGCCCGCGCCTCCGCCTGCGAGCATGAGGATGTCTCCGTCGATGAGAGGAGACGCGGCGTTGTGCCATTTGATCTGCACGCCGGCGTTGTCCTTCATCACGTCGTGCTTCCAAACCTCCTTGCCGGTGGCCGCGTCGAAGCAGAACACGCCGAGCATCGAGTCAATGACATACACTTTGCCGCCATCGATCACCGGAGTGCTGCGGGAGCCGTCGCCGCCTTTGTTGTCAGGCGTGCCGGCGTCGCCGCCGCCGTCGTATTTGGCGATCACAGAGAGGGGCTTGCTCCAAAGCTGTTTGCCGGTCTTCTCATCAAGGCAGACGAGCAATTCTCCCGTGTTGCCATCTGTTTCGCCTGTGACCAGCGTGTAAGCCTTGCCACCTGCGACGGCGAAGCTGCTGAAGCCGAGGTTGGTGGGCGATTTCCAGACTTCCTTGAGGCTCCATTTCGCGCCTGTGAGGGCGGGGACGATGCCGTTGCCAGAAGGGCCGCGGAATTTGGCCCAGTCGGTGGTGTCAGCGGAGAAAGCGGCCGTGGCGAGCGCCAGACCGAGTGCGGTGGTGAGGTGGGTGCGTGTCATGATAAGAAAATGATGTGCGGGTGAACGGGGGTGAAAACAGTGGTTTTGCAGCGCAGATACAAGAAGACCGCAGGGAAGGTCATTTTTAGCCAAATCCTCCGCGGTCTTCCAAATGCTGCGTTTTGACGTTTATTCGACCGGACGACGCGAGCGCGGTTCACGCGTTACGGTATCGCCGCAGCCAGCGCTGGTGACGAAGGGACCATCGGCCATCGGGGCGGTTTTGGTGAAGCCGACATCGGGCATGTCGCTGGGCTTGCCTTCGAGCGGGAAATCCTTCCGCAGGGGGAAGAAGGGATAGCCTTCCCACATCAGGATGCGGCGCAGGTCGGGGTGACCGCTGAATTTGATGCCCATCATGTCGTAAACCTCGCGCTCGTGCCAATTGGCGGTCGGCCAGATGTCGCTGACGGTGGGAACTTCGACATCCTCGGCCACAGCGGCCCGCACGCGGAGGTGCTGGTGGTGTCCGTAGCCGTAAAGCTCATACACCATCTCAAAACGTGGCTCTTTGCCCATGTAATCGAGGCTGGAGACATCAACGAGGTAATCGAAGGCCAGCTCGTCGCGGCAGTATTTCAGCAGCGGCTTGGCGCCTTCGAGCGTGACGACAAGCGTGTGCTCGCCGCGGAACTCCTTCGTTTCGAGCACGGCCGAGCCGAATTTCTGTTTGAGGGCTTCAACCATCTGGGCGGCGTTCATGGCAGGAAAATCAGGCGGTGAGTTCGGCGATCAACTCCTTCTTCTGCTCCACAAAGGAATGCTCGGTCTCGATCTTGTGCTGGAGGCGCATGAGGCCTTCGAGGAGCGCCTCAGGGCGGGGAGGGCAGCCGGAGATGTAAACGTCCACCGGGATGATTTGATCCACGCCCTGAAGCACGGCGTAGCTGCGATACATGCCGCCACTGCTGGCGCAGGCACCCATGGCGATGCACCACTTTGGCTCCGGCATCTGATCCCAGATGCGCTTCACGGCGAGAGCCATTTTGTAGGTCACGGTGCCGGCCACGATCATCACGTCGGCCTGACGGGGGGAAAAACGCATGACCTCCATGCCGAAGCGGCTCAAATCGTAGCGGCTGCACGCAGCGGCCATCATTTCGATGGCGCAGCACGCGAGGCCCATCGGCATCGGCCACATGGAGTTCTTGCGCATCCAGTTGATGGCGGCGTCGAGCTTCGTGAAAATGACATTGCCCTCGACCTTCGAGTCGTAGGCTGCGAGCGTGGCGTCTGCGGGGGCGACCATAGGTGTCAGAGTATATTGGGGCGTCGAGAATTACGCGCCGTGGGAAGGAGCGGCAAACAGATTGTGAATCTTTTCACAAAGGGGGGATTGGAGAAGCTCAAAGGCCTCGAGAGTCATCTTCGACATCTGCTCTAGAGAACGCCGGCTGCTTCGTCTGCTGATTCGGTCATTAAGAAGTGCGCTGGCGTGATCTGAGCGCTGGCGTTTCCGCCAAGCGGAGAAAAGGACACAAGGCCCCGTGTACACCGAGATCGCCAAAGTGCCAAGTGACAGCCCAATTGTGCCATTTTCTGGCACTTAGGCGGTGTTTCCAAGTGGGTGGCACTTTGAGTCAAAATGCTGCATGCCTTGCAAATCAAGGCTTCCAGCGCCGTGAAGGCCACTTGGCACGGCTCTAGCCAAGGAAAAGGCACCAAAACCTCCAGTTCCACCTTTTCCCCCAACCGATATATCATGAGCAAAATCCTCGGCATTGACCTCGGCACCACGAATTCCTGCATGGCCGTCCTCGAAGGCGGCAAGGCCGTGGTCCTCGAAAACAGCGAAGGCGCCCGCACCACGCCTTCCGTCGTCGCTTTCACGAAGAGCGGCGAACGCGTCGTGGGTCAGGCCGCGAAGCGCCAGGCCGTCACGAACCCGCGCAACACCGTCTTCTCCGTGAAGCGCCTCATGGGCCGCAAGTTCGCGGAACTTACCGAGGCGGACAAGCGCATGCCTTACAAGATCGTCCCCGCCAGCAATGGCGACGCGCATGTGCAGGTTGAAGTCGGCGGCGAGACCAAAACCTACTCGCCGCAGGAAGTCAGCGCGATGATCCTTTCGAAGCTGAAGGCCGATGCCGAGGCGAAGCTGGGTGAAACGATCACCGAGGCCGTCATCACCGTGCCGGCTTACTTCAACGACAGCCAGCGCAATGCCACCAAGGCCGCCGGCGAGATCGCGGGACTGAATGTGCGCCGCATCATCAATGAGCCCACCGCGGCTTCGTTGGCCTACGGCCTTGAGTCGAAGAGCGACGAAAAGATCGCCGTGTATGACCTTGGCGGCGGCACCTTCGACATCAGCGTGCTCGAAATTGGCGACGGCGTCTTCGAAGTGCTCGCTACCGATGGCGACACTCACCTCGGCGGCGACGACTGGGACAACACGCTCATCACTTGGATCGTGAACGAGTTCAAAAGTGACAGCGGCATCGACCTCAGCGGCCAGCCGGACGCGCTCCAGCGCATCAAGGAAGAGGCTGAGAAGGCGAAGATCGCCCTCAGCTCCAGCCAGAGCTACGATTTGAACCTGCCCTTCATCACCGCCGACGCCACCGGGCCGAAGCACATCATGAAGACGCTCACCC
>Ga0315900_10009763_pt1 | contig 12126 bp, 9 predicted proteins | sample LakEriMetagenome_FD_203521 | JGI IMG/M metagenome (GOLD analysis project Ga0315900, IMG submission 203521) | Freshwater fungal communities from buoy surface, Lake Erie, Ohio, United States - Buoy 12 MA114 | ecosystem: Environmental > Aquatic > Freshwater > Lake > Lake biofilm | place: USA: Lake...
ACAGCTTCCAGGGATGGACCCGAGAGGCAGTCGAGGACTACGTGATGTTCCACGCGGAGCAGGGCACGCTCAAGATCGCCTGCCAGGACGACCACGTGGTGGCCGTGCTTGTAGGCTGGCGCCAGACGGGCCCGGAGCCCAAGGCCTGGTCCTGGCAGCCCAACGACCCCAATGGCGACCATTGGTACTGGCACCAGTTCGCTGCCGACTGCGCGGTATTCGCCATGGCAGTGGCGGCTAAGTTCTTTCACGACCGACCGGAGGCTGCAATCCTCCCGGCCATCGGCTATCGCAACGGCAAACTGACCACCTACAAGAAAGGCTCGATGCCGATCTACAAGGTGGCTCACAAAAAATATGGCATCAGTTGAAGCACCAGCACCGCGGAATTACGCGGCAGAAACCCGAGACACGCTTCAAGCCCAGCTTGATCTAGCGCCGCAAAAGTATGCCGCCGAGGCCCAGTTCGCGCCGAAATATCAGGCGCTGCAGCTTGGGCTTCTTAAGGAGGCCACGCCCGAGCTCCTGGCTCTCTACAAGGAGCAGATCGCGCCCACCATGGGCGAGGTCGAGGCAGCCGCCCGTTCCCGCTCGCGTGCTGGTGACATCGCGGACATTTCAGCTCTCGGTCCTCAGGCACGCGCCGCCATCAAGGCCGCGTCACCGGAGCAGGCCGCTCTCGCCGACACTCTCACAGCCCAAGCCCAATCCGGTCTGGCTGCAGGCTCCCGTTTGACGCCGGAGCAACAGCGCATGGTTGAGCAGCAGACGCGCTCTGGTCTGGCTGCCCGCGGGCTGGCCCAAGGGCCGTCCGGTGCCTTGCAGGAGGCTGTACGCTCACAGATGGCCGGTGCCGGCCTCCAACAGCAGCGCCAACAGCAAGCAATGGGTGCTCTCGGGGCTTCCCAGGGTGTGTACGGTGACGTGTTCCAGCAGGTCTTGGGAAGGCCTTCCCAGGCATTCGCCGGCTCCCAGAGTTTCCTTGGGCAGGCGCAGGGCTTCAATCCGGGCCAGCTCTTCAACCCCGAGTCGCAGTACGCTGCCAACATCATGTCCGGCAATCAGCAGTCCCAGCTTGCCGCACGTACTGCTTCCGCCGCAAACACCACCGCGCTGATTGGCGCCGGTATGTCCGCTGCATCCAGCCTATGAACTACGGATACCAGCAGCCCGGTGGAATGATGCAGGGCTACGCACCCCAGCCGCCAATGATGCCTGGCAGTGGGTACGGTGCGCCCATGATGACCAACTTCCAGAACACCACCGCGGATGTGGAAGCCCAGCGCAAGCGCCTGAAGGCCCTCGGGTTGGACGACACGATGATCGACGATGCCCTGTCGTTTAAGCAGGGTCTCTTCGAGAAGCGCGACGAGATGCAGGACAAGGCCTTGGAGGCCATTGGAGGCGGGATCAAGGCTGCGGGCAGCAATATCACCGGGGCAGCGTCTGCTGCAGGTGCTGGCCTCAAAGGCCTCGCGTCCTCTTTGTGATCATCAAGTTCCAGAGATGCACAGGAATCAGGCTCTTTCGGTTGTTCCGATGGCAGCTTGAGGTCTGGTTTTGTCCCGCTGGAGAACTGATCCCGTCGCACTCCCACAGCCAGTTCGACTCCCGGATCATCCACATCCTCGGGACAATGCGCTGGATGATGGGAAACAAGTCCAAGCACGTCACAAGCTATCACTGCGGATGGTCTAAACCAGTCCCGGCCGGCGTGCAGCACAGTGCCATCGCGCTGTCGTTCTCGGTGTTCGCCAATCTTGAGCGGTGGAGCGGCAACCCAACCTCTGCGGCAGTCGACTTCAATCCGGCATGAACAAGCTAGGCCAGCTCTACTTCGATGCCGCTGGAGGCAACCACAACGCCGTGGTGTTCATCACGGCCTTCCATGCCTACTGCCATGCCATCGACGACCTGGTCGACGGTGACGTGCCGTTCACCCCTGAGGCGTTCCTGGATGTGATGATGCAGGCCAACAGCCTGTACTCGACCCCGTTCTACATCGACAACTGGTTCCGGCTGCAGCCCGTCATCGCGCAGATCACCAGCACCTACGCCGACTCGGTCGCGTGGGAAAAGGCCGACGAGGAATGGAAGCGTCAGACAGCAGATGTCCTACGGCTCTGCGGCAACGACATGATCCTCCAAGTGGCCTGGATTATCGGTGGCTACAAGCACATGAGGGCTATCAGCTTGAAACTGCGCGAGTTCGCGTACCATTCTCAACACAGCTAATTCTATGGCAACTTACGGCTACTCCACACCATACACGGGCCGCGGAGACGGCGGTCCTCTTCCTCCGGGATACATGGAGGCCGCAACCGCTCCGGGCCGCAACCTGGCCATGGGCATCGCTGCCATGGGGCAGGGACTGGGCAAAGCCATTGAGCAGTACCGCACCAAGAAGGCCGAGACCGAGGCTGCCACACAGAGCTGGGAGACCGTCTCCGGGCTCATGCAGCAGCAGCTCTCAAGCGACCCCAAGTACCTGGCCATCCAGCAGTACATGGAGACCGGAGCGCTGCCCCAAGGCGTCTCTGAACAGGACATTCCGCGCTACACCCAGCAGGTGCAGGCCGACCGGGAGATGCTCAATAAGTTCTCGGCTCTCGGTGAGAAGTTCCCGGACATGAGCCTGGCCAAGAAGAAGGCAGCGCTCGGGGACGCCGTAATGGTACTGAACCAGTACCGGACGGATCAGCAGAACGAGGTGCGTGATGCAGCGGCCAGGCAGCAGTTGGCTGCAGGTGCGTTGCAGTTGGCTAAGGCTCAACGAGAGGAGGCTGCTGCTCCGTATTTCACGCAGGCATTGATGGACTTGTATGCGCGTCAACCGGGACAAGGCCCGACCGCTCCGTATGCGGACGTTACTCAGGAGGTAATGGACAAGTACGGCAGCAAGCTGACTCAAGAGCAGGTGCAGGCGCTAATCCCGCTCACGCGCAGGATGGGGCAGACGCTACCTGCTAACCTGGTTCCTATTGGCGCCAAGATGGGACCGAGTGGCATTGAAACCGAATACGGAGCGCCGCCGGTTGTGACATCCACACCGATACCGGGAACTAATTTGGTTCAGCCCATGGTTGGTCCAAAAGCATCTGGATCGCCAGTGCCAGCTTCTCCGAAAATACAGTCGAAGATTGACGAGCTTCCTGAAGAAAAGCAGAAGTGGGCAAACGATACGTTGAATAAACTCAGGGAAAACAAACCGTTTGCTGATCTGGAATCTCGTGCAAGTGAGTTTGCAGCTCTTCAACAAATCGCCGCAAAGGAAAACCCAAGTCCTGCTGACGATATTGCGTTGATCATTCGATTCAACAAAACGATGGACCCTGCAGGTGCTGTGCTTGAGGGCGAGTTCAAGCGTAGTGTTGAAAGTGGGTCAGTTACTGAACGTGTTCGTCAACTATACGACTACTACACTCAAGGAAGTAGGCTCACGCCTGCAATGCGGAAAGACATAGTTAATTCCGCGAAGTCAATTGTTGACGCATATGTTCCATCTGTTGCTGGACGCATCAACGATGAGATAGTGGCTGCAAAATATAGAGGTGTTCCTGAAGACGCTGTCATCCCTGACAGTATGTTGAACTTCCTTAAAACTAAGGGAAACCTGCCTTCATTAAACAAGCCACAAGATTCAATCCAAGAAGGTCAGACAAGCGGAGGGGTCAAGTACAAGGTATTAAATAAATAAACTATGCCAATCGTCGTTGAGGTTCCAAACAGGGGGAGCATTGAGTTTGATGACGGTGCAACCGACGCTGACATAGAAGCAATTGTATCCAAGGAGTTCCCTCCGACCCCGGACGACTCCTACAACAAGGTGCTGCAGTTTCAAGCAGCGCAGACCGACTACACGCCCAGCAAGCAGGAGTTCCTCGACTACCTGAAGGTCTCCAAGACCAAGCCTCTGCTTGGCGAGAAGCCTCTGGAGACTATTGGCACCGCTGCCGCCCAGACCGCTGTGGACATCGCCACGATGCCTTACAAGCTGGGCGAAGCTATCGGGCAGTACATCGACCCACAGGAAGGCATAATGCCGACCGATGTGGCTTTAGGCACCGCGGCTGAGATTGCAGTGCAGTCCCGCCTAAAGGGCGAAAGCATGGCCCGCGGCGCCTACGATGTCGCACTGAGCAATCTGGAGAAGCTGACAGGCAAGCTACGCAGCGACGATGATCGCTACGAGGCCTTCCTGGCGACTTCCGAGATCAAGCGCCAGTTGGCCCGTGCCAATGCGCCGGAAGAAGAGCGCGTGCCTGCTGCCCAGGAGTTCCTGCAGGCCTACAACATCCCGCAAGAAGCTATCAGCCAGCCAGGACTTGAGGTTGGTGGGTTTGCTGCCGACCCGTCATCCATTGCCTTTGCCGGCGGTGGAAAGGCGGCGTCAATGCTGCTTCAACGTGCTGCTCCTCTAATCCCCAGGGCAGGTGCTGCACTGCAGCGCGGTGGCGAACGCATCACGGCATTAGGCCGGGCTCCCGAGACTGGTGCCGGCGCCTTTGCGGCCAGAGTCACCGGATCTCCGCAGATGGGCCAGGCCGTGCAGGAGGCAATCGCCAGGGGCACGACCGGCGTGGCCCTCGGTGAGGCTGCAGGCCTTCCGATCACTGCCCAGTTGAACGTCCCGGGTCTTGGCACTGCTTCCCGAATCATTGGTGGCACCAAGGCTCTAGGAGGCACCATGGAGACGCTTGGAGAGGCTGGGGCTATCTCGGGTGGCCAGGCGCTTACTCCGATTCAGAGAGGTCTTCTAGGCGCAGGGGAACGCATTGCAGCGGCTGAAGGTGCTTCTGCTGGTGCCCGTGCTTTCGGCACAGCGCTGGCCCGTTCAGGCCTGGAGACCCCGATCAAGACCACCGCATCAATCCTCATCCCGGCTGCCGGTGCTGCCGTTGGTGGCGGTTTACTGGCAGGGCTGACTGGCGAAGAGGGTGAAGCGGTTGCCGCGGCTGTCGGCAGCGGTCTTGCCTTTGGTGGCATCGACGCTGGGTTTAGGTTAGCAAAGGCAGCGTCCTCCGATGCGCTCAACGCAAACCGAGTCAAACGCACCGCGGTCGACGATCTGAACACCCGGCCCACCGAGGTTCAGTTCACCTACATCGACCCAACTACCGGGGCTGAGCAGCTTTCCACGATCAAGGACTCCGAGGCTCGGGCCAAGCTCTACGCTGGCCTGGACAACAAACAGCTTACCAAGGCCCTCTCCGAGGTCGCTGGTGCTGAGAACAGCGGCGTCGAGGTGATCTTCCATGGAGATGGTGATGCCGTCCCGACCTCGCTGCAGTCGGTCAACTACGCCGGCGTGTCTATCGGCCCGGACAACATCAAGAGCGGCAAGCCGACGATTCTGATCAACGTCGACCGTGCGAAACCCGAGACGCTGCCGCATGAGATCCTGCACGCCCGCATTACCGGGGACGTGGTCAGCCGGCTCGGTTCTCAGGTGATCGAGACCTCGGCACAGTCGCCCGAGTTCCAACGGCAGTTCACCGACTTCGCCAACCGCTACGCAGACAAGCTGCAGGCCAGCGGTGCTCCGATTGTTGCCGACCGTATCCGCACCGAGCTGCGTGATGCCTTCGATCCGGCACTGCAGCGTGCCCAGCGCATCGAGCAACTCAAGCGGATGACCGATGAGTTCGCTGCGTACTACACGCAGGAGTTCCTCAAAGGCAAAGATCCCAAGACGCTGCTGCCTGGACGCATACCGTCCTTCTTTGAGCTGGCCTTCAACAACGCCAAGGAGGCTGTCTCCGAGCGGTTTACCAGGCAGGCGCTGCAGAACGGCTTCGACCCGGTTGCTCGGACTTTCTACGACGCCAACGGCAAGCGCATCAAGATCCCGTGGATGGAGGACGCCATCAAGAACCTGGTGACGCCCAAGGAAGGCTACGAGCCCACCGAGCAGAGGGTGGACATCAACAAGCTCACGCAGGCGCAGCAGAATGCGGTGATCATGGCCCGGGGCTACTCGGACCTGTTTATGACAGGCCCGGATGGCAGCATCATCCGACCGCTGTCGAAAGCAGAGCTGGCCGCCAAGACTGCCGACGTGGCCAACCGCACGATGCAGGTCATCGAAACGGTGCCCCAGAACGAGCGTGGCAGCGTCAGCGGGCTCGACGCCAAGGGCAACCCGATCATCGAAGGCCGACTCAGTCTTGCCGAGGCCGATGCCGTGTCGAAGAGCGGTATCTTCAGCCCGTCCACATCGCGCAGCCTGATCGACATCGCCACAGCCATCCGCGACGGCACGCTGATGGAGGGCAAGTACTGGAAGGTCTACGGTTCCACGGGCAAGTCTGGCGTGTTTGGAGAGTCCGAGAAGCTGTTCCTGCCTTACGGGATCTCGATCAACAGCAAGGGCGGTGTGAATATCAAGGCTGTCGATTGGGGCAAGGTGCAGGCCCGGATGTACAAGGCCCTGACCAAGGCCGCCTACAAGAACCTGTTCGGCAACTACGACCAGGCCATGTCCACGCTCAAGGACGTGTACCTGAAGAACATTGCGGAGCAGAACGCCGCGCCTTCCGCTGAGGCTCTTGGTGGCGGTATTGAAGGCGCCAAGAAGCGCAACTTCTTCAACGAGGTGATGGGCGCCGTCCCCAAGAAGGGCGACACCATGATAAACCTGCCGACCGCTGGCTACGAGGCCAGCCGCAAGGGCGGGTCGGTCTACCAGGACCTGCGCATTGAGCGCATCCAGAACACCAACACCACCGGCACGGAAATCCCGTGGTCCGGTGACATGGGAGAGCAGTCGAGCTACCGCCGCACCCAGCTCAACTTCCAGCCTGCCGAGCAGGTTGGTGAGACCAGCGTCCAGAGCGACCTGGTGGGCGGCTACCGGATCTTGTCGAAGGGCGGTAAGTTCCGCCTGTATGGCCCCGATGGATCAACCGCCGGGATCTTCGACACCGAAGGACAAGCAAAACTCAAAGCAGAAAAAGATTATGCCACTCAAGCAAGGCTACAGCCCGAAGTCCGTCAGCAGCAATATCCGGCGCGAGATGAAGTCCGGCAAACCGCAGAAGCAGGCGGTGGCGATAGCAATGTCGGTCGCACGCAAGGCCGAGAAGAAGGCGGGCAAGAACTCGGGGCGGTTCGACAAGCGGGGGATGTAATCCAGAACTTCGACGCATTGGTTGCAGCAGCACCAGACGTCAGGTTCATGCCCGTCGAATCACAGCCAGAAAATGCTCCGGTGGCCGGAAGAATCACTAAAGGACAACAAGCCAGCATTGATGAGCTGTCCCAGTACTACGCATCAAAGACACCTGATCGCGCAAAGGTGCTCAAATCTGATGCCATTGATTCACTTGCAAGCCGACTAATCAACAAGGGCGTCCCGGTTCAAGAAGCCAATGCAATTGCTTCCAAGACGTTCTCAAAGCTCAGGAAAGGCGTTTCTGGTGCATTGCAGGTCATTAGCGGAATGGGCCTTTCAGACCTGTCTCGCATGGCTGGAACAGGAAAGCCGAGTGTCGAGCGCCGTCCGCACATCAATCAAAACTGGCTGACGTCTGCGTTTGAAGCCTTCGCTACCGACGAGGGACTTGCGTTGATGAAGGCGCAACAGGTTGCGACCCAACTCAACAAGGCGGATCAAGCAAAAGCTGCAGCCGGTGAATCGGTTGAAGCAGCACGCGCAAGCGGTGTTCGGCAATCCACCATGCAGCAAGGCATGGAGTTTGTTCTTGGCGAGATGAACGCTGACAGAAAGGCGTTTGGAACCTCTTTGAGAGAAGACCTGGACTCTCCGCCGCGAGTCTATGCTTCCGTTGGTGAAGGCCAGAAATTCGGAGGCCAAGGAAACTACAACGTCTTCTTTGAATGGAAGAAGGAGACTCCAATGGTTGTGACTTCGCATCACCACTACGGTGTTGCAAACGGAGTCACCGGGATTCACGCGCAGGGCAACATTGGTGACAAGAATGCCCGCAGCTTTGGCAACCCATCAGCCGAGAAGTACGACACGCTTCCAAGCGGCAAGCAGGTGCTCGACACTCACTTGCTTGTTGGAAACCAAGGCGTTCCAGATGCAAGAGCGCACCAGTTGACCGTTTCAATTCCAGATAGCTCTCTGTCGGGTATACGTAAGGTTTACAAAGACAAGGGAGCGGCTGGCGTTGAGGCTGAACTCAATCGGATTGCGGTCAGCCAAATGGTCGGGACCAAATCACAAGGCAAGACCAAGGCATTTACCAGCAAGGAGGGCATTCCTCCTATGGTGGCGATTCAGAAGAACCGCACCGAGGCGTATGTACTCAACCCTGATCTGGCGAACGTCGCGTCGGTGACCATCGTCAGTAATTCCCCCAAGGAGGTTGCCTTGATACGCAAGAACCTTGAGAACGCTTTTGCGAAGAACGGAAGCGCACTTCCGAAGGTGAAGGTTGTGTCTGCTGAAAGCGGAGCCAGCGGTAACGTCGGTAGAAAAGCTATCACCGACGAGTACTTCAAGCTAACCGGAGAGCAGCGCTTCATGCCCGACTACAGCGGCGAGCACCGTGCCCCGCAGCGCGATTCCGGTGCCCCGCTGGACAATCTGAAGGACGTCTATCCAGACGACGTCTACGGGCCAAATGCGGCCCGCTATTACGGCGTCGCAAGCGGTAACACAACGGACAAGGCTGCCATCCGTATCATCCAGGCTACCAAGGGCAAACCGGATGCGCCTGTGAAAGTGTTCCGGGCCATCCCCAAAGGAATCCAGTCCAACGAGATCAACCCCGGCGACTGGATCACCACGATGAAGAGCTATGCCGTGATGCATGGCGAGGGTGCGCTGGGCGGCGACTACAAGATCCTTGAGAAGACAGTGCCTGCCGGCGACCTCTACACCAACGGCGATTCGATATTCGAGTTTGGGTACGATCCCAAGTTCATGCCCTCCCCCGACTCAGCCATGCCTGGCGCCTACAGCTTCCAGGGCGGCTTCCGGGCCATCCCGGGTAAGACCAAGGGCTCCTTCCGCCTCTACGGCCCCGCAGGCAGCCTAATAGGCATCGCCAGCAGCCTTGACGAGGCCCAACGAATCCTCCGACGTAAGGCCAAGCAATGAGCTACGATAGCCAGACCAGCACGATCCTCATCAACAAGCTGAGGAAGGACGTCGACAGCCTGACCCTGAAGATCGCGGTGCTGCAGGACGTGAAGGACAACAACGTCGCAGGCGGAACCGCGGTGACTGCTGTGTGGACAGCCCGGACGCTCAACACCATCAGCAGCGATCCCAATGGCCTGATCATCCAGCTTGCGTCCGATGAGTGGAAGGTGGCTGCCGGCGATTACCAGGTGAAGGTGCTGGCACCGTTCCACCACACCCGCGGAACCCGGCTGCGGATCTACGACGTGACCAACTCGGTGGTCATCGGGTACGGCCCATCGCTCTACATCAACAACGGCGTGGACATGGAAGTGTCCCTGAACCTGCGCATCACGCCGCACAAGGACAACGTCTACCGGCTCGAGTACTACTGCGAGCGCGGCGGCCATGCAGACGGCCTTGGCATTGCCTCCAATATCGGGCAGCCCGAGATCTACACCACGCTGGAGATCACCCGGCTCGATACCGGAGCCACCAAACCACTCGGTGCCGGCGGTCTGCAGGGACCCCAGGGTCCTGCCGGCCCCACCGGGCCTGCCGGACCTCCGGGACCTGCGGGCGGCGGTGTGACCAGCGTCAACGTCTCGGGCGGCACGACAGGCCTGACCACCTCGGGCGGACCCATCACCAGCAGCGGCACCATCACGCTGGGCGGTGTCCTGGCCGTTGCCTCGGGCGGAACCGGGGCGACCACCGCCCCCGATGCCCTGACAAGCCTGGGCGCCTATCCTGCGTCCAACCCGGCCAACTACACGTCCAACGGAGGAACGGTCACATCGGTCTCGGTCACCACGGCCAATGGGGTCAGCGGGACCGTTACCAACCCGACGACCACACCGGCCATCAGCGTGGCCCTGGGCGCCATCACACCGACCTCGGTGGCTGCGTCAGGCGCTGTCACAGGGTCCAACCTCTCGGGCAGCAACACCGGCGACCAGACCATCACGCTGACCGGGGATGTGACAGGCACTGGCACAGGGTCCTTTGCGGCGACCATTGCCAACAACGCGGTGACCTACGCCAAGATGCAGGCAGCCTCCGCGGTGGCGAAGCTGATCGGCTCGAATGCCTCGGGCACTGCCCTGGGCGAGATCACGCTCGGCACCAACCTGTCCATGGCCGGTTCCACGCTGAATGCCGCGGTGGCCTCCGGCAGTGTGACGAGCGTCAATGCCGACGGCGGCACCACTGGTATGAGCTTCTCGGGCGGCCCGATTACCTCGAGCGGCACGCTGACCCTGGGAGGCACGCTGGATCTGGACAACGGTGGCACCGGAGCCACTACAGCGAGTGACGCCCGGACCAACCTGGGCCTTGCCATCGGCACCGACATCCCGTCACCCACCGGCACCGGGGCAACCGGCACGTGGAACATCGACGTGCTGGGCTCCGCAGGCACGATCACCAGCACGCTGCCCGTCAACAAGGGCGGAACCGGGGCGACCACGGCCGGCGGTGCACTCACAAACCTCGGGGCCTACGCAGCCAGCAACCCGGCGGGCTACACAGCTAATGTCGGAACGGTGACCAACGTCTCGGCCTCGGGCGGCGCGAACATCAGCGTGGCCACAGGCAGCACCACGCCGGTCATCAGCCAGAACGCGGCGAGCAGCACGCAGAACGGCTACATGACCAGCACCTACGCGGCCAAGCTGGACAGCATGACTGCGGGCGCGAGCGTGTCGTCGGTTAGTGTGTCCGGCGGTAGCACCGGCCTGACCACGTCCGGCAGCCCGATCACGGCCTCGGGCACGATCACGCTGGACGGTGTGCTGAGCGTGGCCAATGGCGGCACCAGCAGCACCTCGGCATCCTCGGCCATCTCGTTCCTGGCAGGCGCAACCACCAACGGGCAGTACCTGCGGGGCAACGGTACCGTGGTGCAGATGTCTACCATCCAGGCCATCGACCTGCCCCAGATTGCCCTGGGCGGCTCTGCAGTCAGCGGCACGCTCGGTGTGATCAACGGCGGTACCGGGCAGAGCAACTCGTTCACCAATGGTCAGATCCTCATCGGCAACACCACCGGAGGAACGCTCAACAAGGGAACGATCACCGGCACCGGAATCATCACGGTCACCAACGGTCCTGGGACGATCACGATCTCAGCCACCGGGGCTGGCACCGGCGACGTGGTGGGACCCGGAAGCGCTACGGATGGCGATTTCGTTCTGTTCGATGGCGCCACCGGCAAGCTGATCAAGGGTGCCAGCTACCGTCAGGCGGGCGGGGACATCATCGGGCCGATTGGAGGCAGCTCGATGATCGACGGGTTCGTCTACATCCCGGCCGGCTCCGGGGCTCCGACAGGTACTCCGACCAATGTTTCCGGCACTAATGTGCCGATGTACTTCCACACCAACAACGCGACAAACACCAACGTGCTGTACATCCACAACGGATTCGCTTGGAAATCGGTTGCCCTGACCTAACCTGAAGGCCCATGAAGCACTCCTTCCCCTGCGTCGAGTCAATGCGGCGCGTGAACCTCTCCAACGGGCGCGTGGTGCGCGTCTGGCGCGACCGTACCAAGGAGAACCTGTCGGCCTCCTACGACGACGCGGACATCGTGTCGACCTGCATCGCCAATGCGACCAACGACACGCAGCTCCTGGCTGCACTGGCCAAACTGAAGGCGGTAAACGCTGTCGAGCTGGTCGACGCCAATGGCCAGGGCACCGTGGTCTACACCGCCTGGCCGTGATCTATCGCAACCGGACCAACCCGTCGGTGGTGGTCGAGATCCTGGCACAGGATGCCCAGTTGCGCCTGGGCGAGCTGCGGTGGCCCGTGGTGGTCTACCGCCGGCTCGACAATGGCACGGTCTACGTGCGCTCGAAGGCCGAGTTCGACGCCAAGTTCGCGCCCGAGTGACCCTTGTTTTACCCGCATAAACATTGGGTTTTCTTCAAAATCTACAGAAAAACAGTTTTCTCTGTAGACGGGTTAAGTGTTTTTGTGGCAACTTGACGGCCGTCGGTCCAATCAAGTCGAAAGCAAAACACCATGAG
>Ga0315900_10009764_pt1 | contig 12124 bp, 18 predicted proteins | sample LakEriMetagenome_FD_203521 | JGI IMG/M metagenome (GOLD analysis project Ga0315900, IMG submission 203521) | Freshwater fungal communities from buoy surface, Lake Erie, Ohio, United States - Buoy 12 MA114 | ecosystem: Environmental > Aquatic > Freshwater > Lake > Lake biofilm | place: USA: Lake...
GTCTTGAGCGTAACGGGCAGGCTGAAGACCTCAAGGAACGCCACACAACCAAGGTTCGAGTGCTGAAGAATCGATTTGCTGGGTTGACTGGCCCTGCCTGTGGTCTGTACTATGACAGGGTTACTGGCCGCATGAGTGAGACAATCGTGGAGGATCTATGAATCTTGAAATTGAAGCCTACGAAGGAGAACTCCGTAAACTACGCCAAGCACTAGCGCAACCGGAACAAGAGCCTGTGGGGTATGTAACCATTGAGAACATTTCTAGTTGGGCACAAGTTCCCTCAATAAAGTGGTTCAAAAAACCTACTGAAGGACCACTCTACACCGCACCACCAAAGCGTGAATGGGTTGGGCTGGAAGATGAAGATGTTGCTACTGTGAAGAATGAATTTAACCGTGGTGCATTGTGGGCAGAGCAAGTGCTGAAGGAGAAGAACACATGAGTCATCCTGACCAAGCATTTGGTGATAAGACTTACTCGCAGTTTGGAGAAGACTTAATACTACTGAATGTGTTTTACAAGCTAGGTATTGAGAAAGGCAGATACTTTGATGTAGGCGCACACAATCCCTGGAACATCAGCAACACTGCGCTACTGTATGAGCGTGGCTGGCGAGGCGTGTGCATAGAGGCTAACCCGAACCACATCAAAACCTTTGAAGAAGCGAGGCCAGAGGATAACATCCTAAATGTTGGTGTTGGCTGCTCAATTGGTACGATGCCTTTCTACATGATTGATGACTACTCAGGTAGGAATACTTTTGATAAGGATAAAGCTGAGAAGTTTGTCTCTGATTATCCTTTGTTCAAGATTCAAGAGGTTAGGGAAATCCCTATGGTGACAATCGATAGTTTGTTTAAGAGTTTATATGTGCCTGACTTATTGTGTATCGACATCGAAGGTTACGACTACCCAGTGCTTATGAGTATGGAAGCAAGGCCAAAGGTTATCTGTGTTGAGAATGAGGGACAGATACAGGACTTCGATGACTTGCTAAAAGGCATGGGATATGATAAAATATTTAATACCGTAGCAAATGGAATCTACATTCATGCGAATAGCACTTGACATTGAAACAAACACAACCCATGATAAGATATGGGTTTGTTGTACCTATGACATTGACACCAAAGAAGTAAAGACATGGACAAGCGCACAAGACTTCAAACAATTCATACAGAAAGCTCAGTTAGTAGTAGCACACAACGGGATATGCTTCGACTTTCCAGTATTGAACAGGATCTGGAAGACTTCGATCAAGCTGAACCAAGTGCAGGATACACTGGTTATGTCAAGACTGTCAAACCCAAGCAGAGATGGGGGACACAGTCTAGCAAACCTCGCAAAGCTAGTAAACCGAACCAAGAAGGAGTTCGCAGATTTCGAGGGCGGCCTGAGCGATGACATGATTTATTACTGCCAGGAAGATGTACGAATCTGTGGTGATTTGTATCTCTACCTGCAGCGTGAGCTAAAAGGTTTCTCTGAACAATCGATTGAGTTGGAGCACAAGGTCCAAGCTATTGTTGCTAGGCAGGAGCGTCATGGTTTTAAACTAGATACAGTCAAGGCACAGTGCTTACTTGGCAGGTGGAAGCGTAGGTTGTCTGACATTGAGGAAGAATTGCAAAAAGTATTTCCTCCGATTATTACGGAACGAACAAGCGAAAAAACCGGAAAGAGACTTAAAGACGATATCGAAATCTTTAACCCTGGATCGAGGCAGCAGATTGCCAAGCGCCTGATGGATCTGGGGTGGAAGCCTACTAAACACACTGAGAAGGGAGCAGTGGTTGTTGATGAAACAGTCCTGGATGGAGTTGATATACCAGAAGCAAAGCTCATTGCCGAGTACCTATTGCTTCAGAAACGGGTGGCTCAGGTTGAGTCATGGATTGAGTTTGTATCTGACGAACACAGGGTTCACGGTAAGGTCATCACCAACGGGGCAGTCACAGGTAGGATGACACACCACAGTCCTAACATGGCACAGGTCCCTAGTAGCTCTAGTCCCTGGGGTGTCGAGTGTCGTGATTGCTGGACAGTAGATGAGGGTAAGACTTTAGTTGGCGCTGATGCAGCTAGTCTTGAATTGCGTATGCTTGCACATTATATGAAGGATGAACAGTATGCTAGAGAAATCGTTGAAGGTGATATCCACACCAAAAACCAAACTGCGGCAGGTCTTCAGACTAGAGCGCAAGCAAAGACATTTATCTACGCTTTACTATACGGGGCAGGACCTACCAAGATCGGGAAGATTGTTGGTGGTTCGGCGAAGGAAGGACAGGAACTCATCAGTAATTTTCTTCGGAACACTCCGGCTCTCAAACATCTTAGAGAAAAGGTTGAACGCTTATCAGAAAAAGGGACGCTTCCAGGTCTTGACGGTAGGCAATTACAAGTTCGCTCCGCACACGCAGCACTTAACACGCTACTCCAAAGTGCTGGTGCGATAGTGATGAAGCAGGGGTTAGTATTGTTGGATAGTAAACTGAGGAAGTTTGCACCAAGCGCACAATTCGTAGCCAATGTACATGATGAGTGGCAAATTGAATGCGATGAGGCTGATGCAGATTTAGTAGGTGAGTTAGCAGTTAGTAGTATCAAGGAAGCAGGACAGGTATTAGGGTTACGCTGCCCATTGGATGGCGAATATAAGAAAGGAAAAACATGGGCAAACACCCACTAGACAAAGACGATGAATTCTGGGCTGATATGGAAGATGTAGTATTCCTGTGCATAAAGAAGGACAGAACAGTTAGTATGAAGACTTCTGTTAAAGATATGGAAGATTTAAAATCTATCTTTAGTACAGCCTTTATGATGGCCCTGTTTCACGATATGAAATCATCACCAAAAGATGTTGACAAGTTGCACTAATGTGCTATACTATTTGTGTAGTTATTTTATAGGAGAAGTAAATGGAACTTAAACCGCTTAAAGTACAGGCAGAGATTATGTGGGCTTTCCTGGATACGCCTAACCAGCTATCGGGTAAGTACCAAGTAGACCTCTGTAACCTTACCAAAGGCGCTATTGAGGCCCTGAAGTCGATGGGTGTAGAGGTGCGTAGTAAAGCTGATCAGCCTGAGAAAGGTAGCTTTATTACTGCAAAGTCTGTTAACTATCCTATCAAGACAGAGGATTCAGATGGTAATCCTATCTCTGTTAAGGTAGGTAATGGCAGCAAGGGTATCGCACTGCTTAAGCCTTACGAGTATTCGTATAAAGGCAAGAAGGGTGTTGGTGTTGGTATTAATAAACTGGTGGTGACTGACCTCGTAGTATATGAGGGCGAAGCTGTCGCTGCTACTGATGATGTACTGTAAAGGAGATAGTATGGCTACTGCAAAAAAGAAAGCAACGGCGGCTAAACTTGCATTTAATGTTTCGCCTATTGAGTCCTCGTTTGAGGTTGCTGTTCCTGGTGTTGGTGTGCTTGGATGGGACGAGACATTCCGTTTCTCTGTCGGAGCAGATGGTACTGTAACCATCAACGACAACGAGTTTAGCAGCAAAAAACAAGCTGCTCAAGCTCTTGAAGCGATGTCTGCATTTCTGAAGAAGTAATGCTAGCACTTATCGATGCTGACATTGTCTGCTACAGAATTGGATTTGCATCTGAGGATGTCAGCGATAAGATATGTCTAGCTAGATGTGCTGAGTTTATGGAGGAGCTTGTGATGAAGCCTTGGGTAGGAGACTACCAGGGCTATCTCACTGGCTCTGACAACTTCCGCAAAGAGATAGCAGTAACAGCGCCGTATAAAGGCAACAGAACACAAGACAAGCCCAAGCACTATGACTTGATTAGGGAGTACTTAGAGAAAGCCTGGGGTTGTGAAATAGTACAGGGACAAGAAGCTGACGATGCAATTGGCATCAGGGCTTACGAGTTTGAAGACATTGAAGATTATGTTATCATGTCTATCGACAAAGACCTTGACATGCTGAGAGGTTGGCATTATAATTTTATTAAGGATAAAAAATATTTAGTTGATGATCAGCAGGCTATCAAACATTTCTATACGCAGATTCTTACTGGCGATAGGGTTGATAATATTGTTGGTCTAAAAGGTGTTGGGCCTAAGAAAGCTGAGAAGATTTTACAAGACTGCGATACAGAAGAGGATATGTACAAGGCAGTACTGGAGGCATATGACAACGATGAAGAACGAGTATTAGAGAACGGACAACTTCTATGGATACGAAGAAAAGAAAATCAGATTTGGTCACCAGCCCTCTTCAGTACATTCAGTGGGTAGATGCAGTCGCTGATGTGGAGTGGCAAGAAGATGTCAAAGCTGAGGTTCATTCATGTCACACAATTGGATGGGTTATTGATGAGAACGATTCAGCGATATGCATTGCTAGCACAGTTAGTATGGACAACAGCAACGCCCGTATGCATATACCTAAGCAGTGGATTAAAGTAAGAAAGGATGTATCCCTTGAAACCGAGCAGCGCCAAGTCCAAAGGAAGACACCTGCAAAAGTGGGTAAGAGATCTAATACTTGCCAAGTTCGACCTGGAGCACGATGATGTACGCTCAGTTAGTATGGGCGTGTCGGGAGAAGACTTGTTACTTAGTCCAGCAGCCAGACGGAAGTTACCAATCAGTTTGGAATGCAAGTCCAGAGCAGCTATCTCAGTATACGGTTATTACGAACAAGCAAAAACAAATGCAGGAGGACACGAACCTGTCGTTGTTATTAAACAGAATCGGTCCAGCCCTCTTGTAGTCGTTGATGCTGAATACTTTTTTGATTTACTAAGGAGCAAGCATGAGTAATGTATATCGATTCATCTATGATTCAGAGAAAGGTGAAGGTTATGGGACTTGTCCTGAAGCAACCACCATTAAGACCCGCCACTACTTTGAAGACGGAATTACTTGGGTTCCTATCCTGTGGCAGTTTTGTAAATTTCTAGAAAGCACTGGTTATGTGGGTGTATGTGGTAGAGTTCTTATTAAAGATCCATACGGCATAGAGGCTAACACGCATCTGTTTGAAACTATTGGTCCTGATGATGTTATTGTTAAGACTGAGGAGCAAGACGAGGAAGAGGAAGAGGAAGAGTAATGGCTGTTCATTGTGTGATACCAGACTGTCAGGTAAAAGACGGTGTTGACTTATCTTATCTGACATGGGTTGGAAAATATCTAGCAGAAAAGAAACCAGATGTGATTGTGCAGATTGGAGATTTTGCTGACATGCCTAGCCTCTCCAGCTATGACATAGGTAAGAAGAGCTTTGAAGGGCGTAGATACAAGACAGATATTGAAGTAACCAAGAAGGCTATGGAAATGCTGCTTGCACCAATTAAGGAATACAATGAGAGAGCACGAAGAAATAAGGATAAGCAATACCGACCAAGAATGGTTCTCACCCTTGGAAACCATGAAGAAAGAATTTCCAGGGCTATCGAAGGAGATCCTAAACTTGATGGAACTATTAGTCTCAGTGACCTTGAGTACGAACGTAATGGTTGGGAAGTTATACCGTACCTTGAGCCTATTGTTATTGATGGGGTTGTGTACGCTCATTATTTTACTTCTGGCGTTATGGGGCGTCCTGTAACATCTGCTGCTGCGCTGCTATCCAAGAAGCATATGAGTGCTGTGATGGGTCATGTACAGAATCGTCAGATAGCATACGCTAACTGTGCTGATGGTTCACAGATCACTGGATTGTTCAGTGGCTGCTGCTACCTGCATGACGAGGATTATCTAGGCAGTCAGGGTAACAAGTACTGGCGTGGTATCTGGATGCTACACGAGGTAAACAACGGTAGCTTCGATGAGATGCCTGTGTCCCTAAACTATCTAAGGAAAAAGTATGAGCATTGATAATGCAACACCTGAAGAGTGGAATCGAGCAGTGTGGAAACAACCGTCTACGCTGAAGGACTACATCAAGTCTAAACAGATTGGAGGCAATCACTACAAAGGAAGTATAGAGCCTTGGGAAGCGATGTTAGCGTGGGGCTTAGATCCCTGGTCCTGTAATGTAATCAAGTATGTGCAGCGCCATCGTAAGAAGAACGGTAAAGAAGATTTAGAGAAGGCCAAGCACTATCTAGAATTTATGATTGAAAACTACGATGCCGTTGGTGACAAGTACTACAAAGATTGACTGGTCTAATGCTGATAGGGACTACAAAAAAGGACAGAACCTAATTCGCAAGGGCGACTGGGCAACAGGCTTTAAACTGCACGAGCTTAGAGCCTTGCCTGATGCCTTCTGGAATCCTACTGCTAAGTTCCCTGGAGTCAGGACTAACTTTGACAGAGCACCTATCTGGATGCCAGGACAAAGCATCAAAGGCCGTAATGTAATCATCTGGTCAGAGGCTGGTTGGGGAGACATGATCCAGTTCTCTCGATTCATTCCGCTGATTAAGCAACTGTCCAGTGGTGTGCATTGCGTCTACCCAGATGCTATCTCAGGGCTTCTAAAGCGCATGGATAAGTCAATAATGTACAGCCAGCAGACTAGAGACTGTCCTCCTAGTTCATACAGAGTTAAGATGATGTCGATGCCTTATCTCCTGATGGAGCATGGAGTTATCGAGGCAAAGCCTGTAGACCGCTGGTATGGTGCAGAGGGACTGTATCGTAATCCTGATATAGTCAAACCTGTACGGCCTAAGCCACTCATAGGAATCTTCTACAGCACAGACAACAAGTCATGGAACATGGCTGCAAAGCAGATACCGAAGGATATAGTAGATGACTTCGTAGCCAGACATCCAGAGTTTGACTTTGTGTCCTTGCAGTTAGGCGAAGGCTTCCTAGACAGTCCTGTCTGGACAGCAACCGCTGATAAGCTACAGACCCTGGATGCAGTTATCTCTGTGGACTCAGCAATTGCCCACTGTGCCGCTAGCGTGGGTGTCAAGACCCTGGACCTAATAGGTGATGAGACAATGGCGTGTTGGCGCTGGTATCCAGTCTCAGAGGCTACTTATTGGTATGACCATATGACCACAGTCTGGTGGGATAATTACGCAGACTGGGATACTGGCCTGGAGAAGGCATTAACTTATCTGGACAAGCCTGTAGTAAAAAAACGTGGACGACCTAAGAAAAGTGTGGTATAATATATGGCCCTGACATTAGAAGAGATCAAAGAAAGGATGAAAAGATGGGATGAACTGTCCCTAATTGAGGAGTTATCAATTCGGTCTGAGGATATAGTAGAACGATTTGATGATATAATAGAAGAGCAAGCGGATAGATTAGAAAAACTTGTACACTGGGAAGAATTATAATATGGATTACTATCAACAATTTATTGCTAAGTCACGATATTCTCGCTTCCTGCCTGAACTAAACAGGCGTGAGCACTGGCACGAGTCTGTCAATCGATACATGGTGTTTATGTATATGCACCTGCAAGACAAACACAACTACAAGATGTCTGATGATTTGTATAAAGAAATCAAAGACGCAATCATCAACCTGGAAGTTATGCCTTCGATGCGTGCTATCATGACTGCAGGCAAGGCGCTAGAGCGTGACAACACTGCTGGCTACAACTGCAGCTATCTTCCTATCGATGACCCTAAAGCCTTTGACGAGGCCATGTACATCCTGCTATGTGGCACAGGAGTAGGCTTCTCTGTGGAGCAAAAGTATGTTAATGAACTACCTGAAGTGCCGGACCAGTTGTTTACTTCTGAAACTATTATTTCTGTTGCAGACTCGAAAGAAGGATGGGCCAAGGCATTACGCCAACTCATCGCTCTACTATACTCTGGGGAAATTGCAAAGTACGACCTTAGCAGGATCCGTCCCGCTGGAGCCAGACTCAAAACTTTCGGAGGTAGAGCTTCTGGACCAGGGCCTTTGGATGAACTTTTTAGATTTGTTATTGACAAGTTCCGAGGAGCCGTTGGTAGGAAACTCACATCACTTGAGTGTCATGATATTCTCTGCAAAATCGGGGAAGTTGTTGTTGTGGGTGGAGTCAGACGATCAGCAATGATTAGTCTGTCAGACTTAGAAGATGATAGGATGCGTCATGCAAAATCAGGAGATTGGTGGACACACAATGGACAACGAGCACTCGCTAACAACTCAGCAGCTTACGTTACTAAACCAGATATTGGACAGTTTCTTTCTGAATGGACAAGCCTTTATAACAGTCACTCTGGAGAGCGTGGTATCTTCTCACGAGCCGCAAGTAAAAGTCAGGCTAAGAAAAACGGGAGGCGCAATGGAGATTTTGACTTCGGTACTAACCCCTGTTCAGAAATCATACTACGACCATACCAATTCTGTAACCTTACAGAGGTCGTGGTCAGAGCAGAGGACACTGTAGAGTCACTATCTAGAAAAGTTCGAGTAGCTACTATCCTGGGTACATTCCAGTCTACGCTGACGCACTTCCCTTATCTGCGTAAAATTTGGAATAAGAACACAGAAGAGGAGCGACTGCTTGGTGTGTCCTTCACTGGTATTCTTGATAACAAATGGATGGGAGAGGTAAGTGACAGCACTGCGAAAGCTCTTGAACAGCTACGGGAAGTTGCCGTTAGCACCAACGCAAACATTGCAGCAACTCTGGGAATCCCTGTGTCTGCTGCTATTACTTGTGTTAAACCTTCTGGCACTGTGTCTCAACTTGTTAATTCTGCCTCTGGTATTCATACTAGACATAGTGACTATTATGTTCGGCGTGTTCGTGGCGACAAGAAAGACCCGCTGACTAAGTTTTTGACAGAAGCAGGTATTCCTACTGAGGACTGTGTGATGCGTCCAGACAGCACTGCTGTGTTTTCCTTCCCAGTGAAAGCACCAGATAATGCTAGGACTCGTGAGCACTTAACTGCTTTGCAGCACCTGGACCTGTGGCTAATGTATCAACGGCACTGGTGTGAGCACAAGCCTTCTGTCACTATCTCTGTTAAGGAAGATGAGTGGATGGATGTTGGAGCGTGGGTATGGAGGAACTTCGATGAAATCTCTGGTATATCGTTCCTGCCTTGGGATGGAGGCACTTATCGTCAAGCACCTTATGAGGAGTGCAGCAAAGAGCAGTATGAGGAACTTCTTGCTAAGATGCCTAGCGATATTGCATGGGATAATCTTAAGGAAGAAGATGATAATGTTGAAGGAGCACAGACCTTAGCCTGTGTAGCGGGGCATTGCGAAATATGAAAATGGAATTAAGTTTAATTTCTGGTATAATGATGGGCTTTGAATTTGTCCAAGACCCAGAAGACGGTACAAACTACTTTGTAGTAGACTTCTTGTTTGTCCGTGTTCTATTTGGATGGTAGACTTTATGCTAAAATTTAGTACAATGTGCTCATTTATTATTTAAATGATAGCTTTATGCTAAAATTTAGCACGATCATGCTCATTTTAGGTATAGAGCCATCTCGTCTTTCCTGCGCTTGACCAATCCAGGTAGCTCTTTGCCGCCTGCTTTGGTCCAAGCCATGAAGGCTTCTGCTGCACCTTCATATTCTCCACGGTTGTGTTTCATCCTTATTGTGGAGCGTTGGAGATTGCCGAGGCCAACATTGAAAGAGAAGGAAACGAGGCTGTCAAAGCGAGACTGAGTAAGACCAGAAGGACACAGTCGTAGTACGCCTCGCTCGAACGTAGCCAAGTCGTTGGATAGTATGTCGTCCACTTCTGCCATTGAAAGGGTTCTGTCCCATCCTGGTGGGATTGGTATGTTCTTTCGCTCATCTAGCTTTACTCCAATATGTGATGGGTCAATGACATGACCAACGCCAACAGTCCATAGAAGTGCAGGACAACGATAAGGGCGAGTCCTAACGCCTTCATGATGCTTTATCATGTCGATGCATTCTTTTGATACTTTCATTTCTTAAAGCTCTGAGTACCAAACCAGAAGGCAATCACGCTTGAGAAGATGATGGCGCTGTCCTCATCCCAAAGGATTGACATAGCCTGCTCGAAAGGTACACCAGTTTTCCAGGCATAGAAGAATCCAAAGATGTTGACAAAGAGCAACATCACGAACATACCATAAGTAATCAATGGACGTACTGATGCACGCAGGTTAACAACCCACTGCGAGGCTCCTTTACCAATCTCGATGTCATGTGCATACAGGGCTTGTCGTTCCTGCACTGCTGTCTGCATGGCTACTTGGTCTGTCCTAATCTCCTCGATTTTAGCTTGTGCTAAGAAGCCACGCTCTGCCATCTGTAGCTCACGCTCAGTCTGCATACGAGCCATCTCAAGCTCATGCTTCTTGTCTGACCTGTCTTGGAAGAAGTCTAGGAACTTGGGCAGACCGCCCATGAGGAAGGACACAAGAGTAGATAGAAGTGTAATCATTACATTAGCCCCATGAATTTAAACACACCATACACACACCCAGATACAACCAATATCCAAAACATCTCTCGTCTTGTCTCCATGCGCTTGCGGTAGAAATCATCGTTTAACTCTAGGTGCTGCTTACGCATCTGCGTGATAAGAGACTTGACCTCAGAGACAGCAGCCCTGCCATACTCCTGCTCAATCTGCCTGTACATCTCCTGCTCTGCGTCCCTAATCTGCCTAATGATTTTGTATTCTTCATAGGCAGTCATGAACATCATGTCACCACGGCGTTCAATCTGCTGCTGCTTACGCTTCCAGGCTAGTCTAGCTTTGGCTTCTTCGTCTAGGAAGGCATTGACTTCGTTAGCAGTCTCCTTAATTTCCCTGCCAATTTGTACAGCTTCTTTTATTCCAGAGAGTGCAGCCCTGGCTGTTTGTGCTGGATCACTCACCGACCTCTATGCCTTTACCGAGTAGTCGCTTTCGCTGAAATTCTGCTGCAAATTCTGGATTGCTATTGTACTGCTCAACCAGAATCTGATTAGTGGCTGCTCGTCTAGCTCTTTCTGCTACACGTTTCATCAATATATTCTTAGTTAACTTATTAGAATTTTGATATAAAGGTGTATTGATTAGCTGGTTTAGTTGACTCTCTACTAATTCGCCAGATACTTTGGCATACCTTTCATAAGTAGAAGTATCTAATTCTACATCACGAATCTTTTTGGGTACTGCCTCATATTTAAACCCAATAGACTGAATCTCACGCTGCACAGGAGTTTGTTCTGTTGGTCTGGCAGCAATACCCACGACACCAGATAATCCATAAGATAAGTTAGGCTTAGGTTCACCAAGTATGTCACGCTTAACTGGTAAGTCCTCACGCATGCCAGGAATACGAGCTTGTAGTGCCTCATCAAATGTACGAACTTCACGCTGGTATGGATCAGGTACACGAGCAAACTGAGCCACTGCAGCAGGAACTACAAGGCCAGCAAAGCTATTGATAAAGCTGCCACCATAACGCTCAGGGTCATGCACAGCCTGGAGCACACCAGTAATACCTTCTAAGAAGGTCTTGGAGGTTAGGTTCTTGGTGATAGCTAAAGTACCATCAACCGCAAGTTCTTGGATTTTCCTGTCTGCCTTTGGTTTGCTGTAGTAGTCACGCAATGATTCGACAGAGTCAGCAAACACACCCATCACCGTAGCTAGTGGTTCAACACGAGCATATGAATACCATGTATCACCAATCTTAACAGAGTACTCAGGTATCCCAGCAGCAATCATAGCTTCTCTACGACCAGCATCTTTAGGATATGACCCAGTCAGATTACCTTGAGAAACATGGTACGCAGTCATAGAGGCTAGGCCAGCACCAATCATAGTACGAGCTAGTGCCTCGTCCTTCTTGCCTTTAAACTGCTTCATAAACAGACTAGCAGGCGTATAAGACAGAGCATCTTTAAGGATGTTAATAGGTGTCTTAATGAATGGTGCAATGAACACAAGCTCAGGGTGTTCTGCCCGAAGCCTTAGCATGCTGTTACCTAGCTTACCTAAGTCTGCCTGGAATGTCTGACTCTTAGCAAAGTTAGTGATATCATCTGCCAGTACTGGGTTAATCTTCTTAAGCTCATCTGCCCAAGTAAGACTGCCGATATCAGTTTGACGCAGCTTCTGATACAACTCTTCTCTCGTCATACCACCTAATTTACTATCAGGAATAGCACGAGTCAGTCTCTCAGCCACAGCATTAAACTGCATCCTACGAAAGATAGCCTTAGAAAACTCATCAATGGCTA
>Ga0315900_10009766_pt1 | contig 12124 bp, 9 predicted proteins | sample LakEriMetagenome_FD_203521 | JGI IMG/M metagenome (GOLD analysis project Ga0315900, IMG submission 203521) | Freshwater fungal communities from buoy surface, Lake Erie, Ohio, United States - Buoy 12 MA114 | ecosystem: Environmental > Aquatic > Freshwater > Lake > Lake biofilm | place: USA: Lake...
TCGGATTGCGTCTCTATGCCGATCCTCGCATCACTGTCGGATCGCATTGGATCACAGGAGCGAACAAACTCAATCGCCATGCCCGCTACGTCACACATGGACGCGACTTTGAAGTCGATGGCTTCATCGAAGCAGCAGAGGTTCGAGCCGGTGATGGTTGCCCTGAGTGTGGCGAGCAAGTGATCATTGATCGCGCTATCGAGATCGGACATATCTTCCAACTCGGTCGAAAGTACGCGAAGGCGCTCGAACTCACAGTCTTGGATCACGAAGGAAAGTCCCAAGTAGTGACGATGGGATCGTATGGAATTGGTGTCTCACGTGCTGTTGCAGCCGTTGCAGAACAGACCCATGATGAATTGGGATTGAACTGGCCGATCGAGATCGCTCCAGCGAAGGTCCATATCGTCGCGACCGGTAAAGAAGATACGCCCTTTGTCGAGGCAGAGAAGGTGGCACTCGCACTCGAAGCAGAAGGGATCACAGTCCTCTTCGACGATCGGCGAGATGCGTCCCCTGGTGTGAAGTTCAAAGATGCTGAGTTGATCGGAAATCCGATCATCTTGATCTTCGGTAAGTCACTCGCTGAAGGGAAGGTAGAACTCCGTATCCGCAAAGGAAACGAGAAGCGTGAAGTCACTCTTGCCTCTGTTATCACCGAGGTGACATCGCTCCTTTCGTGAGCGATTCTTCATAGATGGATCTCTCCTTCGAAGTCATCGCCTTCCTGCTTTTTGCTTCTGGCTTTGCTGGATTCGTCGATGCGATATCCGGTGGCGGAGGGTTGATCCAACTCCCCGCGATGATGGTTGGTTTGGGTAACTCCACTGCACCAGCGACGGTCTTAGGCACCAACAAACTCCCTTCCTTCATCGGCACATCGAGCGCGGTGGTCAATTACTTGCGTCGGATTCGAATCGATCTCCGCTTCACGGTTGCGATGGCGATACCGGCTTTCATCGGATCATTCACTGGCGCCCACTTCGCCAATCTCATCCCGAAGGATCTCTTCCGTCCGATCATCGTGGTGATGCTGATCGCCGTTGCGATCTACACCTTCACCAAGAAGGAACTTGGACTTGTGAAGTCGCATCGCCACGGCGATGGTCAGCGTTATGCGATCGGCGCAGCAGCAGGTCTTGTCATCGGTTTCTATGATGGGATCTTCGGTCCTGGGACTGGATCGTTCATCGCACTGATCCTGGTGGCAGTGATCGGATTCGCATTCTTGGAGGCGACTGCGATCACAAAAGTGGTCAACTGGGGGACGAACCTTGCTGCGTTGATCTCATTCCAACTCTCATCGAACGTGATCTGGGCGATCGGATTGACGATGGGGGTGGCTAATCTGATTGGTGCGCTCTTCGGTGTGCGTGTGGCGGTCAAGGGTGGATCCCAACTCATCCGTAAGGCCTTCATCGCCGTCACGGTGATCCTCATCGTGCGTCTTGGCATCGATATCTTCACTCAGTAGACTCAAGGCACTCGATATCGCGCTGATATCTGAGACAACTGAATAAGGGAATGAGTACGGAGCATCATGAGTATCGCCGCAGAGCTATTGGAAACACTGACCCCTCTGATTGAGCGCGCTGATGCCTTGATCGAAGACCTCTCTGTAACAACCGCCGGTAAGCGCCGTGTCGTCACTGTCCTCGTCGATCACGAGGAGCGTCCACTCACCCTTGATGAAGTCACCGCGCTATCACGATTGATCTCAGAGCGCCTCGATTCACTCACACTCCTTGGCGATACACCTTTCACTCTCGAAGTCTCTTCACCCGGAGTCGATCGACCTCTGACCAAGCCACGTCATTGGCGAAAGAATGTCGGGCGACTCGTCAAAGTCGTATTGATCGATGGCACCGCGGTGAGTGGCAGGATCGAGAGTTTCGACGGTGATCCTCTGATCGACGGGAAGAAGATCCCACTTGCGCAGGTCAAGCGAGCAACGATTGAGATCGAGTTCAAGCGGAAGGGGGAGTGACGATGCATGTCGATATGAAACTCCTGGAAGCGCTCACGACAGAGCGAGGCATCTCACTCGAACAATTGATCTCTGCGATTGAGATCGGAGTGAAGACCGCCTATGCAAACCTTCCCACCGCACGGATGCATGCATTCGCTCGATTGGATCGCGCGACAGGTGAGATCTCGATCGTCGTGCCGACCTTCGGTCCTGATGGGGAACATCTCGGTGAGGAGATCGATTCACCGGAAGGTTTCAGTCGGATCGCGACCTCGACTGCGAGACAGGTGATCAAATCCAAGCTTCGTGAGAAGAATGACTTGGATGTGATCGGAGAATTCAGTGGAACCGTCGGAGATATCGTCTCCGGAGTGATCCAACAAGGTCGAGATTCGCGGATGGTCTATGTCAATCTCGGTAAAGTCGAGGGGAAGATCCCACCGCATGAGCAAGTACCTGGTGAGGTCTATCGTCATGGCGAACGAGTCAAAGCATTCGTGGTCGAAGCGAAGCAAGGATTGAAGGGGCCAGAGATCACGCTCTCGCGGACTCATCCTGCTTTGGTCAAGCAACTATTCGCACTCGAAGTACCGGAGATCCGCGACCGGATCGTTGAGATCATGGCGATTGCTCGTGAAGCAGGACATCGAAGCAAGATCGCAGTGAGAAGTCACCGATCTGGCGTAAGTCCCAAAGGTTCGCTCATTGGTCCGATGGGATCGCGAGCACGCAATGTCATGAACGAACTCCATGGCGAGAAGATCGATATCGTCGATTGGTCTGAAGATCCGGCAGCGTTCGTAGCGAGCGCTCTTGCTCCGGCACGAGTCTCCTCAGTTGAGATCGTCGATGCTCAGGCCCGTTCTGCGAAAGTGACCGTCCCTGATTTCCAACTCTCATTGGCGATTGGAAAAGATGGACAGAACGCCCGATTGGCCGCACGCCTCACAGGTTGGCGGATCGATATCCATTCCGACGCTGGATCTGGCGTGACCTCGAATCAACCTGCCCCTGATGGTGGGAACGAGGGACCTGGCGCGGTAGGCTAAGCCACGCAAACTCCCGATGGATGCACCAAAGCATTCACTCGGGTAAACCAAGAAATGAGAAGTCCGGGTATGGCACTCTAATGAGCACCACACGATCATGAGGTCCACCCTGATTTAGGCTGCGTTCGTCTCTTCCGAGATGCGCGGAGTCGGAAGAGAAGATGAGGAAGCAGTGGCGAAAGTCCGCGTATATGAGTTAGCAAAAGAACTTGGCATGGAGAGCAAGGATGTCCTTGCCAAGCTCCAAGAACTCGGTGAGTTCGTCCGTTCTGCATCCTCCACCGTAGAGCCCCCCGTCGTTCGCAAGATGCGAGATCTCTATCCCGCAGCGGCTGCGAAAGCGACTGAGGAGAAGCCAAAGGCGAAGAAGGCTCCGGCTAAGAAAGCCACGAAGAAGGCGCCAGAAATCCCTGCTGAATTGGAAGCAGTGATCAAAGAGGCGCAGGCAGCACGAGAGTTAGAGCGCGCAACCGAGGTCGTCGATCAACGTCCGACTTTCACGCCACCACAACCAACACAGATGCCGCGCCCACCACAAGGTGGAGCCTCGCCATCGCAACTTCCACAGATGCCGCGCCCCCCGCGCACTGGAAACAATCCTTTCGGTACATCTGCGGTGCCGCGTCCAGGACAACGTCCGGGACAAGGCGGAAGTGGACAAGGTCAAACGATCAGACCGGGGCAAAGACCTCCGATGGCAGGACCACGTCCTGGCGCGGTGCGCCCAGGATTCGCCGCGCGCCCGCAACAAGGTGGACCTGGTGCACGACCTGGTGGACCTGGTCGTGGCGGACCTGGCGCTCGCCCTCAAGGTGGACCAGGTGGTCCCGGTGGATCTTCACCATATAGAACACAAGGTGCACGACCTGGTGGTCCCGGTGCAGGTGGTGGATTCGCTGGACGTCCTAGTGGTCCGGGTGCAGGTGGTGGAAGACCTGGCGGCCCTGGCGGTCGCGGTACCACTGCTGGTGCATTCGGAAAAGGTAAGAAGAAGTCGAAGATCGCGAAGTCAAAGAAGGCAAAGCGCGAAGAGATCGACAATATGCAAGCCCCCGTCTTGGGTGGCGTCCGCGTTGCTCGCGGTGATGGTTCGAAGATCCGACTCCGCCGTGGCGCGACACTTTCAGATTTGGCAGAGAAGATAGGTGTTGAGCCGAGCCAATTGGTCGCAGCGCTCTTCCAACTTGGTGAGATGGTCACCGCGACCCAATCTGTCGACGAGGATACCTTCAAGATCCTTGGTGGCGAGATCGGTTACGACTTAGAGATCGTCAGCCCTGAGGATGAGGATCGTGAGATCCTGCAGGGATTCGATATCGATCTTGAAGATGAGATCAATATCTACGATCAAGATCGTTTGATCGCACGTCCTCCGATCGTCACAGTGATGGGCCATGTCGATCACGGTAAGACCAGACTCCTCGACGCCATCCGCCAGACCGAAGTGGTCAAGGGCGAGGCTGGCGGTATCACGCAGCACATCGGCGCTTACCAAATCCATCACACCCATGATGGGATCGAGCGCGCGATCACATTCATCGATACCCCAGGTCACGAAGCCTTCACTGCGATGCGTGCCCGTGGTGCGAAGGTCACTGATATCGCGGTCTTGGTTGTTGCAGCGGATGATGGCGTGATGCCTCAGACCATTGAGGCGCTCAACCACGCCCAGGCGGCAAATGTTCCAGTCGTCGTTGCAGTCAATAAGGTCGATAAGGAAGGCGCGAATCCAGGGAAGATCCGCCAACAACTGACCGAGTACAACTTGATCGCCGAGGAATATGGCGGCGACACCATTTTCGTCGATGTCTCGGCACTCAAAGGAAAGGGAATCGACGCGCTGATCGAGGCTATCTTGCTCACTGCTGATGCAGCGATTGATCTTCGCGCAATCCCAGAAGGTGATGCACGAGGAGTTGCGATCGAAGCCCATCTCGATAAGGGTCGCGGACCCGTTGCGACTGTCTTGGTCCAACGAGGTGAGCTTCATATCGGTGATGCAGTGGTCGCGGGTGGCGCCTATGGACGCGTTCGAGCGATGCTTGATGAGTTCGGCAACACCGTCGATGTCGCGGGCCCATCGCGCCCAGTCCAAGTCCTTGGTTTCACTGCTGTTCCAAGTGCAGGTGATGGCTTCATCGTCGCGCCTGAGGATCGAACCGCGCGTCAGATCGCAGAGAAGCGTCAGGCAGCAGAGCGCACTGCAGCCTTGATGAAGGCTCGTAAGAAGGTCTCACTTGAGGACTTCATGGAGCAGTCGAAGGTCGAGACACTCAACCTCATCTTGAAGGGCGATGTCAGCGGTTCAGTCGAAGCTCTCGAAGATGCGCTCTTGCAACTCGATGTCGGTAGCGAAGTGGAATTGCGTGTGATCCACCGTGGAGTCGGTGCGATTACAAAGAGCGATGTCACTCTCGCTTCAGCCTCTTCGGCTGTTGTGATCGGCTTCAATGTCAAGCCTGAAACTCACACTGCAATCTTCGCGGAGCAAGAGGGTGTTGAGATTCGCTTCTACTCCGTCATCTACAAAGCGATCGAAGAGATTGAGGCGGCGCTCAAGGGTCTACTCAAGCCTGAGTACGAAGAAGTTGTCATCGGAAATGCCGAGATCCGCGAGATCTTCCGCTCATCGAAGTTCGGAAATATCGCAGGTTCGATGGTCTCTGATGGTCTCATTCGCCGTAACGCCAAAGCTCGCGTCATACGCGCAGGTGTCGTCGTCGGAGATAACCTCAGCATCGAATCCCTCAAGCGCTTCAAAGACGATGCGACCGAGGTCAAAGAGGGCTATGAGTGCGGTATCGGCGTAGGTTCCTTCAAAGATATCCAGATCGGCGATCAGATCCAGGTCTTCGAGATCCGCGAGAAGAAGCGGGTTTAGGGATTCAGGGATAGGGATGCAGGGATAGGGCATGGGTAACTCACATCGCACTGGTCGCGTCGCGGATCGGATCAAAGAAGTCGTCGCCTCGGCTCTCGAGAGCAAGGTGAAGGACCCTCGATTGGGATTCGTGACAATTACAGATGTTCGCGTCACTGGTGACCTGCAGAGCGCGTCGATCTTCTATACCGTCTTTGGAAGCGATGAGGAGCGAGCAGCGACATCGGCAGCGCTCAAGAGCGCGACCGGTCTTCTTCGCTCTGAGGTAGGTCATGCGCTGGGCACTCGACTCACGCCGACAATCACCTTCTTCGAAGATGCCCTCGGTGAGAGCGCAACGAATTTCGAGACCTTACTCGATGAGGTCAAGCGACATGATGCTGAGGTTGCGAAGATCCGAGAGAGCGCGAAACCTGCCGGCGAAGCCGATCCTTACAAACATCCTCGATAGCAAGACCAGAGATAGCGAATACTGGTGCGTCCTGGCTTCTTGATCGTCGATAAACCCGAAGGGATCACGAGCCACGATCTCATCGCCCGGGCACGAAAGACCTTGGGCACGAGAAAGATCGGGCATGCCGGAACGCTCGATCCGATGGCCACCGGCGTGATGGTCTTGGGTGTCGAATCCGCAACCCGACTCCTCGATTACGTGATGGCCGGAAGAAAGCGATATCTCGCAACCATCAAAGTAGGAGTTCTCACCGTCACCGATGATCGAACTGGGGACCTCCTTGAAAGTCATCCTGTCGATGCGGAAGTGATGAAGAGAGTGGAGCGAGAATTGCACGAGATGATCGGAGTGATCGAGCAAGTTCCCTCGCGCGTCTCCGCTATCAAGGTAGATGGCAAGCGCTCCTACGATCGCGTGCGCGAAGGTGAAGAGGTAGAGCTCAAGGCCAGAAGGGTTGAGATCTTCTCCCTTGATCTCCTTAGGCAAAGCGAGGATGAGATCGAGATCGATGTCACCTGTTCTCCAGGTACCTATATCCGCGCCATCGCTCGAGATATCGGAGGACACTTGACCGCTCTGCGCCGAATCGAGTCCCAGCCCTTTTCTATCGATGATTGCAAGGAGATCGAGGCTTCCCATGTGATCTCCGCTGCCGATGCAATCACGCGGGTCATGGCGAGTTACAAGGTTGACTCTGCAGATCAGCGTGAGATCTCACTCGGACGAAGTATCGAATTGGACTCAACACGAATCATGCGAGAGAGCGGTGTAAGAGAGGATGTGATCGCAGCGGTGGGAACTCTTGGCGATCTGATCGCACTCCTCAAACCAAGTGATGGAAGATTGCAGCCGATTGTGGTCTTGCCGGAGTCTCGAATCGAAAACCAAGAAGTGAAGTGAGCGTAGAGTGAGTGGCGTGAATGTCCAATGGCGTGACGAGCGGATTGAAGGATCTGCGGTTGCGATCGGGATTTTCGATGGTGTGCATCAAGGGCATCAACTCCTGATCGAGCGCGCGAGAGAACGAAACCCTCAAGTCACCGCGCTGACATTCTTTCCTCACCCCACTGCACTTCTTGCGCCAGATAAGGAGCCGAGTTATCTCCTTACCTTGGCAGATCGCGTCCTCCAGCTTCGCCTTAGCGGCGCGGACTCAGTGGCGATCGCACCTTTCACGGAGGATTTTGCCCGACTCTCTCCAGAGGAGTTCATTGAGCAGATCCTTATCGGTGAATTGAAAGCCTCTCATGTCATCGTTGGGGAGAATTTTCGTTTTGGTGCAAAGGCACGTGGCGATGTTGCGATGTTGCAGTCACGATCGGAGTTCGAGACAGAGGAAGTACCACTCGTCACGGGCGACGATGATGTGATCTCATCGACTCGAATACGAGAACTCATCCGAGAAGGTCTCGTGGTCAAGGCCGCAGAATTCCTGACCCGCCCTCATCAATTGGTGGGCGAGATCGTCCATGGTGAGAAGCGCGGTCGCGAGATCGGGTATCCCACCGCCAACCTCGGTTATGACGCGAAGGCGACCGTTCCCAAGGACGGTATCTATGCTGGTTGGCTTTCCGTTGATACATATCGATGGCAGGCAGCGATCTCGGTGGGAAGAAATCCCCACTTTCCCAAAGAGAACGGGGAACGAGGCGTCCAAGTCGAGGCCTATGCAATCGATCAAGATGGATTAGAGCTTTATGGAGAGATGGCGCGGATTGAATTCGGATTTCGCCTCCGCGATACCGTCGCCTTCGCTTCGCTCGATCAACTCCTCACGCAGATGCGTATCGATGTCGATGAAGCGCGAAGACTCACGCTCTGATCCGCATTCGACTCTGAAACGCTTGGAATACGCAGGGGAGGGGCCCGATTTCACTCCCTGGATCTGCGCTGGTAACCTTTGGCGTCCTCACGAGGGGCTCGCAATCTGTTGAGAGCGGGATCCTTCAAAGGACATAGCGAGAAATTCCGGTGACCCCGTGATGCAGACCGAGGTCCCTCGCCCCCCGATGTAAGAAGGAGTCAGTCATGGCCTTGACCGCAGCAGAGAAGCAAGAACTCATCTCGAAGTACGGTGCCTCAGCATCGGATACCGGAAGCCCGGAGGCGCAGATCGCGCTCCTCTCCAAGAGGATCGATCAGATCACCGAGCACCTGAAGACGAACAAGAACGACCATCACAACCGTCGTGGTCTCCTTCTTCTCGTCGGACGTCGCCGACGCATCCTCCAGTACCTATCGAAGGTCGATATCGATCGCTACCGCGCGATCATCGACAAGTTGGGTATCCGTCGCTAAAGCGCGACTGACAACTGAATATCAACTCAATAACGAGCACCAACCAGAGACCTTTTTGGTCGGTGGCGTCTTGAACACGAAGGCCAGGGAACATTGGTCCTCGGTAGTGGTCCACGGAAAAGATTCCGTGTGCTTCGATCGAAGATCCATCTTCCAATGCGCACTTCATGCGCGATTCGCCCTGACAAGGTATGCAGCCGACCCGATGTCGCCTGCGTCAAAGAGGGTTGAAAGAGAAAACATCAATTAAGGAGACCCATAAGTGGGTAACGAAGTACATTCATCAGTAGCAGTAATCGATAACGGAAAGTTCGGAAAGCGCGAGATCAGGTTCGAGACCGGACGTCTCGCAGCACAAGCATCAGGTAGCACCGTCGTATTCCTCGATGAGGACACCATGCTCCTCTCGGCGACGACAGCGTCCAAGTCCCCACGCGAGTCATTCGACTTCTTCCCACTCACAGTCGATGTGGAAGAGCGCATGTATGCCGCGGGACGAATCCCAGGTTCATTCTTCCGTCGCGAAGGACGTCCGAGTGAGGATGCAATCCTCACCTGTCGCCTCATCGACCGTCCGCTTCGCCCTTCATTCGTCAAGGGATTGCGTAACGAAGTCCAGGTCGTCGTCACTGTGATGGCGCTCAATCCAGAGCATATGTATGACGTCGTTGCGATCAACGCGGCATCGATGTCGACACAACTCGCAGGTTTGCCGTTCTCCGGCCCAGTTGGCGGCGTTCGCGTCGCATTGATCGACGGTCAATGGGTGGCATTCCCAGACCACAACCAGGTCAAGGAAGCAGTCTTCGACATGGTCGTAGCGGGTCGTATCGCTGGTGATGATGTCGCGATCATGATGGTCGAGGCTGAAGCGACCGATAACACGATCGAGTTGATCAAGGGTGGTCAGAGCGCTCCGACCGAAGAGGTCGTCGCTGAAGGTCTTGATGCATCGAAGAAGTTCATCCGCATCATGTGTGAGGCGCAAATCGCGCTCGCGAAGGTCGCAGCGAAGCCAACTGCAGAGTTCCCAGTCTTCTTGGATTACCAAGATGATGTCTACGCCGCAGTCGAGGGCGCAGCGAAGGAGAAACTCGCGAAGGCGCTGACGATCGCCGGTAAGCAAGAGCGTGAAGAGCAACTCAATTCGATCAACGCTGCAACGACCGAAGAACTTGCCTCAACGTTCGAAGGTCGAGAGAAGGAGATCTCCGCAGCAATCCGATCCGTGACCAAGAAGTTGGTGCGTCAACGAGTCCTTCGCGAGAAGGTCCGTATCGATGGTCGTGGACTCAAGGACATCCGTCCACTCTCAGCAGAGGTTGAGGTCGTGCCTCGCGTCCATGGCTCCGCTCTCTTCGAGCGCGGTGAGACGCAGATTCTTGGTATCACCACTCTCAATATGCTCAAGATGGAGCAGCAACTCGACACTCTCTCTCCGGAGACGACGAAGCGCTATATGCATAACTACAACTTTCCGCCTTACTCAACGGGTGAGACTGGGCGCGTCGGTTCTCCGAAGCGTCGTGAGATCGGACATGGTGCGCTTGCAGAGCGTGCACTCGTCCCAGTCCTACCTAAGCGCGAGGATTTCCCTTACGCGATCCGTCAGGTATCCGAGGCGCTTGGTTCCAACGGTTCGACATCGATGGGTTCTGTCTGTGCATCGACTCTCTCGCTCCTCAATGCTGGTGTGCCATTGAAGGCACCAGTTGCAGGTATCGCGATGGGTCTGATCTCGGATCAGGTCGATGGCAAGACGGAATATGTAGCCCTCACTGACATCCTCGGTGCTGAAGATGCTTACGGTGATATGGACTTCAAAGTCGCAGGAACGAGCGAGTTCGTCACTGCCTTGCAGCTCGACACCAAGCTCGACGGCATACCGGCGAGCGTTCTTGCTGGCGCACTGACACAGGCCCGTGAGGCTCGCCTTCGCATCCTCGATGTGATGGCAGAGGCAATCGACCGCCCAGATGAGATGAACCCACTTGCACCACGAATCATCTCGGTCAAGGTTCCTGAGGACATGATCGGTGCGATCATCGGACCTAAGGGCAAGATGATCAATCAGATCCAGGATGAGACTGGCGCAGAGATCACCATCGAAGATGATGGAACCGTCTACATCGGCGCAACAAATGGGACTGCGGCAGATGCAGCGAAGAAGATGATCGATGCCATCGCAAACCCAGTCGTGCCTCAGGTAGGAGAGAAGTACAACGGATCCGTGGTGAAACTCGCGGCATTCGGTGCCTTCATCAATCTCGTACCAGGTAAGGATGGCCTCCTCCATGTCTCGCAGATTCGCAAGATGCATGGTGGAAAGCGGATCGAGAACATCGAAGATGTGATGAAGGTCGGCGATAAGGTCGAGGTCGAGATCGCAGAGATCGACCCGAAGGGCAAGCTCTCGCTTGTCCCCGCAAACCTGCCTGAGAAATCAGCTGAGTAGACCTTCGTAACGCAGCACTGATGTCACTTCGAAGGAGCGTCCTTCCGAGCGGACTTCGGATCGTCACTGAGACGGTCCCCGGCGTACGTAGCGCATCTTTCGGTATCTGGGTCAATGTCGGATCCAGAGACGAGGATGCACGAAGTGCCGGAGCATCGCACTTCCTCGAGCACCTACTCTTCAAAGGTACGAAGCGACGTTCGGCGCTTGAGATCTCCTCATCCATCGAAGCAGTCGGCGGTGAGATGAATGCATTCACCACCAAGGAGTACACCTGCTTCTACGCTCGTGTCATCGACTCCGATCTTTCACTTGCGATCGATGTGATCTCTGAGCTGATCACCTCCTCACTCTGTCGCCCTGAGGATGTCGATGCCGAACGAAAAGTGGTTCTTGAAGAGATCTCGATGCGAGATGACGATCCAAGTGACTTGGTCCATGAGGTCTTCGCTGAGGATTTCTATCGCAAGCATCCACTCTCCAGATCTATTCTCGGAAGTGAGAAGACGATCAAGTCGATCAAGCGAGATGCGATCTTCGACTACTACAAGAGCCGGTATCGACCAGATCAGATCGTGGTCTCCGTCGCTGGCAACTTCAGTCATCGCAAGGTCGTCTCCCTCATTGAAGACGCACTCTCTCGAGATGGCTTCCTTGATGTATCAAGTGCTCCAGAGATCAGGAAGAGTGAGAGTTTCAGGCCAGTCGGCGGTCGCGTCGGATTACTAACCCGCAAGACCGAACAAGCGCATCTCTTCATGGGTCTACCTGCAGTTGATCGCGATGATCCACGGCGATTCGCTGTCGGCGTTCTCTCTGCCGCCCTTGGTGGCGGGATGTCCTCTCGTCTCTTCCAAGAAGTCCGTGAGAAGCGAGGCCTTGCATACGCGGTCTACTCCTACGCCCAACAATTCTCTGGTACCGGCCACCTTGGTTTCTATGCCGGGACTGCACCGCAGAGCGCGAAGGAAGTGATCACCGTCATTCGCGGGATCATCGCCGATGTCGCATCAAGTGG
>Ga0315900_10009767_pt1 | contig 12124 bp, 9 predicted proteins | sample LakEriMetagenome_FD_203521 | JGI IMG/M metagenome (GOLD analysis project Ga0315900, IMG submission 203521) | Freshwater fungal communities from buoy surface, Lake Erie, Ohio, United States - Buoy 12 MA114 | ecosystem: Environmental > Aquatic > Freshwater > Lake > Lake biofilm | place: USA: Lake...
GAAGCTGGAATCGCTAGTAATCGCGGGTCAGCATACCGCGGTGAATGTGTTCCTGAGCCTTGTACACACCGCCCGTCAAGCCACGAGAATTGGGGGGGCCCGAAGTCGCTGAGCGAACCGCAAGGACGCAGGCGCCGAAGGTCAACTTGATGATTGGGACTAAGTCGTAACAAGGTAGCCGTAGGGGAACCTGCGGCTGGATCACCTCCTTTCTAAGGATTTTTGCTCAACGCGTTTCTCCGGAAACATTTACGTCGAGCATATAGTGAGCACATACCATCAAGAAGTTCAAACTCATCTAAACAATCGACCTCACGTCGAAAGTGATAAACACCGAGTTTCAAAATAGACCCGGCTTAGCGAAAGCTAAGTCGGGTTTTTTTACGTCTGTTGGTTTTGTTTTGAGCTCGGTATGCGGTCGGCGACTGCAAACTTGTTAGAATGCATTTGATCCGTTCGATATCCGTCGATGACCTTGTATGCTCTCTGTGCACGTTGTTAAAGGTTTCGCTATGTCAGCATTTCCAAGGTCGATTTCGTTGCTCGAGTACCAAGCCATGGACGCTGCGTCGGAAGTTAAGAGCGAGTATTTTCGAGGCGAAGTTTTCGCGATGGCGGGTGGTACGCCCGAACACAGTTTGATTTGTGCGAATTTTATCGGGGAGTCTCGAGCCGCCCTTAAAGGGAAGCCGTGTGTTGTGTACACCAGCGACCTACGAATCAAGGTAGACAGAATCGGGCTGTATACTTATCCCGACTCTGCGATCATCTGCGGCGAGTTGTTGCGAGACGAGTTGGTTTCGAATACGGCTTTGAATCCTACAGTCATTGTAGAAGTGCTGTCTGAGTCGACAGAAACATATGATCGAGGAAGAAAATCATCGCACTATCGACAGATTGAATCGTTGCAGGAGTTGGTTCTGATTTCCCAAGATCGAGTTAGTGTGGAATGCTATGTTCGAAAACCTCACGGGCATTGGTTGTTGCGAGAGTCACTGCAACTCGATGATCGACTCCTTCTCGAGTCCGTGGGAATCGAAATAGCGCTTCGAGAAATCTATCGAGGTACTGTGTTCTCGTCCTAATGACGCTCCCTCTTGGGCGATTTCAGCGAATCCGATACACTCTCCCCTCGTGTGGATGCTTGGAATACAGAGGTGACTGCGAATGCTTGATCGAAAATTTGTTTTGGAAAACATTGACGCTGTGAAGACAAACTGTCTTCATCGGGGCGTTCCCGCAACGAGTCTGGATCGATTTATCGAAGCGGAAACCAAGCGACGTTCCAAATTGAACGAAGCCGAAGAATTCAATCGCCAAGCAAACGACCTGAACTCCAAGATGAAGGGGGCGACGCCAGAGGAGCGGGAGTCTTTTAAGGAGCAAGGAAAAAAACTTCGAGAGCAAAAGGATGTTGCTCAGCATGAACACGATCTGCTCGATAAAGAAGTGCTTGGAATATTGTCGATGATTCCGAACATGACCAATCCGGCAGCACCGATTGGTCGTGACGATCAAGAGAATTTGGAAATTGCTCGAGGAAAGACTCCAATATCGAAGTTCGATTTTAAGGCCCAAGATCATTTGCAGTTGGGAAAATTGCACGACATGATCGATTTCGAAGCTGGAGCTCGCGTTGCCGGTGCAGGTTTTTATTTTCTCAAGAATGATGCCGTATTGTTGGAACTAGCTTTGCAACAGTTTGCGGTTCAGTTGCTCGTGAAAAAAGGCTTCGTTCCCGTTTCGACACCGGATGTTGCGAATACTGAGACGCTTCACGGGATTGGTTTCATTCCTCGTGGACCCGAAACGCAAATTTACAGCATTGAGAATACCGACTTGAATCTTGTCGCTACCGCCGAGATCACTCTTGGAGGGATGTACGCCGGATTAGTTTTGGAAGCGGAGCAACTGCCGTTGAAATTGGTAGGGATTAGTCACTGCTTTCGAACGGAAGCTGGTGCCGCCGGTCGTGCATCGAAAGGACTATATCGCGTCCATCAATTCACCAAAATTGAAATGTTCGCGTTCACTCGGCCGGAAGAAAGTGATTCGGTCCATGAAGAGTTGCGACAATTGGAGTGCGATTTGTTCGATGCGTTAGAGGTTCCTTACCGTGTCGTCGATACAGCGACGGGGGATCTGGGTGGGCCAGCTTATCGAAAGTATGATCTGGAGGCGTGGATGCCAGGTCGAGGGACCGACGGGGAATGGGGTGAAGTGACGAGTACTTCGAATTGCACCGATTATCAAGCCCGGAGGCTGAACATTCGATTCAAGAACAAGAACGAGAAAGGAACGCATCTGGTTCACACGTTGAACGGGACTGCCATCGCTATCAGTCGTGCGATCATTGCCATCATGGAGAACCATCAACAAGCCGATGGTACGATACGAGTTCCCAAGGCTTTGCAACCGTGGATGGGTAAGGAAGTTATCGGGTCCCAAGCTTCATCTGTAACGTGACTTTTGGCGATTGCGATTGTTGCTATTTGGTTTGTTTCTTTTTGCTGATGGAGATCAAGGCTACTCCGATTACGATCACGATGGAGGAGACGAGTGTTTGGCGATAGATCTCTTCGTTCAAGATGGCCCAACCCAAAAACACTGCCACGGCAGGATTGATGTAGGCATAGGTCGAGACGAGAACAGGTGACGCGTTTTGTGTAAGCCAAGCAAATGCGCTGTAGGCAATGAAGGAACCTGCAACGACCAAGTAAAGCCACGAAAGAACCGATGCGTTCGAGGTTTTTTGAATATCCCATTGGTTCCATTCTCCAACGAGGAATCCCGTCAGCAGCATGACGCCGCCACCGATGAGCATTTGAATGGCAGCGCCCGAAAAAGGCTCGCATTTGTGTTTGCCATAACGAGTAATGGATGCCCCGATCGTCCAGCAAAGGCATGCGATGATCAATGCGGCGACTCTCCAGGGATTCAACGCATTTCCCTCATTGGGACTCACCAATAAGAAAAGACCGACGATGCCGATCAACAGCCCAGCGATGGTCGTCCCGTTGGGCAAAGAGCCGATTTTGCCATCGGAACATCGATGCAAAAGCCATTCGGCGATTGCAAAGAACATTGGGTTAAAGGCGATGATCAAGGTAGCAATTCCGGATGGGATTTCTTGTTCTGCCCAACAGACGAGTCCATTGCCACCCAATTGCATGAAAATACCGGCGACGCCATTTTGCAACCATTGCGATCGGTTTGCTCGAAATTGACGAGCGACTACTAGAACGCATGCGAGAACCACGCCGGCGACAATAAACCGAGCACCCGCCATAAGAAAAGGTGGCAGAGTTTCGACCGCAACTCGAATGGCAAGATACGTGGATCCCCAGACGAGATAAATGGTGAACAGTGCTAGCGCAATCGTCCAAGGGGGTGCGGACTTCATGTTGCTTTTACGAGAATAGTCGCAGATGCGTGAAAGCGAATAGCGACACTCGCTATCGACATCGGGTTCACGCGACGAAAACAGTGATTTGCTATTTTCCTAGCTTCCAGTCCAATCCGAGATCGAGATTGGTAGCCGAGTGAGTCAATGCACCGACGCTGATTCGATCGACACCAGTCTTGGCAATGGCTGCGATGGTTTGAAGATTGACACCGCCAGAAGCTTCTAACTCCACGGTTGGGTTCACTGAGTTTCGCATTGCAACGCATTGCATGAGGGACTCGTTGCTCATGTTGTCGAGAAGAACGATGTTCGGCGATGCTTTCAACGCGGATTCTAACTGCGCGATACTATCGATTTCGATTTCAATCATCGGAGGATGGTCGAATCGATAAGCACCGCTCTCGATGTATTTTCTTGCGGTTTCTACCGCGGTACCTGGGTCGAGCAATGTGCCGTCGGCAGCGGCGCGGCTAGCGAGATGGTTATCTTTGATCAAGATGCCATCGAACAGCCCGAGTCGATGATTTCTTCCCCCGCCACAACGAACCGCGTATTTTTCTAAACGTCTCCAGCCAGGCGTTGTTTTTCGCGTGTCATAAACTCTGGCGCTCGTTCCAGAGACTTGCTCTACATATTTGGATGTCAATGTAGCGATTCCGCAGAGCCTTCCCAAAAAATTCAGGATCGTTCTTTCGCACGTGAGAAGATCGCGAGCGTCACCGGACAACGCTGCGATGGGCTGTTTGGGTGCGAAGGACTCGCCATCACCAACAAACAATTCCAACTGAATCGAAGAATCCAATTCTTGGAGCATGGATTCGATCAAATCGATCCCCGCAGCCTTGCCGGCGACGCGAGGCACGATCAACGCTGTGCCCGTAACACCTTGGGGCACGATCGCCATGGTTGTAATGTCGGCGATACGATCGAGGTCTTCGCGGATGGCCAATCGAACGAGATGCGACAAATCGTCGAGTAATGGTGGATCGATGGTTTGCGATCGATAGTCAGCTTTCATCGCGGAACTCTCATGGAGAAGGATTCAAGATTAGGGTGTTTGTTAGAATGGACAATCCGCATATAGTGTAGGTGTGTAGTTTAACCGGTAGGAGGTCGATCTGACGATGCCTGCCATCCGTTCTATTTGGCTTCGGTGTTTTTGGAGTATTTTTGAAATGCGTTGTCTACTGTCTCTCGTCATGGTTTCGGTGCTCTGTTGTTCAGGAATTTCCCTTGTGGCTCAGGAAAAAGGGTCCGAGAAAAAGGCCGTGGCAGAAGTGGTGAAATGGGGTGGTGGCAAATTTGCTTTAACGGCACCAGAAACTTGGAAAAGCGTTCCACCCAAAAGCAGGATGATCGACTCCGAGTTTCGGGTACCAGCGGAAGGTGACTTGTTCGTAAGAGTTACGTTTTCTGTTTCCGGCGGCTCGATCAAGGAGAATATCGACCGGTGGGTTAATCAGTTCGACGGAGTCAAGCCAGAGGATACCAAGACCGAGAAGAAGGAAATCGGCAAAGCAACGGTTCACATTGTTGAAGTCGCTGGCACCTACAAAGATATGGCTGGAGGGCCGATGGCTCCAGGACCCATGAAGAAATTGCCCGACTACCGATTGCTCGGTGCGATCATCGAACTTGCTGATGGAACCAAGGGGTTCGTCAAGGCGACGGGACCTAAGGATATGGTTCTAGCCAATCGTGATGTATTCATGAAAATGCTCGACGGCTTTAAAGCAAACTAACGAAGAAACGATTCGCAAGAGAAAACTATTGTGCGCGTAGTCATCCTGGATACTCCCCAAGAAGTCTCTTCGTTTGCGGCCGATCGTGTTGATCGATTGGTGCGAGAACGATTGTTGGTCCGTCAACCATTGGTGCTAGGGCTCGCAACGGGCGGGACTCCTTTGGGGTTGTACAAACTACTTGCCGAACGACACCTACGCGATGGACTTTCTTTTCGAGGTGTTGAAACGTTCAATTTGGATGAGTATGTTGGATTACCACCCGATCATGAGCAGAGCTACCATTTTTATATGCACGATGCTCTGTTTCGACATGTCGATTTTGATGCAGGTGCCAACCACGTTCCGAGGACTTGGCAATGTGATTTGAGCGCGAGTGCCAAAGCGTACGAGAGAGACATCGAACAACGTGGCGGAATCGATCTTCAGATTCTAGGAATTGGTACGGACGGCCATATCGGATTCAACGAAGTTGGTTCTTCTCTTGGTTCGAGAACTCGGCTCAAGACGTTAACACGTCGGACGCGTCAGGATAACGCACGGTATTTTGCATCGATAGACGATGTGCCAACTATGGCGTTGACGATGGGGATTGCAACTATTTTGGAATCGCAATCGATACTGTTGATGGCGACTGGAGCGGGCAAGGCCAGAGCGGTCGCGGGTTGCGTCGAAGGTCCGATTAGTGCGGGGATGCCTGCGAGCGCGTTGCAGCTTCATCCGGATGTCACGATTGTGGTTGACTCGGGTGCGGCAAGCGAGCTTGTACATGCCGAGTATTACCGTGATTCAGAGCGAGTCCGTGAATTGACTATTCGCTAACCGCGAATCGCATGTAATTGAAGTGTCGATAGATTTCGCTCTGTTCCAGCAATTGCTGATGCGTTCCTGAGCTTACGAGTTTACCTAGACGGAAGACCAGAATCTGGTCTGCCGCGCGAAGTGTGCTCAACCGTTCGGGTATAACCAAGACGATTGCGTTTAGTCCGCGAAGTTGTTGGAGCGCTTGCAGTGATTCCGCTTCGTCTTTGGCTGAGACTCGCATTCGAGGTTCGTGACAGACGATGACGCTAGGTTTCTTGAGAAGTGCTCTTACAATACCGAATCGGTAGAGTTGGTCTGGGGCCAGTCGGTCATCGTTGCTGGAAAGGACGGTACCAAGACCGTCTGGTAGATTCAGGATAGATTCGGAAACACACGCATTTCTCGCCAGATCCATTACGTCGATCATCGCGTCTTTGGGGCGTCCAGACCAAAGATTTTCCTCTACGGTTCCATCGAGCAATGGACCGTGTTCATTGACGAGCAACGATTGTCGCCGAACGCTCATCGGATCCAAGTCGATAAGATTGATTCCGTCGACTAAGGCGCGACCACTGGTTGGCAATCCGAATCCTAGAACCATTTCTCCCAACGCATCTGCGGTGGCCGGTTCGAGAGAGACGATCGCGGTGATCTGCTTGGGTATCAAGGAAAGACTGACATCGTCCAGAATTCGGTTCTTGGAACTATCGCGAAAGCAAACATGCTCAAGTTCGATGCTCGATGTGATTCTGGCTTGGATCCCTTTCCCTAGTGAGTCGGCTCTGACTCCTTGGATGGAAAGATAGTTTTCTAAGTTGTCTGCTGATGTAATCGCATTGCCTCGCTTTCGAAGTCCCCGTCGAAGTCGAAAAATGCCATTGACTGCTACGATCACACATCCCAGAAGCACGACAATATCGCCAACGTGCAACGTTGATTCGGGCTCAAGCACTCGAATCGACAGTACAAACAAAAAGAGAGCAGTTAAAAGAGTGACGGTGATCAGTAGACTGGGAGATCGGAAGGCGCTTTCGTCAGCGAGTCGAAGCTGCGACTGGTTAAAATGCTGTGCGTGTATGTCGTACATATGTTCGACATCGACACGCGGGTCCACCGACTCCAACATAGCAGATGATTCGCACAAGTAGATAAGTTGCTCGTGAGCGTTTCGACGCCGTTCTAAAATCACGGGACGATGTTTGCGTTGAGCGGCTTCGAGTGTGATAAACAATCCCCATGTGACAACGAGGGCCAAAATAGCCAAGAGCGTTAGCCGTGGATGGATGAGGCTTGCGAGGACCAATACAGCGATCGTCTGAATGAGGTTTCGTGGGAATACTCGATACCATTCGGTCAATGCATCGCGAACGCGTGGAACGTCGCTCTGTATCAAGTCACGAATACGTTTACGTTGCCCAGACAATCCTTGGTCCACCGACAAGTTTCGCGATTGGTGGAACAGTCGACGCAATAGGCGTGAAGTCCATTGGAGTGCCGCTTGCAAGGATGCTCGTCGTGCTAGAAGCAATGTTAACCTTTCGATGACGAACACCACGGTAATCAACATCAGGAGGGTAATGGCACAACGGAGAATATTTTTGTCCGTCGACAGAGAGCTTGTTGTGATTCGAAGCCAACTTCCTACATGGAGTGTTTCCGGCAGGACCCGTTTTCCGCTTTCGGTAGTTTGGACAACAAAAAGGAGCTGGACGAACCAGCCAACCAACGTCAAGAGTACCGGCATTAAAAAAGCGGAGATGGTTCCTAGTCCCATGGCGAACCAACGGGACGAGGGTACGGCTTCCCCCTCAGTAAGCTTTTTCCAAACTCGTTGCATGACAGGAATAACTTTATCGCTGCGTGAGGAACGGATGAATCGACGGAAACATACTCACTATAGTCGCACAACAGCAACCTTTTGGGGAGGACTTTTAACGGATTTGACGATTCTTCGGTTGCGGAAAAAGCATGACTCCAAGAAACAACAGCTTCGAGCCCGCCGCGTTGCGAAAAGTCAACCTAACGTTGCATCTGTAGAGAAATCATCCGTTACTTCCTAAACGCTATTTCGTTGTCGAACAAAAAATGACGGCCCCAACACGACTCTTAATCGCCGATGATGATCGATGGCTACTCGAATCTATGGCTGACTGGCTACAGGGAGAAGGGTTCCTCGTCGAGACTGCGGACTCGTTAGACAAGGCTGCCAAAAAGCTTCAACAATCGGCACCGGATCTCATGCTATGCGATGTGCGGTTCGATGATGGCGATGGTTTAAAGTTTCTCAAACAATCCAAACGGAAGCATCCCGAGCTTCCCGTTCTGATGATGTCCGGCTATGCGGGCCCTGATGCAGCCCGTGAAGCCATCGCTCACGGTGCGTTTGAATTGCTGACCAAGCCGATTATTGACGAAGAATTACGCACTGCCATCGAACGTGCTGTAAGCCAAAAGAACATTATCGACGAAAACGCTCGATTGAAAGCCGAACTGGATAAACGATTCGGATTGGAAAGTATCGTTAGTCATGATCTTAGAATGCTCAAGATCTTTGACATGATCGATCAAGTTGCCGACACCAAAGCCTCCATACTCATTACGGGAGAAAACGGTACGGGCAAGAGCATGATTGCTCGCGCTATCCACAAAAAGTCGACCCGACGAAAGAATCCTTTTGTTGAAGTTGCTTGCGGAGCGTTGCCCGACACACTCTTGGAGAGTGAGCTCTTTGGACACGTCGCTGGTTCGTTCACAGGTGCGACCGGCAACAAAATTGGCAAGTTCCAGCAAGCGGATCGTGGGACATTGTTCCTGGACGAAATTGGAACGGCCACTCCTGCATTGCAGATCAAGATGCTTCGCGCATTGCAAGAGTTTGAATTCGAACCGTTGGGTGGCACCGAAACTATTTCCGTGGACTCACGTGTCATTTTGGCTACGAACGAGAACTTGGAAAAGGCGGTCGCCGAAGGACGCTTTCGGCAGGATTTGTACTATCGGATCCATGTGATTCACATCGAGCTGCCCGCGTTGCGAGAGCGACGAGATGACATCCCATTGCTTTCGCAACACTTCCTGCAAACCGCGTGTAAGGAGTTTGGTCGCACCGTAGATGGCTTCACTGATGATGCAATGCAAGTGATGGTTGAACACTTGTGGCCAGGCAATATTCGGGAGTTGGAGAATGCCATTCAACGCGCTGTGTTGTTGACCAAAAGCAAGAACATTGATGTTGCTTCACTACCATTTAGTTTGACCAAACACCCTACGTCGCAAATACAGAGTACGACGGCGTCCGCTGGCAATTTGCTTGTGAACAATATCGATAATTACTCCCTGTCTCGATCCGGAACGCGACCGTTGAGCGAGGCCCTGGAGGGACCAGAGCGAGAAATCATTCTTGCAGCGCTCCGGCAAAACGATTGGAACCGAAATGTGACGGCCGATCTATTAGGCATCAATCGAACGACGCTTTACAAGAAAATGAAGAAGCTTGGAATCGAGCAGGTTTCACCCTGAAATAGCGACAGAACCTGGTTCAACGGTGGCACAAGGCCACCGGGGATTTCTGATGACTCTAAATCTCTCGTCCATTTTGAGCAATCGTCGATCCAATCCATTCGGAGATCGATCGCAATAGCATCTAGTTACGGTACAGCGATGCGAACCGTTTCCGTTCGACGAACATTTCCGGCTCCGTCCTGTGCCTCGACGAATAGATCGTAGTTTCCACGACTCAGTTCAAGCAGAGTGGAGGTGGTTGATAGTCCCGTCTTGACGGCTCCGGGGGTGCCACCGACTGGATACGCAAATACCTTATACCTATTGCCAGCTCCATGGTTGCTCCATGAAACTCTGAATGCGCCGTTGTTGTCCATGGCTGATAGGACTCGGAAGTCCGCTGTCGATGCAGCTAGCTTTCGGAATCGTTTGTCGGAGGACAAGGAAAAGCCTGTTCCTGTGCGAGTGGCAAGGGACAACACGCTGACGGTATCCGGGATGCTGCCAAACAGCGAAGCAATGGCAGCATCGGTCAATGTAAAGGATCCGTCTGACTGCACAAATTGCGATGCATTTTTTCGTTCGATTCCGTTAAGCGTTACGAACAGTTCGCGACTGCTGCTATTGATTCGACCCGTTACCCTGGTGTCGTTTGTCAGTCCTCGAATAGATCCTGTTTCCAACATAACAAGCTGGGAAAATTCTCCGAGCGGTTTCGGTTCCGCAGCATTGAGATAGTTGACAACAGCCAGCACATCGAGTGCTGCGATGACACCATCTCGGTCCACGTCTAGATCCCTTTGGTATGGCGGAGGCCCCGAAGTACTTCGATTGATGGCATTGACCAGTCCCAAGACATCCAACGCGTTGATGGTGCTGTTGCGGTCCGTATCCATCGAACTGAGCCAGTCTTCGACGGGGCTGGTTGCCGGAGATACATCGACGACATGCGAGCCTGTAGCAATAATGGTTCCGTTGCGAGTCGCAGTTACCAAGATCGTGTAACTACCTGCCGTAGTGTAGCTGGTCGGAAATGCAACAGTTGCACCACCGGACCGTTGCAGGTCTGCTGTGCCGTTGCTATCTAGATCTATCGAGTATTCCACGCCAGTCGTCGGAGAAGGATCGATGCCCGTTAAGTTCAACGTGATTGTCTTCTCTTCTCCGCTTAGAAACGTTGCAGCACCTGAGACATCGACTTTACCCGGAAGCGATGCATGAAAAATGGTTACCATGGGCGATGTGTAACTTTCTCCGAGGAGCTGGGTGTTGGTTTGACGTACCAATGCACCGTCAACTTCTAAGGAATAGAAACCATCATTCAGTTTTCCATCCTGTCGAACAAAAGGACCCGAAAACTGCAATGTCGTAATGGTTCTACCACTCACGAGTGTATTGGTGATTCGAGGAATGTTCACCAGGCCGACAACATCGAGTTTTTGAAGCTTGAACGCATTCGCTCCAACGATAACGGGCGAATCCCATAGCACGCGAATGCTATCGGTTCCGGCAACGATCGTACCGCCTGAACCGTCGGTGATGGATTGTACTTCCGGACGGTTATTCACCGACAAGAAATAATCAATCGATGGGTTGTTGGTGATTGGAAGTGTTGGATCGACAACGCTAATCTTGGCTGCATAGGATGATTTGGTCTCAAAATCAAAGACACTCCCTGCTTTGAGAACGAGCTGATTACCGACAATTTCAAACAATGCAGCATCGTCACCCGACAAGCGAAACTCGTTCGTTCCGAGTGCATCATCCAGGAATCGAATGGTCGCAAGTGTTTGTGAAGTAGCCGGAAGTCGCGACTCATTGATGTTGGATACAACATTCTCGAGGTTGACGGCAGTCGGAGGTTCGTTGACGTCGGAGATGCTCAATGCATAGTTCTTCGAAATCGTCTGAGCACCTGGAATTGTGTTGTCTACTAAGCGGACTGTTACTTGATAAGAACTCTTCGCTTCAAAATCCAATCCAGTTGAGGATGAAAACTGGAGGTTGGTGCCAGAGATGGAGAAGAATCTCGCATCGGGACCAGCGAGGGTCAGACTATTCGTGCCGATTGCGTCGTCAACGATTTGAATCTGTGCAACAGTGAGCGGACTGGATGTGTTGGCGGACTCGGGAAGAGACTGTGCCATTGGCGTGACCGTCAAGTCCGTCGGTGCCTCGTTGACATCGGTGATTGTTAAGGTGAATTCGATAGAGCTGTCCGGAGTGTTGCCGACCGTTGGATCGTCCACCATGACCAAAACACGGTATTGAGATTTGGTTTCGAAATCGAGACCTTGCGGGTTTTGGAATCGAAGTTGGCGATTGTTGATACTGAACAACGCCGCGTCCACTCCGTCTAGAGACAGCGTGTTGGTCCCGAGCGCGTCATCCAGGAATCCGATGTTAGCCACGTTCACAGGAGATGCGACATTCGCCGTTTCTGCTAGTGATACCACATTCGTGAACGATAACGACCTCGGCGGTTCATTCAAGTCCGTAATCCTGACCGTCATGGAGGCTGTCGAGCTGAGTGGTGGTGTGCCACCGTCTCGAACAACAACGGGAAACGTCCAAGTCGATTGTTGTTCGAAGTCGACTCGAGAACTGTCCAGAACCGAGAGGACTCCTGTGGTTGGATTCAAGGAGAAAACATTGGTCGGTCCGCCGGCGC
>Ga0315900_10009771_pt1 | contig 12121 bp, 7 predicted proteins | sample LakEriMetagenome_FD_203521 | JGI IMG/M metagenome (GOLD analysis project Ga0315900, IMG submission 203521) | Freshwater fungal communities from buoy surface, Lake Erie, Ohio, United States - Buoy 12 MA114 | ecosystem: Environmental > Aquatic > Freshwater > Lake > Lake biofilm | place: USA: Lake...
CGATGCTTATGGTGTTGGATTTATCGGGAGCTTTCGGATAGTCGAACCTCGCTGTGATGCTCGCTGGCTCATGATGGTTTTCCAAAGCGTCGAGTGTCACCCAAAAGGCTCGGTTGTAGCGCAACGTTGTCGTGGTAAAGACGACGTTGTCCTCCCGGCTCTCTAGGTGTTTGGATAGCAGACCGGACGCGGGATCGAGAATGCGAAGCCTTCGATCGATTTCCTTCTTGGCCTCCGGGGAGATCGAATGGGCCGTTTTGGGAGCGATGATGTGGGCCAGCTCAAAGCGCTCTTCCACGGGAAGTTCCCAACTGGCTTTGGCCATGATGTCGGCTGCCTGCTTTTGCTTATCGATCTGACCGCTGTAGGCGATCGTCGGGACCGAGCGCAAATTGCGAACCCAAACAGGGCAATCGTGCATGGTCCATAGCTTCTCCTCGAACCAATAGGGCTTGAGCGTCTCGGATTGAAAGACTTTCAAAAAGTCCGGGGTCTCGGAGAAGCCTGCTCCGGGTGTGGCCGCAAACCAACGGTCAGGGTAATGGACGGCAAGATGCCAAGCCGCCGCGCCCCCCATGGAGAAACCCCGTATCGCGACCCGCTTGGGATCGATCGGGTATTGGCTCATCGCATGCTCGATCGCTTCGAGGGTATCGACCTCGCCAGCCAACTTGTTGGCGTTGCAGTAGCGTCCGAAGGGATGGATCATCAGCACCCCTTCGTCGGGCAGCGGATCAGGGCTCTTCATACGGGTCGAAAGGAATTGGAGTTCGAGACCTTTCTCGCTGCGACCACGGCACCACACATCGGCCCGGCCACTTGCAGGTATCGAGGACTGGAACACGACCCCATAAGGCTGAACCGTACCGTCGAGCTTCGAACGAAATCCTCGGACGGTGATGTAGGGCGAACTGACAATTTGCGTCCAGTAAGGAAAAGCATTCCCACGGAGCGCTTCGGATCGGCGGTTTCCTTCGTCGATGAGCTCCTTGGCCCGGATGAAGTCGGCCGGTTCGAAGAAACCGTTCTCACTCAGCGCAAGCGACACGGCTCGATGAAAGATTTCCACATCAGGAAGATATCTTTGTACCCTCGCTTCTTTCGAGGCGGATAGTTCCTCGATCGACTTTTTTAGCACCTCAAGTGACTTGGTCAGCGATTCTCGAACTTCGGCAGGAACTTCGATCCCAGGGGGTGGGATCGGGCGGATCGTGGCGACTTGATTATCAGCCGGTCCGTCGGCAAGCGATGGGCAAGAACCGATCCCCAGCGGGCCGAGCAAGCCGAGGCATGCCATGAGCCCCAACCCCACTCGGCGAGCCGTACCGATCAACGTGCCGCCGGCCGGTGAGCCGTAGCTCCGGCTATGCAATTCGTGTGAAAAACGAGCACCCCAGAGGTGCAATCCAAGACGCCCGAGTGGATTTTGATTCCGCATGATCGGTCATTTCATTCGATGTTATCGCCAAAAACAAACGTCTCCCCAATATACTCCAGATAGACTCCAAGCCGAGTACTCCAGGCCAAGCCCGGCGGCTCTAGGGGATCCAACGCCCCCCAACAGGCTAAAAATAGATGAAATGCCTTAGCAATTCCCCCTTGGGACGTTGTATGCTTTAGAGTCTCCCAAGCAAGTCCGACCTATCCCTTTGCGGATCGATCTGCCATGTTCGTGCCATTGCGCTCCAAATTCACCCAACGAATAGCCACCCAACGAGTAGCCACCCCATTTCGTATCCTGTGGGCCAGCGTTTTGGCCTTTTCCTACCTGTTTGCCTTTCCGCACCCGTTTGCCCGGTCGCAGCAACAGGACACGGCGAAATTCTTCGAGGAGCGGATCCGACCGGTTCTGCTCGAGCACTGCATCGCATGCCACGGTCCGGACAAGTCCGAATCGGGGTTGAGGCTCGACCGTCCGGAGCTGTTCCGACAAGGTGGCGAGTCCGGTGCGCTCGTCGAGGCCCAAAAACCCGTCGAGAGTCTTTTGCTCCAAGCCCTTCGGCACGAAGGACTCGAGATGCCGCCGAACAAGAAACTGCCCGATGAGCAGATCGAGGCCTTTGAAGCTTGGGTCTCTGCCGGCGCCCTTTGGCCGGAGTATGTCCAAGAGCTAACGGTCGCGACGGACCGAGACAAGATCCGCCAAGTGGACCGGGAGTATTGGTTCTTTCAACCGCTGAGCGATCCGGCCGTGCCTTCTTTGGGGTACACCAACCCCATCGATGCATTCGTTGCGCAGAAACTGCAGGCCCAAGGTTTGAGTCTCGGTCAGAACGCCGACGAATCGGTTTTGGTCCGTCGGCTCTATTTGGATTTGCTCGGTGTCCCCCCGACGTTCGACGAGTTGCAAGAGTATCTTGCAAGTCCATCGCGCGATGCGGCAGAAGGCCGGGGCACAGAAGGCCAGGGCCGCTACGAACGGCTCGTCGATCAACTTCTCGATGATCCTCGCTATGGAGAACGCGCAGGCCGATTCTGGTTGGATTTGGTGCGGTTCGCAGAATCGGATGGATTCAAACAAGACGATTTTCGGCCCAGCGCGTATCGGTACCGCGACTACGTTGTCTCCGCGTTCAACCAGGATATTCCTTATTCGCAATTCATCGCCGAGCAGCTTGCGGGCGATGAGCTCGATCCGACGTCGGATCGGATGAATGCCGCGACGGGATATCTAAGGCATTGGATCTACGAGTACAACCAGCGCGATGTGCGTTCCCATTGGGACAATATCCTCAATGATCTGACGGATGTGACCGGCGAGGCCTTGTTGGGATTAGGTTTTTCATGCGCCCGATGCCACGACCATAAGTTCGATCCGTTGCTGCAGAAGGACTACTATCGGCTCCAAGCTTTCTTTGCGCCGATCGAGCCCAGGTACGATATTCCATCGGATGCCACGAGTCTCGAAGCCCGCCGAGAGAAGCTCGAAGCTTGGCTCGAGTGCGCCGAGCCGGTTCGAACGGAGCTCGAGCTACTCGAACGCGAGACGCGAACGAAGGTGGTCGAAGCGGCGATTGAGAAGTTTCCGCCGGACGTGCGACCTGCTTTGCGGAAAGCCCAAGACCAGCGAGAGCCCGAGGAACGATCGATCGCGGTGCTGGCTTACCTTCAGATCGCCAACGAGCTCAAAGGCTTGGACTTTTCCAAAAAACTCAAGGGGCAGGAGCTCGCGCAGTGGAAATACTGGAAGAAGCACGAAGAAGAGCTTAAGAAGGGGATGCCTAAGGAGCCCGAGATGTCGCTGACGGTTCGCGACATCGGATCGCGCGCACCGAAGGTCACCATCGTGGGCAGAGCAAGTGCCGGCGAGGTCCATCCTGAAACCCCGAGCGTTCTCGGCGATCGGTACCCCCTCGAGGTTCAATCGCAAGGTGAATCGACCGGTCGTCGCTTGGCGTTGGCCCGTTGGATCACCGATCCCTCGAATCCGCTCGCTTGGCGAGTGATCGTCAACCGGCTCTGGCAGCACCATTTTGGCCGAGGGTTAGTCGCCAACGCGAGCGACTTTGGCCGCTTGGGTGAACCTCCGACCCATCCGGAGTTGCTTGATTTTCTGGCCCAGCAGATGATCGAACAAGGGGGACGGTTCAAGTCCTTGCACAGGCTCATGGTGACCTCTCAAACTTACCGTCAAAGCAGCTATCCGCACGAGCGAGCGCAGGGACAAGCGATCGATCCGGAGAACCGTTGGTTATGGCGATTTGCGCCTAGGCGGCTCGATGCCGACCAAATTCGCGATTCGATCTTGGTCGTTTCCGGCACGATCGACCCGCGAAGTGGTGGGGCATCGGACGCCAGCGACTCGAACCGCAGGAGCATCTACCAACGCGTGATGCGGAATTCGCCGAATGCCTTTTTAGCCACTTTCGACGCTCCGGACGCGAGCGTATCGGTCGCCCGCCGCAACACGACGACCACCTCGTTGCAATCGTTGTTCTTGACCAATTCGACTTGGATGGTTCGCAAGTCCGAGGGATATGCCAAGCGGATTCTTTCCGAGAGCCCGTCGACTCGCTTGAGGATCGAGATGATGTTCCGGCAGACTCTTCTGAGAGAACCCAGCGACGAAGAGGTCCGATGGATCGAAGCGAGCATTGAGGAACAAGGAACTAGCGACCCGTTAGGAGCATGGTCCGACGCTTGCCAAGCGCTCTGGAACACCAGCGAGTTCCTTTATATCGAGTAGCTGTATTCACCCATTTGGGCTCCCAGCAATGTTGATTTTTCAAATAGCCGGATCTCTACGCGAGATCCACCACCCTTTGCGGCTTTGCACCTTTGCACCTTTGCGTTTATCTCTTCCAAAGAGCTGGAACTCTACGCGAGATCTACTACCTCACTCCCTAGCAGCTTAGTCCTATGGACCTACAAATACCTTCCTCACGACGAAGCATGCTGCAGGATGCAGGGTTCGGCTTCGGACTCCTGGCTCTGCAAGCTCTCCTATGCCAGAACCGTGTTCTGGGCCTAGACCCAGACCCCACGAAATCCACCACCCACAAAACCCACCACCCGGCCAAAGCCAAAAGCATCATCTTCCTGTTTATGGAAGGTGGGCCTAGCCATATCGATTTGTTTGACCCCAAACCGCGACTCGAACAACTCGCAGGCCAGCCCCTTCCACCGAGCTTCAAACCGATCATTACCCCCATGGGCGAATACAACGCCCCGCTGATGCCCAGCAAACGGGCCTGGAAGCAACACGGAAACTCAGGAACCTGGGTCTCCGATTGGCTCCCTCATACCGCGCAGCATGTCGATGACCTTGCCGTCATCCGTTCCTGCTGGGGCAATGGCCTAAACCACTCCAACGGCGTGTGCCAAATGAACTCAGGCTCGACCCTCGGCGGTCGTCCGAGCCTCGGCTCCTGGGTCACTTATGGCCTAGGCACCGAAAACGAATCGTTACCTGCTTTCGTCGTCATCGAAGACGACGACGGAAAAGTCATCAACGGGCCTCGCAACTGGAGTGCCGGGTTCATGCCTGCTGCGTACCAAGGCACCGCGCTGCACAGCAACGGCGATCCGATTCGGCATCTCTCGACCCCGACTCCAACAAGCCCACAACGCCAAGACTCCAAACGCAAATTGATCGATGCGCTGAACCGAAAGCATCAAGCCTCCCGCTCCATCGATTCGGAGCTCGAAGCCCGCATCCGTTCCTACGAGCTGGCTTACCGGATGCAATCCCAAGCCCCCGAAGCGATCGACCTAGCTCAGGAATCCCACTCGACGCTCCAACTCTACGGCATCGATGAAAAAGAGACGAGCGTCTTTGGCCGCAATTGCCTCATGGCCCGACGTTTGGTCGAACGCGGCGTGCGATTCGTCCAACTCTACCACGGATCGGGTAGCCGATGGGACGCCCACTCTGGCATCGAAAAGAACCACTCGTCGCTGTGCCGAGCCTCAGACCGTCCCATCGCTGGTTTGCTGACGGACCTCAAACAACGCGGATTGCTCGACTCGACCCTGGTGATCTGGGGCGGCGAATTCGGTCGCACCCCCATGAGCGAAAAAGGGGACGGACGGGACCATAATTCCAACGGCTTTACCATGTGGATGGCCGGCGGCGGAGTTCGCGGTGGACAAACCATCGGCAGCACCGACGAAATCGGACTCCATGCCGTCGAGGATCGACTTCACGTGCATGACCTCCATGCGACGATCCTCCACCTGATCGGCCTGAACCACTGGGACTTGGTCTACTCGCACCAAGGACGCCCCGAACGGGCCACCCAAAACGAAGGCCGGGTCTGCACGAAGATCCTCGCTTAGGACTGCGACAAGCAGTGGCGGTTTGCCATCGAAATCCCGCTGACGATCGCGCCGACGATTCCGACGAACCCTTGGTCGGTCCCGCACAAGAACAGATTGCCCAAGTGCGTTGTTCCGTCGAGTTTCTTCTCAGGCGCACCGTAGACTGCGCCGTTGTCGTGCGAGGTGAATCGCCGAATGGTTTTGGGGGTGAACACATCGGTATCGATGACGTGACGCCGAAAGTCTGGAATGAATCGCACGCACGAGGCCACGGCCGCGTCGTACCAATGGTATTTCTGACGCTGGTACTCGAGTTCCCCGAGGTTGGACCAGCGATCCGGATCGGCGATCGTGGTCAAGCGTACAAAGCCCGCCTCGAGGTTTCCTTCGTCCAAAGTGTATTCGTAATTGTTCGGCGAGCAGATGACCCCGGTCCGGACATCGCATAGGCTATCGCGGCATCGTTCCCAGTGGAATTTCGGGCTGTCGTTGTAAAAGACGATCGTCTTGTCAAAGCCTATCGCAGAGGGTTGGCAGTCCAAAACCGAGATCGATTCGACGAACGACATTTGACCGGCCTGTTGGACTTTCTCCTCGCTCAGATGGTCGCACATTCGAAGCGTCTCGATCATGCCGGCGCTTGAGAGAACCCGCTTGGCCGTCAGGATAGTTCCATCTTCGAGTTCGACGGCCGTGACGTTTTGATTTTCGACATGGAGTTTGGCCACCCCGCTGCGGAGTTTGAGTTGTCCTCCGAGTTCGCGGAAACGGCGGACAAGATTTTTCAGGATCAACCGGACCCCTTTGTAGGGTCTAGCGAAGCCTTCGAGAAAAATGCTTCGGAACATGATGCAGAACTGACCCCAGTCCATATCGTGCTCTTTGGCGTTGCCATACCACATCAAGGGACAGAGGATCATCTCGATCAGGAGCGGATCGGAGAAGATCTCTTCGAGGATCTTGCGCGTCGAGCAATCGAAGTCCTCCTGCTTCAGATCGTCATAGTCGGCCAGAGTCGCCAAGAGTTTGGCGAACGCGTCCTTCTGATGGGGGAACTTTTCAGCCACCTGGTTTTGAAAGAATTCGATGTTGTTGTCGAAGCACAATTCGATTCCGGGAAAGGCGATGCTTGAGCCTCGCTGAGGGGCCAACTGAAAGTCATCCCATCGAAACCGCAGTTGCTTAAGGAGCCTTGCCAAAGGCCCTTTTTTTGCGCCCCGTTGGGTGAAGTTGGTCATAGCATGGAGCCCGACATCGTAGTTTCTACCGTTGACCCGATAGAACGAGTTCAGGCCGCCGATCGTCCAGTGTTTCTCAAGAACGCACACGCGATGGTCGTACATGGCAAGCCGAATGCCGGCGGCCAGCCCGCTCATCCCGGCTCCGATGATGATCGTGTCAAAATCGGTCTCGCTGCCCGAAGATTCCGAATGGGGTAACTGGGACATAAGTTATTGGGGTTCGAGGACAATTCCGTCGAACCAAGCGGTTCCTTCGGATCCGAACATTCCGATCGACACGATCGCTTCGCGAGCTTCGGGGGGGACGGGAAACTGACGCTCTTCGAGTTTCCAGGTGCGGGTCCCTTTGAACCCGCCGACGTAGTTGTATCCGATGCGGTTGCGATTGCTATCGAACCATTGGATAGCAACCGATGGAGATTTCTCTTTATCTCGGCCGACCTTGACATTCTCCAGCTTGATCCAAGCGCCGAGTTTGATTTTCTTGACCACTCGGCCATCGATCGGGATTCCTTGGAGGAGCATGTTGGGCCACTGAGGATCGGTCCCTTGGAATTCCAATACGAATTTGCCTTCGGGTGCTTGCGGGTCCTCGAGCTGTTTGCATCCGAACTGGTAGTACCAACCCGGGATGTGGAATTCGCGAATCAAGGCTTCCTCGAAACTCGCATTGGCAAGCGCGGGACGCTTTGGGTCGGGTTGTACGGTGCGGGTCTTTTCTGCGTCTCCTGTCATCGGAACGAAGAGGGTAGGGGTCAGCGCCTCTTTTTCGAGTTTGTCCCCTTTCTTGCGCATCAAATAGAGCATCTGCTGGTAACGCTCTCCGACCGGGATGACCATCAGTCCTCCGTCTTTGAGTTGATCGACCAACGGTTTGGGGACATCGGCCGGCGAGCAGGTGACGATGATCTTGTCGAATGGAGCCTCTTCGGGCCATCCCTTGAACCCGTCGCCGATGCGGCAGTGGACGTTTTTGTAGCCGAGGTTTTCGAGAAGTTCCGTCGTTTGCCTGCCCAGATCCTCGACGATCTCGATGGTATAGACGTCCTTGACCAATGGGCTCAGGATCGCGGCTTGGTAGCCACTTCCGGTCCCGATTTCCAGGACCTTGTCGGTAGCTCGTGGCGCAAGGGCTTCGGTCATCAGTGAGACGATAAATGGGCTGCTGATGGTTTGCGATTCGCCGATTGGGATCGCGATGTCGAGATAAGCTTGCCGAACGTACTTCGGGGGGACGAACTCATGGCGAAGTGTTTTTGCCACGGAGTCCAAAACGCGTTGATCGCGGATCCCGCCGGGGATCAACACGTTTCGAATCAGACGTTCGCGTTCGATCGCAAAGGAGTCCTTCGCATCGGGGATCTGGCCCCAAGCCGTCGCCCAGGAGGCCAGGATGAGCCAAACCGCTGCTGCGGAAAGCAAAACGCACCAGGCACTGGTGGCTGAATAGCCGGGCGCAAAATATGCGAAACAGGAGGACTTGGTGCGGATCGAGCCAATCATTGCAAGCCTCTTTAGCCTAGGTCTAGGCCAGGAACGGTTTGGACTTCAGGGAACCTAATCCATGCTGACGCGTTCGACATAATCGCCAGTTCGCGTATCGATCTTGATCACATTACCTTCTTTGATGAAACCTGGGACCTGGAATTCCCCACCGGTCTCGGTTTTGGCAGGTTTGGTCACGCTCGTCGCCGTATCGCCGCGAACTCCGGGTTCGGTCTCAGTGACTTTCAAGGTCACGTGGGAAGGTGGGGTCAGGGTGATCGGATTGCCGTTGAAGAGCACCATCGCAACTGGCATCCCTTCTTTGAGGTACTTCCAATTGTCGTCGACTTGTTCGGCCGTCAGTTCGTATTGCTCGTAGCTTGCATTGTCCATGAAAACGAACGTGCCGGCTTGGTTGTAGAGGAACTGGGTTTCGAGTTCTTCGACGTCAGCGACTTCGAGATCGTCTCCACCTTTGAGGGTCCGATCCAAGACGGTATTGCGAATCAGGTTCTTCAGTTTGCACTTGTACAACGCATTGCCCTTGCCAGGTTTGACAAAGTTGACTTCGGTCAGCAGGTAGGGTTCGCCGTCGATTTGTACTTTTAAGCCTTTTTTCAGATCGCTGGTTTTGTAGGTGGCCACTGTGTTTCCGTTTTTCTAATCGATGGGGATCTTGGGATCGCTTGGACAGGGGGACTGACGAGAGAGGGCATTTTAGGGACTCTTTTTTAAGTTGTCTTGCCCCCAAAATCCACAAATCCAAGGATTTCGACGCCGAAAATGCACGAAATACGAAGCGATGTTGCGTTCCAGCCGTCCGATGCGGTTAATATAGAGGTCCGTTGAGACCTCAAATCGCCCGTTTCCTCGAGCTTCAGGACCGTGAGCTAGGCATGAGTTTGGATCGCGTGCTGCAACCCCTGGTGGCCTGTCTGGGCAACCCAGTCGGGGGCAATCCGACGCAGTTTGTGATGACCCGACTGGCTCGAGAGGCGGAATTGGATTGGCGGTTCTTTACCTCCCAAGTCCCGCCGGAACTCTTCGAGACGGCCTTTCGTGGAATCCAAGCCTTGGGAATGTCAGGTGCCGCGATTCTTCCCCCGTTCGAGACGAGCCTCGAGCCGTTCCTCGACTCGATCTCTCCCCGCGCCTTGGCCTTGGGTAAAGTCCAAGTCGTCAAATGGGAATCCGACCAATGGACAGGCGACGAGACGATCAGCACTGCGATCCTCCGCGCCTTGACCCACCGTATCTGCGCCCAAGCCGTCTCGGCCCAAGTCGCCCCGGATGCCCAAAACTCCAATGACTCGTTTACTCCGCAGTCGATCGGGGTGATCGGCAGCATGGCTCTTGCCAACGCCCTGCAATTGGCACTCGTCGACATTCCTGGCGACTACACGGTCCTGCGCTTTGACGAAACATTAAAGCACGCCAAAGTCCTATCCACAGCAGCCTCCAGTGAGCCCTTCTCGGCCCATTCTCAAGCCTCCGCCAATGCTCAAGCTCACACCAACCCTCAAGTTCACACGGAGCGCTCGGATCTGACCACAGCCCCTAATCTGACCACACACTCCGATTCGTCTTTACCTGACAACTCGTCCTTGCGCAATAACTTCAGCCTAGAGTCCGACCCCGTGCATCGCAATGCTCAGGATTCCACGCAGCGCGCTGACCTCATGGTGCAGCCCGAGAGCCCCGAGCATTCCTCGCACAGCGGCGAGGACGAGTTGGTCCTGAAGGACCGACCCTTGCGTGCCCTGATTATCGAGCGCTTCGATTCGCTTTCCAACAGCAGCCCACAAGCTCGAAACCGGTTGCTCAAAGCAGCAAATTTCGTCCAGCAGCCGTTTGCCATTTTTGTACCACCCGCCAACGGGTGGACCGAATCGAACAAAGATCGATCGCGATGGATCGAACAACTCGAGTCTCATGGAATTGGATGGATCGAGGAGATCGAAGTTCTGACGCATCAATACGCCATCAATTTTGAATTTTGGAGCGGATACGAAGCTCCCTTGGATTCGATTCGTGAATCACTCGAAGAGTACTTGCAATGGTAAATCGTCGCGCATTTTTGACCCAATCGGCCAACGGCTTCGGGGCCGTGGCCCTAAGTGCCATGCTCTCGGAGTCCGAGCGCTCGGCTGCCCAAGAACCCCTCTTGCAAGAACCGGCCGCTCTGGATCGCAAGTACCATTTTCCGCCCAAAGCCAAGAGCGTTATTTTCCTCTACATGGACGGCGGGCCTTCGCAAGTCGACACGTTTGACCCGAAACCCTTGCTGACCGAGTACAACGGCAGGAATCCTGCCGAGCTCTTCGAAGTCGCCCCGACGCAGTTCAACAACAACGGCTCCCTCCTGGGAAGCCCTTGGAAATTCGATAAGCACGGTCAGAGTGGAACCGAGATCAGCTCGCTGTTTCCCAACATCGCCAAGCACGCCGACAAGCTTGCGGTGGTCCGATCGATGACTTCGAAGTTCCCCGAGCACACCTCCGCGAACTACTTTTTGCACACCGGTGCAGGACTCCAGGGGCGTCCAAGCATGGGGGCATGGGTCACCTACGGCTTAGGCTCCGAGTGCCAGGACTTGCCCGGTTATGTCGTACTCAATGGAGGACTCATCCCACCCGGTGGCCTGGATTGCTTCGGCAACGGATTCCTGCCGGCGACCTTCCAAGGCTCTGTGCTGCGGCCCAGCGGAAACAGTCTTGCGAACGTTCGGCCTTTGGAACCTACCCCGCAATTGCAGCAGCATAAGCTCGAGTTGCTCCGTCAACTCGATCGCCAAACCATCGAGCGGTTCGGTCAGCACGATGCGATCGAATCGGCGATCGCCAACTACGAACTGGCGTTCAAAATGCAATCCGCCGTGCCGCAGGTTTGCGATATTTCGCAAGAGACCGCCGCGACGCAAACAATGTATGGTTTGGACCACGAGTTCGGGCCGACGAAGATCTTCGCACGCGAATGCCTCATGGCCAGACGCTTGGTGGAACGCGGAGTTCGATTCATCCAACTGACTTGTCCGAGCGTCGGTCACGACCGATGGGACCAGCACGCAAGCTTGAAAGCAGGGCACGAGCAAAATGCCAAAGCGGTCGATCAGCCGATCGCCGCGCTCCTTGAAGACCTTCAACAGCGAGGCCTACTCGATTCGACCATGGTGATCTGGGCCGGCGAATTCGGCCGCACGCCCTTCGCCCAAGGGGCCGATGGTCGGGACCATAACCCCTTCGGGTTTTCCATTTGGATCGCCGGTGGTGGAATCAAGGGTGGGATCGTCTACGGAGCGACCGACGAGTTTGGATACAAGGCCGTAGAACGCAAGGTCGAGATGCATGACCTGCACGCGACGATGCTCTACTGCCTGGGCTTGGATCACACCCGGTCGACATTCCGATTCGGTGGGAGAGACATGCGATTGACCGACGTGCACGGCAACGTGCTCTTTGACTTGATCGCCTAAAGGCATGACGACTGACCCATAGGGAGATTTCTCTGCGATGCGACCCGATCCGACCCTCCGATACGATTTGCTCCTGCGTTGGCTTGCTCTGTGGCTCTTGGCATGCGGAGCGACGAGTTCGCCGCTGTGGGCCGAGGGTGCTGACAGCCCGGCCACCAATTTA
>Ga0315900_10009773_pt1 | contig 12115 bp, 10 predicted proteins | sample LakEriMetagenome_FD_203521 | JGI IMG/M metagenome (GOLD analysis project Ga0315900, IMG submission 203521) | Freshwater fungal communities from buoy surface, Lake Erie, Ohio, United States - Buoy 12 MA114 | ecosystem: Environmental > Aquatic > Freshwater > Lake > Lake biofilm | place: USA: Lake...
TGGTCACGGCCGCACGGGCAGCATGGACGTGACGGCCGAGTACACCGCGCGCATCGTGGGCGACTGCCGCATCGCGCGGCCCTTGAAGATCGTGGTGGATTCCGGCAACGGCATCCCTGGCGCCACGGCACCGGCCATCCTGCGCGCCCTGGGTTGCCAGGTGGTGGACCTCTACAGCCGTGTGGATGGCGACTTCCCCAACCACCACCCCGACCCGAGCAAGCCCGAGAACCTGGAAGACCTGCGCCTGGTGGTCCGGGCCACCGAGGCCGATCTCGGCCTGGCTTTCGATGGCGATGGCGACCGCCTGGGCATCGTCACCCGGCACGGCAACATCATCTACCCTGATCGGCAGATCATGCTGTTCGCGCGCGATGTGCTCAAACGCCACCCGGGCGCCCCCATCATCTTCGACGTGAAATGCTCACAGCGGCTGCCTGTGGCCATCCGCGAGGCGGGTGGCAAGCCCGTGATGTGGAAGACGGGGCACTCGCTGATCAAGGCCAAGCTCAAGGAGATCAACTCGCCTTTCGCGGGTGAAATGAGCGGCCACATCTTCTTCGGTGAGCGCTGGTACGGTTTTGATGATGCGATGTACACCGCCGCGCGCCTGCTGGAGATTGTGAGCCGCTACATCGATCCCAGCGCCGTGTTGGAAGACCTGCCTGGCAGCTACAGCACGCCCGAGTTGAACGTGCCTTGTGCCGAAGGTGAGCACCACCGCGTGGTGGCCACCCTGCTCGAGCGTGTCCGCTCGGGTGAGATGACCTTCAGGGGCGGCCAGGTCTGCGATATCGATGGCCTGCGCGTGGACTTCGCCGACGGCTTCGGACTCATCCGGGCCTCGAACACCACTCCTGTGCTTGTGTTGCGCTTTGAAGGCCACACCGAGGCGGCGTTGGGACGAATCGAGCGCGACCTGATGGGCGCGCTGCGCTCGGTCAAGCGCGACGCGATGGTGCAGGCCTCCGCGCATTGACCGCGCTGCCGATTCGGATGGGGACCACCGCGGGATGATGGTGGGTCCGCACGCGTCCCTGGCGCTGTACAACGCCGCCTGGACGGCGAGTCTGCCGGCCGTGTTGGCCCGCCTCTGGTGGCGCGGCCGTAGAGAGCCGGCCTACCGACAGGGCTGGGCTCAGCGCATGGGTCACTGGTCGGTGCCGCCAGTGTCCGTGGGTGACGGACGGCGCGTGTGGCTGCATGCCGTTTCGCTCGGTGAGACCCGTGCCGCCCTGCCCCTGGTGCAGGCCCTGCGGGCCCAATGGCCTGGCCTGCAGCTGGTATTGACCACTGGAACGGCCACCGGCTTTGCTGCCGGCCTAGACCTGTTGATGCCGGGCGACCTGCACGGCTGGGTTCCCTTGGATACGCCGGCGGCCACGCGGCGCTTCTTTGCCGCCACACGGCCCGATGTGGGCGTGCTGATGGAGACGGAAACCTGGCCCAATCTGCTCTTGCAGGCCGAGGCCGCGGGCGTGCCGATGGTCTTGGCCAATGCCCGCCTGTCCGAGCGCAGCTTGGCCAAAGGACTTCGATGGCCGGGATTGACACGGCCGATGATGGGTCGATTGTCGGCCGTGTGCGCGCAGACCGAACGCGATGCCCACCACCTTGAGCAGGCCGGCGTGCCTGCCGCACGCATCCAGATCTCGGGCAATCTGAAGTACGAACTGCATCCGTCGCAGGCCCTGCTCGACCGCGGTGGGCACTGGTCGGGCCGAGCGCAGGGCGGCGCCAGCGGACTTGCCCCTGCGACTTCAGAGCTGACCACGCCGCCGCCACAAGCGCGCCGGCGCATCGTGATGGCTGCCAGTTGGCGTGAGGGCGAAGATGCGCCTTTGCTGCAGGCCTGGTGCGAACAGGTGGGTCGGCGCGGCCATGCTCGAGCGCTGCTCCTGCTGGTCCCGCGCCATCCACAACGGTTTGATGAGGTGCATGCGGCGCTGGCTGCAGCGGGGCTTACCGTCAGCCGACGCAGTACCTGGGGCCCCGATGGTCCTACCGAAGCCGATTGGCAGGCCGATGCCTGGTTGGGCGACACGGTAGGTGAAATGCCGGCCTACTACGCGGCGGCCGATGTGGCCTTGCTCGGGGGCAGCTTTGCGTCCCTTGGCGGGCAGAACCTGATCGAGGCTGCGGCGTGCGCCTGCCCGATCGTGATGGGTCCCCACACCTTCAATTTCAATGAGCCCTCAGCACAGGCCCTGGAGGAGGGGGCCGCTTGGCGTGCGGCCGATGTGGCTCAGGCCTTGAGCCTGGCCTTGAACATTGAAGACCGTGCCTTGCAGCAGGCGCGCTCAGCGGGGCTGGCCTGGGTAGCCGCACACGCCGGTGCGGCCCAGCGCCAGGCCCAGGCGGTGGCCGAACGCCTTCAGTCCCTCAGCAGCGGCGCCAAGGCCTGAATATCGCCCGTGCCCAGTGTGCCGGCCGCCTGTCGCAGCCTCAACGAGCCCAGAATCGAGTCATAGCGTGCCTTGGCAAGGTCACGACGGGTCTGGAACAGCAGGCTCTGCGCATTGAGCACATCCAGGTTGACGCGCACGCCCACGCGGTAGCCCAACTGGGTGGATTCCAGTGCCAACTGGCTCGACGACTCGGCGGCTTCCAGTGCCTTGACCTGCGCGGCAAGCGACTGCAGGCCCATGAAGGATTGACGAGTGGCCAGCTCGACGCCACGGCGCGCGCTGTCCAGGTCATGGCGTGCCTTCTCTTCCAACTTGAGCGTTTCCGAGACCCGGTTGTCGGTGGCATGGCCGGCGTACAGCGGCACGCTGAGTGTCACGCCCACCACGGAGGTGGTGGAGGTGCCCAGCTGGCCCACCTGAAACGTGGTGTTCGTGGCCGCGTTGCGCACCGTGGCCGATCCGTCCACACGCTGCTGCGTGTAGCGCCCCGTCAAGGCGACCGTCGGCAGGTGCCCTGCCCGAGCGCGGCTGACCTCCAGTTGTGCAATCTCCAGGCCCAGCCTCGCCTTTCGGGCCAAGGGGTGCCGACTCACCGCCAGTTCCACCCAGGCGTCTGCCGTCTCCGGCACGGTGGCCGGCAACACCAGGGGCAGGCGCAGCGGCGCGGGTTGTACCTGCAGTCGACCCACCGCCTGCTCCAGCACCAATTGGCGATTGCGCAGGTCGTTGGTGGCTGCCAACTCCTGCGCGGTCACCAGATCGAAGCGGGCCTGCGCCTCGCGCGCATCGGTGATGGTGGCCGTGCCCACTTCGAAGTTGCGCTTGGCCGAGGCCAGCTGTTCCGTGATCGCCGCCTTGCTGGCCTGAACCGTGGCCAGTGCATCGCGCGAGGCCAACACGTCAAAGTAGGCTTGCGACACGCGGATGATGAGATCCTGTTCGGCCGACTCGAGGTCGGCGCGTGCCACGTCCAGCGCCTTTTGCGCCTGCGCCATGGCCATGTCATTGGCGCGGTTGAACAGCGGCTGAGAGGCACTCAGGTTGGTGGTGGTGGTGTCCGATGTCGAACCCGTGAGCGATGGGCTGAAGGGAGTGGAATTCTCATTGCGGCCCACCGTGGTGTCGGCCGTCACGCCTGGCCGTCGCAGCGCACGCGACTGCTCCATGCGGAACTGGGCCGAGGCGAATTGCGCCCGCGCGGCCAGGAAGGCTGCGTCATGTCCCCGCGCGGCCTCCAGCAGCACGGGCAGGCTCTGAGCCCCGGCAAGCGACGAGGCCGCTGCCAACAACAGGACGCAAGGGCTCAGCAAGCGGCGCAGGAAGGTGGTGTGGGTCATGGATCGCTCAGAACTGGAAGCGTGAGGGTTGCGGGAAGCCTTGCAGCCGCGGGGCCACGGTGTCGAACAACACGGTGGTCTCCCACGCATCGGGTGCGACTCGGGTGATGCGCAGCGCGCGCATCACCGGTTCCTGCCCGACGATGGCCACGAGCCGACCACCCACCGCAAGCCTGACCTTCAAGGCCTCCGGCACGGTGGCCACTGAGCCCGACAGCACGATGGCATCGAACTCGCCGTCAATGGCGGTGTCCTGGCTACCGTCAGCCTGCACCACCTCCACATTGGACAGGCGCGCGCGGCTGAGGTTTTGCCGCGCCATCTCGGCCAAGCTGGCGCGAATCTCCAGCGTGGTCACGGTGCGCGATTGGTGTCCCAGGAGGCAGGCCATGAAGCCTGAGCCTGCGCCCACCTCCAGCGTGCGCTCCGCGCCGCTTAGGCGCAGTTCCTGAAGCAGTCGCGCCTCGACACGGGGCGCCAACATGCACTGGCCCTCGGGTAGCGGAATCTCAGTGTCGGTGAAGGCCAGTGCGCGCTGCGCCGGCGGAACGAAGTCCTCGCGCCGCACGCGTGACAGCAGCCCCAGGACCGCGCCATCCAGCACATCCCATGGCCGGATCTGCTGCTCGATCATGTTGAAGCGGGCTTGTTCGATGTTCATCATTCAAGGGTGGCCAACGGCTGGGCCATTCGGGGACAACCCTGAGATTCTAGGGCGCGCGGACCGCCCCACCCGAAGGGATGCGGCCCCTGGCTATGATGCGGCGTTTTGAGCGACCGCACGAGAGGCCTGCTTTGGACGTGATGCTCTTGGTCAAGGCCGCCTTGCTGGGGCTGGTCGAAGGACTGACCGAATTCCTCCCGATCTCATCGACCGGTCACCTGATCCTGGCAGCTTCCTTGCTGGACTTCACCGGCGAAACCGCCAAGGTATTCGAAATCGCCATCCAGTCTGGCGCCATGCTGGCCGTGATCTGGGAGTACCGACGCCGACTGAGCGATACGCTGCGCGGCCTGGGCAGTGACGCGGCCGCTAGGCGCTTTGCCCTGAATGTGGCGGTGGCCTTCGTGCCGGCGGTCATCGCGGGGTTGGCCCTGGGCAAGATGATCAAGGCCGCGCTGTTCCACCCGGTGCCCGTGGCGGTGGCCTTCATCGTCGGGGGGCTGATCATCTTGTGGGTCGAACGCTGGCATCACCAGCGCTTCGGGGCATTGGACCTGGCCGGCACGCGCCGTGCCCGTGTGGAGACCGTGGACGACATGACCCCCAAGGACGCCCTGAAGGTGGGGCTGCTGCAGTGCCTGGCCCTGGTGCCCGGCACCAGCCGTTCGGGCGCAACGATCATCGGCGGGATGGTGCTGGGCTTCTCGCGCCGCTGCGCCACTGAATTCAGCTTCTATCTGGGGATACCCACGCTCATGGGCGCGGGGGCCTATTCGGTGCTCAAGCAGCGCGAGGCCATGAGCCTGGCCGATGTACCGATGTTCGCCGTGGGTACGGTGGTGGCCTTCTTCAGTGCGCTGCTGTGCATACGCTGGTTGATCCGCTACGTGAGCAGCCACAACTTCGTACCCTTTGCCTGGTACCGGATCGGTTTTGGCGCGGTGGTGCTGTTCACCGCGTGGGGCGGTTGGGTCGACTGGCGGGCGTGAACGGTGCTGGGCCAAGGCCAGCAGGCTGTTCGGCTTATCGGCGCTGGCTCAGGCCCGCTCGAACACCAGGTCCCACACCCCGTGGCCCAGGCGGATGCCCCGCTGTTCGAACTTGGTCAGCGGGCGATAGTCGGGCCGTGTTGAGAATCCGCCGTGTCCGGCGCCGGCGGTGTTGCGCAGGGTGGGTTCACTGGAGAGCACCTCCCGCATCTGGTGCGCGTAGGGCTCCCAGTCGGTGGCGCAATGCAGCACACCCCCGGGCGCCAGGCGGGACGCCAGCAGCGCAACCAGCGGTGGCTGGATCAAGCGGCGTTTGTGGTGGCGCTTCTTGTGCCAGGGGTCGGGAAAGAACACGTGCACGCCGGCCAGTGAGCCTGGCGTGATCATGTTCTCCAGCACCTCCACGGCATCATGCTGCAGGATGCGCAGATTGGTCAGCTGGCCTTCACCGATGAGCTTGAGCAGGGCACCCACGCCGGGCTCATGCACCTCTACGCCGATGAAATCGACCTCAGGCCTTGCGTGCGCGATGGCCGCGGTGGCCTGACCCATGCCAAAGCCGATTTCCAGGATGCGGGGGGCTTGGCGGCCGAACACCTGCGACCAATCGGCATGCGTTGGCGTGTAGGGCAACACGAAGCGTGGTCCCAGTTCCTGCAGCGCACGCACCTGGCCGGTGCCCATGCGGCCGGCGCGGACCACGAAGCTGCGCACCCGGCGCGGCGGGTGGCCACTGCTGGGGTCGACTGCAGTATCCGGTATGGTTTCGGGAGGACTGGCGTCTTGCGTCATGCCCGAATTGTCGCGTGCTGCGGTATGCTCCGCCTCAGACCTGCACGCGGGCGTCGTTCAATGGCAGGACCTGAGCTTCCCAAGCTCAAGACGTGGGTTCGATTCCCATCGCCCGCTCCACGCACAGTTGCGCAAGCTCAAGTGCGCAGGTGGCACGCCACCACGTGCCCATCCCCCACCGACTTCAGCTCCGGCCGTTCACGGTCACACAGGCCCTTTTGCGCGATCGGGCAACGCGTATGGAAGTGGCAGCCCATGGGCGGATTGATCGGGCTGGGGACATCGCCCTGCAGCACGATGCGGTGGCGCTTCACCGTGGGGTCGGGCACGGGCACGGCCGAGAGCAGCGATTCGGTGTACGGGTGTCGCGGCCGCGCATACAGGTCGCGCGCATCGGCCATCTCCACGATGCGTCCCAGGTACATCACCGCCACCCGGTTGCTGGCGTGCTCTACCACCGACAGGTCATGTGCGATGAACACATAGGTCAGGCCCAGCTGTTCCTGCAGGTCCTGCAACAGGTTGATCACCTGGGCCTGGATCGATACATCCAGCGCCGACACCGCTTCGTCGCACACGATCAGGCGTGGCTGCACCGCCAGGGCGCGTGCAATACCGATGCGCTGGCGCTGCCCGCCTGAGAACTCATGCGGGTAGCGCCGCATGTGGTCCTTGGACAAGCCCACCATCGCCAGCAGTTCGGCCACACGGTCGGCCGCTTCGCCGCGGTGCTTGACCAGCCCGTGGATCACCAGACCTTCGCCGACGATGGCGCCCACGGTCATGCGCGGGTTCAAGGAGGCGAAGGGGTCCTGAAAGATGATCTGCAGCTGCCGCGACAAGGCCCTGAGTGAGGCGCCATCGGCGGCCGTCACGTCGGTTCCATCAAACACCACCTGCCCGGCGGTCGGCTCAATCAAGCGAAGCAGGCAACGGCCCATGGTGCTCTTGCCGCAGCCGGATTCGCCCACCACGCCCAGTGTCTGCCCGGCGGCCAGGTCGAAGCTCACACCATCGACGGCATGCACTTGCGCGGAGATGCGCCGCAACAGGCCACTGCGCACCGGGAAACGCTTGACCAGGTCTCGTACCTGCAGGAGTGGCGTGGCGTTCATGCCTGGACCACCTCGTCCAGCGCACAGGCCACTCGGTGCCCGGGTGCCATCTCACGAAGCAAGGGGGTTGCCGCCGTGCAATCCGCGCGGGCATGCCCGCAGCGTGAGGCGAAGCGGCAACCTGCACCCGGCTCGATCAGCTTGGGTACGGTGCCCGGTATCGCCTCCAGCCGCACCTTGTGCGCCAGGGCCGACGATCCCAGTTGCGGAATGGAGCGAATCAGGCCCCGGGTATAGGGGTGGCGGGGCCGTGCGAACAGGTCCTCGACGCTGGCCTCCTCCACCACCTGCCCCGCGTACATCACCACCACACGTTGCGCCACCTCGGCCACCACGCCCATGGCGTGCGTGATCAGCAGGATGGCCATGCCCATTTCTTCCTTGAGCTCGGCCAGCAGGTCCAGGATCTGGGCCTGTATCGTCACGTCCAGCGCCGTGGTGGGCTCGTCGGCAATCAGCAGCTGCGGCTTGCAGGCCAGAGCGATGGCGATCATCACGCGCTGACGCATCCCGCCCGAGAACTGGTGCGGGTAGTCGCGCACCCGCTTGTCGGGCGTCGGAATTCGCACCAGTCGCAGCATGTCCACCGCACGGTCCAGTGCGTCGCGCCGGCTCAGTCCCTCATGCAGCCGCAGGCTTTCGGCGATCTGGTCACCCACGGTGAACACTGGGTTCAGACTGGTCATGGGTTCTTGGAAGATCATCGCGATCTCCTTGGCCCGGATCGACTGCATGTCGCGTGGGCCCAGGGGCACCAGGTCACGGCCCTTCCACAGCATCTGACCGGCCACGATGCGGCCCGGCGGCATGTCGATGAGCTTCATCACCGTCTTGGCCGTCACGCTCTTGCCGCAGCCCGATTCACCCACCACGCAGACCGTCTCGGCCGCATCGATGCGCAGGTCTACCCCGTCGACCGCGTGGAGCCAGCCATCGTCGGTGTGGAAGTGGGTCTTCAGGCCGCGGATGTCGAGAAGCGGCACGCGGGCAGACGATTCGGTTATGTCGATAGGCTGCATCACAGCACGCGGCGCGGATCCATGGCGTCGCGCAAGCCGTCGCCGATGAAGTTGATCGTCAGCACGGTCAGGAAGATGGCGATGCCCGGGAACAGCGCCCAGTGCACGGCGATGTCCAGGTAGTCACGTCCGTCGTACAGGATGCGGCCCCAGGTGGGGATGTCAGGCGGGAACCCCAGGCCCAGGAAGGACAGGGTGCTCTCGGCGATGATGGCCGCGGCCACGTCGATGGTGGCGGCCACGATCACCGGGCCCAGGCTGTTGGGCAGGATGTGCCGCACCACCTGGCGCGAGGTACCAGCGCCCAAGGCCCGAGCCGCCTCAACGAATTCCTTTTCTCGAAGGCTGAAGAACTGCGCCCGCACCAGGCGCGCCACCGGCATCCATCGGAAGCCGCCAATCACCGCCACGATCAGGATGAAGATGCCCGCTTCCAATCCGAAGGTCTGCTTCAGAGGTTCGCGGAACAGGAAGATGAGCAGCAGCAACACGGGCAGTTGCGGCAGGCTCAGGAACAGGTCGGTGAGCCACATCAGGGCAGCGTCTACCCAGCCGCGGGACATACCGGCAATCGCCCCGATCACCACCCCGACCAACACGGCAGTCAGCATGGCCGCCAGGCCCACGGCCAGGCTGATGCGACCGCCGTAGAGCATGCGGGCCAACAGGTCGCGCCCCAGGTCGTCGGTGCCCAAAGGGTGCTTGGCGCTGGGCTTGGACAGGCTGGCCAAGAGGTCGACGTCGTTGACGCCCACCTTCCACACCAGCGGTCCGAACAGCACGGCCAACACCAGCGCACCCAACAGCCACACGCTCCAATAGGCCAGGCGGTGGCGCTTGAAGCGCCGCCAGGCTTCCTGGGTCGGCGAAAGGCCGGCTGCCGGGGTTCCCGGCGCGGCCGAGGAGGGGCTCTCAGCGGTAGCTGATGCGCGGGTCGAGCCAGCCATAGAGCACGTCGGCCAAAAGGTTGAAGAAGATGACCAAGCCGCTGAACACGAAGGTCACGGCCATGATCACCGGGGTGTCATTGCGAAGGATGGCGTCGATCAGCAGGCTGCCGATGCCCGGGATGCGAAAGATCTGCTCGGTGACGATGGCCCCGCCGAACACCGTGGGCATCTGAAGCGCCACCAGCGTCACCACCGGAATCATCGCGTTGCGCACGACATGGCGCAGCACCACCGCCCGCTCGCTAAGGCCCTTGCTGCGCGCGGTGGTCACATAGTCCAGGCGAATCACGTCGAGCACCGCGCTGCGCACATAGCGCATCATGCTGGCGGCCTGGTACAGGCCCAGCACGGTGATGGGCATGATGCTCTGCTTGAAATGGTCCCACAGGAACTGCCAACCGGTAGACGAAATGTCGGTGCGGTAAACGAAGGGCAACCAGCCCAGCGTGATCGAGAACAGCAGGATGAACAGCACGCCGGTGAAGAAGGTGGGCAAGGAGAACCCGACGAAGGCCACTGTGCTGCTGATGCGGTCGAACCAGGAGTAGGGCTTGACGGCCGCCAGCACACCCACCGGCACCGCCACCAGGATCGCCAGCACCTGCGACAGGCCGATCACCACGATCGTGGTGGGCAGGCGCTGCAGGATCAGTTCATCCACATTGATGCGGCTGACAAAGGAATAGCCCCAGTCGCCTTGCAGCATGCTGGCCAGCCAGCGCACATAGCGCTCCCACACCGGATCGTCCAGGCCGAACTGCACGCGCAGCGCCGCCCGCACCTCGGGTGGCACGTTCGGGTTGGTGGCCAGTTCCTCGAAGGGGTCACCCGGGGCCAGGGCCAGCACGGTAAACAGCACCGCGCTGATTCCCAGGAGGCTGGGCAGCGCGATGAGGATGCGCCGCAGGATATAGCCGCCCAATGTTCAGTCCTCGTTCAGCGCAGATTGAATCGCCCGTTCAGCCTTCACGCGTCCAGTAGCCCAAGGCCCATGTGGTGTTGTCCCAAGCCGAAAGAACCGGGCGCAGCCTGGCGTTCACGCCATAGGGGCGCGGGCGCGAGAACAGCGGCACCACGAACAGATCACCCACCACCAAATCGTTCATGCGGATAAACAGGGCAGCGCGCTTGACCGGATCGATCTCGACCTGCGCAGCCTTGTGGGCGGCGTCGTATTCGGCGTTCTGCCAACGTGAAAGGTTGCGCCGCGCCCACTTGTTCTCCTTCTGCGACAGTTCCCATGACGTGAACTGCTCCATGAAGCTCTGCGGGTCAGGCTGCGTCATGGTGGTGGTGTACATCTGCATGTCGGCCCAGAACTTCTGGTAGGTGTCGGGGTTGGCGAAGTCTCCGCCGAAGTACACCGAGGCCACCACGCTCTTGAGTTCCAGGTCGATGCCGGCCTTGCCGCAGGCGTCCTTGATGATGGCCTGGCTCTTTTGGCGTGGGCCGCTCACCGATGTTTGGAACACGAACTTGAGCCGGGTACCGCCCTTGGCGCGGATGCCGTCAGCACCGCGTTTCCAACCCGCAGCCTCCAGCACCTGGTTGGCCTTGTCGATGTTGAACTCGTATTTGGGATTCGTGCTGCGGAAGCGCACCGGGTTGTTGAGGAAGTTGGCGGTGGCGATAGCCCCTCGACCGTAGATCGCCTCGGCGATGCTCTTGCGGTCGATCAAGAGGCTCATGGCCTCGCGCACGGCACGCTCCGTGAAGGCCGGGTGCTTGCTCTTGGCGCTCGCACGTTCGCCGTCGACCTCCTTCCACGGGTCGGTGGGGTTGAGCGCGACGAATTCGAGGTCACTGCCTTCGTGGAAGTGCACCTTTCCGCGCCCGGCAGATTCCAGCTGCCGCAGGATCACGTCTTCCACCGACAGATTCCACGCCAGGTCGAACTCACCGGTCTGCAGCACCGAGCGGGCGGCGCTGGTGGCGTCTCCGCCACCCTTGAGCTCCAGCGCATCGAAGAAGGGCTGGTTGGGTACGTGGTAGTTGGCATTGGCCTCGGCGCGCAGCATGTCGCCGGGCTTGAAGTCCAGCAAGCGGTACGGCCCCGTCCCCACTGGCTTGAGGTTGGCCGGGTTTTCGCGGGACTTGGCACCCGAGAACGGTTCAAACACATGCTTGGGCAGGATCAAGCCCCAGGTGCCCACGAAGGGCTCGGCCCAGAACGGCGTGGGCTTTGCGAACTCGACCCGCACAGTATGCGAGTCGACCTTGGTCACCTTGATGTCGCGGTAGATGTTCACCGTGAGCATGGCCGAGGCGGGGTCGCCCGCGTACAGCCAGGTGAAGATCACGTCATCGGCGGTGAAGTCGCGCCCGTCATGCCATTTCACACCGCGCTTGAGTTTCCAGGTCACGGTGCGGCCGTCGGCCGAGACGCCGCCATTGGCCCGCGTGGGTACCTCGGCGGCCAGCACCGGGATGAGGTTGCCTTCGCCGTCCCAGCCTCCGAGCGGTTCATAGAAGATCCGGCAGGAATCCTGATCCTTGGTGCCGCCGGCATAGTGTGGATTCAGGTGGACCGGGGCCTGCCAGTACATCAGCCGCAGCGTGCCGCCACCGCCCCGCTTGGTGCCGCGGTAGGGCATCGGCGTGTTCGTTTGCGCCACGCCCTCATGCATCAGGATCATCGAGGCCATGGGCGCGCTCACACCCAGACCCACCAGCCGTTCAATGAAGGAGCGCCGGGGCAGGGCGCCGGTTCGCACTTCTTCAACCAGTTCACGCAGCTGGGTTTCGTTCATGGTGTTCTCCGATACGCTTGACGCGGGCAGCCGCCAATTGGCCCGCCGCATGGTACCCAGTCAACCTCATGGGCCAATCAGGGTCGGCCCG
>Ga0315900_10009776_pt1 | contig 12111 bp, 12 predicted proteins | sample LakEriMetagenome_FD_203521 | JGI IMG/M metagenome (GOLD analysis project Ga0315900, IMG submission 203521) | Freshwater fungal communities from buoy surface, Lake Erie, Ohio, United States - Buoy 12 MA114 | ecosystem: Environmental > Aquatic > Freshwater > Lake > Lake biofilm | place: USA: Lake...
ACCCCCGCCTGCATGGCTCGAACCACGCTCTTGGCATCATCCGACGGACCGATGGCGACCAGGTATGCCGGGCAGGTCATCGATATTTCGCGGAGCATCGCTACACTGCCCGCAAGATCGCCACCCAAAACCGCAAACAGCATGGCAGGAGATTCAAGAACGGCGGTTGCGGACAGTTCTTTTAAAGGCACAACGTGCCTAGCATCGACACGAATCCCTTTGTCCACTAACTGCTGCCTCAAAGACACAGCCAACTGCTCATTATCACAGCCGATCATCGCCACCAGATCGCTCATCGGCCCGAAGTCCAGGAGTGAGTCATCAACTGAGAATCGTTCCCACGCAGGAAGAGCATCGGCTTTGAGACGGCGGGCTTGACGACCGTCTTCCTGGCTTTCGGCTTGACCGGAGCAACAGAAGAAGCCGGTTGTACGGGTTCAAGATTCGAAGCAGACGAATCGGCAAGCTGTGCAGCGACCTCTTTATCGTTCGGGTTTCTCAAGCCAATGCTGAGTTGCCCATCAGCCCTGGCTGCGTCGAGAATCGCTGCATCCTGAATCGAAACATGGAATGTCACGGAGGTCGTCTGGATGTCTTTCGATTTCTCACCTTCCTTGGCTTTCCGCATCGACACCTGATCTCCAATGGCAAACACCTCCACATTGCCTAGCAACAACCGACTCTTCGTGGACGGATTGGCCCCACCAACGCGGTCCGCGACGTAGAGATCGACACGATCTTTCGGGTAGATCAGCCCAGCCATCGCCGCCGCTGGAGTTTGGAATTGGATGCACATGGCTCGCATCCCTTCCCCAATAAGATCCCCTGGAGAGAGAAACTCCCCGCGTGCAGCCAACTTGCCATCCAGCAAAGGCTCTCCTGCAACTAGCGCCACCTTCGCTCGCCTTCCCTGGGCCGACTTCCTCTCCCGAATCATGTATTTGGACGCCGCCGCCTCCGGCCATTGCACCACTTCAATGGCCGTCTCTTCGAGCAACTCCCCACGATCTAAATCCCTTTTGGGAACGATCACCTGCACCATGCGTGCAGCGGACGCACCACCGGACTTGGAAGCAACCAAGCCCTGAGCCCCCATGACGGCGATGCCGCCACAAATGATCGCCAGAAGAGTGACGACGATGCTACGAACATTGAACATTCCCGCGTGTTCTCCCTCAAATGATGGCCCGGAACGAACTCAAAACAACCACCACACGCCTGCCATCGCTATCGCCAATAAGGGACCAAAAGGAATTGCTTTCCAACGGCGGTTGGGGTCGCGAATGACCTGGGCTACGGCCGACTCCGTATCCCCACCAGCACCTCGGACAATGAGAGATGTCGCATCGATCGGTGGCCCCAACATCCATATCACTAACGACCATAGCCCTAGCAGGGCTACCGCGGCCGAAAACACGTAGACAATGCCCACCGGCCCCACAATCGCTCCGCAACCCGCCAGCAACTTCACATCGCCAGCACCGAACCCCCCACGAAGAAAGGGGAGAACCCCTAAGACCACTCCCACCGTTGCACCCAAGAACGCCCACGCCAACCCGGTCCAACCCCACCGGATTCCGGCAACCGCCAAACCCGCCACCAGCAGCGGGACAGTCCCGACATTGGGCAAACGGTAAGAGACAAAGTCATAGACAGACAGAACGAGAAGCCACACGGCAAGCAAGCAAACCCCAATGATCTCCCAGGATACTGTGTTCACAACATCCTCAAATCAAGCAAGAGTTGCACTCGGCTTCCCTCAGTCAAACTCGCCCAACACCACTCGATCGACCACTAGTCGATCTTGTCTTCGACGTTGTTCATCTGGGTGCTGACCGTCGTGCCCAGAGTCGATACCGCAGTGATCGCCACCACCGCAATCAGAACCAGCAGCAAGGTGTACTCAACCAAGCTGGCACCTTCTTCACGACGCAGGAAATTCTTCACCCGATTCACCATCGCACACCCCCAAGATACTGAAATAAAATTCCACAAATCCACAAACAGACCAAACCAAACCCCGACCACACCAAATCACTTACCAACTAGTCGATCTTGTCTTCGACGTTGTTCATCTGAGTGCTGACCGTCGTACCCAGAGTCGAAACCGCAGTGATCGCCACCACCGCAATCAGAACCAGCAGCAAGGTGTACTCAACCAAGCTGGCACCTTCTTCACGTCGCAAGAAATTCTTCACCCGATTCACCATGACATATCCTCCAATTGCCTGACAAAAACTTCCGGAAACCACAAAGCCCGATACCAAACCCCGACCACACCAAATCACTTACCAACTAGTCGATCTTGTCTTCGACGTTGTTCATCTGGGTGCTGACCGTCGTACCCAGAGTCGAAACCGCAGTGATCGCCACCACCGCAATCAGAACCAGCAGCAAGGTGTACTCAACCAAGCTGGCACCTTCTTCACGTCGCAAGAAATTCTTCACCCGATTCACCATGACATATCCTCCAATTGCCTGACAAAAACTTCCGGAAACCACAAAGCCCGATACCAAACCCCGACCACACCAAATCACTTACCAACTAGTCGATCTTGTCTTCGACGTTGTTCATCTGGGTGCTGACCGTCGTACCCAAAGTCGAAACCGCAGTGATCGCCACCACCGCAATCAGAACCAGCAGCAAGGTGTATTCAACCAAGCTGGCACCTTCTTCACGTCGCAAGAAATTCTTCACCCGATTCACCATGACATATCCTCCAATTTCCTGACAAAAACTTCCGGAAACCACAAAGAACGACACCAAACCCAGGCCATCCCAAATCACTCGATCACTAGTCGATCTTGTCTTCGACGTTGTTCATCTGAGTGCTGACCGTCGTGCCCAGAGTCGAAACCGCAGTGATCGCCACCACCGCAATCAGAACCAGCAGCAAGGTGTACTCAACCAAGCTGGCACCTTCTTCACGACGCACCAAGTTCTTCCAAGCCTTCGACATCCCAAATCCCTCCAGTCACTTACAAGAAACGAGTAAGGTGCCTTGGCCACTTAGCCTTCAGCAATCAGTCGGCAGTTGGAAGCGTTTCCCCCGCCGGACGATAACTTGAAAATGCAAGCGGCGGACCAATCAGAAGGATGGCGATCGATTTTTAGAATATTTCCCAAAAACCTTCGCTCGCGAAGATAGATCGCCTTCCATCTTGCCCAGTCTGAATCGCCAAGTGCACACGCCCCCCCCAGATGACGCATGCGAGCGCAAACATGTTTACGCCTTTCAATCACAATGGAAGCAAAATGAGACTGAGACGCAGAAAGGTGTAAACGGAGACTCGCCAGACACACTCCCCTCGCTGGCTAGCCGCCAACTAGGACGCTTACAATCACGAGAGTGATGAGAAAGTGTTTCCCTTGGCGGCACTTGCCCCATCAACGACCCCGGAGGTTTACAATCGAATTGCGAAACTTGGTGCCAACAGATCCGAAGCGAGGATTGCGGGTGGTCAGGCTAGGGAGAAAACCATGAATTCCGCACCATCCCCCTGGACGATTCGACATTTACTGGCGATGACCGCCTTCGTGGCAGTCGCGATGGCTCTCTTTCAAATGTCCTTTGCGGGAAACACGTGGGCATCTTTCGCTTTTCAGGTGATGCTTGCAGGAGTCGTCCCAATGGTCGCTCTTGCAGCGGTCGGTTTTTTGGCGACTCTTTTTGCCGGCCTAGGAATCACTCAAGCAAGAGAGGATGCCAGGAAGTCCCCTTTCGCCGAAGAGCGACTTCCGGATCCTGTCGTTCGCTCCTCAAGACCCGACGTCGTTGATTAGAAAAGGTTGGACTATGGTGCCGGCTGGATCTAGAAGTCGCAATGGTCGCGAGGTCGGGCATCGAGCCCCGCCCGCAAGGCAGTATGCCAGGATTTGGCTCTGGGTTTGGCTCTTGCTGACTCTTGGAGTGCACGGCAATCTGCATGCTCAGCCACCCTCCAGCTATGGCATGGCGACTAACGCTTCGAACCCCACCCTGATCAGCAACCGCAGGCTGGGACCTACCGAAGGTCTGGATGTTCTGGTCTACGACAACTCGACGCTGGACCAAGGGGGCTTTGTGGTACGAGTCAAAAGGTCGGACGGACTTCCGTTCCCCGCCGACATCGAGATGGAGATCGAACTCTACGTCAGCCGGTATGGCCCGACAGCAACCACCGTGCAAAAGTTCACTCTTCCCCAGGGAGCGATGGAGAAGTCGATCGCCATTCCTGTTGCCGGACGAAAGTACACCTGGGGTATCTCCTGTTCGGTGCAGGGCAGGAGACTGGCCGGCCTTCGAACCGATCGCTGGCAGATGCATAGCGGCCCTTCGACACCTCAATACCAATCCCAACTGTTCGTTCTCGATGCGAACTGGTGGGAAGCAGTGGGCTGGGAAGGAAACCCAGTTCAACTGGAATCGATGAAACAGGAACTGGAGCAGGAGATCGGTTGGACCAAACCGTTGGGAGAGCTAAAAAGGTTCAAAGATGCGTCGATGGAACCGTGGAGCCAAGTCAATCGACTTTACATAACCGAATGGGATCAGTGGGTGACAACTCCTTCTCGAATTCCTAGAAGGTGGATCGAACTGGCCTCCTATCCTCTAGTCGTCCTCCCATTCTCTTCTTGGGCGACGCTGGACGGCCTTCAGCAGAAAGCGATGCGACAGTGGATTCTGTCCGGAGGACGCTGCCTATTCCTGGGTGCGAGCGATCGGGAGATGCAACTGCTATTTGGAATCGCCCCCCCAACCGACCCGACCAACAAGTGGCAGTCGATTGGTATCGGTTCCGTCGCATGGCTGCCCACGGCCGCCGAACTGTCCGTGCCCACAGGATCGGAAGGGCTGAGTGTCACCGATCGGCTTTGGAGAGATGCAGACGCCATAATCGATCAGACCAATCCCAGACTCATCAATGGGCGCAGCACTGTATCCTCGATACTGGAGCGATTTGAATCGCTGGCTCCAGTCGATTGGTTGATCCCCGGCGTGGGACAGATTCCGGTGCTAGGCTTCGCTGCCTTCATCGGGATTTTTGCGGGACTCATCGGGCCCTGGCTTGCGATTCGCACCAGTCGCACCCAAAAACCATACTGGCTCCTTGTTGTCCTGCCGCTGATTTCCCTTTTGTTCACCTCGATGATCGTCGTCTACGCTCTGGGCTATGAAGGCCTGAGCAATCGGATTCGCCGAGCCTCGGTGACGTTTGTAGACCCGCAGCATGGAGCTGCTTTCAGCACGGCATGTGAGACCTTGTTCTGCCCGCTGCCACCCAGTGGTGGGATCGATTTACCGGACGATGCGATCCTTGAGTACCCGCAGGACTACAACGCGTGGCGTGGGAAGGTGATCCGCGAGGAAAGGAAAGATCAACGCGTCGTAGGAGCGATCCCGACGCGAAACGTCGTGTCCCTTTATCGAAAGCATCCGACGGAATGGACCGGTTGGCGCAGCCCGACGTCGGATCCTCAGGGGAACATGATTCTGGAAAACCCGACGGAGGATCGCTGGGAAAATGTGTGGGTCTGGGATGATTCCGGCAAAGCATGGCACGGAAGCATCGAACCGAAAACCAAAGGAACGCTTTCCGAGATTGGACCTGAGGCGGCACAAATAGAACTCGATCAGGCCTGGACCGCCGCCAGATCGATGGGACAAACCCCTTTTCCAGGAGCGGGGCCTGGGGCCATGGCACGCATCGGTGCCGCAGCATGGCTATCGACCCGCTTCAACCATGCGTTCGACATGGCGGTGCGACGAGGCAACACGCCACCCCGATCTCAATTCGTGATCCAAAGTCGCACGGCATCACATCTTCCTTCTTCCATTGCTCAAAAACATCCCGAACACGATTTTCATCTGGTGGTGGGCCGATGGTAGGACTGCACTCTTCCGATCCGCCTGCAATGGAATTGAGGCGACTGCATCGATTCTTTGGGCCAACGGCCGCCGTCCAGGACGTTACCTTCGATGTCATGCCTGGCCATGTTTTCGGGTTTATCGGCCCCAATGGTGCCGGCAAGACCACCACGATGCGCATCCTGGCAACGCTTGATACGCCGACCTACGGTGATGCCATGGTGCAGGGGCATAGCGTTGTCAACGACCCAGAGCTGGTTCGCCAAGCCATGGGTTTCATGCCCGATGGTTTTGGTACCTACACCAACATGGACTGCGTCGAGTACCTCGACTTCTTCGCCAGAGCCTATGGTCTGGTCGGTCGGGATCGCACTAGCGCCGTACGCCAAACCTTGGGCTTCACCGGTTTGGACAAGATTGCATCCAAACCGATCCGGGGACTGTCCAAGGGGATGCGCCAGCGACTTTGCCTGGGACGGGCTCTCATCCATGATCCTGCGGTACTGATCCTCGATGAACCAGCCAATGGGCTGGATCCCCGAGCCCGAATCGAACTTCGGCAGATGATTCAGGCCCTGGCAGCCCGTGGCAAAGCCGTCCTTGTATCTTCCCACATCCTGACGGAATTGGCCGAGATGGCCAACGCCGTAGGCATCATCGAAAGAGGGCGGTTGCTGGCGGTCGGGCCACTGGAAGATATCCAGAACTCCTTCCGAAGACACTCCAAGATCCGAATTCGAACCCACCAGCCTCAACCGGCGCTCGCCTCCTGGCTACAGGGTCGCCCCCAAGTCGACCAGGTCGAGGTCGACAAAGACGTGGCGACATTCGTCTTCACAGGGGACGCCCACGAACAGGCTCAATTGGTTCGCGCTTTGTGCGACGCGAACTTCCCTGTTCTGGAAGTGATGTCCCAGGAGCAATCCCTGGAGGATCTTTTCATGCAGATCACGACGGGAGCCGTCCAATGACATCGATCAGCCAAGATGATCAACAGCTCGATCAACGCAACGTTGCTGCCATGGATCGGATCCTGGAAGCCCCTTCGCGCTGGGATCGACTGATGGCCAAGTGGAGCGATCGGATCAGCCCCATTCTGGTGCGGGAAACCCGCCAGCAACTGAAAAGTCGGCAGTTCGTCATCACCTTTTGGGCGGTGTTGATTTTTGTCCTGATCTGGACGATCTATGGAATCGCCGAGAAGATGCCGGCGATCTACTACGAATCGACCGGCCCCTTCATGATGGGCGGGTACTTCGTCCTGTTCCTGCTACCCACCTGCATCAGTGTCCCACTGGCAGCATACCAGTCGATGGCTGCGGAGATGGACGAAGGGACCGGAGATGTCCTAGCCATCTCCACGCTAACTCCCTGGCAGATCGTCGGGGGAAAACTGCTGGCGGCCATGCTCCAGACCTTCCTTTATCTGGCCACCCTCACGCCTTGCATCGTCCTGACCTACCTTCTTCGGGGTCTCTCGATCGAAACGATCTTTGTCATCCTCTTCACCACCATCGTCTTGTCGGCCGCCACCAGCGCCGTTGCGATCTTTCTGGCTAGCACCAATCGCCAAGGCCAACGCCCCGTCATCTCCATGCTAGGCCTGATGCTGATCTGCATTCCCCTGGCGCTCACGTGGATGGGTTGGGGTATGAGTGCCCTGAACTCCTCGAACTTTCTCTCCATGGGAAATGAGTCCGTGCGGTTCTGGCTGTTCATGCTCCCGATTTGGGGACTTGGACTGGCCTACATGTTTCTAGCGCTCAACACGGCGGCGGCTCAGATCGGTATCCTGGCAGAAAATTATGCGAAGCCGATCCGATTCTGGCTGCTTGCCACGCAGTGGGTCTGGCTTTCGCTTGGCATCGCAAGCACCATCTCCAGCCAAAGCCTTCAGAGCGAGGTTTGGTCGACGATCCTGATCGTTTTGGCTTGCCAGTGGCTTGTCGCTGGCAGCTTGATGCTGAAAGAACCCCAATTTTTGTCGCTGCGAGCCCGTCGATCCCTTGCCCGCTCACCCCTCCAGAGGATCGCATCTGCTTGGCTGAACCCCGGTGGATCGTGGGGCTATGTTTTTGTCGTCGTCAGTTTCGGCTCCGCTGCGCTAGTCGTCGAAGCCCATCGCCGACTGAACCCCTTCGGGAGGCCTACCGACACGAAGTTCGACTGGACGATGATCGCTGCCATCCTGATGACCTGCCACTTGGTATTTTATATTGGCTTGGCGAGGCTCTTGTTGCTGCGGATACAGCACCGCAATCCCAAGATCTCCGGCTTCTTGATCGTGACGCTGCTGCTGGCACTAGGTTCCGTGCTCCCCATTATCATCAGCCTGGTTCTCAATGGCTTCAACAACTACTCCTTTGAACCCTACTCGATCTTCAATCCGATGTGGTCGGTTCTGGAGGCATTTCAGGAAAACTCCGTTGTACTTAGCAGTCTGCCTCTATTGATCCTCGCCGCCTTTGCCGTTTTTCTGGCGGTGCTCCGCAACGCGGCCAAGACCCTGCATACTCTGCCCGCCCCCCCCACATCAGTCCTTGGTTCCAAATCATCTCCGGACGATCCACGGAGAGGTGGCGAATCCCCGTTCGATGGGTAATCGAATACCAGTAGCTATCGCCCTGTGTGTCGATGCATTCACAGCGGGCGCATACCCCATCGGTCTTCGTGGCCGATGCGATTCTCACCCCCTTGGATGCTGCCGCCAGCGTACAGTTGCAGCGCTTCAGGGAAGGGAATTGGCGTAGCCGTCGGCCCACTGACGCCGTACGATACAACCAACGCTTTTCATACTCATCGCTAGACCACTTCCTTCGATGCATCCGCCCTGTCGACTGGACCCTGCAAAATGACACAGCCTCCATCGGGCCCCCTCTCGGATGACGACTCGAAACCACCGATTCGGGCGCGAGTTCCCGACGGACTCCAGCGGGGAGTCTTTTCGACCGGTGTGATCGTGATGACGGGTGCGACCGAATTCATCATCGACTTCGTACAAAATCTGGGACGCCCCCATCAGATCGTTGCCCGCATCGTGATGCCGCATCCTGTTCTGCCGCAGTTTGCAGAGGCTCTGAAAACGAATATCGACCTTTACACTCAGCGATATGGTCCGCTACCGGTGGTTGCCGAGTCGACGACGCTGGTGACTGGTTCGCTCCATGGTAATGTTCGTGATGTTTCGCCAACTCCGCCCAACAGGCCACCGGTCGACCTTGCCAGCGGGACGATCGACGTCCTGGGTTCCACCCAGCAGAATTCACCCACACCAAGCTCTTCCGAACCGGAACAGATTGGCACGACCAAGCCTCTTGGAAGCAAAGCCCCGGGCAATCTCACCCGCAAGATGACCGCTCAGGAAGTCTACGACGATTTGAAGCTGCCCGATGAACTGCTCAGCGGCGCCTATGCCAACGCAGTCGTCATCGGCCATGGCCCGCATGAGTTCAGCCTCGATTTCATCACCAATTTCTATCCACAGTTTGCCGTCTCTTCCCGCGTTTTCCTGGCGGCGGGACAAATCCACCGCCTGCTCGATTCGCTGCGGTCCGCATGGGAACAGTATCGCCAGAGGCTTCAGGAACCTCCGAAAGGATGACCTGTCGAGATCAAGGGCGTTTCGTCGCCGATTGCTTCAGCCACTCTTGAAACGAGAAGCGAAAGCCATCTGACTTCTTGGCGATTGCACGATTGATTTTCTCTGCCAGACGCTCGTTCGATTCCGCAATCTTTTGCTCGATCAATCGCTCCAAGGATTCCCCAAGGGCTTCTGCCATCGGTCCCTGAATTTGGCTGATGCGTTCCACGCGCCACTCCGTCAGCGTCGCGGATGCCGATTCCACATGCGGATCGATCCGGATCGCAGGCGGTACCTCCGTCGGTATCGATTGGACGCGGATCCGGGTTACTAGATCCAATCGCACTCGGGCTCGCGCTTGCAGCGAGAGACTCCACATCTGCAGATCCCAGCGGTACTGCGACGCACGAGCGAAAAGTTCCAAAGGCGCTTCGATCCTCACCTCCGTCCGGATTTCTGTCGGACCGATTGGGTCCAAACGCAGCACCTGCAATTTCAGTTCCTTCTCCGGTTCCTGCCATCGGACCGAATACCGTTTCCATAGCCCATGGTTTGCCATCTTCCAGCGCCGCTTGGTCTTCAGCCGATTGTCATCCCAATCGACATTCCAACCATCCAGCACTTCGACCTGCCCCCCCCAGTCCTTCCGCTCCTCGATCTGTTCGGGCAGATTCCGCAACGCCTGCTGCCTCAACCACTCCACAAGCCACGGCGATGGCTCACCACCTTCCCAAGCATCGGATAACGCCTCGGATTCCAAAGGTCTTTCTGAGGGGGGCGTCTGGGGGCGTCCTTCGAGAGAAAAAAAATCGTCATCGATCGCAAACGGATCCTCCGGAACAACTGGGGAGGATTGACTGAGAGCGCATTGAGGGTCGCCAATAAACCAGAAAGCGATCAGCGCTGAACTCAACGCCTTCCAGAAAAATAGCCCGCTCAGACTGGAGACTCTTTGGGGGCCTCGCGAGCGATCTACTGGGCGAGTCAGGATGCCTGATTCCCCGCGAAACCGACAACCGACGTTGGAGAAGAGATTCATAAGAGTTCTCAGAGGCAAAGTACCACGGCAGAGCCCGTCGGCCTCGATCCCAAAAGCGACCGCTGAGCGACCGCCTCCTGGTGTGCCCGATCGGGCGAAAGGCCGATGGAACATCATCCTTTCTGCCATTTGCCTCGAAAAAACTGGTGGAACTCTCATTCTTTGGGATCCGACGACGTGTGGTCGTGGATGATCTTCCAGCCTTCTTCGGTCTTACGGAATACCAAGGTAAAGTTCCCTGCTATCGGTTCGGAGGAACGGTCTAGCTTCCAGCGACCTAGAACGAAAGCCGCATCATCCCCAAGCGAAAACGGCTCGATCTCCGTGAACGTGACGGTACCCATGGCGGACCGGTCCGGATAGCGTGCCAGATACCTGTCTCTTGTAGCCGTCCAACCTCGCGTGGTCTTCCCTCCTGAGGAGAAGGTCAGATCGTCGGAATTCAGGTAGTGGTCCATGAATCTCTCAATACTCCCTTCGTTCCATGCTCGCTGCTGCTGATCGATGACGCGACGAATCGCCTCATCCCACTTGCCAGCCTCTGTGACCTGCCCTCCGAACGCAAAAACCATACCCCCGCATAGAGCGAGCAACGCGAGCGATAGCTTGAGGAATAAAGAGATTCGAACCCCGTAGGTTGCACCGGAAGGAACAGTCCAGATCGGACGACTTTCTGAAACTGCGGAAGTTGATTTGTATTTCATGGTTCGATGACTCCTTGTTTTTCCTTCCGTATTACGTTTCCATAGATTGTTCGCGAGTTGCTTCCAAGGGAGCAACCTAGCTTCCAAGGTCCATTGGCTTCATCCCTCAAAAAGAGTTTGCACTCCTTTGATCCATCCTCTGGCACTCCACAAATTTCCATGCTTGAAGTGGCTGGTACTCGCCACATTTGTGCTGGGACTGCTGCCCTCCCCTGTATGGCAGATGTCTCTGGAAGGGATCGAGGATTTTCCATGCCGCGGACATCGGTGCGGTTGTCGCAGTGCCCAGCAGTGCAAAACTCGCTGTTGCTGTTATACCGCAGTGCAGCGAGCGGCCTGGGCGGCGCAGAATGCGCGAAGCCCTAAATACCTGCTGGCTAAGTGCGAGTCCGGTGTGATCGATCAGCCGATGACGCTGGCGTCCGAGAAAAAAGGGAAGCAACCCGTCAGCGTGGTATCCGCCACCTGCTGCCCTCAGTCGCCGATGTCCGATGCCAAAAGCTCTTGCTGCAAAAATGAAACGAAGTGCAAGCCAAAGAGTAAAAAAAGGACCTGCTGTGGGAAAGTGCGAAATTCTCCAATCGACTCGGCGTTTGAGGGTTTGGATTGCCGAGGCGGCCCTTCCCCTTTCCTTTCCACGCCCTGGTATCTCCCTGTTCTCGTAGGGCAAACCCGATCTTTCGACATCTGTTCCTTCCCGGTCGCTACCTTGCTCCCTCCAAGTTGGCCTTCATGGAACGATGAAGTGGAAACGCCCCCGCCAAGGTTCTCGGCTCTCTAGGGACCACGCAAGCAGCAATTGAGGATTGCACGCCACAGGAGCCCCGAGCCACAGGAGCCCCGAGCCACAGGAGCCCTGGGTGGACGAGGATGCCCCATCCGCGACGGCCACCGTCGGGACATCGCTTCCAAAAGCTGCTTCTCCGACAATGCGTCCTG
>Ga0315900_10009784_pt1 | contig 12103 bp, 24 predicted proteins | sample LakEriMetagenome_FD_203521 | JGI IMG/M metagenome (GOLD analysis project Ga0315900, IMG submission 203521) | Freshwater fungal communities from buoy surface, Lake Erie, Ohio, United States - Buoy 12 MA114 | ecosystem: Environmental > Aquatic > Freshwater > Lake > Lake biofilm | place: USA: Lake...
CGCAGCTTCCGACTTCTGCTTCATTACAAAGGGCAAATAATACATTTCGATTCTATAATGTCGGAAGGAATCGTTTTGCAATATACAAATTATTTCATAAATAAAAACCTTCTTTGATTCGTTTTTTAATAACTCTTAATTCACCGAAACTTCTACATTTTAACACATCGTCTTGCAACGTTCTTATTTCTTCGGGAACTTCCAACGCTGACCTAAACTCCCGTATGTAGTATTCGTAAATGCTATCCCGACTATCTGTAAAAATATCGTGCATCTTTATTCCGTGAATAACCGTGCTGTGGTCTTTATCGAAATGGTCGCCAGTCGCCTGTAACGACAACCTGCATTTTTTAACCAATACCCACATTAAAAAATATCGAGGGTATAAATAATCCCTGTGCCTATCTTCTTTCTTTAGTTCGTGTTTCTCTATCAACCGAACAACTTGCTGTCTTAATGCTTCTCGTTCCATACTATATATCCTATTAACATTCCCGTTGCTACTCCTATTAAATAAACTCCAATCATTGCTAAATCAATCCAACTTAACGCCATAATCTGTCAACATTTCGTTAAATACCTCACTTACTTCGTTGTACACTACGTATTCAGCGTCGGACACATCGCCATATTTTACTTTGTTACGTAAGTACATTTTAAATTCCCATAACACGCTGTGCATTTCTGCTGATTGCTTGAAATTGTCGTACTCAACTTCGTTATCCGGAAGCGTGAACTCTACATTTATTTTCATCTTTTCACTATTTTACGTGTTCCTACTTTTTCTATTTGAACATACATTACGCCTTTTTTAATCATGTTCATTTTTTTGGCTGCTCCGTAGGTTAAATCTATTAACACTTTTGACCATGAAGGCAACCTATCATTCACCTTTACGATTATTTCTTTTCCCGTGCTTATTTCGGTGACTTTTAAAAGCGTCCCAAACGGTAAAGTCTTGTGAGCGCACGTTAAACTATCCGCGTGAAATCTTTCGCCTGACGCTGTTAAACGCCCAGTCCAATGTTCACCGTAGTAAGTTGCTTTTCCCTTCGTTAAACCCGTTAAAAATAGGGTTAAAATTAATGCTATTGTTTTCATTTGATTATCGTTTTAAGTTTTTCTAAATACAACACGAAGTCCATTGCTTCTTCCTGAGCGTGTTTAAGCCATTCTAACGTTGTTAAATCGTTTCGTTCAAGGTTAGTTCCGTATTTCTGTATTCCACGCTCTGAACGTTGTTTAAATTGCTCTATCACTTGTTCTACTATTTTATCTTTCATACTTCTAAAATGTATTTAATTTCTTCAACTTCTGGTAAGCCTTCCGCATCCATCCTGTGAATGTATTCCGTTACCGCTGCTAAAACGTTGTCAGCTTGTACGCTTATTCCGCTTAATAGTACCCCCGTGTCGCTTTCTACGTCGCGGGAAATATAGTATGTTATGTGGTATGTTTTCATTGTTCTTTTTTAAAGGTTTCATTATAATAGTGTTCACCATCCAAGACAAAAAAGCCTTTTTTATCATCTGTCAATTCAATGCTATTTTGAATAACGTTACACGCTTCTATTATCTGCTGTTTCTCCATTGCTTTAGCTTGTTCAATATACTCTTGATATGGATGTAAATTTCTATCATAAAAAATAATATCGCTATCTTTTTCAATCTGCTGAATCAACCATTCTACTGCTGTTTTCATATTTTATAAAGTTCTTTTTGGTAAAAAAATTCATTAACATCGCATTCAATAGATTCAATCCACTTTGTGTGTTTAGGTTCGTGTTTTAACAACTTTGCGTGAACCTCAAACAACCGTACCGTATACCAATCGTTTAATGGTGCAGTCAACTCGCCGTTGCCATCACAAACAAAACACGAATAATCCCTAACACAACCGCCGCAACAATCCCATGCCGGGCGCGAACAACCTATAAACACTTCTTCGTTTCCTGTGCCGTCGCAATTTCTACATTTCATAACTCAAAAATATATTATCATGTACTTTACTACTTCATATCCTATCCACAAAGAACCAATTATCCCAACTAATTCAATGACTGACCTTTTTTTGTAATTCATTTCTTTAAATGTTATTTAAATACTCGTATGCTTCATCGTGTTCTGGTAATTTAAAATCCGGTTTAATACCGTTATTTTCCATTATGCTATAAACACGTCCCCATGACCGCAAAGAATACTTTGTTATAGGGTTTTGCTTACCGTAAAAATGAACATTCTTACAATGCGCCAAATATAACATGGCTTCTAACTTTTGCAGTTCAACTGCGCTGAACTCTAAATTGTCGTCTACTACTTTTTTCATATCTCTTATTTTAAAATGCGCGTTAACCGAGCCGCGCCCCTCGTTTTTTTTTAGTTAAATAATCTAAATGCTTTATCAATTGCGTTACCGTTGTCAAATTTTCGAAACCACATTTTAAAGGTGTAGCTTTCAATTACATCGTCTACCAATTGAAGCGCTGACTTTGGTATCCATGTCGAATAGGTTTTGTATTCGTTTTCTAATTTATAAGCCTTTTCAGTTTCACTAACTACTGTCATGTGGTGAATAAATGGGCTGTTAGTGTTGGATGTTAAAATTAAAGTTTTCATGTCTTTTGTTTTTTGTTATACACAAATATAAACCTTTTGCACAATTCAATGCAAGTTTTTTAACAATTATTTTTAAAATTATTTTATCGTGGGAACGTAACTGAATCTAAATCCGAAATATATTTACCGTTAACGGGTTTAAAATGTATCTTTAAAATTCGACCGCCTAATATCTTAACGGGTGCATTTCGTTCAATATGCCAACCGCCGAAACCGTCCGCGTACTCATCTTTATACGTTCCTGTAATCATTGAATGTATATGCTTTTGATTAGTCACGAATCCTACCGCCTGACTGTGAACCAACGTTTCCCTCATGTCATTTCGCGCCCAATTTTCGTGTATATGCCCCATTGTGAAAACGTCCATATCTTCGTACATCTCCAACGCACGGGTTAAGTTTATCGCGCCCTTTGTAACTATTCCACCGCCGCCTGAACCATGGTGGTACTTGGCTCTGACCCTTAATTTTCGGCTTTTGTCTTCCCGCGTAAACAACAACCAACCACCATATCCGCCCGTTTGTATGTTCGTTTTACATTGATAGTTCAATAGGTCAACAAAACGCGCTAAAATGTCCGTTTCTTGGTGCTTTATTATTCCCGTTTCGTGGTTTCCATATCCAATAACAGTAAGTAAGTGTGCGTAAGGTTTCCACCATTCCACCGCCGTTTCAACTATACTATCTAAATATCTTGCGTTGTTGTGTTCGGGTCGTATATCGCTCTTATTTCGACGTGGGTCGCCTTTTCCTTGCATACAACAAAATAGGTCTCCGTTTATAAAGATTGGTATTTCGTGTTTTACGCAGTATTCCAAATCTTTTTTCAGCTTGTCCCGGTCACATTTAGGGTTGTCCCAGTGAACATCCGAAAGAACCGCCAACTGAAACTTCATGTCAGGCAATTCAAACTCATGTATATTTCGGGTGTGCTTAATTACGTTCATTCGTAGTTGCTTTTCTTTTGACGAAAATTTCGGAATACTTTGGTTAAATTCTCGTCAGCCTTTACCTTTACTTTTACTTTGTCGTCTTTCTTTTCGACATACACATCAATAATTGGGGTGTCTAAAGTAGCTTCTAACTCTCCTTCTTTTCGTTCGATATTCAAGTCCACGTTTTTAGTGTCAATATCAACGTTAATATCCTTTTTCTTTCTGCCCTTTTTCATGGTTCAAATTCGTTAATTAAACAATAGGTTATAAATTCCTGTTTTTTCGTCTTTTGTGCGTTCTCATACCACTTCATCTGTTCCACGTACTTTTCACGGTCATTTGTAACTTGACAACCTGCTGACCATGCGTTGATGTCAGCGGCTTTAATCTTCAAATTTGCCGCGCTCCAATTGTACGTGTTCGTGTGGTAGTTTATCCCATACCATCCGGGAATAGGTTTCCCCAACTCTTCACTCTTTAAATCTTTGTCACCATCTCTGTAAACTTCAATCTTTGCGCCTATCTGTAACAATGCGGGCATTTTGCGTCTATGTAGTCCGTATTTCCATAAGTCGTAATACCATTTGTCCGCACGTACAACCGCTGCGCCTTTTGGGTTGTATTCCAGAAAACCACTTTGCAAAATAGTTTTACCGGGATGCGTTGTTCCGCTCAAAACACGAATACATTCCTCCCCTTCAAACTCGTAGAATTTATCATCAAACTTGTTCGGCGTGTCTTCATTTGACCTTACGCCTAAAATCCATCTTCCATGTGGGAAGCCATTAAAAGAATCTAACTGTTCAACCCTGTTTATAAGTTGCTCATCTGTATATTTTCTAACCATATAACTCGTTTATAAAAGTGTTTATGTTATCGTATGCCGTTTCATTAATAGTACACGTCAAATCAAATAAGATAATTCCGTAATCGGTGTAAATATGAACCTGACTGTTACTAATTACTTGATATTGTTGTCCGTCTATTTCTACGAAAGTATATTCCGTATCGTTGTACTGAAATCCACCCTCTATTTTTGTGATGTTATACATATCGTTTTGCAAAAGCATATTGAACCGTCGAAGTACTTGCTGTGGATGAAGGCTGCACCGCAAAGATTAAATAATAAGTTTGTGTTTCGTCAAATGTTATACTTCCGTTTGTTCCCGTTGCTACAAAGTCATCATTTACCGTTGCGCCCGTGTTTATGCAAGTCAAGGTATTCGTAGACGGATTGATAAATAACGACCTTCGTATTTGTGAGAACCACTGTGAGTTTGTCATGTTTAAACCAACCCCTAACAACGTTGCGCCTGTCAACGTGTCTGAGGTGTTTATGTAAAACTGAAAAGCAATAGTTCCCGTAGTAACTGCTACTCTTATTGCCCGTGCTTCAATTTCCAATATACTTGTTGCGCTTATTGTATTCGATGTGAGTGTAATCGTTGCGCTCTTTGTTAGAGCTGTGACGCCTGTTACGTTCGTTCCTGTGACGATGCCCAATGATGGGCTATTATTTATCGTAAGGTTTCCCGAACCTAAAATAGAACTTCCGTTTATCGTCTTTATGTTGGTTGCACTTACTAACGTTTCTTGAACCGCTACATTCCCACTACCCAATAACGACGTAGAATTAATAGTCTTTATATTCGTACCCGAAACTAACAAATCTTGTTTTCCGTTCCATGTACTTTTTTCGGTGTCCGTTACAAATCTGTGTGTTGCGTCTTCCGTTACCTTTGTTGCGTCAACGGCGGTAATTTTTGCGTTTGTTACCGCGCCGTTATCAATAGTCCAAACCGAACCCGAACCACTTACCGTTATGTCGCCTTTGTCACCGTCCGAAATACCACCTCCACCGCTTACAACTAAATTTCCGCTGCCTAATATCGAACTGCCGTTAATCGTCTTTATGTTAGTACCCGAAACAAGGTTATCTTGTTTACCCGCTTCGAGTTCTTCTACTTTACGCCATGTGGACTTCAACGCCATTATTTACGGTTTTCGCGGGTTCTTTGTACGAACATAAAAAACGCTCTCCAAAGGTTTTTACCTGTCACCTCTTTGTAACTTTCGGACATACTTTTTACCTCGGTCATTAAACAGAAAAGCGTAAACAATTTAGTCAACATAAATTCAACACTGGTGTAACTTTGGAAGACGTCGAATAAAATATACTTTTCCGCTAAAAAAATAACAATGATTGCACCAACGTACAAAAGGCTTTTTGTTATCGTGTCGCTTAGTCTTCTACTCCGTACCCCTGCCCAACCTTTTAACCGTACCGTTTTCCATATACCAAAATACGTATCTAAAACAATCGCAAAGAATGCCATTAATATCAAAGGCTTAATAGGTGTGAGAAGTGCCGTTAAACTCGCTAATAAGGTAGTAAAATAAGTCTTCATTTATTGGTATTGTATAACGTGAATGTATGTCTTTGATGCACCGCCTAAAATTCCATCCGTTGCCGTTGCCGTTCCGTCAAAAGATTTTACCGCAATTGTGTCTGCCGCTTGGTTCGATATGTTCACAAACCTATCTTCTATTAAAGACGCGCTGTTTATATTCATTTCTTCGTCACCTGTTAAAATGTTTCCAAAACCCACTATTTCATATACGCCTACTGCAATATAAGAAGTTGTATATGTGTCGTTGAAATCGTCTTTTTTTATGGTCAAGGTTGGTGCGCTCGTTCCCGTTTGTTCAATCATTGCAATGAACTCCTTTTTGCTTACTGACTCGCAAAGGTTCGCGTTTATGTACTTTGTTTCGTATGCGCTTACGCCGTCCCATTGACTAATCAATAGAAGGTCGTCATTTGTTAGGTCTGTTGCCTGTGTGAATTGGCTGAAACTTTTCATTTTTTATCGTCTTTATGTACGCGGTTAATTTCTGTATATTGTCGCGCTTCGGTTTGTACGTTTTCTTTATAGATACCATCCCCGAAAGTAATTGTTTGCACTCGCGGACATATCCCCGCTCTGATATTCGTTGTATTCGGGGTACAAGTTATTGTAGCTTCCTATGTAGTCAATAAATCGTTGTGTGTAATGCTGTGCAATGGAACGTTCTTTTTCTACTAAATAGTCAACCTCGTTTTTTTCTACGTTAGTTGCGTTCTCTGAATTGTGCTTATACATTCCTTTATTCGCAATCGTGTACGCTGCAAAGGGTAAATACTCAACCATTGCCCAATGTATCAACATAGGCTTTATATACGTTTCTAATAACTCTAAATAGGGACTTGCTAACGTGTTATTTTCTATGTCCGTCTTTATCTTATTAAACAACTGCGTACCTAAATACTGCTGAATGTAAATATCCTGCGCAATCTTAATGAACTGAATGAATTTATCCGTATCAACGTTTCCACCTAACGCGGTTAAACGTACTAAATCGTCGCGTGTTATAAGTAGTGCTTCTGCCATGTTATTTTCGTTTTGGTAGGAATGCGCGGTTAGGCATTTCAATAGGTCGTTGCGCCACGAATGAAGGGTTCTTAACTACGTAACCCATCTTTTCCGCTTTGCGTCCCGCAATCTGTTTTACAAGTGGGTCTTCAACGTCAATATCCATACCCTCAAACGTTGCGTAAACTTGTTTATTCCATCTATGGTAACAATTACCGCCGCCTTTATATTTCCAAATGCTGTACGTATTTGTGCCACGTGGCCCCCAACCCGGATTGACGGGTATTTTCTCCATTCGAATAATATCTTCCTTTCGGTAAATCTTACCCGCTTCCATCATTTTAACACAAAATGGTCTTGGCTTACCGCTTTTACCGCCCGTTTCACCAGCGTAAACATATCGCGTTAAAAATTGAATGCCGTTAATTACTTTGTCCTGTTCGCTTTTTATATTCGGCTTTGGTGTTCCCGTCGAAACAAGGTTAACAACCTTAGATAAAAAACTTTGTTTAGGTTCTGTATTCAATAGTTCGTTTTCCGCGTCGTCGTTGTCGTAGTCAACCTCAAATTCATCTATTAAAACCCATTCGGGGTTCGGGTCTTCGCCTAAACCTATCAAAATATCCACAGGGTCAACTTTCGATAAACTTACGTCCTCTTCTTCAACCTTACCAGACGCATCCGTAAACTCTAACGGCTTCAACGTTTCAAAATACAACTTTAAATTCACGCCATTGTACGCTAAAATTCTGTCTAACGCATCTAAAATTAACTCTTGATATGGACGTACAACCATGTTATAATAAAGAATAAACGAATTTTTAAGTTCGTCCGCGTTGCTTGAAAACCCGTTTGAACTTGAAACGCCAAAAAGCAAAGGCGACGTAACGTTATGTCCTAACATTATTTTCCTCATACATTCATCCGAAAGATATTCATAATGCGAAGGGGCGTCATTTAGCGGTACGTCTATTACTTCGGTAGCTTGTTCTTTATTGTTGTTAAATGATATTATAACTCGTTCGCCTTTTGAACCCGTTAGCTTTGATTTTACTAATCTTTCGGTGTCCGCCATTTGTTCTTCTGTCGGCGTTCCATTGTTAAAATTAATCAGCTTCGTGCCTGAAAAATTATTCTGTACCTCGTTTATCAGATAGTCTGCAATTTCCTCTTCTAAAACCGCGTAAGGCAACGCACCTTGGTAGTCAACTAACGCAAAGTATTTAAGTCCTACTGAATAAGGACGAACGTAAAGTATTTCTATCTGTTCTTTTGACGTACCGAAAGACGGAATACGCTTTGGTGGAAACTTCTTTGTGTCCGTCCAATTGTCAGAATAGTAATACGCTTCTATTTCTCCGTCTTTATTGCATTTTTCAGGACGCAAAAGGTGTACGGGTATATGGTATGCCTTATCAATCCTTGAATGGTCTTTTGAGTAAATAACCTGAATAGCAAATTGCCCTAACATCTTTGCATCCATAATCATTTTACGAATGCAATCTTTATTAAACATTACACGCATTTGGGCGTACTGGTCGGGCTTTTTAGACGCATCTAAGGCATTCAGTCCACGACCGTAGATTAACTTAGCTATATTGTTTATAATCGCGTTATTTGTGGGGCTGTATGTATATCTATCAATAAGGTATTGAAAGTAATTATTGTCTTCCCCGTAATCAACCCAATTATCGCGGCTGTTTTCGTGTACAACCGGGCTTTCATATCGTGCTAAATCTACTACGTGTATATTATTCATAGGTAATGTATTCGTTTGTCGTTACGTTTGGCACGTACTGAGATGTATTGTTAGGGTAATTGTTTACGCTGAATGTAGAAATGTCTTGACTTGTCACGAAAACCTTGTCGTAAAATACAACGGTTGTTCCGTCGTACAATTTAAGGTCGTAGAAATGGTTCTCAATTAAAGCTACATCAATGTCCAAAATCAACTGAAAAGTGTATTCTAATTCAGTAAATGACATGATAGTGAATGTTTGTTCCGTATTTGTGCTGTCGTCCCTAAAAACGCAACTATCCGCTGTGGAATATCGCGGTACAATTTGTAAAGTTTTGTATTCAGCCGTTGGCGTAATAACTATCATACTAATATAACGGAAAATACGTAATTCGTTTTAAAACAAAAAGGGGTCAACCCACGGTCAACCCCTCATTGAATAGAGATATAGAGAAACAAAGAGCCTAATTAATTATCGTCTATTGTTGCACCACCAAACAAAGCAGCCAATGACGCCTCGTCGTTACAATCCAAGAACGGCGCCGGGGTATTCTCCATGGCCGTAAATGTCAAATTATAACCCGAAAAATCTCCAAGGGCAGCCCCAGTTGAAAAAGTACCCGCAGTAACGTCGCATCCTCTTTCAAGTCCAGCTAAGAAAAAGTTTAGGTTTCTGTCACGTACTACAATGTGCGGACGTCCGTAAGAAAGTAACTTAACCGTTTTGTGTGTTGCGATGTCTTGACGCTTCAATTGTGCAACCAAAACTTGTTCGAAGAACGTTGTTCCGTTATCACGCGAAGATTGAATGTTTTGCTCGAAAGAGTTCGCACCTTTCAACTCAAACTTGTAAAGTGTAGTAACTCCCGCAACTGCCGTAATCACGTCCTCATAACCCGGTGTAGGTGGCGTAGTATCAAACGTTACATCGTCCGGGTATGCAATCCCATAATTTATTATATAAATTGCGTCTATACCCGAAACCGAATCCTTACAGGCTTCTAACCTACCACTGCTAATATCACACGACATAGTTTTAAATTTTAAAGGTTAGTATTAAAGAGTAACGTCGTAGATAACGCAGTCTTCCAAAATTCCGATTTGAGTTCCCGCAGTGTATCGTGCAACAAAACGAACGTTTTTAGAACCGTCAAGGTCAGCCATGTCCAAAACACGAACTTCGTTATGGTCAGAAAGTAGACCTGTACCGAAGAACAAGTTTTCTTTGGTAGTTGCCAACATTGAATCGGCAGCCAAACCATTTGCCATAAATACAGGAATACCGTCGAAAGTTAAAGCGTTCGCGTTTCCGTTGTACCATGTAGTACCTTGGTTGTTGATACCCGCAGCACCAATACCTGAAGTGAACCCACCCAATGCACGTACATACGCACGAACAACGTTTTGTGGAGCGTAGATTTTCAAACCTTCTTTTCCATAAAGTCTTGACGGAAGAGCATCAACTACTTTTCCTAATTCAGCGATAACGTTAGTAGGGTCAATAGCTGTACCTCCTACACATTGTGCAACTGGAATACCTGTACCCGCTTCACCTAATGCAGTAAAGAAAAGTCCGTCAAATTCACCAGCGTTTGCGCCGTCACCCATCCAAATAGATGTTTCAGTACCTTCTGCCATTGTTCCCAAAACACGGGCAATAAAGAAGTCTGTAAAGTTTTTTGGCAATACGTCAAATGCAGAATATCCCATTTGAACCGCCTCCCAATCATCCTCAAATTCAGTACGGCAAATAGTGGCATTTACTTGTAAGTACTTGGGTTCGATTACTCTGTCAGCAAGAACGATTTCACCTGTTGGGGTGTAATCACATGATTGGTCTGCAATCAAACCGCTTGATGAAAGAGTTTTTACCGTGCTTCGGTATTTTACGTTGGGCATAACGGTTACCCCGCCGTTTTCAATGGTGTTAGCACTCAAAAGAGCTGCACCGATGTACTTCCCTGCAAATTCACCTGCATAGGACGTAGTGTTGTTAACTGTTGTTGGCATTTTATTTTAAATTAAGAATTAATACAATTTGTTTAGTACCCTATCCAAAGACGATTGCGCCCTATTTTTAGAGTATTTGAATACTTGTGTTGGTTGCTCGTTTTCGGGGTTGTAAGAAATAGGTTTTACCGAACTTGCGTTTTCTAATTCCGTCTTTACGGCTTTCAATTCAGCTTTCAACGTTTCGTTTTCTTCACGCATTTTTGCAACCTCTGAAAACAACGTTTCTTTGATAATAGATTCGATTGTTTTCTTTGGCTGTGGTGCTTCGGTTTTCATTTCTTCTTCAACCGCTGCTGGTTCTTCTACAACCTCTTCTTCAGTTGTTTCTTCAACCTTTTCTTTTATTTCTTTTATGATACCTTCTTCTTCAACGACAAGAATGTACTCGCCGCCTTCCATTTCGTATTCACCAACGGGAACGGGGACGTTACCTTCTTCCGTTACTACGAATACCTCTGCGCCCGGCTCGAACACTTCCGCCTCAATAACGGTTGTTCCGTCTGCCAAACGTGCTTGTTCAAGTTTCACTTCTATTCCTAAAAGCGTCTTGATTTCTTTTATTGCTTGTTTTGCGTTCATAATCATTTAACTTTTTATAAATTATGTTTTTTCTTAAAGTCTCCAAAAAATTTATTTTGTTTTTGCATTTCATCAAGTATCTTTTTACTTTCTTTATAATCCGTAGATATATTAGGGTCTAAAGATAATTCCTCTACTTTTTTAGCAAAATTTTCTAAATCAGTTTCGATAAATACAGAATTGCCACTTAACATAAAATACTCTTTTTGTATTTTTTCAATTGCTTGTCTTAATTGTAGATATTTTTGTTTATCTTCTTCTAACCATTTTTTGTATTCATTTAATCTTAAAATAGAAGCTAACTCTACATTTACCTCTGATAACTCGGTTTTTCCTAACTTCGCTATCTTTTCAAATACGTGTTTATTCATAACTTATTAACTTATTGGGTTTATATTGTTGCATTTTTAGTTGTAACTGCTACTTCGTGTTCGTGTTTGAGTAGTCTTAATAGTCGTGTTCTGCGTTTGGTTAACTAAACTACCCACGCCCTGTTCCCATAACCCACCATTGCAGCACTCACGCTTGTACGTGTTGTCTTTACATAGGCATCCACGATTACCGCCTATCGGACTCATTAACGCTTTTTCTCCTTTAGCCATTGCTTATCTTTTCTATAAAGTATATTACGTCGTACAAAGAACCTGAATGAGAAGGTTCAAACTTTAAAACCAACCCGTCACTTGCTGCGTTTTCGTTCGCGTACAAATGAAATGTTTTACAAAACTTATGTTCTACGCCGTTTCCTTTTGGGAAAATAAGTACGTCGGCTATGTTTGAATAGTCTGGGTCAGTAGGGCAGTTCAAATA
>Ga0315900_10009787_pt1 | contig 12103 bp, 16 predicted proteins | sample LakEriMetagenome_FD_203521 | JGI IMG/M metagenome (GOLD analysis project Ga0315900, IMG submission 203521) | Freshwater fungal communities from buoy surface, Lake Erie, Ohio, United States - Buoy 12 MA114 | ecosystem: Environmental > Aquatic > Freshwater > Lake > Lake biofilm | place: USA: Lake...
TAAATTATCTATCCATCTTCATAGTCCTCATCGCTACAATCGTAAAACGCATTTATAACGTTTGTAACATTTCAATTAATTTATGGTGAGGATAAACATCTACTTTATCAGGTCTAACTGAGTTGTGAGTAAATACTCCTTTTTCACCTCTAAGTGCTCTAGGGGTTACATCCCAAATATCTGAATTATAGGTTAGAGGAATATTGTATCTTTCTTTCCAAAGAAGTAATAATTCTTTTGTGGAAGCAATTTGAGCATCAGTATAATTATGATAATATTTAAAACCTCGGTGAGGAGTTCTTAATTCATATACTTGGGTAGGTGGGATTTCTTTATTAAGATAATTAAAAAATCTCCCCTTTCTTTCAGTCAATTGCCCCCAATTACATATTTCAATACCTATTGATATTCTATCTAAATTAATAAAAGGTAAACCAAACCTAGAAAAATGTGAATTTTTTACTCCGAGATGATAAGCCCAAAATTTAGAGGAAAAACCTTGAACAATTTCCCCATCATATGGTCCATCCCCACTTATTACAACACAAGTGGCTATTCTATCTCTAGTAGTTGCCCACCCATGAAATACAATATCCGCATTAGGACCACCTGCTGTGTGATGTAGATATATTTGAGTTTTAGGAAATTCTTCTCTAATAAATTGAGTATCTGGGAAATTAATTTGTCTTATATTCATAATTAAATTTCGGTTGTATTTGATTTATTTCTGAATTTTTCAACAACAGTACCTAAACCATAAGCTATAGTTGTAAATTCTACGGCTGAAATGGCTTCTGTTTTATGAACTTCTTTACATGTAAATAAAAACACTATTAAAGATAGGAAACCAATGGTTCCTAATATTCTCTTATGAGAAGTACCATTGTCTTCAGACCACATTGATAATAAAAATTTTCTCATGATTATAAATATTGAAAAAAGAAAAACCCACCAAACTTAATTGATGGGTTTAACTTTGTAATAAGAAAAAATAAACTAAAACATATTGAAATACCTAACTAAATAAACTTTGTATCCCCGATAGGATTCGAACCTATAACCTACACATTAGAAGTGTGTTGCTCTGTCCAGTTGAGCTACGGAGATGTTTTGCGGAAGACCGAGGTCTCGAACCCCAAGGCCTCATCAGCCTCCAACCGTTTTCAAGACGGTGTTACACCCCGTGTAATTGATCTTCCAAATAAAAAGTAACTGCTGTCTTCTAAGTAGATAACAGAGCAGGACTATCCTCCGTTGGCTCTCCAACGTACATTACCTGATGTATAACTAACCTAAACTACTCACATCTTAGAATTGTGAGGTAACATGACTCATAAGATTTTCATCCCTATGCTGTTACTGTTTAGTATTAGTCAACAGTTACTTTTTTGCCGTCCATAGGAGAATCGAACTCCTACCCCATCATAGACAGTGATGTATCCTAAGCCGTTAGACCAATGGACGAAATAGTGGTGGGGACTATGGGATTCGAACCCATTTCTCCGGTGTCATGCGCGCCGGTGTTTTCACCCTCTAAACTAAACCCCAATACATGTTTTTATTCTAGCTTATTGAACATGTATAAATATACATTCCTGTATATTTGCTGATGAGAATGGAATTGAACCATTCAGTGCCAACTCATGGCACCCTCCAACCGGGAGAACATCATACAGGTTAATCACTCCTGTACTGCCATATATTAGGTCGATTAACTCCTAATACTGGTGGACCAGGTAAGAATCGAACTCACCACACTCTCCTTGCAAAGGAGAATCGCCAGCCTTGGTACATGCCAGCCCAAATTGTTACCTCCCAAGGATTCGAACCTCAATTAAGTGGACCAAAACCACTTGTCCTGCCGTTAGACGAGAAGGTAATTTAGTTGCGAGGGTCGGATTCGAACCGACGACCTCACAGGTTATGAGCCTGGCAAGCTACCTCTGCTCTACCTCGCAATTTTAATTTGTTGTCGTATGGGATTCGAACCCATGATCCTCGGCTCCACGCCGGTGTTCACAGCCACATAAACTAAACGACAAAACTACTTTTAGATTTCACCGGCAAGTTACTTTCTAATTGTAGACCTTGTAATAATACTTTAATTTGATTGCCGTCAAATTTTTCTTACCCAAGATTTTAGTAGTCCCGAGCAGTGTCGATCTGCCTCCTCCACCTTGAAAGGGTGACGACCTAGCCAACGTAGTCGACGGGACCTTATTGACACTAAAGTAGTTTCCACTCACTGCATATTCTGTCGTGAAGCATCATCACACGTAAGGTTATGAACCTTTTGGAGTCAGGACAGGATTCGAACCTGTATTTTGGCATTAGGCTTATCTTCTAAACTAAATTATAGTGATACCTAAACTTTAAAGTCCAATCGCTCCATTTGCGCCACCTGACTATATATTTAGAATAATTCTACAATTATCCTCAAAAGTTCAATTACTGTTTCTCCAATACCTTTTAATGCGTCTGTAATTTTATTTTTCATGTTTTCTTTTTTAGTGGTCGAGATGGGAATCGAACCCATCGGGATTTAAACCCGAACATGACCATTTTCATGTAACCTCATTACTCGACCTTTAGCACCCTCTTGTCTTATCGTGCTTCGTCAATGTTCTTATGGGTATTGATTTACTTTCATGATAAGAGTAGGGTCACGTGGTTAATGCTCAGTTTTAACTTGGCGGTTTAACCTTGCTGAGAACTCGTTCGTGTTGTAGAGTGTTTCTTAGACGGACCTCTCAACCGCATCTCCTTTCTCAAGGGAACAACACGCCTACCATTACTTATAGGATTTTGAAACTACAATTCGTATCACTAATACCGCCAAGGATTTACAATAGTGAATTTTAACTATTTACAATTTCAGGGATTTCGCTAACCCTCGTTGATAATAGAAGACCATTCGTGGAATTTGTGACTAGCACTATATCGTCTTCCCACCTTTCATATCTTTACAGATACCTTCAACGTGATATTATCAACTACACTCAGTTTATGTATTATCCTGAGTGATTAAGATTTTAAAGAACGTTATCTCAACGTGCTTTTTGCTCCCCGGGGAAATTTCGAAATTCCGACCCCCTGGTTAACAGCCAGGTGCTCTGCCTCTGAGCTACCGAGGAATAATGTCAGCTGTTTAAGGTACAGCTGCGACTCAAACCTACCTTAATTTATTATTTAATGACGTAAAGGGGCATAAAATCGTCTGGGTAGTCAGGACAGGAGTTGAACCTGTAGCACCGAATCACTGCAGTTACGGCATTCGTCCTCTGTTTATTTCAACTTCGCTGGACTAAGCGTCTTCCGTTCCGCCACCTGACTATTTGTGCTTCCTGTCAGATTCGAACTGACACTGTATAGTTCCTAAGACTATTGCCTCTACCGGTTGGGCTAAGGAAGCGTTGGTATTTCAAGATGTCAAAGATCGTTGTTGTGCTCCTGACAGGAATCGAACCTGCACGGACAATGTCCAAGGGATTTTAAGTCCCTTGTGTCTACCTGTTTCACCACAAGAGCATATTTTTTAAAGAACGTGTTGATGTTGTTTTTCTTATCAACCTCAACATTGTAAATATACGAACAATTTTTCAAAAAGCCAAATCTTTTTAAAAGATTTTTTCATTTGGAATTGTTCTAAATAGCACGCCTGTAAGGAATCGAACCCTACCCTCGAGGTTTTGGAGACCTGAGCGGCACCTTGCCTGTCAGACGTAGGTTTGAGGTCAGTACTGGAGTCAAACCAGTCTAGAGGCTTTTGCAGAGCCTTACCTAATCGCTCGGACAACTGACCTTATGGGTGGTTCCTATAGGATTTAAACCTATAACCTCTTAATCCGTAGTTAAGTGCTCTATTCTGTTGAGCTAAGGAACCCGTTAGTCTATTTAACTAATGTATCGGCAGCAAATGTTGCCATTGCTCCAAAAGTTTTGTATCTAACCTCATAACCCATTCCTACAATTAATCCAATTGCTGAAGTTAAAACTTCATTGGATTTATATCTTTTATCTGGGTTAATATCAATATCAATATATTTTACTTTAGGCAAACCAGCTTGTTTCAAAAACTCAGCTACTTCAATTGATTTCCAAACTTCGTTCATCAATCTAATTTGTCTAACTTTTTCAGGTTCTGTTTTTTCCCTTTTATACAACACATGTGCACCATTTCCAGGTTTATATAGCGCGACTACTGTTGCATATATAGTCTTATCTTTATATCCTTGAGAATCACATCCAATCAAAATTTCAACGTTGTTATACATTGATATATAAGATTTGATATAATCTACGATGTCAACCTGCTTGTTTGTTACTAGTGTTTTAAAGTCCATAGTTGTTTTTATTTAGTTTCTTACATAGTTTTTAATATAGCGGAAAATGTTGGTATCGATCCAAATACTCTTTAATGAGTACGCATTGCTTAGCAGGCAAGCCCTTTCACCATCTAGGGTCATTTTCCAAATTGGGGTGTTTAAGGAATTTCGAAATCCCGACCTCTGGATCCACAAACCAGCGCTCTTCCTCTGAGCTATAAACACCATTTGTAGGGATGAGGAGATTCGAACTCCTAACCTCGATTGTATAAGAATCTTGCTCTCACCATTGAGCTACATCCCCATATATTGTAGTGATAGTAAGACTCGAACTTACAACCTTCTCCGTATCAGAGAGATGCTCTCACCAATTGAGCTATACCACTAGGTTGTGCCGCCTACAGGATTCGAACCTGTTCACCCAAAAGGGACTAGATTTACAGTCTAGCGTACCTCTCCCACTGTACCGCGATGGCGTTTTGTCCCTCCTGCTGGATTCGAACCAACGATCTTCTCTGTGTAAAAGAGATGCTTTAAAACCGACTAAGCGAAGGTGGGTGGTCCAACTTTATGATTTAAACTATCAACGGCATGTGACTCCTTAGTTTTTGTGACCCCGGGAAGATTCGAACTTTCGATCCCCTCATTAAAAGTGAGGTGCTTTAAACCAACTAAGCTACGAGGTCTTTTGTAGGGTAAGCCGGACTCGAACCGACATGATGTCCACATCCCAAATGTGGAGGCTTACCATTAGCCCATTACCCTAATTAAAATTGTGTACCAGATAGGTATCGAACCTATATCCTCTGCTCTTCAGGCAGTTGCATGAACCTCCATTGCTACTGGTACATCAGGTTTTCCAATATGTCAAAGAACTTAAAAAGCCTAACTTTTGGTTAGGCTCACAATGTTTGGTTTATATATAATTTATAACCTACATTATGAGCCGCCACAATCTAATATCTTCTGCCACGGGAGATATCCAGGCATTGAGACTAAATTGATATGACTTATTATGTTTCATTTTTCTATATTATAAATATACGAAAAAGATTTCAAAGTTCCAAATTTTTTGAAAAATTTTTTCTTTTTCTTTTTGAGCGGGTGGACAGAATCGAACTGTCATCCTAACATTGGAAGTGTTATATAATAAGCCATTATACGACACCCGCATATATAGTTTTCAAATACCCCTAGACTATACAAACTATGCCAACCTACGATTTGGAGAAAAAGTGTGCTGTTCTTATGAGAAGCATTTTCTGTCTTCGTTCCTGTGTACTTTAGGATTTCGAGCTGGTAGTAGGATTCGAACCTACGTGTCTTATTCAGATCCTGCTTACAAGGCAGGCGCAATCGGCCACTATGCGATACCAGCTTTTGTTTTTTAAAGAGTATCCTTTACCAAACTATCAGATTTAATAGTTGAATCAGATACAATGGTAGAGTCTACTGATGTTGAATCTACAACCGGGGTTTCTGTAGGTACAGAACATGCAACAAACATGGTTGCAATCATAAGTGTGAAAATTACTTTTTTCATATGTGTATAAATATATAGTTGTTTATTTTTTGTACCGCTGGCCGGGATCGAACCGGCAAGAACCTTTCGGCTCGCCAAATTTTAAGTCTGGTGTGTTTTCCTGTTTCACCACAACGGCATTTGATTTAAATATATGAAAGAACTTTTAATTTTCCAACCTTAAGTACATTCCCTTAAGCGGGAACGTACTCAAGAGCCAAATCATACAAACGTTCGTTCAAAACCATATCTTGTTGGAAGTTTTTAATTTTACGAGCCTTCCTTGATTTTTCTCCATATTGGTATCGGAAATCACCTTTAACCAATTTTTCTTGAACTACATTATATACATTCCACAAATCCATACTCCTGTCTTCTGGACGGGTTGGGGTAAGGAGATCTTCCAAATCAATTTCAATATTATTGATGTCTTCTCCAAACCTAACTTCAAGTGCTTTTTGAGCAAATTCAAGGGCTTGTTCTTGACCAAGTTCTACTTGTCGGAATTTGTTAAGAGATTCAACAGTCAAAGGCAATTTTTCAACCATACCTTTAATGGTATTTTGGAGTTCTTCAAATGAATAACCATAATGCCTAATTTTCATGTTTTCAAATTCACGTGAGGAAATAACCAATCCATTTTCACACACCAACCTAAACAAACCAGCGGTAAAAGTAAATGCATTTTTACCGTCATGTGAATTGGTCAATAGGATTTGTGGGAAAACATTATCACCATCTTCGGCTGTAATTTGCAAATCATTATTGCGGAAAACCACCAGATGTTTTTGGTAACCCACTCCCTTACGAGCTTTAACTTCTTTGGCATCAACTACTCCCCAACCCAAAATAGACATATCATCAATGATTTTTTCGGTTGAGATGTGAGCATACTTGTCACTTACATTTGGGGAACCTTTGTCAGTAAAAATAGAATTGGCTTTCTGACGGATTTGGGTTTTGGTGAGGAATTGGGAGTTTTGAATGTTTAGCATAACTTTTATTTTTTCTTATTTTTCTTACATCGTAAATATACGAAAGGATTTTGCGGAGGCCAAATTTTTTAAAAAGAAATTTTCATTTGGAATTATTCTAAATAAGAGGTTTTCCTAAAAGAATTTTTTCTAATTTTTTACCACCAATAAATCTAGTATAAGTACCATCATCTTGAATATCTAAGGCTTTATCTCCCATTACTTTTTCAATTGTGGTTTTATTTGTTACTACTGGTACCCCTTTGGCCATCAATATATCTTTTAATTTACCTGATACTTCAACAAAACTACCTGGTTTTTTTAAGATATCTGCTGTTTTATTGAGAGAACTAGATTTGGCAGGGGAACTATTATCATGACCCATAGCACCTATTTTTTTACCTGCTGGTTTATTTTTATAAGTAACCACAGCATCAGGGTCAGGATCATCATCTAAATCAATAACAATATAGTTTGCGTCTCCTTCAGAACCTGTTACATCATCAGGACTTTGGTAGTTTAAATTACCACCAATGGCTGAGTATGCTTTGTCAATAAGGTCAAAGATATCACCAGCATATTCTTGGGTTTCTTGTTTATCAAGTTCAACCCATTTGTTTTTAGGTAACTCCTCAAGTAATGGATTATTTTTTAGGTATTCAAGTAAATTAAATGACATGTTTATTATACATATCAACAAATACGGGAAAAGATACTCTATGACCCATATCCTCTATTTCCTCAATTTCATACTCAAACATAATATCTTTAAGCAGTTCTTTGGTAATTAAAGGATTAACAACATCATCTTTCATTCCTAAAACAACAATTGGATAAAAACCAATCTCAGCATCATCTTTTTCTAAATTATTTAATTCTGGGGAAAATGGGCGAGAGTGAATAGCGGGGTTGAAAACCAAACAATCAATATGGTATTTATTGGCAAGTAACATACCAACATAACCACCCATTGAAGAACCAATAATTACATTAGGTTGGAAATTTTCTACCAGAGTAACTAATTTTTCCTCAATATTTTTATCAAAATAATCAATTGAAGGAGCAAAAGCAATACTATGTTGATGGAGAAAATCTATTTTATCTCCTGTGTTTGAACTTTCTAAACCGTGTAAATATAAAACCCTTTTCATAACTTGTTTTTCTGTTACCTTATCAATATACGAAAGAAGGGTTGGAAATCCAACCCTTTCTTTTTTATTTCTTTCTATTTTTCTTCCTAGCTTGTTTGGCTGCTTTAGCCTTATTTCTAGATTTTTGTTGTTTTTTAGTCAATTGAGATTTTCTAGGAACTGATATATATGGTTCATACTCTGTATTTAGAATTTCTCTTAGTTGTTTGACATATTCATTATCCATTGATAACAAACCATCCAAGTCTGATTGGACTTGTTCTTTAATACTCGGTTGTGACATAGCCATCATTAGTGGTAACAACATTTTTGATTTATCTTTCATATTTTGATTTTTTAAGCTACTGCTACTAGTTCAAATAATTCTTTATTAATACGAGTATCTTCCTCTATACTAGATATACCATTTAAAGGATTACCTGAATGGTCTACAAGTCTGTGGGGTTGAGTAAGATTTTCTTGAATCCTATTGAATACAGTCCATACATCTTCTCCTTTATCTTCTTCTCTTACTATATTAAGTAATTGAGATACATCAATTCTATGACCTTTACCAAAACGAATATCAGCAGCTTGAGTAGCTAAATTCATTGCTTCTTGAGGTGACAAATCTCTTTCTTTTAGTTTATTAAACTCTTCCATTACACCTTGAGTACGAATACCAAGATCACAAAGAATTTCTTGCAAACTATATTGACCTTTTTCAGTATGTGGTACTTTAGCACTACTATAAGATGTATGAGCAATCATACCATTTTCACAAACCAGACGATAAGCACCTAAATCTAATTCCATTGGTTTAGAACCATTACATGAATTAAAAATATTCATAGTGGCAACAGCATCAATTTGACATTTACTATTGGTAACTTTAAAATCAGGATGTTCCATTCTAATAAAGTGAGAACCAATTTTACGATTTTGTTTATTACGCTGTTCATAAGCACCAGCAATATTCCAACCTTGGTGTTGAAATTCTCTAACAGCATCTAAGGATTCAATCATAGTTGCTTTAGAATTAATACGTTGAGAAGCTCTCCAATCTTTATCCAATGAAGGAATAAAGGCAGATAGTTTGTTAATGTCGTTGTTTAGGGGAATTAAGTTAATACCTTTTTTCATATTTTTCTTATTACGAGGTAAATATACGAATTTTCTTTTACTTTTCCAAATTTATTTTTAAGATTCTGTTTCGTTTACCTGACCATAAGAATAATAAACATTATCTTTGTGGATTGAGAAAAATACTTCAAAATCTTTATCACAATCACGGTTTTTACTAAAATACAACTTACGTTGCAAACCATCTTTTGAACGCTCAATGTGACACATTGCATCAGTCATATGTTTCAAACGGTTAGAACCTGCAAATTCCCCTTGTTTAGTAACTTGTTGAATATTGATAAAAGTAGTGTAATAATTATTTTTATTTTCACCCTTTTTATTTTGATCTTGCAATTGCAAAAACCAACCTTCAGCAGCACTTTCAGTCATACGATAATTATCTTTTATCATCTCAATAACCTCAGCAATACTATCAACAGCAATAACATCATATCCTTCATTAAAAACATATTCAAGAGTTTCTTTAGCACAATGAGCATAATTTTTCAAAAATAATGTTTGAACACAAGCAAATTTAGGTAAACGCTTACAATATTTGTAATGAGCAATTTCATCCATTTCACCACTTACAAACAAACATTTAAGTCCTTGACGAGTAAAATTAGAAAGCATATCAAGTACAACTGTTGATTTACCTGAACCAGGACCACCAACAAATACCATATTAGTACCTGGCATAACACCACCTTCAGTACTCATAATAATATCTAATTCAGAATTAGTTTTCAATGGTTTAAACAAAGATTCATTAAACTTAAGTTCAGAACCTCTCATCAGTTTAACACTGGAAGGATCAAATACAGAAGTAATGGTTTGTTTTGAAGGACGACCGCGTTTCTTCAGAGTGGGAGTTGTTTGTACTGTTTGCATAACCTTTTGTTTTTCTTATTACAACGTAAATATACGAACAAGATTTGCGAAAGCCAAATCTTTTTTTCATTTGGAATCATTCCAAATAATGTTCTAGTTGGTCTTCATTAAAAATATGAAGTAATCCATACTCATCCATTTCTGCCACTACCCTAATATTTCCGTTTACTGTTTGAAAAACAGAAACAATAGTACATGGAAATTGATAACCCTTAGGCTTGTAGGCCTTGTCTCCGATTTTGAATTTATACTGTGTCATATGTGATTTTTAAATATATTGTTTTTGGGAAATATCCATATACGAATTTAGTTACATCACATAGCCAAATTTTTATACCTATAAATACATTATCCATTACAATATGCCCGCTATAAGTAGCTCCTCCTGTTTCTGGTTCACTTGTCTTAACTAAACATGATTGAAAATCGAGAATAAATTGTTCGGAAACCATTAGAATTATCCTATCTTGACCTTTTGATAGTAGGTCTAACATTCGATCGGCTCCTTGAACCATTTCTAAATCTTCTTTAGAACCTTGCCATTCTGGGAGGTCTATGTACCATCTTCCATCGGGTTCTTTATAAAAAGTAAATTGTTTTTCCATTAATTTAAGCTTTCGGGGAGGTAGAGTAAGGTGGGATTCTTTTTTTGTATATCGATTTCTGGGTATTTTTTCTTGAACTCTATTACATCAAATCGTTTAGTAATTAAATGAAATCCATTTTTTGTTGGAATCATTACTTCAATCTTATCACCTTCTGGCCTACATAACATATTAATACTTAACATAACCCCAGCCAATTCACCGGCATCTTTTGTATCAATATCTACAATCCATCTTTTTTCACGGGTTTTAAGTTGACCCACTACTGAGTCAAAAAGATTCTTTTGGTTTACAGCCCCCGATTTAATTCTGGTTGCGAGTTCAACCATCATTTCCAATGATACATCATTATGGTTTTGTTTTTGGATATGAATATAAGCACGTGCTTTAAACATCTCACAAAGCTGTTTTATTTCCTCATACCTCTTTTCAAGATGTTCAATACTTTCAATACAGTATGTTTTAATAGTACGTACTGATTGATGGTTATCTCTCTCACCTTCAGGTTGATCCTTTTTACGTTTAAAAATGTAGAGCATATAAAAATCTCCCTCATCCTCAAAGTTTAAAAGACTCTTGATTAAATTTAGATTATCAATCATGACTTTGTTTTACAATTTCGATTAACTTTTTAAGACAAGCAAGTTCTGCTTCTTCATAGGTATAAGTTTTCTCATAGTAAGCAGAGTTCTTTTTATATGCTTCATCATCCCTGTCCATGAGTTCCCATTTTTTATCTTTTATTATAAAACGACAAACTTCTTTCCCGTTTAGGTACATGATACGAGAATTCAAAATATCGGAATTTTTCTTCAAACAACATTCTAATCCATGCTCCTCTCTAAACCATCTAAATGCTTGTGAGAATGTTGGTCTTAAAAGAGGTTTATTGCCATAACCATCAATAGTATTTTTATCACATTCTTTAAAAACAAAAGAACCAATTCCCAAATAAGAGGTTGTGTTAAAATAACCTAAACAAGGTTCATCAAATCCTAACTTTTTTAACTCGACTGATTCTTGATACGGAACAAAATCTTTTTCTATACTCATTTGTTTTTCTTATTACAATGTAAATATACGAAAAAAGGCTTGGATTTCCAAGCCTCTCTTCAAATTTGTTTTGGAGTCTTTGTTAATATTCTCCAAATTCCCGACGCCACTTCTCCTGTACTACTTCTGGATTTTTTGAGTAGTTCACAAGTTCGGCCATGGCTTGTTCTACTGATTCAAAAGCAATACTTTTACAGCCTACCTGGATTACACAACCCCGATCCATGAAATTAATCTGGATGTTGTAACTTTTTAGGGCTTCTAGTTTCCGCCTTTGACTGTAACCTAGATCTTCTTTTGCTGCCCTTTCTAAATAGGTTGGTTCTAATTCTGCTGAGTTTAATTTTGGTTCCATATGTTTTGTTTTTAATTGTTTTTAATGTGAATCTCCTACATCGTGTTTTTCCCCGTAGATTAGGTATGCAGGGTTAATTACCTTAGCTACTTTATGTCTGTTTCCACTTACATGTTTGATTAC
>Ga0315900_10009788_pt1 | contig 12103 bp, 11 predicted proteins | sample LakEriMetagenome_FD_203521 | JGI IMG/M metagenome (GOLD analysis project Ga0315900, IMG submission 203521) | Freshwater fungal communities from buoy surface, Lake Erie, Ohio, United States - Buoy 12 MA114 | ecosystem: Environmental > Aquatic > Freshwater > Lake > Lake biofilm | place: USA: Lake...
GCATAATCTGGTGCCGCGCATATCCACACTTTCGAACGTCATCCACGGCGTGCAGTCTCGGATGTCCGGCCCGCGCTCATGGTTTCAGGCGCTGGCCCCGGCGAACGTGCGGGACGAGGCAATGGCCTGTCTGGACCGTGTCGGACTGGCCGACAGGGCCGTCGCGCGGGTTGACAGCCTGTCGGGCGGCCAGCAGCAGCGTGTCGCCATTGCCCGCATGCTGATGCAGCGCCCCGCCTTCATTCTCGCCGATGAACCGGACGCGAGTCTTGATCCACAGACCGGTGAAGAGGTGATGGCTCTGCTTCTCGGACTTGTCCGGGAGGAGGGATTGTCGCTGCTGATGATTTCGCATCGGCTCGAGCATACGCTGCGGTTCTCCGACCGTATCCTTGGCCTGTCGCAGGGGCGCATCACGCTGGACCAGCCGACCGGCAGGGCCAATGCCGCCGACCTGCGCAGGTTCTTTGACCATCCTGAGGCCCGATGACCACCCTCTCCGTTCCTGCGCCGCCGCGCTTTCGCCCGATGGGGCTGGTCAATTATGCGGCACTTCTGCTCGTGCTCGGGCTCATCGTCTCTTCGCTTGCAGCTACGGCGCCTGCGCTGGACAAACTCTGGCGCGGTCTCGCGCGGCTGTTTTCACCGTCGGGTCTGCTGACCCAGATGTTCCCGCCCGACTTCAGCCGGATCGAGCCGATCTCGTGGAAGCTGCTGGAAACGCTGCAAATGGCGGTGGCGGGCTGCTTTCTGGGGCTGATCCTTGCGGTTCCCTTTGCGATCCTTGCGACTGACCGACTGTCGCCACACCCGCTTGTCCGGCATGCCGCCCGTGCTGTCATCGCGTTGTTCCGTACCGTGCCTGACCTGGTCTGGGCCATCATCTTCATCATCATCGTCGGGCTTGGACCGGCGGCGGGCGTCATGGCGATCATGGTGGACAAGATCGGCTTTGCCGGCCGCTTCTTTGCCGAGGCGATGGAGGAAACCGACCCCGGCCCGCAGGATGCGTTACGCGCCATCGGGTCGAGCAGGCTTGGCATGATCGTGTCGGCCGTGTTCCCGGCCTGCCTGCCCTCATTCACCGCAACGTCGCTCTTTGCAATTGAAAAATCGGTACGGGGCTCGGCAGCCCTCGGGCTTGTCGGGGCCGGGGGGATCGGGGTTGAACTGAAGGTTGCCTTTGACCTCTTCAACTATGACGAAGCGCTGGCCATCATCCTGCTGATGCTGGCACTGGTCATCGCGGTCGAACAGGGGTCAGGATGGATCCGGAGAAAGCTGATATGACAACAGAGACCGCGCATCATTACTGGGACGACCAGTGGAAGACCGCCGATGCCGGCAGCCCCTGGGCGCAGGCCGAGCCCTGGGTGATCGACCATGCCTGCACGCTTGCCCCCGGCAGCCGTATTCTTGACCTTGGCGCGGGGATCGGACGGCACGCGCTGGCATTCGCAGCCATGGGGCATGATGTCGTGGCACTTGATGCCGCCGGGACCTCGGCCAAGAGCATAGCTGCGGCCAGCGCCTCCAAAGGCCTGACCGTCAGGACGCATCTGGCAACGATGACCGACCTGCCCTTCGAACAGGGTGCCTTCGACCATGTGCTGAGCTGGAATGTCATCTACCACGGCGATGAAACCGTCGTGCGCCGGACGCTTGACGAAGTCACCCGCGTGACCCGCGGCGGCGGCACCCTCATGGCGACGATGCTGTCATCCCGCCGTCTGCCGGTCGAGCAGGCCCGGGCTGCCGGGCGCGAGATCAGCCGCAACACCTGGGTCTTTGACGGCCCCGGTGACAAGGTCCACCCGCACTACTTCTGCACCGCGACCGATCTGCTGGCGCTGATGCCCGGTTTCGAGATCCTGACACTCTTTGATCGCCCGCATGACAAGCCGGGATCATGGCACTGGCATCTCCTGGCCGAGCGTCTGGGATGACCGCCGAACTGATCGAAGGGGCCCTCGTCATCCTTGACGACCGCATGACCACCGCCTCGGTGCGGATCGAGGGGGGGCTGATCACCGGTATTGACGTCGCGCGGGACGGTGCAAGGGTCTTGCCGGGAGAGGGGCGGATCCTGGCGCCTGCCCTGGTGGATGTCCACGGTGACGCCTTTGAACGCCAGATCATGCCACGCCCCGGCGTGATCGTCCCGACCGAGACCGCGATGCTGGAAACCGACAGGCAACTGGCGGCCAATGGCATTGCGACGGCCTATCACGCGCTGACCCTTTCGTGGGAACCGGGGTTGCGGTCGGTCGAGGTGGGCTGGCAGGTCGTTCGCGCGCTCGAAGCGCTGAAGGACCGCATGACCACCAGCAACCACATCCAGTTGCGCTGGGAAACCTTCTACCCTCAGGCCGAGCCCCTGATTGCGCATGTCCTGTCCAACCATGACCGGCCCGCGCTGGCCTTTAACGACCATACGACCGCAGCCCTCCTGCATCCCTCGATTGCCCTGCACGACCGCCCCTTCGACCATTTACCGGACTATCCCGTCACCGATCCGGGCTCGGCCGCCTTTCTGGCAAAGATGGCCGAACGCGCCAAAAGGTCGAGGATTTCGGCGGCGGAATATGTGGGACTGCTGACCAATGTCTGGGCGCGCCGGGCCGAGGTGCCGGGCTGGATCGACAGGATCGCCGCTCTTGCACGGGCCGCCCATGCGCCGATGCTGAGCCACGATGACACACAGGTCGAAACGCGCAGCTACTACCGGGATCGCGGCGCCAGTGTCGCCGAATTCCCGATGCATGAACGTGTGTTCCCGGCGGCGCGCGAGGCGGGCGATCAGATCGTTCTGGGTGCGCCGAATGCCATGCGCGGCGGTAGCCACCTGGGCAGTCCCGGTGCCGCCGACATGATTGCCCGCGGCCTGTGCGACATCCTGGCATCGGATTACTACTATCCCGCCATGCTGGGCGCGATGGCGCGCCTTCAGGCCGATCGCGTCGCACCACTGCCCGCGTTGTGGCAGCTGGTGTCCCGCAATCCGGCCCATGCGATGGGCCTGACCGACCGGGGCCGCATTGCGCCCGGGCTTCGTGCTGATCTCGTACTGCTTGACTGGCCCGACAACGCCACGCCCTCCCCCCTGCGTACCTGGGTCAGCGGCCGGGGTGGGTATTCCGCCATGACCTAGGTCCGCCGTCGGCTCCGGGCGGCACCGGCGCCCGATCCGGCGGCATCCGTTTTCCCGCCATTTGGCGAACCTTTACAAGAACGTCATCCCAGCTTCACCGCGCCGTTATGGCCCAACTCTCTAACGGGGCAAGACATCACGCAGGGAGAGTGTTCACATGCCGGATGGCAACCTTCCCGTCATCGGCGCGGCCCTGGCCGTGCCAGAGTTGGCCCAATTCCGCGAATGGCTGTTCGAGAAGGATCGCGATCTCGAGTTGCAGACCTTTCATGAACCCCGCGTCATCGCGGGTGACTGGAGGCCCTATGCCGAAGAGGCACGTCGCCTGCTCAGCGGTTACCGGGGCCGGCTCGGCATTCACGGCCCGTTCTGGGGTTTCACGGTCGACTCGCTTGATCCCGGGATACGCAGCCTGGTTGCCCAGCGGATGAACACGGCCCTCGATATCTGCGATGCGGTTGGGGCCACGCAGATGGTCATCCATTCGCCTTATACGACATGGGACTACAATAATCTCGACCTCTATGCGACGGCCAGAACCTCTGTCATCGACTGTGTCCATGACACTCTGCAGGGCGCCGTTAAGCGCGCTCAGGATCAGGGCGTCACCCTGGTGCTCGAGAATATCGAGGACATCGACCCGCTGGACCGGCTCCGTCTGGCCGAAAGCTTCAATTCAGAGGCTGTGAAGCTGTCCATCGACACCGGGCATGCCGAATATGCCCGGCGTTCGACCGGTGCACCTCCGGTCGACTTCTTCGTCCGGGCTGCAGGACGCCAACTTGATCACGTCCATCTTCAGGATTCAGACGGCTATGCCGACCGGCACTGGGGGCTGGGCGAAGGCACGATCCTGTGGCCCTCGGTCTTTCGGGCATTGTCCGAGATCGAGGCAAGGCCCCGACTGATCCTCGAACTTCGGGACAAGAGGTTCATCGCCTCGTCCATGCGGTATCTGGCAGATCGGGGGCTGGGCCAATGACACTCAAGATCGTCGTGCTGAGCGACCTGCACATCGTTCGCGACGGGCAGACGTCGGTCACGCTCGATACCGCGGAACGTCTGCGCACCGGTGTCGCTGCGATCAATGCCCGCCACGCAGACGCCGATTTCGTGGCAATTGCCGGGGACCTGGCCGACCTTGGCGAACGCGAGGCCTATCTCCGGCTCAGGGACATCCTGGCGGATCTGGCGGTTCCGGTCCACATCACGATCGGCAATCACGACAACCGCGAGACATTTCTTGACGTCTTTGGTGCCGGCCTGGCCAGTCCGACCGGCTTTGTCGACAAGGTCATCGACATAAAGGGCTATCGCGTCATCCTGCTGGACAGTGCCATTGAGCCACCGCGCCATGACGGGCGGCTGGAACAGGTCCAGCTCGACTGGCTGCGTGATCGTCTGGCCGAGGCAACGGACCGCCCCGTCATCGTCATCCTGCACCACCACGCCAACCCGCTGCGCACTGCCGTCGACAACATCATCCTGCGCAACGGCCCCGCTTTTGCCGATGTCCTGGGCACGCATCCCGATATCCGCCAGGTCATTGCCGGCCACGTCCATTTCGCATCGACGGCAACCTGGCGCGGGATTGCATTCACCACGATCGCCGGGAGTCATTACAGCGTCACGATTCCGCTGGGCGAACCCGCCCCCGCTCCGCAGGAACTCTGGGGACCTGCCCAGATGGGCGTGATCCTTGCCGATGCGGACCACACCCTTGTTCACTTCGACAACTATCTCGATGGCAATGCCGCTCTTCCCTGACGCGAGGCGACCGTCTGCCTGCAAGACGATCACGCATGATACACGAGCTTTCCGCCGGGGTCATGTGTCTGTCGCAAGGCCGTGACGAAACATTCAATTGCAATGCGTCGTTTCGTTACGCGGCGCCCTTACGACCGACACAGCGTGCCGTCACGCCTTGCCAAAAGGAGAGAGATGATGAAATCTGCCCTGCCTTGCAGCGCTGCTGCTCTGTGTGTCCTTGCCGGGGTCGCCTCGGCCGAACCGGTCAAATTCGAATATTGGTATGGCCTGACTGGCGACCTTGGTGCGGTCGTCCTGGAAACCTGCAACCGCTTTAACGCAAGTCAGGACCAGTATGAGGCCGTCTGTGTCGGCCAGGACGGTTACGACAAGGCTGTGCAGAATACCATCGCCGCCTTCCGCGCGGGCCAGCACCCGACGCTGTTGCAGGCCTTTGACGCAGGCACTGCCGATCTTATGCTGTCGGGTGAATTCTATCCGGTGAAACAGCTGATGGAAGACGCGGGCATCGCCGTAGATTGGGATGATTACTTCCCCGGTATCGCCAATTACTATTCCGCGTCCAACGGCGATTTCTTCTCGATGCCATGGAACTCCTCGACCCCGGTCTATTACTGGAACAGGGAGCATTTCGAGAAGGCCGGGATCACCGAAGCCCCGATCACCTGGGAAGGCCTGGAGGCTGCCTTTGTCAAGCTCAAGGAGTCCGGTCAGGCCTGCGCGCTGGCCTATGCGCCTTCGTCCTGGATCGATCTGGAGCAGTTCTCGATGGTCCACAACGCGCCGGTCGCCTCGAACGACAACGGCTATGCGGGGCTTGATACCGAGCTTCTCTTCAACACCACGCTGCACGTCAAGCACATGGAAAACATCCAGCGTTGGCTGAACGACGGCTATGCGCTGATGCGCACTCAGGCCGCCGGCAAGACGGCCCGCGACAGCTTTGTGGAAGGCGAATGCTCGGTCTTCTTCTCGTCGATCGCCGACCATAACACGATCCACAAGCTGACACCCACTTTTGCATGGGACGTGCAGATCATCCCGACCTATGAGGGCGTGGAGCGTAAGAACTCGGTCGTCGGTGGCGCGTCCCTTTGGGTTCTGTCGGGAAAGACGGATGAGGAATACAGGGGTGCGGCCACCTACCTCGCCTTCCTCGCCACCAAGGAAGAGCAACAGTTCCTGCTGGAAAACACCGGCTATATCCCGGTGACCAAGTCGACCTACGACGCCCTGTTGGCTGAAGGCTTCTACGATAATGAACCCTTCATCCACCGTGACATCGCCATGAAGTCGCTGACCTGGACCGAACCCACTGCGTTGACCAAGGGCCTGCGGCTGGGCGGCATGATCCAGATCCGCGCCGAATGGCTGGCCGAGGTCGAAGCTGCCTTTGCCGGGCAGAAGACGATGCAGGAGGCGCTGGATACCGCAGTTGCCCGTGGCAACGACGTGCTGGCGCGCTTTGCGCAGACCTATGCCGGCAAGTCCTTCCCCTGACACATAAAGATCGTGGGGCGCGGCCTTGCGGTCGCGCCCCAGAGTCGCCACGACCCGGGGACCCTGATGCGCCGTGCCCATTTCAAATTCAGCTGGATCGTCCCCGCGCTGCTTCTGCCGCAACTTCTTGTGATATTCGTCTTCTTCTACTGGCCCTCGGTCCAGGCGTTGTATTGGGCCTTTACGCTGGAACAGCCCTGGGGCGGCGGCAATACCTGGGTCGGGTTCGAGAACTTCCGCAACATAATGTCGGACCCCTACTACTGGGGCTCCGTGCGGGTGTCGATGATATATGCCCTCGCCACGACAGCGCTGGCAATGGGTATGGCGCTGGTGCTGGCCGTGTTCGTTGACCGCCAGCTTGTCGGGAGCCGCGTCTGGCGGGTGGCGACGATCTGGCCCTATGCCGTGGCCGCACCGGCCGTGGGCCTGGCCTTCCAGTTTGTCTTCAACCCGGGCGCGGGCATCTTCAGCTACATCAACGCCGTCGCGCCCGGCTGGTGGGACCTGTCCAAATACCCTTGGCAGGCGGTGACCGCGATCGTCATCGCCGGCGCCTGGAAACAGGTGGCCTACAGCTTCATCTTCTTTCTGGCTGCGCTCCAGTCGATTCCGCGCAGCCTGATCGAGGCCGCAGCGATGGACGGGGCCCGCCCGATGCGACGGATGCTGGACCTGCAACTGCCGCTTCTGACGCCCACCTTCTTTTTCCTTCTTGTCATCAACATCACCGACAGCTTCACCGACAGCTTTGGCATCGTCGATACCTTGACCGGCGGTGGGCCGTTCCGCGCGACAGAGTTGATGGTCTACCGGATCTATGCCGATGGCTTCCGGGGCTTCGACTATTCCGGCGCGGCAGCGCAATCGATCATCCTGATGGTTCTTGTCATGGCGCTGACCTTCATCCAGTTCCGCTACATCGAGCGGCGCGTTCATTATTCCTGAGGGCACCGTCATGATCGAACGTACCCCCATCCTTGACCTTTTGACCCATCTGATCCTGGCCTTCGGGATCGTCATCATCCTGGTGCCGATCTGGCTGGCCTTCGTTGCGGCAACCCTCGACCTGCAAGCCGTGAACAGCGCCCCGGTCGAGTTCTGGCCGGGTGACCAGCTATGGCCGAACCTCAGGGAAGCCTGGGTGCAGTCGGACTTTGGCCCGAAATTCATCAACAGCTTCGTCGTCGCAATCGGGGTCGTGGTGGGCAAGATCGCGCTGGCCTGCATCACCGCCTTTGCCCTGGTGTTCTTCGACTTCCGCGCCCGGATGCTGATCTTCTGGGCAATCTTCATCACGTTGATGCTGCCCCTCGAGGTTCGCATCGTTCCCACATATGCGGTGGCCGCGAATGCTCTGTCGCCGTTCCAGACCATCCTCGATGCAACCGGCATCTCCTGGCTGTTGAAAACCCTGTCGGGGGTCGAGGTGGCGCTCCAATGGAACCTGCTCAACTCCTATACCGGGCTGATACTGCCGCTGGTCGCCACCGCTACCGGCACTTTCCTCTATCGCCAGTTCTTCCTGACCATCCCGGACGAGCTCGTCGAGGCCGCTCGGATGGATGGCGCGGGTGCGCTCAGGTTTCTGTGGGATGTTCTGATCCCGCTCTCCAAGACGAATATCGCGGCTCTGGCCACGATCATGTTCGTCTACGCCTGGAACCAGTATCTCTGGCCATTGCTGATCATCACCGACCGCGCGACATACGGGATGGTCGTGGTGCAGCTTTCCGACCTCGTTCCCGACCAGTTGACGACCGGGGGCGGCACGCCCACCTGGCATCTGGCGATGGCTGCGACAATGGTCGTGATGATCCCACCGATCCTGGTCGTTATCTTCATGCAGCGCTGGTTCGTGCGTGGCCTGATCAACACCGACAAGTGAGGCACCAAATGGCCGAGATCACCATCCGCAACATCGCCAAGACCTATGGCAAGACCACCGTCATGGAAGGCGTCAATCTTGACATCCGAAACGGCGAGTTCGTGGTGATCCTCGGCCCCTCGGGCTGCGGCAAGTCCACGCTGCTGCGTCTGATCGCGGGTCTGGAAGAGATCACGGGCGGAGAGATCACCATCGCCGGGCAGGTCGTCAACCAGCTCGAACCGCGAGAGCGCGGCTGCGCCATGGTGTTCCAGAACTACGCGCTTTACCCCCATATGACGGTGGCCGAAAACATCGGTTATGCGCTGAAGGTGGCCAGAGTGCCGAAGGCCGAACGGCTGTCCCGCATCGCCCAGACCGCAGCCAGCGTCGGCCTGACCGACTACCTCGATCGCAAGCCGGGACAGCTCTCGGGCGGGCAGCGCCAGCGTGTGGCGATGGCTCGCGCCATCATCCGTGAACCAAAGGTGTTCCTGTTCGATGAACCGCTGTCGAATCTTGACGCGACGCTCCGGGTGCAGATGCGGCATGAGATCCGCAAGATCCACAACCGGATCGGCGCGACCAGCGTCTTTGTCACCCATGACCAGCACGAAGGCATGACGCTTGCCGACAGGCTTGTCGTGATGAACAAGGGCACCATCGAGCAGGTCGGCACGCCCGAGGACATCTATGAACGGCCCGCGAGCGTCTATGTCGCAGGCTTCATCGGCAGCCCGGCCATGAACTTTCTCCCTGGGCAGATCGAACGTGACGCTGTCGTCCTTGAGAACGGTGTCCGCCTGCCGGTTTCGGGTCTGTCGGGACGGGACGGGACAATGGTCCTGGCCGGTCTGCGCCCCGAACGGCTGGCCCTGGCGGGTCCGGGTCAGGGGCAAGTCGGTGCCCGCGTCGATTTTGTCGAGGAACTCGGTTCCGCACGGCTGGCGCATGTCCTGGTCGATGACATCTCGCTCTCCATCCTGACGGGCGAAAAGCTGCGGCTCGCCCAGGGCGACGACATCGGAATTTTTATCGCGCCAGGTGTGGTCCAGCTTTTTGACGGGGCAACCGGGCTGAGGATCGACATTGCATCCGACGCCGCGCTTCGGGCCGAGGCCTTGTCCTGAGCGGACGGTCTGTCTTGGGCGGCTCAGCCCGCGCGGCCTCTCCGGCAAACGTGACTGATACGCAAGGCGCTCGGGCCCGCCAAGGTCATGCTTTCGCCGGAGAACCCGGTCGGTTAACCTCATGTTACCGGCACCGTTACGGGCTCCGCGTATTCCCACCCCGGTGGTCATCCCTGCCAGGCCTGATCATGTCCGCATCTGTCGCCTTGGCCCTGCTGGCTGCGGCCTCCACAGTGCATGCCGAAATCGTCCTGCGGGTCTCGCGTGACCTTGGGAATGGCGCGGCGTTGACCATTGATCCCAGTGATCCGAACCGGTTCCTGCCCGGCATGAATGGCGTCTACGAGGGGCTCGCCGCTTTCGACGCAGTGGGTCGTGTCAATCGGCATCCAATCGGGACCCCTGATCGGCGTCCAATTTTGCCCCCCCTTTGGTCGATGGAGATCAGGGCCTGAGCCGACGGAACCTCCAAGTGGTGCGGCAGTGTCCCCGGTAGTGGTTTAGGAGGCCGCGCGCGGAGCCCTTGGCGGAGCGCAGCGCGCGGCCGCGGGTGACGCTGGAAACCATCGCGCCAATGTGCAATGTTCCCGTCATCATCCTGCCCGCCGTGGCATCCTGATCAAGCAGGCCCGCACCGAACATCACGGTGACGATCAGCGCAAGCTACACCACTCCACGGGACAGCATCTCGGTGCCGTCCAGATTCTAGCAGAAGAAGCGGCGTGGCCAAGCCCGGACATGACGGTTGCCAAGCCGGTCGGCTATTGGCCTCGTAGGTCAAGTCGTTCCCACGTAACCGCGCGAGGCGACCCTGATCGACCCGGGTATGGCGTGAGGGAGTTGGAAGTCGTTCTGTAACCTTTTGATCCGATTACCCCCCGATCTTGGATGTATTCCAGCGCAAGGTATTGAAAAGACTGGCTTACGCGGTGTTCTCCCGGGATCGCCAAGACTTCCCATGAAGCATTGATCATGATCGTCGATTTTCGGTGGCTTTCTCGGGCCCCACCTTGTGACCCACCACTGCGCCGACGCTGCCCCCGCCTTGGATACTCCGGTCGGCACTGATGATGTGACCGCCCCCGACGGGATCGATCTTCCAGGGTGGGGTGCGAAAGGCCCCGGCGCTGATCGTCTGGCCGAGTCATGGCAAATGTCAGCGGTCATCGGGACGGACCCGAGGCGGATTGTCCATGACACCGCCACGACCGCTGGCGGCTGCGCCCTGATTGCCGGGCACCGCGAGGGGGGTGACGGGCCGGGATTGCGGGCCGGCGTCCTCCGGCGATGGCGGCATCGCGCGGGCCGCCGGGCACCGCGCGCCGGGTGTTGGGGGGAGTGGTGCAGGATGGCCGGGGAGGGGGTGCTTCCGGCGGGGACGGGGGCGGGGGGGCGCAACAGGGGTTAACGGGCTGATATTGCTGGAACCGGGGGTTCGGTATCACGTCGGTATTGCGTCGGTATTGCGTCGGTATCGATGGGCTGGTGATGCCGCGAGGCCGGGGATGACGGCATCGGACGGTGGGTGTTGCGGGGAGTGGTGCAGGATGGCGGGAGTGCCTCCGGCGGGGAGGGGGGCGGCGGTGGCGCGCCGGGACCCGGGGCGGGGTGATGAGCGCGGGCGCGGGCCGGGGGGGGTGCGGCGGCACCGCGCGCCGGGGGCGGTGGGGGGTGAGGGGAGAAATTGGGGTCATATCTATTCGCCAACGACAGTGACGATGATCCGGCTGAGCGCAGAACGCGCCGCTGGTGCGGAGAGGTATCTTCCCTCATGCCATCGCAGTGAGAGCCGACCAGCCCGATTCTTGCCGTCCGTCTGACTCTCGCCATCCGGGCGGCACGACTCCGGGGGTGACCGGCTTTCCTGGGTCTCTATCGTGCCGTGGTTGTGAGCGGGTCAGTTGAAGGCGAAGGGTCTGCTTGTACCCTCCACGACGATATAGTTTACTCGCGCATCGATGATGTCGTCATAGAAACAAGGAAAGAATTGCTCGCCAGAGCCAAATACGACGAGGTCACCAGAACGATATCTCTGCAACTGCCCGTCTGCGTCGCGTAGATAGAATTCATCGATAGATGAGGTAAGACCACGCCTCGCAAAGGTTTCACCCGGTTCGATCCGGGCCTTAACTCCAACCATACTTGGTGCAAACTCCCCCTCACTGTTGACTGTTAAAGGACCCTGAGTCCTAAACAGGTAGTCTTGGCCTGTTACATGGTCAGTAAAGCCCCCCGGAACGAAGCCCAGGTCCGCATCATACATGAAACAGACCGGTTCACTCCCGATATTCGTCAAGGTTTGCGTGACAAAGGCGCGGCGTCCCTCGATCCTTTCCGGACCGTCGACCTGGACGGTGACAGAACCTTCGGCCAGGCGAGGTGGTTCAGAGCAGGAAGCCAAAGCGTAAAGGCCAGAAGTGGCAAGAACGATGATGATCACGCGGGATATCAGCATGGGTGGAGTCCTGTGGCGCAGATGTAGCTGTCATTATGGTCTGGGATATTCCACATCTGGGGCGAGGCGATATCACGTCCCGGACCCCTGTAGCCGGCATAATATCGCATATATCCTTGATACTGCACATCGTAAGGACCAGCCGCAGCAAATCGACGCCCTGCATCGATTGGAATTTCGTCACTAAGACCAAGATGAGCGTGCCCGCCTTCATGTCCGAGGGGGCGTTG
>Ga0315900_10009795_pt1 | contig 12096 bp, 7 predicted proteins | sample LakEriMetagenome_FD_203521 | JGI IMG/M metagenome (GOLD analysis project Ga0315900, IMG submission 203521) | Freshwater fungal communities from buoy surface, Lake Erie, Ohio, United States - Buoy 12 MA114 | ecosystem: Environmental > Aquatic > Freshwater > Lake > Lake biofilm | place: USA: Lake...
TTAACAAATATTTGCGTTGTAGATTGGCCTTTTATTATGAGGAGGTACTCAAGGCACCTTTGCGACCCTCAGAGAATAGTCTAACAGGGGCTGCGCTCCACAAAGCGCTCCAAGTTTATTTTGGTCGGATCCAAAAAATGGGTTCTCTCCCGGATAAACAAGAGCTGCTGGATCTCTTCATTGCTGAAATGGAGCACGTTCGGGTGTTTTTCAGAAACCATCATTTTCAGCAACGCTTGAGTACCGGATTGTATGCCTTGGATCAATACTGGGTGACGCAAATCCCCTATTGGCGCAAGCGCGCACGCCTGGAACTCTCCCTGCGTACCGTAGAGTGGGAGGGAATCCGGTTGGCCGGAGTTCTTGACAAGGTAGAAATTTCAGAGGAAGGCGCACTTCGTATTGTTGATTATAAAACAGGGGTTTACCAACCTGGGAAAGTGGCAGCGCCCAGTGAAGAGCAACCCTTTGGCGGCGACTATTACCGACAATTGCACTTTTATAAGCTATTATTGGAGCAAAGCCGACTCTTTAGCGGACCGATTACAAGTGCGGTGATCGACTGGGTTGAGCCCGATCGAAAGGGCATCTTTCATAAGTCGGAACTTACCTTCAACGCTTCCACCGATCAATGGATGCGGGACTTAGTTAAAACGACTTACGAATCCATTCAACGTGCCGACTTTAGCCCGGGTTGTGGACAGCCAGATTGTAGCTGGTGCCGCCTTCAGCGGGAACGACTATTGCAGGACCCGGTTTGGCAACCAGAGCTGGACCTGGATGATTTATCCATCTAAAAAGTGAAACGACCTTCTAAAAAGGGAAAGGCTTTTTATACTAGAGTAAATTTTGCAACGTTATAAGGAACATCAACACTCGATTTCCGTTTTATTTTTAAAGTCGTTACCAATAATTTCACAATATTTCCTATTTTTGTACCGTTTAATAAGGGTTCCTCCACTATACTAAATTCAGCTCATTCCGGTCTTTCCGGTACAATCGAGCTGCATTGGTATGGTATCTTTTATTTTCTACCATTCTTTTGCAGACAGATTGACCGCTTGACCACCAGTAATCAATGTTAGACTATGTTTGCAATCACTTTTTTTCATCCTGATTTTTTTCAGAAAAACAACCGCGCTATGAACCCAAAACGACAGGCGTTGGTGGCTATTTTGCTGCTAACGGCCGGTGCATTGCATCTTTCCGCCCAGAACGTTGTGGCGGATTACCTTAACCGTGCGGAGAAACAGTTTGACCTAGGCGCTTACAATGTAGCGGTGATTACGCTCGAGGAGGTATTGCGTCAGGAACCCAACAATACCTCGGCCCTCGCTAAAAAAGCGGATTGTATGGTACAGCTCAACCGGCCTTTCGAGGCCCTTGCGCTGTATGATCGATCCTTGTCTTTGGGGAATGCCGACCCGGAGGTGAGGTTAAAATATGGACACGCATTGATGCAGGGAGGGGATTACATGGGTGCCAAGCGGTGGTATCAGCAATATGCGCAGACCAATCCGATTGTCGGCCAACATTTTGCTGCTGCTGCTGATCAGGCCATTAAAATCAGTGCGGCCCCCGCTCGTTTTTCTGTCCGCTCAGAAGGCATCAATACCGGCGGATCCGAATATGGGCCTGCATTTTTTGGGGATAAAGTAGTATTTAACTCTTCCCGGAAAGATATGCCGCGTTCTATCAAAAATGGAGATGCGGGCGTAAATGAACTGTACTTGGCGACATCTTCCTTCCCGGAGGGTTTGCTTCAATCGCCTACCTACTTTTTGTCGGATGCGGAAAACAACCTTTTGGTGAATGAAGGCCCTATTTCCTTTAATAAAATGGCAACCCGGGCTGTTTTTACTGCTAACAAATTAGTAGAAGGAAGCCGCCAAATTGCGGCTAAAGGAATGGAAATGGCTTTGTTCGTAGCAGACGTTAATGCCGAAGGTAAACTCCTGAATGTTCAACCTTTTCCCTATAACAAAGAGGGATATGGAGTTGGATTTCCTTTTCTTTCTGAAGATGGCAATACGCTGTTGTTTGCCTCTAACCTTCCGGAAGGCTTGGGAGGCTGGGATTTGTACGTCTCCAACTACGATCCTCTAAAGGGTACCTGGACGGCACCAAGAAATTTAGGAGGGCTGGTGAATACACCCGGGAATGAGATAACCCCCTTTCTGGATGAAAATAATCTATACTTCTCTTCCGATTGGCACCAAGGGCTCGGTGGACTGGACGTGTTCAAAGCAGCGTTTCAAAATGGCTATGCCTCCAATGTAAGCAATCTTGGGATCGGTGTCAACTCAAGCCGGGATGATTATGGTTTTATCATTCAGTCAAGTAAGAAAAAGGGTTATTTGACCTCCAATCGCAGTGGAGGCAAGGGGAATGAAGATATTTACCAGGTGACTGAACTGTCGGAACAGTTTGTTATAACGGTTCGGGATCAAAATTTTTCACCGTTGGCAGATGCAGAAATCGATTTGTCTGCTTGCAATGGAGGAACGCTTCGCACCGACCAAGCAGGAAAAGCACAATTTCTAGCGGGTTGGAATGCGGGAACTTGTGCAGTTTCTATCAAAAAACCGGGGTATTCCACTATTTTCCTATCCATTAATGCATCGAGTGATCGTAATATAGCGGTAAACTTGGTTGGCCAACCTCAGTCAGTAGCCAATACACCAAACGCGAAGTCCGCTTCCCAAATAGCAGAAGCCTTGGGGGTTATTTTAGATGCTGAGACAAAGGATCCCGTTTTAGGGGCCAAAATTACAGCTACACCGGTTCCTGCTGGTCCCAAAGTTGATGTTCTTAGTAATTCCTTCGGACAATACATGTTTCAGTTGGAACCAAACCGCTCCTATACCTTATCCTACTCAGCCAAAGGGTATACTGACCAAGTCCTGAATTTTTACACTGCTGGCCCCGGAAGCCAGTCTACTGTCAGTCAAGTATCGCTTAAAAAAACGGTCACTTCTTCATCAAGAGGAGAGAACGATTCAGCGGCGTTTGCTTGGATTACGCCACAAAAACAAGCGGCAGAACCTTCGAAACCAGTAAGTGCCCCCGCTGAGACCAAGCCTGCAGCCACCAACTTGGTGGATGGTTTTTCTGTTCAGCTTACAGCTTTTGTTACCGGCGCCACCGATGTTGAGCTGAACCAGTTTGAAGAGCTAAAAAAACATGGAAATTTATATCAGATAAAAGAGGACCAGAAAAACAAGTTGCGCCTGGGGGTTTTTTCAGACCGGGCAACAGCAGAGCTGGCGCTTCAAAAGGCACGTGCAATCAAGAAGGATGCGTTCTTAGTGGAAGAAAAAGCAATCAATGGAGACTGGGTCTACCAGCCAGCCCCAAAGGAGCTTGAACTAGGCCCTATGATTGTTAGTAAAAGCGCAGCAGTTGAGCCTGTGGCTGCCGCTCCTGTACTAAGTGCAGCAGCCAGTCCGGCTGCTTATGCCGTGCGGGTAAAGTCAGTAGAGAGTAACAAGACGTTGGTACTCAATGACCTGATGGAGCTCCACCAACTCGGGAACCTCTATACCCAAGTCGAGAACGGTTGGATTTTGGTGAAATTGGGCCCTTGGAATTCGTTGAAGGAAGCAGAGCAAATCCAAGCAACCTTGGTTGCCAAAGGTCACAAGGAGGCAGTAGTAATTCCAGAAAGGGCGGTTCCTGGAGTAAAAACTTATAGTGCCCCAGCATCCAATCCGTCCCCAGCATCTATTCCTGCAAAGTCCGTTCCAACTACCACCCCTCGGGGCGGATTGCCTGATTTGCTTGGACCTGTATCCAGCGCCCCTGAAGTGCTCGCACCTGCGGCACCGTCAGCAGCGGAAGAAGGAGTAGATTATATGGTTCGGATTTGTGCTCTTTCTGGGGACCTAAGCGCTTTTGATGTTAAAAAAGCAGAACAAGCGGGTGGCCAGGTTGATGCTCGCAAGAGTAAAACGGGCAACTATGTCATGCTGCTTACTGGATTTGATGGGAAAGAAGCAGCCCAAAAAGCAGCTCAAAAAGCAGTTGAACTGGGATTCAAGGAAGCATATCTAGTGAAAGAAAAGCAAGGGGATGGGATTTTAAGAAGAGTAGTAGACTAATTTCTCCCCTAAATAGGTTCTTAAAGGCCCTTCTCAGACCGCTGTGAAGGGCCTTTTTTCGTTTAACTAGCCTGTTTCTCCTCCGTCCAGGATGAGGTCTCCCATTGATTTTATTAAGAAGAATCGACTAAGACCTTCCATTCGGCAGCTGAAAAGAGTTGAACTTTACTTGCCAGTCAGTTTCTATTTTTGACCAAATCAGGGTTCTTGACGGTACGCTGGCCATTTTTTTTTGAAATTTTTTTTGCTTTTTTGGGTGTATTTTTTTCAAAGAAAAATCAAAGCATATCAGGCTCCACGTAAACCAAAAAGAGTGAAAGAAATAGGGTGGGGCATTGATTTTTGAAAAAGTTCCATTTTTCGGGTTTTTTGGGATTAAAATATGGGTGTATCAAAATCAAAGAACGAATCAAGGGGGTGCTGAAGAAAGTTGATCAAATCCATTTGAATCCCCAAAATTCTCTCTTACTTCGCCACTGAATTTAGCCAGTTGGGTGCTCTTATGGCGCCGTTCGAGCTACCGGCTGCTGATTCGATTTCAACCTTATGGTTTTTACAAATCTTCTTTCTTTATTATGATCGAACATTTTTTATTGATCTCACAGCGCGTAGAAGAACTCATTGAAGAGGCCGCCTCACCCGATTTCAACCCTCCAAAAGTAGCTGTTGGAAAGGGCGCTTACCACGAAGTGGATGCAGCGAACTTTATCTACAATTCCTTAAGCGAGGAAGCGCCATCCACCTTATCCCGCCAGGATATCCTCTTTTTCCTGGTTGTTTTACACTATACTCGAACCCTGAATAAAAAACGGGAATATGATCTCTCTGAAGAATTGTTTGAGGAGTTGGATCCTAAATACACCCTTGAACTTCAGGAGGAGATCATGGAACGGCACCGTGATTACCTGCAGACCCTTGGGGTAGCAGCAGTCGACTGGATTTGGTAAATTGGCAAAGGGGGTAATTCAAATGTTGGGTTACCCCTTTCTCTGATCCTGAACGAGCCATTTTTGATTTTTTATTGAATGCTTCATTTCACTTATGCGTCTAATTGTTGCTTTTGCACTATTATTTCTTGTTAGCTGTTCCCCAAAGCCTAGTAACCTGCTTCAGGAGCTCGCTATCCCGTATGACAGCCATCCGAATCAGACCCTTCAGTATGAGGAGATCATCCGATGGTACCAAAAAATGGAGCAATATTTCCCCAAGAAATTTAAACTTGAAAAAGCTGGATTTACCGATTCAGGTGAGCCCCTGCACTTAGCTATTTTGTCTAGTTCCGGCCAGTTTGACCCCGCTCGGATTCGGGCTGCCGGCAAATGCATCCTGCTCATTAACAACGGAATTCACCCGGGAGAACCGGAGGGCATTGATGCTACCTGCCTTCTTTTAAGGGATTTATTAACGGATCCCACCAAAGCCCCGTTACTGGAGCACCTGATAATTGTCGTAATCCCAGTTTACAACGTAGGTGGCTGCCTGAATCGGGGGAGTTACAGTCGGGCAAATCAAAACGGACCAGAATCGTACGGTTTTAGGGGGAACGCACGAAACTATGATTTAAACCGGGATTTCATCAAAAGCGACACCAAAAATGCCCAGTCATTTCACAGGATTTTTCAACGTTGGAAACCGGATGTGTTTATTGATAACCATACGTCGAATGGTGCAGATTATCCGTATACCATGACCCTGATTTCAACCCTTCCCGATAAACTGGAAGGCCCGTTAGGCCCGTTTTTGGAAAAGGAAATGTTGCCTTATTTATACCGAGAAATGAATGCCCGCAACTGGGAAATGATACCGTATGTCGACACTTACGAGGGCACTCCAGAATCGGGTCTTGTGGCATTCTGTGATTATGGACGTTATTCGACCGGTTATGCAGCCTTGTGGAATACTATTGGATTTATGCCAGAAACACATATGCTAAAGCCATTTAGCGACCGGTTAGAAAGTACAAAGGCCTTTATGGAAACCGTCCTGAAGTTTCTTCAAGCCCAGCATGCAAACTTGCTTCAACTTAGGGCAGAGGCGAACCAAATTACCCGCAGTAAAACCAGTTTCCACCTCGATTATTCCTTGGATAAAAACCATCCCTCCGAAATCCTCTTTAAAGGATACACCGCTAGGTACAAGCCCTCTGAAATAAGTGGCTTGCCCAGGCTCTGGTATGATCGCAGTGCGCCCTATGAGCAAAATATCCCATATTACCACCGATATTCTCCTTCCTTGTCTGTAGAAAAGCCAACGGCTTACCTCCTTCCTCAAGCCTGGGAACCGGTGATTGAACGGTTGCAGCGCAACGGGGTCGCCATGGTTCCATTGGGTGAAAACCTTGATCTGGAAGTAGAATCATATCGAATCGGAGAGGTCAAAAACAGGGATGCTTGGGAGGGCCACTATTTTCATCACCGGATTCAAGTGGAAAAAAAGACCGAAATCCGTTCCTTCCGAAAGGGTGACTGGGTAGTATGGATGAACCAGGATGCCAATCGGTTCTTAATGGAAACGATGGAACCTCAGGCTCCGGATTCCTGGATGGCCTGGAACTTTTTTGACCCCATTTTAATGCAAAAAGAGTATTTTTCAGATTACGTGTTTGAAGACCTAGCAGCAGAGTACCTTAGACAACATCCAGAGGTTAAAGCCCAACTAGAAGAGAAGAAATCAAAGGAACCGGAGTTCAAAGCAAATGGCCGCGCTCAATTGGATTGGGTGTACCGACACTCCCCTTGGTATGAATCCACCCACCGGTTGTACCCTGTGGCTAGAGTGGTCTCCAAAGCGGCCGCAGCGAAGCTGCCACCCCCCAACTAATTAATCATTCTAAAGCGTCTTTTCATCCGCGTTTTTAAGGTATTAATATAAAAGAACAGGTGGAGTTGCCCTAAATTGCCGATCCTTGCATCGTTAAATTAGTTGCACAAGTTATGCCGAAAATGAACAGAAAAACCACCGGATTTTCAGGATTAACCCTAGCGCTATCCCTGCTCTTCTCGGTAACAGGAAGAGCACAGGACACTTGGTCGCTTCAACGTTGTGTTGCCCATGCCCTAGAGCAAAACCTAACCATTCAACAGGCAAAAGCAAGCTATCAACTGGCGGACCTTAGCGAACGACAAGCAAAAGCCGCTCGATTGCCCTCCGTAAATGGAAATGTTAATTTGGGTGAACAGTACGGTCGTACCATCGACCCAACTACCAACACCTTTGTGAATACGGGCATTACCTTTAATAGTATGAGCCTGAATGCCAATGTGCCCCTTTTTACCGGTGGGCGTATTCAGCGCAGTATTGATGCCGCTAAACTCGATGCACAAGCCTCCCAAGCAGACTTGGAACATGCGCGCAACACCCTGGCTCTCCAGGTCGCACAAGCTTACCTTACCGTCCTGTTAGCGGAGGAACAATTGGCTAATACTCAAAGTCAGCTCGCATTAAGTCAAAATCAGCAAAAAAATACCCTCCAACTGATCGATGCTGGAAATTTACCTGCTGGTGATCGGTTCAATGGGATGGCGCAAATCGCTCGCGATGAACAAGCAGTTATCGCTGCCGAAAACAACCTAGAGTTGAGCTATCTAACCCTCAAACAACTCCTTCAACTGGAGCCGGAGGTCCAAATGGTATTGGAAAAACCAGCCGTAGGAACGCCTTCCTCCGACTATGAGGTGCTTCAATTAATTGATGTTTATGAGACCGCGATGGCCGCTCAACCCAATTTAAAAGCTGCATCTTTCCGGGTGAAAGGTGCGGAACGAAATGTTGGTGTCGCCAAAGCAGCTTACTACCCAACCTTGTCGCTTTTCGGAAACCTGAGTGCCAACTACTCCTCTCAATTCAAAACGTTTGCTCCCACCGGTGCTTTTGATACGGTTTTTCAGAATATCCTGCTGAATGGGAGTGAAATCCAGGTAGGTTTCCCTCAACCCCAAATTGGAAGCTCAGAAATACCTTACCTCAAGCAACTGGATCAAACCTTTGGACAAGCGGTGGGGCTTAATTTGTCCATCCCTATATATCAGAATGGGCGAACCCGCCTTTCAGTAGAGCGCGCCAAGTTGGGGGTGTTAAATGCCCAATTGCAGCACAACCAAGTTCGACAGCAACTGAAAAACGATATCCAGGTGGCGATCGCGAATGTTAGATCAGCTAAAAAGCAGATGGAGGCCGCCCAAAAAACCCTGGAAGCCACTCAACTTGCCTTTGAAAATGCGGAAAAGAGGTATCAAATCGGTGCTTCCAATGCTTTTGAACGGAGCACCGCCCGAAATAGTTTTGATATCGCCTCCAACAACCTTTCTGTCGCAAAATACGATTATTTGTTCAAAATAAAAGTTCTTGAGTTCTACCTGGGTAAACCCATAGCACCTGAACAAAAATAAGCTTTTGACTTTTCCAATACAAGTTATTCTATCTTATGAGCACCAATAATAAACGAAAATGGCTCCCTTATCTGCTGGCTCTGGCATTTGTCGCACTGATTGCTTTTGCCTGGTATCGGATCAAAGCCAAACCGAAGGGAGAAGAAGTGTACGTTGAACAGGTCCAATCAAGGGCTATCAAAGAAACCGTCAGCGGTTCTGGAAAAATTTTCCCCGAAACAGAGGTCAAAATCAGCTCGGATGTCTCAGGAGAAGTCATTGAGCTATATGTAAAAGAGGGAGATTCCGTTACCATGGGTCAGGTGCTTGCCAAAATTCGCCCAGACGAATACCAAAGTGCTGTTGAACAAGGGCAAGCTGCCGCTGGTACCGCTAAAGCACAACGCGAAATATCTAGCCAGTCAATTAACAGCGCTGCCGCACAGGTGGAACAAGCCAAAGCCGACCTCGGGCGGGCACAGTCCCAGTTGAAGGTAGCCCAAAATGCTTTCAACCGCAGCGAAAAGTTGTATAAAGAAGGCGTAATTTCTGCTGCCGAGTTTGAAACCGCCCAAAATACCTTCAAAGCTGCTGAAGCAGGAGTGGCAGTCTCCGAAGCTGCTGTAAAAACAGCCGAAACTGGTCTCAAAAACGCTAAAGAAAATGTTAGGGCCGCTGATTTTGGCATTAATAGCGCCAATGCACGCTTGAAAGAACTCAACACGAGCCTCCGCAAAACCATCATTACGGCACCTGTAAGTGGTGTAGTTAGTAAGCTCAATATCGAAAAAGGGGAGCGTGTCGTCGGAACGCTTCAGATGACCGGGACTGAGATGATGCGAATTGCTAATTTTCAAAGCATGGAAGTGCAAGTAGACGTAAGTGAAAATGACATTAATAAGGTGGCTGTGGGGAATGAGACTGATATAGAGGTGGATGCTTATTTGGGGCGTAAATTCAAAGGAAAAGTAACAGAGATCGCCAACTCTGCCAGTAATGTTGGAACTGCAGCTTTGCTGAATTCTGATCAAGTAACCAATTTCACCGTAAAAATCAGGGTAGATGTAGATTCGTACAAAGACCTAATTCAGCCCGGAAAAAACTACCCTTTCCGTCCTGGAATGTCCGCGTCTGTTGATATTTATACCAATACCGTGGAGGGAGCGCTCAGTGTGCCCTTGATCGCCGTGACCACTCGATTAGAGGAAGAAACCAAGGAGGAAGATGCACCAGATACCAAGAAAACTGCTACAAGCTCAGCCGAGATCAAAGAAATTGTCTTCGTAGTCAGCGGAGATACCGTTTCCGTTCGGGAGGTAAAAACAGGTATTCAGGACAATGACTTCATTGAAATTGTTTCGGGCCTACAAGCGGGGGAGACGGTGGTGACTGGTCCCTATTCAGCTGTTTCCAGAAAGCTGGAAGGTGGAAAAGCTATTAAAATAGTGGACAAAGAAGAGCTTAGAAAAAAAGCCGAGTCCAAGAAATAACCACATCTCCTAGTAAATAATAAAAGGCTCTGACCCGGGATAGGTTAGAGCCTTTTATGTAATAGGCTTCTTTAGGCAAGTTTACTGCTGTTGTAACAATTTAAGCAGGTACTCACCGTAGCCACTCTTTAGGAACTTATGGCCAAGTTTTTCCAGGCCGGCATCGTCAATAAATCCCATTTCCCAAGCTACTTCTTCGATACAACCCACTTTTAATCCTTGCCGTTCCTCAATTGTCTGAATAAATTGCCCGGCTTGCATTAGGCTGGTATGGGTGCCGGTATCCAGCCAAGCGTACCCGCGGCCCATGGGACGCACCGATAGTTTTCCTTGCTCCAGGTAAATCCGGTTTACATCCGTAATTTCGTATTCTCCTCTTGGACTGGGTTTTAGATTGCGTGCAATCTCTACAACCGAATTGTCATAAAAATACAAACCTGGCACCGCAAAATTACTTTTGGGAACTTTGGGTTTTTCTTCAATGCTTATTACTTTAAGATCCGCTCCAAATTCAACCACTCCATACCGTTCTGGATCAGCGACCTGATAAGCGAAAATGATCCCACCTTCCGGTTGTTGGCAGGAGCGAACCATGTCACTTAATCCTGCCCCGTAAAAAATGTTATCTCCCAAAATAAGGGAGGCATCGTCTTTTCCAATAAAATCAGCACCTAATACGAATGCCTGCGCCAAGCCGTTTGGCTCAGGCTGCGGCATGTATTCAAACGACATCCCTAGTTCAGATCCATCTCCCAACAAACGTTGAAAGTGAGGAAGGTCGTGGGGAGTTGATATAATCATTACTTCGCGGATTCCACCGAGCATCAAGGTGCTCAGAGGATAATAAATCATCGGCTTGTCGTACACCGGCATCAGTTGCTTACTGACGGCCAATGTAAGAGGGTACAATCGAGTACCAAGCCCACCGGCCAGGATAATTCCCTTCATAAGAGTTCGTTTATTTGATAGAGCAAGTTAGGAGCTGTTGACCTTCAATACTTCCCTCCAACACATCGCCGATTTGAACAGGGCCTACACCTGCGGGCGTTCCTGTAAAAATCATATCTCCCTTGTGAAGGGTGAAGTATTTGGAAATATGGCAGATCAAAGCGTCGAAAGAAAAAATTAAATCAGCTGTTTGTCCGTTTTGAACCACCTCACCATTTTTTTTCAATTGAAAATGGACGTTGTTTACATCTGGGAGGGCCTCCAAAGGTAGCCATTTGCTGAGTGGAGCAGAGCGGTCAAAGCCCTTGGCAATTTCCCAAGGATGTCCTTTTGCTTTTAAACGGTCCTGAAGGTCTCTTGCTGTGAAATCAATACCAAAGGCAACTGCGTCATAATACCTGGAGGCAAACTCAGGTTGCACCGACCGTCCGTTCTTGCAGATTCTCAGGACCAATTCTCCTTCATAGTGCAAGTCCTTGGTGTATTCCGGATAATAAAAGGGCCGGTTGTTCAGCAACAAGGCCGTATTGGGTTTCATAAAAATCAAAGGTTCGGAGGTAGGAACCGGATTATTTAATTCCTTGGCATGGTCAGCGTAATTACGGCCGATGCAAAATATTTTCATAGATAAAGTTAAATGATAGGCCGCAAATATCGGTACACAATCGTAATATTTCGTATTAAATAGGTGATTTGCCCAATTAATAACTGGAAATGTACATTAACTTGTTTAGGGTGATGGAGATAGCTGAGCGCCCCCGTACTTTTGCGGTTGGATGCTCCCTTCTTTAGGAGTATAAAAGCTGTTTGTAAGCTGTCCTGCAATATTTATAACTGCTTTGTACTTGGTTTAAAATCAATATTTTACTTGATTTGCCCAACTAGAAACACACTACATTTTTAATTTTGGCTGGAATTTACCTTCATATTCCCTTTTGCAAACAGGCTTGTCACTATTGCAATTTCCATTTTAGTACTTCCCTGCGCCATCGAGCGTCGATGACGGAAGCGTTACTGGGAGAGTTGGGGCTCCGATCGGGTTATCTACTTCCTGGCCCTGTTTCGACCATTTATTTCGGTGGAGGGACGCCTTCTCTGCTCCCCATTTCGGATCTGGAACGCCTTTTGTCTGCAATACAAAAACAGTTTGGATGGCAATCTGATGCTGAAATTACCTTAGAAGCAAATCCA